>OKCQ01000027.1_pt1 | contig 158163 bp, 150 predicted proteins | sample 1610061 | NCBI WGS metagenome assembly OKCQ01 (sample SAMN04436616, study PRJEB24849) | human gut metagenome | biome: human gut; feature: NICU; material: stool | host: Homo sapiens | place: USA: Saint Louis, MO | collected 2009-12-15 | reverse complement strand
CGCGGCGAGACTTAACTTCTACAGTCGGGCGCACGTTGTCGAGAGCGACTTCGAAGGCTTCCAGTTCATTTTTACCAGAACGCTGAGCCAGGGTCTCCAGCGCGCTGTATACGATTGCTTCTGCGGTAGATTTTTTACCATCTACCATCAGGATATTTACAAATTTTGCCAGCAGTTCTGATCCGAATTTCGGATCTGGAAGAATTTTACGCTGACCAATGACGCGACGACGTGGCATGGGATTACTCCGTTGTTAATTCAGGATTGTCCAAAACTCTACGAGTTTAGTTTGACATTAAGATAAATCAGTTTGGCCTTACTTAACGGAGAACCATTAAGCCTTAGGACGCTTCACGCCGTACTTGGAGCGAGCCTGCTTACGGTCTTTAACACCTGAGCAGTCCAGCGCACCACGAACGGTGTGGTAACGAACACCCGGAAGGTCTTTAACACGACCGCCACGGATCAGGATCACGGAGTGCTCCTGCAGGTTGTGACCTTCACCACCGATGTAGGAGGTGACTTCGAAACCGTTAGTCAGACGCACACGGCAAACTTTACGCAGTGCGGAGTTCGGTTTCTTAGGAGTGGTGGTATATACACGAGTACATACGCCACGTTTCTGCGGGCAGGCTTCCAGCGCCGGCACGTTGCTCTTTGCAACTTTGCGCGCGCGTGGTTTGCGTACCAGCTGGTTAATTGTTGCCATTAAATAGCTCCTGGTTTTAGCTTTTGCTTCGTAAACACGTAATAAAACGACCTCATACAATATGAGGACGCGAAATTTTAGGGCTACGTCGAAAAGGTGTCAAGAAATATACAGCGATCTCAAATCACCAGTTCATTTGACTGGCGTGCGTCACAGTAAGATTGACGAAATCAGTATAGCCAACCACGTCAATTTTGGCTGAAATTTGACCAGAAAGACCCCGCGCATCCAGATCCTCTTTCAGCGCAGAGACTGTTATGGGGGCATTAGCGAGGATTTCAACAAAACGGCTGCCTTCAAGCGCCGCAAGCACGCCATCCTGAATCAGCAGCAGATCATCACCTTCGCGCAGCATGCTCAGTAACGTGTCGATATCGCATTGCCACGGTGAACGGCTCAGGGTATGGAGCATGACAGCCTCAGAAAGTCAGAACGGTATCGTAGTGAGAGAGTTGTTCGCGCAGCGCAGCAGATGTCAGGATCGTCACGTCCAGCACGAACGGTGTTTTCTCGTTTAACCCACGCGCGGCCAGCGAGTCGGCGCACACATAGAAGGTTTCAATGTCATAGAGCGGCAGAACTTTGAAGGTCGCAATGTAGTCGCGCGCAAGAATGGCCTGCGGTTGTTGGCCTGCCAGAAGCTGGAATACGCCATCGCCTAAAAAGAAGACGCCGATATCTTCGGTTAAAGCCGATGTCGCGAGCAATGCATCCAGCCCTTCCCGGCCTGAAGCGCTGCCATGCGGCGCAGAAGTAAAAACAAACGCTACGCGCTTCATCAAAATTGCACCACTCTGTCGCAGGTCAACGCCGCCTGTGCCAGGGCACCTAGTCCGCTGAGCGAAAAGCCCGGTTGCAGGTTAGCCCCCGCCAGACCAAGGCGTTCGGCTTCGGTCGCATCCGTCACGCCGCGACGCAGTGCCGCCGCGACGCAGATATGCAGGTCAACGCCCTGCGTTTCGTTTAATTTTTGCCAGGCGCGCACGAGGTCAAACTCATCGCTCGCCGGAGACGTAAACTGGTTCGCGTTATATACGCCTTCGCGATAAAAGAAGACGCTTGCCAGTTCATGACCGGCATCAAGCAGCGCATGGGCAAACTGTAGCGCGCTGCTGGCCTGCTGGGTACCGTACGCCGGGCCCGTCACCATTAACGCAAAACGCATTACTTGTCTTGTCCCAGGAAGTCGCCGCTTTTGAACTGGCGAATATAGAGGTAAACCGTGTGTTTGGAGATATTCAGGCGATCGGCCACCTGGTTGATGGCATCTTTGATATCAAAAATCCCTTTCTCATAGAGGTTCAGGACGATCTGACGATTCTTGGCGTTGTTGGATACGTTGCGATCGGCATTCACCTCTTCAATGGTGAACTCCAGCGTCTGGGTCACGAGATCCTCAACCGAAGAAGCAAAGTTCACCGATGAGCCCACGTCCGGCGTTTCTGGCGGGATGAAGGTGCTCATGATTTGCGAGAATGGCACATCAAGGTTCATGTTGATGCACAGCAAACCGATTACCCGGTGTTCGCGATTTCGAATCGCGATCGTTTCTGATTTCATCAGCACGCCACTTTTGGCGCGGGTGAAATAGCATTTTGAGACGCTGCTGTCCGCGCCGGTCATGTCATGCAACATACGCAATGCAAGGTCGGTGATTGGCGAACCAATTTTACGGCCAGTGTGCTCACCATTCGCAATGCGGATAGCGGAACACTTAAGATCTTGCAGGGAATGCAATACGATTTCGCAGTGGGAACCAATGAGCATCGCTAACCCGTCCACTACCGCTTCGTAGGATTTCAGAATATCGAAGTCGGTCTGGTCAAATGGACGTTGATCCAGCAAATCAAGTTCACTGGTTTCGTTGGTTAAAAGCGACCTGGACATGAAAAAAACACTCCTTTTCAGGAGCCTGTCGTTAGGTTTTCAGGGCAGGCTCATTATCTACACGGACAACTAAATTAATACAGCGTGTATAACGCTTTCCAGTGTTAATTATATCTGCCCCACAATAAAAAAACCGCCGCCTGTAAAGGCGGCGGTTTTTTTCAGCATTACTTCTTAGCTGCTGCGGCTTTGTCGTCAGCCGGTGCGTCTGTTTTCGCATCCGCTTTCGGCGCCGGTTTGATGTCCAGCAGTTCTACATCAAATACCAGCGTGGAGTTAGCCGGGATACCCGGAACGCCGGTTTTGCCGTAAGCCAGATCCGGTGGGATGACCAGCTTGATTTTACCGCCTTTCTTGATGTTCTTCAGGCCTTCGGTCCAGCCCGGGATCACACCATCCAGACGGAAGGAGAGAGGCTCACCGCGGGTATAAGAGTTATCGAACTCTTTACCGTCGATCAGCGTACCTTTGTAGTTCACCACAACGGTGTCGCTGTCTTTAGGCGCGTCGCCGGTACCTTCTTTCTCAACTTTATAGATCAGGCCAGTAGAAGACGTTTTAACGCCTTTCTCTTTAGCGAACTTGTCGCGGTAGGCTTTGCCTTTCGCTTCGTTATCTTTAGCGTCTGCTTCCATCTTGGTCTGAGCGGCGCCTTTCACGCGCGCTTCAAACGCTTGCAGAGTCTGCTCGATTTCCTGGTCAGACAGTTTGCTCTTGTCTGCGAACGCATCCTGAACCCCTGCGATCAGCTGGTTTTTGTCCAGTTTGATGCCCAGTTTCTCTTGTTCTTTCAGAGAGTTTTCCATGTAACGACCCAGAGACGCGCCAAGTGCGTAGGCGGATTTCTGGTCGTCATTTTTGAATGCCGCTTTGCTGTCTGTAGTCGCAGCAGGCTTCGCAGCAGTATCAGCAGCGAAAGACAGCGGCGCATTGAGCGCTACAGCCATAGTGGTCGCCAGCAGCGTAACTTTAAACAGTGATTTCATCCATATCTCCAGGACCTGAGGTCTCTCACCCCAGTGTTAAACGTAAATGAGTGACGTACTATAAAACGTTGTGGAAGAAATCTACAGACAGACTCCCCCGAATGTCGCTTCTTTTCAGACTATTTTTGTTTAAATAAGTTTCTTGTCAGGGAGATGGATACTGTACTTAAGGAAAAAGTCAGCTAAACTTCGCCGCCGCTGGTCCATTATGGCGAATGAGAGATAAACGAGGTGAATGATGAAGGATACAACGATCGAAGCGAGACTGGCTGAGCTGGAAAGCCGCCTGGCTTTTCAGGACATCACCATCGAAGAACTGAACCAGACCGTGACGGCCCATGAGCTTGAAATGGCAAAACTGCGCGATCACATGCGCCTGCTGACGGAAAAGCTGAAGGCCACGCAGCCGTCAAACATTGCCTCTCAGTCAGAAGAGACACCACCACCTCATTATTGAGGCGTAAAAAAAGCGGGATTATCCCGCTTTTTTATTTTCCGGAGTACGGAATCAGTGGCAACCGCAGCCGCCGTTACCGCAACCACCTTTACCGTGGCCGTGGTCATGACCATGGTCGTGGCCGTGACCACCGCAGCAGCCGTCGTGGCCGTGATCGTGGTCATGATCGTGACCGTGCGCACCGTGAACGTGGCCATGAGCCAGCTCTTCTTCGGTCGCTTCACGGATCGCAACAACTTCTACGTTGAACTTCAGGTTCTGACCCGCCAGCATGTGGTTGCCGTCAACCACAACGTGGTCGTCTTCCACTTCAGTGATTTCAACCGGAACCGGACCCTGGTCAGTTTCCGCCAGGAAGCGCATGCCAACCTGCAACTCGTCGACGCCCATGAATACGTCTTTAGGAACGCGCTGAACCAGGTTGTCGTCATACTGACCGTAAGCGTCGTTCGCGCCTACAGCAACGTCGAATTTGTCGCCAACTTCATGGCCTTCCAGCGCCGTTTCCAGGCCGGAAATCAGGGAACCGTGACCATGCAGGTAGTCCAGCGGCGCACTCACCGGAGACTCATCAACCAACACACCGTCTTCTGTACGTACCTGATAGGCCAGGCTGACCACCAGGTCTTTTGCTACTTTCATGATATCTCCTGAGCGTGGGAAAATTGCTGGCGCAGATTGTAGCGGAAATCTGCATCCGTGTACCCTTAAGCTTAAAAAAACTCAGAGCATATCGCTAGTCTGGATGAAAAATGCCGATCACTTGCTCTTCTTTGCGAACGTGATCGCGGGCTTCTTTATCGGCCTCACGCATCTGGTGACCGCACTTAACACATTCAACGATATCGATATTATTTTCACGCCACATGGCCAGTGTATCTTGCGCCTGGCAGGATGGGCATTTTGCGCCCGCGATAAAGCGTTTACGTACAGCCATCTTTCGTTACCCTTTATTCAAATTCATCCCAGCCGTCGAGCTGGCGTCGTTCCTGTTGCATCTCACGCTGGAAGATCTCCTCCAGTTCGCGACGCGCTTCCCGCACGCGGGAGATCTGCGCCGTGTCGCTGTGCACGGGCATCAGTTCACGCAGCATTCGCATATCCAGCCGGCGGAAATGCATCTGGGCGCGTTGCGCCTGGTGAGGATGCATACCCAGCGAAACCAGCGCCTTGCGTCCCAGCTCCAGCGCGCTGGAGAAGGTTTCGCGGGAGAAGTGTTTCACACCCGCCTGCAAAAGTTCGTGAGCCTCCACACGTCCACGCGCACGCGCCAGAATATGCAGATGCGGGAAATGCTGCTGGCACAGCTCCACCAGCTTCATCGTGTCTTCCGGATCGTTGCAGGTGATGACGATGGACTCCGCAGCCTCTGCCCCCGCCGAGCGCAACAGCTCAAGCTGCGTCGCATCGCCGTAGTACACCTTATAACCATATTTGCGCATCAGGTTGACGGCGCTGATATCGCGCTCCAGCACCGTAATGCGCATTTTATTCGCCATCAACAGGCGACCAATCACCTGTCCGAAGCGACCAAAGCCCACGACGATCACCTGCGGTTTATCATCTTCCACCCACGGCGCTTCGTCTTCATCGTCTGCGGGATTCAGGCGGCGCGACAGCAGTTTGTCCACCAGCTTCATCAGCAGCGGGGTGGTCATCATCGACAGCGTAACCGTCACCAGCAGCAGCGCCATCTGGTCATCTTTGAACAGCTTCTGAGACGACGCCGTGGAAAACAGCACAAACGCAAATTCTCCACCCTGGCTTAACACGCTGGAAAACTGCATTCTTTCCGAGCTGCGCAGCCCGTAAATCCTCGCGAGGAGATACAGCACCAGCGTTTTGACCGCCACCAGCACGGCGACACTCGCAATAACCCACAGCAGATGGGTATAGAGCACGCCAAGATTAAGCGCCATACCCACCGAGATAAAGAACAGCCCTAGCAGCAGCCCCTTAAACGGATCGATGGCGGTCTCCAGCTCGTGGCGGTACTCGCTTTCCGCAAGCAGCACCCCGGCGATAAACGTCCCAAGCGCCATCGACAGCCCCAGCGCATCCATAAACAGCGCTGAGCCAAGCACCAGCAGCAGCGTTGCGGCGGTGAATACCTCGCGCACGCCGGATGCGGCAATAAACCGGAACACCGGACGCAGTAAAAACCGTCCGCCGATCAGCATCCCCGCGAAGGCCAGCACCTTCATGGATATCTTCATCCAGTCGAAATGATCGTCTCCGGATCCCGCCAGCAGCGGCACCAGCGCCAGCGCCGGGATCACCGCTAAATCCTGGAACAGCAGCACCGAAAAACCCAGTTGCCCCGCCTCGTTGCGGTTCATCCCTTTGTCGCGCATCAGCTGAAGCGCCATCGCCGTCGACGACATCGCAAGACCGATCCCACCAATCACCGCGGCCTGCCAGGAAAACTGTGTCAACATCAGCAGTCCCGCGAGAATGGCCGCGCTGAGCAACACCTGCGCCGCCCCGACGCCAAAAATAGATTGCCGCAGTTGCCACAGCTTGGCGGGGTTCAGCTCCAGCCCGATGATAAACATCAGGAAGACCACGCCCAGCTCGGAGAAGTGGAGAATTTCATCCACATCGCTGATAAACCCAAGCCCCCAGGGGCCAATGGCGATCCCCGCCAGCAAATAGCCCAGCACCGCGCCAATGCCGAGACGCGCGGCAAGCGGGACCGCGACGACGGCGGCAAACAGAAACAGCACCCCGGCAAGGAGTAAATTCGAACCGTCCATTAGCGTCCTCCCGCCGGAATCGGTGACGCCAGCCATTCGCCATAGGCCCTGGCATGGCTCGCCAGTGCTTTCGGATCCTGTCGCCGTGCCCAGTAGATAATAATCGGGCTCATCCAGTGCATACGGCACATCGCCGCCGTCAGCTCAAACGGCCGCAGAATGTCGCTCATGGGGTAACGGTTCAGCCCGTCGTGACGGTAAGCGCTTTCCGGCTCACCGGTGGTAATGACACTCCGCCAGTACTTTCCCGCCAGCTGGTTGCCCCCCACCCCGCTGGAGAAGCCCCGGCTCAGCACGCGGTCCAGCCACTCTTTGAGCAGCGCCGGACAGCTGTAGGTATAAAGCGGATGCTGGAACACAATCACGTCGTGCTGACGCAGCAGTTCCTGCTCGTAAGGAATATCGATAAAAAAATCAGGATAGTGCGCGTAGAGATCGTGCACCGTTACGTTACTGAGCTGTGTGGCCGGCTTAAGCAGCACCCGGTTCGCCACCGAGTCCTGTGATTCCGGATGGGCATACAGCAGCAGCACTTTCGCTGTCTGAGACATCACTCCCCTCCCGGTTCTGTTTTTGTGTATTGTTGTCGTTTTGGGCTACCATGGCGGCCCGGTGGGGAAAATGGCCCACACCTTACATTATCATAATGACAAATTAACATAGTCGGAACATACGGCGCTTCTATGATTGTTTTCTCCTCGTTACAAATTCGTCGCGGCGTGCGCGTCCTGCTGGATAACGCGACTGCTACCATCAACCCGGGCCAGAAAGTGGGGCTGGTCGGCAAAAACGGCTGCGGTAAATCCACCCTGCTGGCGCTGCTGAAAAACGAGATAAGCGCGGATGGCGGTAACTTTACCTTCCCGGGCAACTGGCAGCTCGCCTGGGTGAACCAGGAGACGCCCGCGCTGAGCGAACCCGCGCTCGACTATGTTATCGACGGCGATCGTGAATACCGCAAGCTCGAAGCGGAGCTCAACGCCGCCAACGAACGTAACGACGGCCACGCCATCGCCACCGTCCACGGCAAGCTGGACGCCATCGATGCCTGGACCATTCGCTCCCGTGCCTCCAGCCTGCTGCACGGTCTGGGTTTCAGCAACGAACAGCTTGAACGCCCGGTGAGCGATTTCTCGGGCGGCTGGCGCATGCGCCTTAACCTGGCCCAGGCGCTGATCTGCCGCTCCGACCTTTTGCTGCTCGATGAACCAACCAACCACCTCGATCTTGATGCGGTTATTTGGCTGGAGAAGTGGCTCAAGAGCTATCAGGGCACTCTGATTCTGATCTCTCACGACCGCGACTTCCTCGATCCGGTAGTGGATAAAATCATTCATATCGAACAGCAAAGCATGTTCGAATACACCGGCAACTACAGCTCTTTCGAGCGCCAGCGCGCGACGCGCCTTGCCCAGCAGCAGGCGATGTATGAAAGCCAGCAGCAGCGCGTGGCGCACCTGCAAAGCTTTGTGGATCGCTTCAAGGCCAAGGCGTCAAAAGCCAAGCAGGCGCAGAGCCGCATCAAGATGCTGGAACGCATGGAGATGATCGCCCCGGCGCACGTGGATAACCCGTTCCACTTCAGCTTCCGCGAGCCGGAAAGCCTGCCGAACCCGCTGCTGAAAATGGAAAAAGTGAGCGCGGGCTATGGCGATCGCATTATCCTCGACTCTATCAAGCTCAACCTGGTGCCAGGTTCACGCATTGGTCTGCTGGGACGTAACGGCGCCGGTAAATCGACGCTGATCAAGCTGCTGGCGGGCGAGCTTAACCCGGTCAGCGGCGAAATCGGCCTGGCGAAAGGCATCAAGCTTGGCTACTTCGCCCAGCATCAGCTGGAATTTTTACGCGCGGATGAATCGCCGATCCAGCACCTGGCGCGCCTGGCGCCGCAGGAGATGGAGCAGAAACTGCGCGACTACCTCGGCGGCTTTGGCTTCCAGGGCGATAAGGTGACTGAAAACACCGAGCGCTTCTCCGGCGGTGAAAAAGCCCGTCTGGTGCTGGCGCTGATCGTCTGGCAGCGTCCAAACCTGCTGCTGCTTGATGAACCAACCAACCACCTCGATCTCGACATGCGTCAGGCGCTGACCGAAGCGCTGATCGAGTTCGAAGGAGCGCTGGTTGTCGTATCGCACGACCGCCACCTGATCCGCTCCACCACCGACGATCTCTATCTGGTGCACGGCGGCAAAGTGGAGCCGTTCGACGGCGATCTGGAAGATTACCAGCAGTGGCTGACGGAAGTGCAGAAGCAGGAAAACCAGCCGGAAGAGTCAGCGAAAGACAACGCCAACAGCGCCCAGGCGCGTAAAGACCAGAAGCGCCGTGAAGCGGAACTGCGCACCCAGACGCAGCCGCTGCGTAAAGAGATTGCCCGTCTCGAAAAAGAGATGGAAAAGCTCAACGCCACGCTTGCTGCCGTCGAAGAGAAGCTGGGCGACAGCGAACTGTACGATCAGAGCCGCAAAGCGGAGCTGACGGACTGTCTGCAAACTCAGGCGAAAACCAAATCCAGCCTCGAAGAGTGCGAAATGGCATGGCTGGACGCGCAGGAACAGCTGGAAGCGATGCTGCAAGCCGACTAACACGCCGGGAGGGTTATGGGCTTCGATACCACGAGCGAGATTACATTCCGTAAGCTCAGCATCTTCATGACGTTCATGGAGAAGGGCAATATCGCACGTACCGCCGAAACGCTCGGCCTGAGCGGTGTCAGCGTGCACCGCGCGCTGCATACCCTCGAAGAGAACGTCCGCTGCCCGCTCTTTGCTCACAAAGGGCGTAACCTGATTGCCCTCCCCTCCGCGTGGACGCTGCTGGAGTATTGTCAGGAGGTGATGCAGGTGATGGAGCGCGGGCTGGAAGAGTCGCGCAAGATCGCCGGTATCGGCCAGGGACGGTTGCGCGTCGGCACGCTCTACTCGCTGACGCTGGAAACCGTGCCGCGCCTGATAATGGGCATGAAGCTGCGCCGTCCGGATCTGGAGATGGATCTGACGATGGGCTCGAACGAAACCCTGCTCCATATGCTGGATGAGGGATCGCTGGATGCGATTTTAATCTCTATTTCCGAAAGCGATATCGACCGTAACAGCCTCGAAGTGCTTCCTCTGTTCCATGACGATATTTTCCTTGCCGCACCGGCCTCTGCCACGCTGAATACCCACGGGCCAGCGGATCTCCGCGATTACAAAGATCAGAAATTTGTCGCGCTTGCAGAAGGCTTTGCGACCTACGCCGGGTTCCAGGAAGCGTTCCATATCGCCGGGTTTGAACCAGAGATTGTTACCCGGGTGAACGACATTTTCTCAATGCTCAGCCTGGTGCAGGCGGGCGTCGGCTTTACGCTGATGCCGGGAAGGATGAAGAAGGTCTACGAGAATTCCGTGCAACTGTTGAAGCTGGCGGAGCCGTACCAGATGCAGCAGCTGATCGCGATTGTCTTTGCCCGCAACCGCGAGCAGGATCCGAGCCTGCGCGCGCTGGCCGCCGAAGGGCGGATGTATGCCAGAAGTTTGCAGGATAGTGCCTGATGTTATTGCCCGGTGGCGGCTGCGCCTTACCGGGCCTACTCCCGAATTGTAGGCCCGGTAAGCGTAGTGTATGACCGGATACATAGGTGACAGATCAGACCGGGAACATAGGTAACACTTTTCAGTCTATCCGGAGCACACTCTGGGTTTTTCGGTCGTAGTACGCAAGCGTTATTCCGTTAAAGATGATGGCCTCCAGGCCATCATCCTGTTCTTCCAGCATGATGTACTCATCAGTCAGCGCTTCACTCAGGAACACCGTCCCCTTTTTCCCCATATAGAGTGTCCCCCTTGATTTCACCCTGTAGACCGTACCTCCTTCCGGATAAGCATATTCAGGAACCCTGCCATCCCAGTGCCGGCCTGAGGGCTGCCATACCGTTCCGGGCGTTGCACCCGCCAGGGCTTCATGCGGCCTTTCGTAGTTAAATTCTTCCCGGTAGACACTGAACCACCGCTGTTGTTCTTCCATCGTCATAAAGGTGTTGCCCTATTTTACTGCACTTTTCAGCGAACGGTGCATTCGCTCATGACGGCCGTTTTCTTCCGGATGCCCCTTTCTGATACGTTCCGGTCTGATGCCCAGCTTTATCAGCCAGACTGCAAGGCGACTTAACCCGGCGATACCTGTTCCTGCGAAAGGCTGACCATTATCCGTTCTCAGAACTTCCGGCAGACCGTACTCCAGGAACGCATCCGTCAGGCACTGCCTGACGAAGGGCTCGCTCTCCCGGTCCGTTCCCCGGCAGCTCAGAAGATACCGGCTGTGATTGTCGGTCAGGGTGAAGGGATGACAGTATTCCCGGCTCAGCAGCCTGAACTTGCCTTTAAAATCAGCGCTCCAGACCTGATTGTTCTCACTGATGATGGTCAGGGGCTGGCGATTGCCCGGGGTTCTGCGTTTTCGCTTTTTATCCGGAACCAGGCCTTCACGCTTGAGGATATCGCCGATAGTGCTGGCAGCGGGGACGGTAAAATCGACGTGATGATTGAGCAGCCACATCCGCAGTTTTTTGGGGCCCCAGTCAGGGTGTTTTTGCCTCAGGGCCGTAAGCTGCCCGGCGATATCATCAGGAACTGTCCGGGAGTGGGAGTGCGGAGCACGCGACCGGTCAGAGAGAGATGACAGGTCAGAGGGGTCAAAACGCTGAAGCCATTTGTAACCGGTTTTTCGGCTGATGCCGAAGAGACGGCAGAGGGCTGAAAAAGAATCCGTACCTGCACGGCAGGCACGGATAAAATCAAGGCGTTGCATAGGTCGGGTCTCAGTCCAGGGCATAGCGAGTCTCCTCTTCTATGCCAGTTATAACTGTTACCCATGTATCCGGTCTAAAGTGTTACCCATGTTTCCGGTTCATACCGCAGCGCCACCGGGCTAAAAACTCATGCACGAAGCCGACCCGCCAGATGCACCGCCACGTCCACCCCGCTGCGCTCCAGCGAAATGGACTCCCCTTCCCACGCCGCCTGCCGCGTCAGACAGGTCAGAATCCCCCCTGGCGGCATCTCAATCGCCAGACGCGCTTCGCGCTCGTTAGCGGAAATCACCGCCTCCTGCCAGCGCACGGTTCGCGCCATATTCATCGCCAGATCGTCGGCAATTTTCTCCGGCTGCCAGAGCACGCGTCCGGTACTGCCGCTCAGGTACGCACAGCGCGGACGTGAAAGCGTGACCGAATTAAATGCTGCCACCAGCTTCTGCGCCGGTTCCGCCAGCAGTTCACAGTGCGACGGTACGCTCACCGCCAGCCGCTTAGCCTTGCTCGCGCCTTTTGCCAGGGCGCGCTCCGCCACCTGCGCCATGCCGTCATCGGTTCCGGCAATCACGATCTGCGTTTCGGCGTTCAGGTTAGCAATATAGGTTCCTGTCCCCTGAAGCAGGTTTTCCACCTGGGGCAGGGTCAACCCCATAATCGCCGTCAGGCCGTAGCCGTGCGGGTATGCCTGCTCCATCAGATCGCCGCGCAACGCCACCAGCTTCAGCGCGTCCGTAAAGTCCAGCGCGCCGGCGATAACCGCCGCAGGATAAGCGCCAATGGACAGCCCGCTGACGATATCCGGCGACACGCCGCGACGTTCCAGCTCGCGCGCCCACGCCACGCCGGCAATCAACAGCGAAAGCTGAACCGCACGGGTGTGGGTTAACGAGGATGCGCTGTCCAGGGTATCAACTTCCGCCCCCAGCACAGCACGGGCCTGCTCCAGCTCCGTTCCCGGCAGGTTTTGCAGCATACCTTCATGCTGTGTGCCCTGCCCCGGAAAGGTAAACAGTATTTTCATTACTCCTCCCTGTGCCATGGATCCGCCACCAGGCGCGGTCCACATTGCGTTTTTAGCAGCGTTTTGCCGTCGCGTAACCATTCCGCCAGCGCGAATCCGCCCTCGGGCGTGTCCACCTGCGTATCCGCCCGGCACAACGCACGGCTGAGCTGAGCCTGCCAGCCAGTAAACGCCTCAGGGGAAACGGCACGCGGGGCGCGGATGAGCAGATCGAGATCGCTGTCGGCGTGGATCACCGGAATGCCGGTCGCCAGCGCGTAACCCGTACTGCCGGTTATCCCCCACGTCCACGGCCACGACTGCTGCGCAAGCTGAAGCGCCACCTGAACCGGCGGCTGAGTGATAAACGGCGAACGCAGCAGGTCGGCGGCAACGCTCAAATCTTCGGGCGACACCACGCGCAACACGTTCTCAGGCTTCACCCATCCGCCCGCCCGCTGGTCGCGGCGCAATCCGCGCACGCCAACGGGAATACGGCCTTCATTATCAACATCACGCCGCACCACTACCGGTAGCCCGGTATGCCAGGCCGCGTCCACCCAGGATTCGGTAACCCCTTCCAGGGCGTCGCGCGCGGTAAGCCAGATGAGGTCGTGTGGGCGTAATGTTGTGGTCATGATTACATTCCTGAAGTCAGCGAGATAAACAGCGGCAGCGACAGGATACACAGTACGGAGCTCAACAGCAGCACGGCTTCAGCATCCGGCGACTGCACGCCAAAGCGGTTACCGAACACCACGCCAAAGAAGCCCGCGGACAGCGCAATCATCAGGATGGCGGTGATCGCCACGGAGCCGTGCAGACCGAAGATTAAAACGATACCCCAGGCGATCGCTGGCTGGATCAGCAGCTTGGCGATAGTGGAAGTGATCACCATGGTGTTGATCTGAAGTTTACGCGCGGAGAGGATCACCCCGGTCAGGAACAGCGCCGCAGCGGTCGCAGACAGTCCCAGCGGTTTAATCGCCGCCAGTACCAGCTCCGGCATTTTGATGCCGATAGCGGACAGGATCACACCCAGCAGCGGGCCCATCACGATCGGTTTTTTAATGGAACGCCACATCAGCACCGGCAGCATGGAAAGCGTTGAACCCGAGTTATTGCCTTCGGCGCGGGCTTTCTCACGCTCCAGAATCAGCAGGCAGAACGGGGTCATCAACACTGAACCACAGGCGATGGAGACCGCCACGGACAGTGAGGTTGAAGGGCCTTCGCCCAGCACGCTGCCCAGAATCGGCAGGCCAAGCGCCGCGTAGTTTGGCAGGGCGACGGTAAGCGTCAGCACGGCCGCATCCTGCGGGGATTTTTTAAACACTTTCGTCGCGAGGAAGTAGATGACCGCATAGGTGATCCACATCGCCAGGGTGAGCACCAGGATCAGCGGCGACTGCGCCACGATGCCGGTCCACGGGGTTTGCACGGTGGCGCTGAACAGCGCAGCCGGGAGTGCAAAATCCATCACGAAGATATTCAGCAGGGAAACATTTTTGTTATCGACCATCTTTGCCTTACCGGCCCAGAATCCCAGCAGCATGATGACGAAAATCGGTGCAAGAGCATGAACAATTACGTAAGTCATAAATCACCTGTAGTAAAAAAGTTTAAGCACTGGCGCGATGTTTATTATTTTCAGGATGCAGGTTCCCGCGTGGACGCAACGGGCGCGCCCACGGGGTGATGCATCTGGCAGGTCTCTTTTTACTTACCAGCTGGCTCGCATACGTTCACGTACGAGCGCCGAGCTGCGGCGGTTGTCAGCACCCAGACGGTTTTTCAACGTGGTGTCCTGACGAGCGTCGCTGATGGCCTGTTGCAGGGTGGTTTTCACCCGCGTCAGATCGCTTTCGGTAGGGGCATCCGGATTGCTGATATCCAGCAGGTCGGAAAGCAGCCCCAGCGTGGCGTAGTTGCTGATGTCATACGCCATTGGCGGAATGGTTGCAGCCAGTTTTTCCAGCGCCTCAACGGTACGCAGCGTAATGCGCGCCGCAGACTCTTTGCCCATGGCATGGATCAGCACGCCTTTATCGTTGAAGGCAATCAGACGGTTAGCCTGGTAGCCGTGCGCCAGAAACGCGCCGGACATGGCCTTACCGACGATAAGACCAATCACCGGATGACCCGCCAGCCGCGCATTAGCGTAGGCGGCAGCGGCGCCGGCCAGCGCCTGGTGGATACCAAACGCCTCTTCGCGACGGCCATAGGCCTGGCTTGGGACGTCGATTACCGCCACAATCGGGCGCTTCACGGCTTTATCTGCGTCGGCGGCGACGGTTTCGCTGACCACTTTTGCCAGCGTCCATCCTTCCAGCAGGCCGACTTCACCCTGCGCCGCGCGCGGGAAGTGGTTGTTGGCGTCCGGCACCACGGCGACAAAACGCACCGTTTCACCGTTTAGCTCGCCGTCTGCGGCCTTCACGGACGGGCATAACCCCTCCAGACGTTTCGCGTTCGGGGCCAGAGTTTCCAGCCAGAGTTCGCCACGGCTAATTGAGTTAGTCATCATTTCACCTCCCGGGCAAAAAGCGCTTTAATCTGTTCGGCATCGGCCTGTTTGCGGGTGTCGAAATTCGTCAGACGGTTCAGGTAATCGTCGTAGTTATCGGTGCGATGTTTCGCCGGTACGCCTTTGGCGATGGCTTCGTTCATCGCGGCTTTCACCGCGTTCACGCCGTCGCCCACCAGCGCGTCCACCAGCCCGCTTTCAAAGCGTACTTCGCCGCCGGTCATGCTCCAGATAAACGGACGGTCGCGGGAGTCATACTCTTCAATGCCCGCTTCCTGCTCGATAACCTGCGGACCGTTGAGGCCGAGCCGCGCTTCGCGGGTCACAATCAGGTAGCTGCACAGCGCCGCGGCGATAGACATCCCACCGAAGCAGCCCACGGTCCCGGCGACAATCCCGACGACCGGGGTATAGCGACGCAGGTCAACGATCGCGGCGTGGATATCGGCAATCGCCGCCAGGCCGAGGTTGGCTTCCTGCAAACGTACGCCGCCGGTTTCGAGGCACAGCACCGCCTGAGTCGGAATGCCGTTGCGGTTATCTTCCGCCGCCAGCTCCAGCGCTGCCGCCATTTTGGCGCCGGACACTTCGCCCATGCTGCCGCCCTGGAAGGTGCCTTCAATCGCCACCACCACCGCAGGCTGGCCGTTGATGGTCCCTTTCGCGACCACCATGCCGTCATCGGCCTGAGGAACAATCCCCTGTGGCCCAAGCCACGGAGAGATAATGCCTTCAAACGGATCCAGCAGTTCGCGGTAGCTGCCGTCGTCGAGCAGCGCCTGCGCACGCTGGCGCGCTTTTAATTCGATAAAGCTGCTGTCATCACGCATGGTTCACCCCTTCAAAAACCTGTTCGATACGAATGCGTGCCACGCCCGGCGTCGCGCCGAAGTCGTGGATGGTCAGCTTACCTGCGGGCAGGCTGCTAACGGTTTGCAGGCGGTTGAACAATGCCTCCCAGCGCCCGCGGCTGTTGTCGACGGAGGTGGTGATATCAATGGTTAAGGTCTGGCCCGGTTCGGCGGTGAAAAGCACCTCCATATCCCCGGAACCGACGACCCCTGCCAGCGCCCTGCCGCTTACTTCGCGGCTGGCGGGCACGGTCAATGTGATTTTTTCCATAACATCCTCTTAATGCTTTGAATAGGGCGTTTCGGCGCGGTCAAGAAACAGCGTGGCGGCAAGCAGGTCTGCGGCTCCGCCCGGCGAGGCGTTAAGCGCCAGCATCTGACGGTCTAACCGCGCCAGCGCCTGCTGCCCGGCGAGGGTTGCGCATCCTCCGGCGTTCAGCACCGCACGGGCGCCGTTCTGCATGGCGTCCAGCCCCTCCATGCCGGCGCGCGACAGCACGCAGGTGTCGGTGAGCGAGGTCATGATCGCCATCAGCGCGTCGAGTCTGGCCTGCGTTTCGCTGCTGCCGTTGAGACGGCTGAGGCGAAGCTGCGGCAGCGCGCGCTGCATGATGTGCGGAAACGCCTGCTGAGCCTCTTCACGCGCGCCCGGCACACGGTAGCGGTGCGTAACGCGTAACCCCTTGCTGAACACTTTCGGCGCCGCGTCATCCGGCAGCTTCGCCAGCTGAGCGGCGGTGTTCGCGACGGTTTGCGCCCGGGCATCGCCGCCCAGCATCGCCACCGCGCTCACCAGCAATCCCAGCGCCCAGATCGCGCCACGGTGCGTGTTCACGCCGTCGGTAGCGGCCATCATCTGCCGTTCACCTTCGCGACCCAGGCGGCCAACGGTTTGCCTGAGGGCAATATCCGCCGGACGCTGCCAGCTCTGCTGCGCCAGCGCCTGAAACGTGGGGGTCAGGCTGTGAGCGGAGCGCTCCATCAGCGCAAGCGATAAATCGTGGTGCGCGCCGTTCCCCCGGCTGTCCACCAGACCGGGCTTCGGGCTTAAACGTGCTTCGTCAATCAGACACTGCGTGGCGGTTCGCGCCAGCCATTCGGCACCGCCTTCAACCTGGATCTGGGGCAGAAGTTTCATTACCAGCTCCGGAATTTCGCAGGTGGGTTGTAAAGACCGCCGGACCATTCCACCAGGTCCGCGACGCTACCGGCCGCCAGCAGCGAACGGGTGGCATCGGTGCGGCGAATGCCCATATCTTCCGGATACACAACCTTGCCGCTCTGGCGCAGTTCCGCCACGCGTTTGGCGTCAACGCCCAGACCGATATCGGTGATACCCGCCACGGCGGCGACCATGGCGCGACGCTCTTCCAGATCTTTCGCCCGGTAGAGGTAAGCAATCCCCTCTTCCGTCAGCACGTGGGTGACGTCATCGCCGTAAATCATGACCGGCGCCAGCGGCATACCAGAGGCTTTCGCGACCTCAACGGCGTCGAGTTTTTCCACGAAGGTTGGCTTCACGCCCGCCTGGAAGGTTTCCACCATCTGCACAACCAGCTTTTTACCGCGCTGCATCGGGTCAGGCTCGGTGATCATGTTCAGCCAGGCCGGTGTGGCGTGGCGACGACCGTGCGGATCGTGGCCCATGTTTGGCGCGCCGCCGAAGCCGGAAAGACGGCCGCGAGTCACGGTTGAGGAGTTAGCGTAACCGTCGACCTGTAGCGTGGAGCCGATAAACATATCGACCGCGTACTGACCTGCCAGCTGACAGAAGGCGCGGTTAGAGCGCATGGAGCCGTCGGCACCGGTAAAGAACACGTCAGGACGGGCGCGGATGTACTCTTCCATTCCCAGCTCGCCGCCGAAGCAGTGGACGCTCTCCACCCAGCCGCTTTCGATGGCCGGGATCAGCGTTGGATGCGGGTTCAGGGTCCAGTGTTTACAGATTTTGCCTTTGAGTCCGAGCTGTTCGCCGTAGGTTGGCAGCAGCAGCTCGATCGCTGCGGTGTTAAAGCCAATCCCGTGGTTCAGGGACTGCACCTGGTGTTCAGCGTAGATGCCTTTAATCGCCATCATCGCCATCAGGATGTGTTCCTGTTTGATCAGGCGCGGGTCACGGGTGAAGAGCGGTTCGATAAAGAACGGCTTATCGGCAACCACCACAAAATCAATCCACGAGCCCGGAATATCCACACGCGGCAGGTCGCACTCGTCGTCCACCAGCTCGTTTACCTGCGCGATGACGATGCCGTCATGGAACGCGGCGGCTTCCACCAGCGCCGGAGTATCTTCGGTACTCGCCCCGGTATAGAGGTTGCCTTTGCGGTCCGCTTTAAAACCGGCAATCAGCGCCACGTTTGGCGATAGGTCGACGTATAAACGTGAGTAGAGTTCGATGTAGGTGTGAATCGCCCCGATTTCGAGCTGACCATCCTCCAGCAGTTGGGAGATTCGCAGGCTTTGCGTACCGGAGAAGGAGAAGTCCAGCTTGCGGGCGATGCCTTTCTCAAAGATGTCCAGATGTTCGCTGCGGCCCACGCTCGGCATGATCATATGCAGATCGTGCACGATTTTCGGGTTCACTTCCGCCAGTGAACGGGAAAGGAAATCCGCCTGCTTCTGGTTGTTGCCTTCCAGAACGACTTTGTCGCCTGGTGCGATCAGTTTTTCCAGCATGGCGACAAGATCGCCGGTTGGCAGTACCTTGCCCTGCACCGGTACGGACGCCAGACGACGCGCTTTCTCACTGCGTCGGGTGTTCCATTGCCGGGTGGGTGTTTGCCCAGATAACATTATTAACCTCCTGATTCAGCACATCATTCTGATTTGCTTAACGTTGAGTAAAGTGTGCGCTCTGGTGAGAAAGGCATCAATTAAGCGTAGAGCCAAATCATTAGCCTGAGAGTAATAATCAAGGTAAATATTTGTGATCGGGATCAGTTCATGTTTCGGAAAAACGGGCTAAACGGGGTACAATTCGGAAGGTATAGTTAATTTCTGACAAGAATCAGCATCGCCCTTATGACCCAAATCATTCCCTCAGACTTCGACATTGCAGCCGAAGAGAGCGCAGAGTTCGTGCCCATGCGCGGTGTGGCTAACCCTCACCTGCAAACCATGCTGCCGCGCCTGATCCGCCGCAAGGTACAGTTCACCCCGCACTGGCAACGGCTGGATTTGCCGGATGGCGATTTTTTGGATCTCGCCTGGAGCGAAGATCCGGATCGGGCCAGACATAAACCCCGTCTGGTGGTGTTTCACGGTCTGGAAGGCAGCCTGCACAGCCCTTACGCACACGGTCTCATTGAGGCGGCGAAAGCCCGCGGCTGGCTTGGGGTAGTGATGCATTTTCGCGGATGCAGCGGCGAGCCTAATCGTCAGAAACGTATTTATCACTCGGGTGAAACCGAGGACGGTACCTGGTTCCTGCGCTGGCTAAGAGACAATTTCGGCGAGGCGCCAACGGCAGCGGTGGGGTATTCGCTGGGCGGCAATATGCTGGCCTGCCTGCTGGCGAAGGAGAGCGACGCCGTACCGCTGGATGCGGCGGTGATCGTCTCTGCGCCCTTTATGCTGGAGCAGTGCAGCTATCATATGGAAAAGGGGTTTTCGCGAGTGTACCAGCGCTACCTGCTCAACCTGCTGAAAGCCAACGCCGCGCGCAAGCTGAAGGCCTATCCGGATACGCTGCCTGTGACGCTGCAACAGCTCAAACGCGTGAAGCGCCTGCGCGAGTTTGATGATTTGATCACCTCGAAAATTCACGGCTTTGCCGATGCGATTGACTATTACCGTCAGTGCAGCGCCATGCCTTTACTGAACCAAATCACGAAACCTACGCTGATTATCCACGCCAAAGATGATCCGTTTATGGATCATCACTCGATTCCGGCGCCCGATCATCTGCCGGCCAACGTGGAGTATCAGCTCACCCAATTCGGGGGACACGTCGGCTTTGTCGGCGGCACGCTGCGTCGGCCAAAAATGTGGCTTGAGACGCGTATTCCCGACTGGTTAACGGCTTATCTGGACGGTAAATAATGATTATTCCCTGGCAGGATCTCTCTCCCGACACGCTCGATAATCTGATTGAAAGCTTTGTCTTGCGCGAAGGCACCGATTATGGTGAACATGAACGTTCGCTTGAACAAAAGGTCAACGATGTTAAGCGCCAGCTTAAAAGCGGCGACGTGGTGCTGGTATGGTCCGAACTGCATGAGACGGTCAATATCATGCCACGCAACGCGTTTCACGGCTGATCTTTACACTTTTCCAGTCAGGGAGTTGCTATGTCTGCCAGACATCCGGTTATTGCCGTTACGGGTTCGAGTGGGGCGGGAACCACTACCACCAGCCTCGCCTTCCGCAAGATCTTCGCCCAGCTTAACTTACGGGCGGCAGAGGTAGAAGGCGACAGCTTTCACCGCTACACGCGCCCGGAGATGGATATGGCCATCCGCAAGGCGCGCGATCTGGGTAAACACATCAGCTACTTCGGCCCGGAGGCGAATGACTTCGGCCTGCTGGAGCAAACCTTCCGTGAATACGGGCAAAGCGGTACCGGGCAGTCCCGCAAGTATCTCCACACCTACGATGAAGCCGTGCCCTGGAACCAGGTCCCCGGCACGTTCACGCCCTGGCAGCCGCTGCCGGAACCGACTGACGTGCTGTTTTACGAAGGATTGCACGGCGGCGTGGTGACGCCTCAGCACGACGTGGCGCGCCACGTGGATTTGCTGGTGGGGGTGGTGCCGATTGTTAACCTTGAGTGGATCCAGAAGCTGACGCGTGACATGAGCGAGCGCGGCCATTCGCGAGAGGCGGTCATGGACTCGGTGGTGCGCTCCATGGAAGATTACATCAACTTCCTGACGCCGCAGTTCTCCCGAACCCACATTAACTTCCAGCGCGTCCCCACCGTGGACACCTCCAACCCGTTCGCTGCAAAAAGCATCCCTTCCCTGGACGAGAGCTTTGTGGTGATCCACTTCCGCAACCTGGAAGGCATTGATTACCCCTGGCTGCTGGCGATGCTACAGGGTTCGTTTATTTCGCACATGAATACGTTAGTGGTGCCCGGGGGAAAAATGGGGCTGGCAATGGAGCTGATCATGACACCGCTGGTGCAGCGGCTGATGGAAGGAAAGCAGATCGCGTGACGCCTGTTGCCGGATGGCGCTTCGCTTATCCGGCCTACGTTCGTGCAGTTGTAGCTTTGGTAGGGCGGGTCAGCGAAGCGCCACCCGCCAAAAATTAAGCCGCGATCACTTCATACGAATGGGTGATTTTTACCGCTTTCTCCAGCATTAACGCCACAGAGCAGTATTTTTCCGCAGACAGGTCAACCGCACGCGAGACCGCCGCATCCTTCAGTTCTTTGCCAGTGACGATAAAGTGCAAATTAATATGCGTGAACAGGCGGGGCGCCTCTTCACGACGTTCCGACGTCAGCTTCACTTCACAATCGGTCACGTCATGACGGCCTTTTTGCAGGATCGACACCACGTCGATCGCACTGCATCCGCCTGCCGCCATCAGCACCATTTCCATCGGGCTTGGCGCTTTATCGCCGGAGTTGCCATCCATCAAAACCTGGTGCCCGGAAGCAGACTCGCCCAGGAACGTTAACCCTTCAACCCATTTCACACGCGCTTGCATATTCACTCACTCCAACGTTGCATTTTTTATGACAGATTACGTGTACGTTACATTTCTCGCAACGGAAGGCGACCTGCGTCATGCTGAAGCGAGACACCAGGAGACACGCGGCGAAAGCTATGCTAAAACACTCTGGATGCTACAGTAATACATTGACGTTACACATGTATGCAGAGGACATCAAACTTTACTGGCTGCGAAACGTTACGACAGCCGACTTCCCAGGTATGGGTAAGAATTCGATTGCAACCCCAGAGTCCGGATGCATCTTATGACTCTGGTGACAGCTTATAACAGAGGATAACAGCGCATGGTGCTTGGCAAACCGCAAACAGACCCGACTCTCGAATGGTTCTTGTCTCATTGCCACATTCATAAGTACCCATCAAAGAGCACGCTGATTCACCAGGGTGAAAAAGCGGAAACGTTGTATTACATCGTTAAAGGCTCGGTGGCCGTGCTGATCAAAGATGAAGAAGGGAAAGAGATGATCCTTTCTTATCTGAACCAGGGCGATTTTATCGGTGAACTGGGCCTGTTTGAAGAAGGCCAGGAACGTAGCGCCTGGGTTCGTGCAAAAACAGCATGTGAAGTGGCTGAAATTTCTTACAAGAAATTCCGTCAGCTGATTCAGGTCAACCCTGACATCCTGATGCGTCTTTCTTCCCAGATGGCACGCCGTCTGCAAGTGACCTCTGAGAAGGTGGGTAACCTCGCCTTCCTGGACGTGACCGGTCGTATCGCGCAGACGCTGTTGAACCTGGCGAAACAGCCAGACGCCATGACCCACCCTGACGGTATGCAAATTAAAATTACCCGTCAGGAAATCGGTCAGATCGTCGGCTGCTCCCGTGAAACAGTGGGCCGTATCCTGAAGATGCTGGAAGACCAGAACCTGATCTCTGCCCACGGTAAAACTATCGTGGTCTACGGAACCCGTTAATTTCGGTCAAACGGCGTGCCGCCGCAGGGTGGCACGCCGTTTTTGTCTCTACTCCTCATGTGGCGCAGGCTGATCTATCACCCGGAAGTTAACTACGCACTACGACAAACGCTGGTGTTGTGTCTTCCCGTGGCCGTGGGCCTGATCCTCGGACATCTTCAGCAAGGCCTGCTGTTTTCCCTCGTGCCCGCCTGCTGCAACATTGCCGGTCTGGATACACCGCATAAACGCTTTTTTAAACGTCTGATTATTGGCGGCTGCCTGTTTGCCGGCTGTAGCCTTGCCGTACAACTCTTACTGGCCCGCGACATTCCTCTGCCGTTGATCCTGACCGTGCTGGCGATGACGCTCGGCGTCACCGCCGAAATCAGCTCGCTGCACGCCCGGCTGCTTCCCGCGTCGCTGATTGCCGCCATCTTCACCTTAAGCCTTGCGGGCAATATGCCGGTGTGGGAGCCATTGCTGATTTACGCCCTCGGCACGCTATGGTACGGGCTGTTTAACTGGTTCTGGTTCTGGCTGTGGCGGGAACAGCCGCTGCGCGAATCCCTGAGCCTGCTCTACGTGCAGCTTGCTGAATACTGCGAAGCAAAATACACCCTGCTCACTCAACATACCGACCCGGAAAAATCCCTGCCGCCGCTGCTGGCGCGCCAGCAAAAAGTGGTGGATCTGATCAGCCAGTGCTATCAGCAGTTGCACATGCTTGCCGCCAACAAAAATCATGAATACAAGCGGCTGCTGCGAACCTTCCAGGTCGGGCTGGATTTGCAGGAGCATATCTCCGTCAGCCTTCATAATCCGGAAGAGGTGCAAAAGCTGGTGGAGCGCAGCCATGCGGAAGCGGTGATCCGCTGGAACGCGCAGACCGTCGCGGCGCGCCTGCGGGTGCTGGCTGACGATATCCTCTATCACCGCTATCCGACGCGCTTTAACATGGACAAACAGCTCGGCGCGCTGGAAAAGATTGCGCGTCAGCACGCGGATAACCCGGTCGGGCAATTTGCTGCCTGGCATTTCAGCCGCATCGCCCGGGTGTTACGCACCCAGCGCCCGCTTTATGCCCGGGACCTGATGGCCGATAAGCAAAAACGGCTGCCGCTGCTGCCCGCGCTCAAAAGCTATCTATCACTGAAATCTTCCGCCCTGCGCAATGCCGCGCGGATCAGTGTGATGCTGAGCATCGCCAGCCTGATGGGAATGGCCCTGCACCTGCCGAAACCCTACTGGATCTTAATGACCGTGCTGTTTGTCACCCAGAACGGCTATGGCGCCACGCGGGTGCGCATTCTGCATCGGGCGGGCGGTACGATGGCGGGGCTGATTATCGCGGGTGTGACGCTGCACTTTCACGTGCCGGAAGGCTATACCCTGGCCGGTATGCTGGCGATCACGCTGGTGAGCTACCTGATCATCCGCAAAAACTACGGCTGGGCGATGGTGGGCTTTACGGTCACGGCGGTGTATACCCTGCAACTGCTCACGCTTAACGGGGAACAGTTTATTATTGCCCGGCTGGTCGATACGCTAATTGGCTGCCTGATCGCCTTTGGCGGCATGGTCTGGTTGTGGCCGCAGTGGCAAAGCGGGTTGCTGAGGCAGAACGCCCACGACGCGCTCGAAGCCGATCAGCAGGCCATTCGTCTTATTCTGAGCGATGACCCGCAGCCCTCTCCGCTGGCCTACGAGCGCATGAAGGTCAACCAGGCGCATAACGCCCTGTTCAACTCCCTTAACCAGGCCATGCAGGAGCCGGGCTTTAACGCGCACTATCTGGCTGACATGAAGCTGTGGGTCACGCACAGCCAGTTTATCGTCGAGCATATTAATGCCATGACCACGCTGGCGCGCGAACACACGATGCTGACGCCAGACCTGGCGCAGCGCTATTTGCAGTCGTGTGAAATTGCGTTGCAGCGCTGTCAGCAGCGTCTGGAGTATGACGCGCCGGGTGAGTCAGGGGATTCGAATATTCTGGAAGCGCCGGAGACGCTGACCCACGGGCCGATGAGCACCCTTGAGCAGCATTTACAGCGCGTTCTCGGGCACCTGAACACCATGCACACCATTTCGTCGGTGGCATGGCGTCAGCGCCCGCATCACGGGATTTGGTTAACGCGCCGGTTAAAACGAACCGCGTATTAGTCGCTGACGATCTTCGCGACCGCCGCGGCAAAACGGGTTAATCCGTCTTCGATGTCTTTGTCTTCCACCACCAGCGATGGCGCAAAGCGCATCACGTCCGGCCCGGCGTTGAGCACCATGACGCCTTCGTGCGCGGCGGCGTGCAGGAAATCGCGCGCGCGGCCTTTGTACTGCGGCTTCAGTTCGGCGCCGATCAGCAGCCCCATCCCGCGGATGTCGCTGAAGACATCAAACTGTTGGTCAATCTGCTGGAGATGTTTCACAAACAGGTCGCGTTTCGCATTCACGCCATTCAGGACGTCCGGCGTATTAATGATGTCGAACGCCGCACCCGCCACGGCGCACGCCAGCGGATTACCGCCGTAGGTGGAGCCGTGTGAGCCTACATGAAATGCGGAAGCGATATCCTGGGTGGTGAGCACCGCACTGACCGGGAAACCGCCACCGAGCGCTTTCGCGCTGGTCAGAATATCCGGCGTTACGCCGTAGTGCATATAAGCAAACAGGTCTCCGGTACGCCCCATCCCACACTGCACTTCATCAAACACCAGCAGCGCCTGGTGCTCGTCGCACAGCTCGCGCAGCCCTTGCAGAAATTCCGGGGTGGCCGCCGTGACGCCGCCTTCCCCCTGAATGGGCTCGACCACCACGGCACAGGTGTGATCGTCCATCACCGCTTTAACGGCGTGGAGATCGTTAAACGGCACGTGGATGATATCCGCAGGTTTCGGACCAAAGCCGTCGGAATACTTCGGCTGGCCGCCAACGGAAACGGTAAAGAAGGAGCGACCGTGGAAGGCGTTATGGAAAGCGATGATTTTGGTTTTGTACGGGCTATGACGCGTGGTTGCGTAGTAGCGCGCCAGCTTAAAGGCGGTTTCGTTGGCTTCGGTGCCGGAGTTCATAAACAGCACGCGTTCGGCGAAGGTGGCATCGATGATCTTACGCCCCAGACGCAGCGCCGGTTCGTTGGTGAACACGTTGCTGGTGTGCCACAGCGTTTCGCCCTGTGTTTTCAGCGCGTCCACCAGCGCAGGATGGCAATGGCCCAGCGCCGTCACCGCAATACCGCCTGCGAAATCAACATACTCGTTGCCCTGCTGATCCCAGACGCGGCTGCCTCTGCCTTTCACCGGGATAAACTCAGCCGGTGCATAAATCGGCAGGATCACTTCATCAAATGTCGCGCGGGTAATTGCTGGTTGTTCAGTTGCCATGTCATGACCATCCATTTTTATGTCACAGTGCCTGTGAAAATATAATCACAAAATATGCATAAAAAATCACAACAAGGCAACAGATATTCAGCGATTAAGGAAATTGGCCAGCAGCGCGTGCCCCTGTTCGCTGAGAATGCTTTCCGGGTGGAACTGCACCCCTTCCAGATCGTACTCGCGGTGGCGAATGCCCATGATCTCCTGCGTCTCGCTCCAGGCGGTAACCTCAAAGCAGGCCGGCAGGGTCGGCGGATCAATGATCAGAGAATGGTAGCGCGTCACGGTTAACGGATTGTTTAGCCCCAGGAATACGCCGGTACCGGTGTGCGTGATCGGTGAGGTTTTGCCGTGCATGACTTTCGCGGCACGGACAATGGTGGCGCCAAAGACCTGCGCAATGGCCTGGTGACCCAGGCAGACGCCCAGAATCGGCAGTTTGCCCGCATAGTGGCGGATGACCTCCAGCGAGATGCCGGATTCCGACGGGGTACACGGCCCCGGCGAAATCACGATTTTCTGGGGTGCCAGCGCGTCAATGTCAGCCAGCGCGATCTCATCGTTACGGCGGACAACCACCTCTGCCCCCAGCTCACAAAAATACTGGTAAAGGTTCCAGGTAAAGGAATCGTAGTTATCAATCAGCAGAATCATGGCGGCTCCTGAAAAAATGGCCGCCCTATTTTACGCAGATTCCCGCGCTTCGCTCACAACTTTGGCAAAGATGGCGTTCAGGGCGGTCAAATCCCCCATCGCCCCGCTCTGGTTGGCGGCTGCCCAGTCGTCCGGGTCGATCCCCTGCCAGTTCAGCACATAGCCCGCATGGATAGCCAGTTGTTCAAAGAAGATCCGCTGGGCCACGCCATTACCGCTAATAAACGGATGTAGCATGTTGATTTCACAGTAGTAATGACTGATTCTGTCTGTAAACTCTTCTTTCTGAAGGCCCACCAGATATTTATCACTTTCCAGCGAAGCCATCAGCTCATTACCCACTTTCTCGATGTACTCGAAATGGCAAAAAGGAATGTCGCCCTTAGAAATATCGGCGGTGCGCAGCTCGCCCGCGCCTTTCATTTCGTTGCGGAATAAATGGCGGTGAATAAGACACAGATGGGGTAAACCCGGTGCGGAAGGCCCCAGTTCCAGCGTCTCGATATCAGGTTTAGCGGGACCCTTACCTTTTTCAAGGAGGCAGCTGGCCTGAAAATTGACCTTACGTTGTTGCTCCCAGAGACGGGATTTTTGCTTGTCGGTGAGTTTTTTCACTACGCCTCCCTGAATAGTCCGTTTGCCACAAGTATAAGCAGCAAAACGCGCTTTCGCAGGGAGGGCGGAAAGACACGGGCAAGATGTGCCCGTGTTGGGGAACGTTACGGCAGCACTTTCGCGGAGAGAATGACGACAGGCTTAGTCGGCACATTCTGGTATGGACCGACATCGTGAGTCTGAACCTGAGAGATCTTATCCGCCACGTCCATGCCTTTCACCACTTTGCCGAACACCGCGTAGCCAAAGTCGCGCTGACCGTGGTCCAGGAAGGCGTTATCAGCCACGTTGAGGAAGAACTGGCTGGTGGCGCTGTCTTTGTCCGCCGTACGCGCCATGGAGATGGTGCCGCGCTTGTTCAGCAGGCCGTTGTCTGCTTCATTTTTGATGGGCGGGTTGGGCTGTTTCTGCTGCATCTGCTCGTTAAAACCGCCACCCTGAATCATAAAGCCCGGGATCACGCGGTGGAACGTGGTGTTGTTATAAAAACCACTGTTCACGTAGTCGAGGAAGTTTTTCACCGAAACAGGGGCTTTCTGGCTATCCAGCTCCAGCTCAATATTCCCCGCAGAGGTAGTTAGCAGGACGTGGGGGTCTCCTTTGGCTGCCAGCGCAGCAGGGGAAACGGCAGAAAGAGCAAACACAGCTGCGACAGCCGCCAGTGTTGATTTGAGCATGAGAATTCCTTAACAAAGCGCAGTATAAAAAGCGAATGGCTTGATTCTAAAGAGCAGTATGAACCCAGACCAGTCTTTTACCTAATTTTACCAAATTGAAACAATTATTACCGCGCAAACGATTGTTCACCCCGCAACGTAATGTGATCTGCATCACGTTAAAACCTGCAATTGTGCTCAAAATTTTCTGAAAAGATTTAATTAGATCACTTTCGCGACTAAAATCTGCCCGCTCAAACGCAGTCATTGCGTTTTTCTTTACTTTTAACAGGCCAGACATGACTAACAGCAATCGCATCAAGCTCACATGGATCAGCTTCTTCTCTTACGCCCTGACCGGCGCGTTGGTGATCGTCACCGGGATGGTGATGGGAAATATCGCAGACTACTTCCAGCTGCCCGTTTCCAGCATGAGTAATACCTTCACCTTCCTGAACGCGGGGATCCTGATCTCTATTTTCCTTAATGCCTGGCTGATGGAAATCGTGCCGCTGAAAACGCAGCTGCGTTTCGGCTTCGTGCTGATGGTTGCCGCCGTGTCGGGCCTGATGCTGAGCCACAGCATCGCCCTCTTCTCTGCCGCCATGTTCGTGCTGGGTCTGGTGAGCGGGATCACCATGTCGATCGGTACATTCCTGATTACGCATATGTATGAAGGCCGCCAGCGCGGCGCGCGTCTGCTGTTCACCGACTCCTTCTTCAGCATGGCCGGGATGATTTTCCCGATGGTCGCCGCGTATCTTCTGGCGCGCAGCATTGAGTGGTACTGGGTGTACGCCTGCATTGGTCTGGTTTATGTCGCGATCTTTGTTCTCACCTTCGGCTGCGAGTTCCCGGTGCTGGGCAAAAAAGCGCAGACTACGTCCGAGCCGGTTGCGAAAGAAAAATGGGGTATCGGCGTACTGTTCCTCTCCATCGCCGCGCTGTGTTACATCCTCGGCCAGCTGGGCTTTATCTCCTGGGTTCCTGAATACGCGAAAGGTCTGGGCATGAGCCTGAACGACGCGGGTAAACTGGTGAGCGATTTCTGGATGTCTTACATGTTCGGCATGTGGGCGTTTAGCTTTATCCTGCGCTTCTTCGACCTGCAACGGATCCTGACCGTTCTGGCGGGTCTGGCAACCGTGCTGATGTATCTGTTCATCAACGGTTCCCCGGAGCATATGCCGTGGTTCATCCTGACCCTGGGCTTCTTCTCCAGCGCGATTTATACCTCGATCATCACCCTTGGCTCTCTTCAGACCAAAGTGGCCTCGCCAAAGCTGGTGAACTTCGTGCTGACCTGCGGCACCATCGGCACCATGCTGACCTTCGTGGTCACGGGCCCGATTGTTGCGCACAGCGGCCCGCTGGCGGCGCTGCATACCGCTAACGGTCTGTATGCAGTGGTATTCATCATGTGCTTCGTGCTGGGCTTTGTGACCCGTCACCGTCAACACAACCCGGCAACAGCTACCCACTAATCGCCGTAACCCCTTTGCGTACTGCAAAGGGGTTTTCCCCTGCTCACCCGCCCTTCCCGCCGATGGGTAAAAACCCCACTAAATTTGTGCGAAAAACGAGCAAGCACAAAAATCATACAATATCCGTCACTTATAAAAATCCTGACAAATCATAGATATACCCACTAAGGGGTAGGTGAAGGCGTATTTGATTTGCATCAATAAGTGCCCCTGCTGAATCGTTAAGGTAGGCAGTAATAGAAAAGAAATCGAGGCAAAAATGAGCAAAGTCAGACTCGCTATCATCGGTAACGGCATGGTCGGCCACCGCTTTATTGAGGATCTTCTCGATAAAGCCGATGCTGAGCAGTTCGATATTACCGTGTTCTGTGAAGAACCCCGTAAGGCGTACGACCGTGTGCACTTGTCTTCCTACTTCTCTCACCATACCGCCGAAGAGCTCTCTCTGGTGCGTGAAGGGTTCTACGAGAAGCATGGCGTAAAAGTGCTGGTGGGCGAACGCGCTATCACCATCAACCGTCAGGAGAAAGTGATCCACTCCAGCGCCGGACGTACGGTTTTTTACGATAAGCTGATCATGGCGACGGGCTCGTATCCGTGGATCCCGCCTATTAAAGGGTCGGAAACCCAGGATTGCTTCGTTTACCGTACCATTGAAGACCTCAACGCCATTGAATCCTGCGCACGTCGAAGCAAACGCGGCGCGGTTGTCGGCGGTGGTCTGCTGGGTCTGGAAGCGGCAGGCGCGCTGAAAAACCTCGGCGTTGAAACCCACGTCATCGAATTTGCCCCGATGCTGATGGCGGAACAGCTGGACCATATGGGTGGCGACCAGCTACGCCGTAAAATCGAAAGCATGGGCGTGAAGGTTCACACCAGCAAGAACACCAAAGAGATCGTGCAGGAAGGCACCGAAGCGCGTAAAACCATGCGCTTTGCAGACGGCAGCGAGCTGGAAGTGGATTTCATCGTCTTCTCCACCGGTATTCGCCCGCGCGATAAGCTGGCCACCCAGTGCGGTCTGGCCGTTGCGCAGCGCGGCGGGATCATGATCAACGATACCTGCCAGACCTCCGATCCGGATATCTACGCCATCGGCGAATGCGCCAGCTGGAATAACCGCGTATACGGTCTGGTTGCACCAGGGTACAAAATGGCGCAGGTCGCCGTTGACCATATCCTCGGCAGCGAAAACGCCTTCACCGGCGCAGACATGAGCGCCAAGCTGAAGCTGCTGGGCGTGGACGTGGGCGGTATTGGTGATGCGCATGGCCGCACCCCGAACTCCCGCAGCTATGTTTATCTGGACGAAAGCAAAGAAGTCTACAAACGTCTCATCGTCAGCCAGGACAACAAAACCCTGCTCGGGGCGGTGCTGGTGGGTGATACCAGCGACTTCGGTAACCTGCTCCAGCTGGTGCTGAACGCCATTGAGCTGCCGGAGAACCCGGACGCGCTAATCCTCCCGGCGCACGCCTCCAGCGGTAAGCCATCCATCGGCGTGGATAAACTGCCGGACAGCGCGCAGATTTGCTCCTGCTTCGACGTGACCAAAGGCATGCTGATCTCCGCCATTAACAAAGGCTGCCACACCGTTGCGGCGCTGAAGGCGGAAACCAAAGCCGGGACCGGCTGCGGCGGCTGTATTCCTCTGGTCACTCAGGTGCTGAACGCCGAGCTGGCAAAACAGGGCATTGAAGTGAACAACAACCTGTGCGAGCACTTCGCTTACTCTCGCCAGGAGCTGTATCACCTGATCCGCGTGGAAGGCATTAAGTCCTTCGACGAACTGCTGGAGAAACACGGCCAGGGCTATGGCTGTGAAGTATGTAAGCCTACCGTCGGTTCCCTGCTGGCGTCCTGCTGGAACGAATATGTGCTCAAACCAGAACACACTCCGCTTCAGGACACCAACGATAACTTCCTGGCCAATATTCAGAAAGACGGGACTTACTCGGTGATCCCGCGTTCTGCCGGAGGGGAGATTACCCCGGAAGGGCTGGTCGCCGTGGGCCGTATCGCCCGTGAGTTTAACCTGTACACCAAAATCACCGGCTCCCAGCGTATCGGCCTGTTCGGTGCGCAGAAAGATGACCTGCCGGAAATCTGGCGTCAGCTGATTGAAGCGGGCTTTGAAACCGGTCACGCGTACGCCAAGGCGCTGCGCATGGCGAAAACCTGCGTGGGCAGCACCTGGTGCCGCTACGGCGTGGGCGACAGCGTGGGCTTCGGCGTAGAGCTGGAAAACCGCTACAAAGGCATCCGTACGCCGCACAAAATGAAGTTCGGCGTCTCAGGGTGTACCCGTGAATGTGCGGAAGCACAGGGGAAAGATGTGGGTATCATTGCCACGGAGAAAGGCTGGAACCTGTACGTGTGCGGTAACGGCGGGATGAAACCTCGCCACGCGGATCTGCTGGCCGCCGATCTCGATCGCGATACGCTGATCAAATACCTCGACCGCTTCATGATGTTCTACATTCGTACCGCCGATAAGCTGACCCGTACCGCGTCCTGGCTGGATAATCTCGAAGGCGGCATCGACTACCTGAAGTCGGTCATTATCGACGACAAGCTGGGTCTGAATGAACAGCTGGAATCCGAGATGACTCGCCTGCGCGAGGCGGTGATCTGCGAGTGGACCGAAACCGTGAACACGCCAGCAGCGCAGACGCGCTTCAAACACTTTATCAACAGCACCCAGCGCGACCCGAACGTGCAGGTGGTGCCGGAGCGCGAACAGCATCGTCCAGCGACCCCGTATGAACGTATTCCGGTGATGCTGGTGGAGGAAAACGCATGAGCCAGTGGGTAAACATCTGCAATATTAACGACATTCTGCCAGCAACCGGCGTCTGTGCCCTGCTGGGCAACGAGCAGGTGGCGATTTTCCGCCCTCGCCACGATGAACAGGTCTATGCCATCAGCAATATCGACCCGTTCTTCGAGGCCAGCGTGCTCTCCCGCGGTCTGATTGCGGAGCACCAGGGCGAGCTGTGGGTTGCCAGCCCGCTGAAAAAGCAGCGCTTCCGCTTAACCGACGGACTCTGCATGGAAGATGAAAGCTTCTCGGTCAAACACTACGACGTCCGCGTGAAGGACGGCGAGGTGCAGCTGAAAGCGTAACCCCTCGCCTTTTCAATAGGAAAGGCTTATGACCCCTTATGGGTAACGGCAGGAAAAACCGTATGTTCTGTACGATTCCTGCTGTTATCCTGACGTCAATTCTTCCCCCGCCATGAATGCTGTGAGGTAACGTCGTGGATCACCTGCCGATTTTTTGTCAATTACGCAACCGCGACTGCCTGCTCGTGGGCGGCGGCGATGTGGCTGAACGCAAGGCACGCCTGCTGTTAGAGGCGGGTGCCCGGCTGACCGTCAACGCCCTCACCTTTGCCCCACAGTTTGACGTCTGGGCGCAGGAAGGGATGCTCACCCAGGTGCAGGGCGAATTTGATGAATCCCTGCTGGATACCTGCTGGCTGACCATCGCCGCAACGGATAACGATGACGTTAACCAGCGCGTCAGCGACGCCTGCGAAGCGCGCCGCATCTTCTGTAACGTTGTGGATGCGCCGAAAGAGGCGAGCTTTATCATGCCGTCGATTATTGACCGTTCACCGCTGATGATTGCGGTGTCGTCCGGCGGGCGCTCGCCCGTTCTTGCCCGTCTGCTGCGGGAAAAACTGGAAGCCGTGCTGCCGCAGCATCTTGGTCAGATTGCCCAATACGCCGGGGAGCTGCGCTCCCGCGTGAAGCAAACCTTCGCAACCGTGGGCGAACGCCGTCGCTTCTGGGAGAAGTTCTTTGTCAACGACAGGCTGGCGCAGTCCCTTGCCAATCAGGACACCAAAGCCGTTGAAGAGACGACCGAACAGCTCCTGAGCGAGCCGCTGGACCATCGCGGTGAAGTGGTGCTGGTGGGCGCAGGTCCCGGCGATGCGGGCCTGCTGACGCTGAAGGGTCTCCAGCAGATCCAGCAGGCGGACATCGTGGTGTATGACCGTCTGGTCTCTGATGACATCATGAATCTGGTGCGCCGCGATGCTGACCGCGTGTTCGTCGGCAAACGGGCAGGTTATCACTGCGTGCCGCAGGAGGAGATCAATCAGATCCTGCTGCGGGAAGCGCAAAAAGGAAAGCGCGTGGTGCGCCTGAAGGGTGGCGATCCGTTTATCTTTGGTCGTGGCGGCGAAGAGCTGGAAACCCTGTGCAACGCGGGTATTCCGTTCTCCGTGGTGCCGGGCATTACGGCGGCGTCCGGCTGTTCTGCCTATTCCGGCATTCCGTTAACCCATCGCGACTATGCCCAGAGCGTGCGCCTGGTGACGGGCCACCTGAAAACCGGCAGCGAACTGGACTGGCATAATCTGGCCGCTGAAAAGCAGACGCTGGTGTTCTATATGGGGCTAAATCAGGCAGCCACGATCCAGGCGAAACTGCTGGAGCACGGCATGGAAGCAGATATGCCGGTCGCGCTGGTGGAAAACGGCACCGCCATTACGCAGCGCGTGGTCGATGGCGTGCTGACGCAGCTGGGCGAGCTGGCGCAGCAGGTTGAAAGCCCGGCGCTGATCGTGGTGGGTCGCGTGGTAGCCCTGCGCGAAAAACTGAACTGGTTCTCCAGCCACTAACGCATAATCTCTCCCGGGAGTAGTCTTTAAGCGGACTACTCCCTTCTTACCTCAGTCGATAACATACCGCCCGCATAATGGAACTTTTCCATTTATTCCCTCGTGTTACATCCAATTTTCGATTTATTGACAAGGAATGCGTATGTTCAAACTGGCAAAAGCTGCCGTTCTGGTCGGCCTGTTATCAACTCTGACGGCCTGCACCGGTCACGTTCAAAATACTAAAAATAATTGCAGCTACGATTACCTGCTTCACCCGGCGATCTCCATTTCGAAGATCATCGGCGGTTGCGGCCCGGCGGCACAGCAGTAAGCGTTTTTCAGGCGTAAAAAAACCGGGGATGTCCCGGTTTTTTTGTTTCGTCAGTTTTGTCGGGTGGCGGCTCCGCCTTACCCGACCTGCACGGTCCCGTAGGCCGGGTAAGCGTAAGCGCCACCCGACAAAGCGGCTTAAGGTTTCGCCACAAACCCAATCGCGTCGTACACCGCTTTCAGAGTTTCGGAGGCGCGCGCGCTGGCTTTTTCCGCGCCCTCTTTCATCACTTTTTGCAGGAAAGCTTCGTCGTTACGGTAACGGTGATAGCGCTCCTGCAACTCGGTCAGCATGCCGGAAACGGCGTCTGCCACTTCGCCTTTCAGGTGGCCGTACATCTTGCCTTCAAAGTGTTTTTCCAGCTCAGGGATGCTCTGTCCGGTCACACCGGAGAGAATGTCCAGCAGGTTAGACACGCCCGCTTTGTTCTGCACGTCGTAGCGCACCACTGGCGGCTCGTCGGAGTCGGTCACCGCACGCTTGAGCTTTTTCACCACCGATTTCGGATCTTCCAGCAGGCCGATAACGTTGTTGCGGTTATCGTCAGACTTGGACATCTTTTTGGTCGGCTCCAGCAGCGACATCACGCGCGCGCCGGATTTCGGAATAAACGGCTCAGGCACTTTGAACACGTCACCGTAAAGCGCATTGAAGCGCTGGGCAATATCGCGGCTCAGCTCCAGGTGCTGCTTCTGGTCTTCACCCACCGGCACCTGGTTGGTCTGGTACAGCAGAATGTCGGCCGCCATCAGCACCGGATAGTCAAACAGACCGGCGTTGATGTTTTCAGAGTAGCGGGCAGACTTATCCTTGAACTGGGTCATGCGGCTCAGCTCGCCGAAATAGGTGTAGCAGTTCAGCGCCCAGCCCAGCTGCGCGTGCTCTGGCACGTGAGACTGAACGAAAATGGTGCTCTTCTCTGGATCGATACCGCACGCCAGGTACAGCGCCAGCGTATCAAGTGTTGCTTTGCGCAGCTTCTCGGGATCCTGACGCGCGGTGATAGCATGCAAATCCACGATGCAGTAAATGCAGTGGTAGTCATCCTGCATGCTCACCCACTGACGTAACGCACCCATGTAGTTACCAATGGTCAGTTCACCTGAAGGCTGTGCGCCACTAAAAACGATGGGCTTAGTCATTATTCAATTCCTGATGTTCACTGTGCGAGAGCCCGAGTGCGGGCAACAAATCTTTGAAGTGGTCGAACACAACGTCCGGCTCACTCAGCGTAATGGCTTCACCGTAGTTGTAGCCGTAGGTCAACCCAACCGACGGGCAACCTGCCGCTCTGGCAGCCAGAATATCATTGCGGGAATCCCCGACAAAGAGCAGCTCCGCAGGCGCTAAGGATAATTTTCCTGCCACCAGCAATAGCGGTTCCGGATGCGGCTTTTTATTCTGCACGTCATCGCCGCCCACAATTACGGAGAAGTATTTCGCGATATCCAGCGCTTCCAGCAGAGGCGCAACGAACGGTGTCGGCTTGTTAGTCACCAGTCCCAGCGGGATGCCTTTGGCATGTAGCGCACTCAGCGTTTCAGCGACATCCGGGAACAGGAAGCTACCCTCTTCGACGGTCTCTTCGTAGAAACGGTCGAACAGTTTGCGCAGAATACGCTGCTGCTCATCCTGGGGAATATCCGCGTGGTCAACACTCGGTTTACCTTGCGCGGAACGCTGAGAGGCACGCTCCTGACGAGCCCAGGACAGCGCGCGCTCCATCAGCACGTCTGCACCGTTACCAATCCACGTCACCACGCGCTCTTCGCCTGCAACGGGGAGTTCAAGGGCATACAGCGCCTGATCGACGGCGCGGGTTAATCCTGGCGCGCTGTCGACCAGCGTGCCGTCGAGGTCAAATGCTACACCCCGAATAGCCTGCAATTTATCCATGACTTACCTTCGCCAGTTCACGGCGCATTTCATCAATGACTTTTTTGTAATCCGGTTGATCGAAGATGGCGGAGCCTGCAACGAACATATCCGCCCCTGCCGCCGCAATCTCACCGATATTATTGACCTTCACGCCGCCGTCCACTTCCAGACGAATATCATAGCCAGACTCATCAATACGGCGGCGCACTTCACGCAGTTTGTCGAGGGTCTGAGGGATAAATGACTGACCACCAAAGCCTGGGTTGACGGACATCAGCAGGATCACGTCCAGCTTGTCCATCACGTAGTCGAGATAGCTCAGCGGGGTCGCCGGGTTAAAGACCAGTCCCGCCTTACAGCCGTTCTCTTTGATCAGCTGTAGCGTGCGGTCAACGTGTTCGGAGGCTTCCGGGTGGAAAGTGATGATGCTGGCACCCGCCGCGGCGAAATCAGGCACGATGCGGTCAACCGGTTTCACCATCAGATGCACGTCAATGGGCGCGGTGATCCCGTAGTTACGCAGTGCTTTAAGCACCATCGGACCGATGGTCAGGTTGGGAACGTAGTGGTTATCCATAACGTCGAAATGGACGACATCCGCGCCAGCCGCGAGAGCTTTGGCAGTGTCTTCACCCAGGCGGGCAAAATCGGCCGACAGAATTGAGGGGGCAATCAAAAACTGTTTCATCCGCATCTCCTTGAAATGTGTTTACCGGCGGGCAAAGGCTCAGGGTCGATAAAGCGCCAGAAGTTCGTCCACCTTTTTACGTGTGCCGCCGTTGCTGCTAATGCTACGCCGCACTTTTACCTGAAAATGCTTCGCGGCTTTGTACCATTCGCGCGTATCAGGCGTGTCGTGATTCGAAATTAACACCGGAATTCTTTTGCTGACCAGCTTTTCCGCCATCTCAGCCAGACGAGCCTGCTCGGCCGGGCTGAAGCTATTGGTGTGGTAGGCGGTGAAATTTGCCGTGGCAGACAGCGGCGCGTAAGGCGGGTCGCAGTAGACCACCGAGTTTACGCCCGCCAGATCCATGCACTCTTCATAGGAGAGACAGTAGAACTCGGCATTCTGCGCTTTTTCAGCAAAGTGATACAGTTCGTCCTGTGGGAAATAGGGACGCTTATAGCGGCCAAACGGCACGTTAAACTCGCCACGCAGATTATACCGGCACAGACCGTTGTAACCATGGCGGTTGAGATAAAGAAACAACAGCGCGCGACGGAACGGATCCTGGCTTTGATTAAACTCAGCGCGGAACTGATAGTAGACGTCCGGGTTGTTGTTCTCTGGCGTAAACAGCTTCCGCGCCTCTTCCACATACTCATCGGTACGCAGTTTGACGATGTTATAGAGGCTGATAAGGTCGCTGTTGATATCCGCCAGGATATAACGAGAAAAATCGGTATTCAGGAACACCGATCCAGCACCCACAAAGGGCTCGATAAGACACTCGCCTTTCGGCAGGTGCTTTTTAATATCGTCGAGCAGGGGGTATTTCCCCCCTGCCCATTTCAGAAAAGCGCGATTTTTTTTCATGCTGACTAACTGATTACACCTTCTCCGGCTGTGGAGAAAGCTCCGACAGCATCCTGCGCTTTAAACATTACTTCAGATCGGCCTGCACCTGATGAATCGGCTTCGCCCACGGGTTTTTCGCCTGCACGTCGGCTGGCAGCGTGGAAACGGCACGTTTTGCTTCATCTTTGGAAGCATAAATACCACTCACCAGCACATACCACGGTTGACCGTTACGGGTCGTCTGATAAACCACGTAGTTTTTCAGATTCGATTTCTTCGCCCAGGCGTTGAGGTTGTCATAGTTAGACGAACTGCTCAGCTGAAGGGTGTAGTTGCTGGAAGAGGCCGACTGCAAAGAACCCACGTTGCCCGTCGTTTTACCTGATGCAGCGCCCGTTTTGGCTGCGGGAGCCGCAGGTGTTGTTGCAGCAGGCGCGGTTGTGGTCGCCGTTGCTTTCGGTGCAGTGGTTGCCGCAGGCGTTGGCGCTTTAACCGGCTGGGTCACTGCAGGTTTGGTCTGCGCTGGCGCTTTCGTTTCTGGCGCTTTTGCCACGGTTTGCGGTTTCGTCTCACGCTTCGGCTCAATCACAGCCTGCTTACGCTCCTGGCGTGGCGCAGTCTGCGTCTGGCGCGGTTTGGTTTCCGTTGTCGCCGTTTGCTGCTGGGCATTGCTGCCATGAACTGGCGCAACGGTGGCTGGTTCAGTTGGCAGCGTGGAGTTCACCACGGCAGCGTTAACCTGCTCCTGATTCTGCGACTGCATCAGCGCATTGTTCAGATCGCCCTGAACTTCAACACGCTGCTGACCTTCAGGCGTCGCAGGCGCCTGGCCCTGAGTCGGGGTCGCAGAGACAGGCGGCAGAGAGATATCCTGGCCAGCGCTGGTGTTACCTGCGGTCTGCTCTGCGGAAGTGGTGCCCGGCGCAGGCTGAGCGCCATTCGCCTGGTTGCTCGCATCGTTACCAGACAGGTCGATGCTCTTCTCGGCAGACGCCGTCTGCTCGGTAGAATTGGTAGAAGGTGCTTTTAGCGCGGACCCAATGCCGACAATCAGCAAGACCAGCACCAGAACGCCAAGGCCCATCATGATGTACTGACGGGAGGCCGGTTTTGCCGCTACCGCTTTTTTACGTTTGCGCGGACGACGTTCAACAGGCTGTTCATCCATTAACTCTTCTTCGGATTCATACTCCTCGTCTTCTCGCTCATTTCGCGCGTTACGGCTACGCGAAGGGCGACGATCGTCTGCATCCAGTTCGACATCGTCAAAATTGATCTGCGGCTCGTTATCACGTTCTGAAGATTGACGAGAACGACCAGTACGACGATCGCTGGGATCGGGTTTCAGCTCGTCTTCTGGTTTGAATTCATCCATTTAACACCCCACTCAAAGGCTTCTGCCAACGACTCTGCATTTACCTGAAGCTAAAACGACCACCTGTTACAGCGGTCTGACCTTTCTAGTTGTTACGCCTGCTGACAATCAGCAATAGCGCCAAGTACGACTTCGTGCGGCACTCCGCCGCGCACTTCACTTTTCCCTATTGCAAGCGGGAGTACCAGACGCATCTCACCTGCCAATACTTTTTTATCGCGCATCATGTGGGGAAGGTACGCCTGCGCAGACATTTCCTGCGGACCACTCACCGGCAAGCCAGCACGTTTAAGCAACGCGATGATACGTGCTGTCTCTTCCGGCCTGAACTGCCCCAGACGTTCAGAGGCTCGCGCCGCCATAACCATTCCGGCAGCGACAGCTTCACCGTGAAGCCAGTTACCGTAGCCCATTTCGGCTTCGATCGCATGACCAAACGTATGCCCCAGATTCAGTAAAGCACGTAAGCCGGTTTCACGCTCATCTGCGGCAACGACTTCTGCTTTCAGCTCACAACAACGGCGAATACAGTAGGCCATTGCCTGCCCGTCGAGGCGCAGCAGCGCATCCATATTCTCTTCCAGCCAGGTGAAGAATTCCCCGTCAAGAATAATGCCGTATTTGATCACTTCTGCAAGGCCGGACGCCAGTTCGCGCGCTGGCAAGGTTTTCAGACAGTCGAGATCCACCACCACCGAGGCAGGCTGGTAGAACGCGCCAATCATGTTTTTGCCGAGCGGATGGTTAACCGCCGTTTTACCGCCCACAGAAGAATCGACCTGTGAGAGCAACGTGGTTGGAATTTGAATAAAGCGCACGCCGCGCTGATAGCTGGCGGCTGCAAAACCGGTCAGATCGCCCACAACGCCGCCGCCCAGGGCAAGCAGTGTTGTATCACGACCGTGCGGTTTTTGCAGAAGTGCGGTAAAGACGGTATCCAGTACCGTCAGGCTTTTGTACTGCTCGCCATCGGGCAGAATCACACTGTCGACCTTCACGCCCGCCTGCTCAAGCAGCTGACGTACACGGTCGAGATAAAGCGGAGCCAGCGTCTCGTTGGTGACCAGCATCGCCTGATCACCCGCTTTCAGTGGTAAGAAGGAAGCTGGGTCGTTAAACAAACCAGCCGCGATGGTGATAGGGTAACTACGTTCCCCGAGAGTAACTGTAATCCTCTCCATGACGCGACATCCACCTTAAATGCTTTTACCCGCAGGCGAGTGTATATAAAGCCAGAATCAGTTGCTTTCCAGCATATGAATAATCTGGTTTGCAACCACTTTAGCGCTTTGATCGTCAGTACGAATGGTCACATCAGCAATCTCTTCGTACAGAGGATTGCGTTCATCGGCCAAAGCTTCCAGAACTTCACGTGGCGGTGTTTCAACCTGCAACAACGGGCGCTTTTTATCACGCTGCGTGCGTGCCAGCTGTTTTTCGATGGTCGTCTCAAGATAGACCACTACGCCACGGGCGGAGAGACGGTTGCGGGTTTCGCGAGATTTTACAGAGCCGCCGCCAGTTGCCAGCACAATGCCCTGTTTTTCCGTGAGTTCGTTGATCACTTTTTCTTCTCGGTCACGGAAACCTTCTTCGCCTTCTACGTCGAAGACCCAGCCCACATCCGCTCCGGTTCGTTTCTCAATCTCTTGATCAGAATCGTAAAATTCCATATTGAGTTGTTGAGCTAACTGACGCCCAATAGTGCTTTTGCCGGCACCCATAGGCCCAACCAGAAAGATATTGCGTTTCTCTGCCATTTTTTCGGTACTACTAAGACTATTCGTTAATGGTAATCCCCGCTGCGCAGACACCCGGCGTAGCAGGACATGAACTGAAACCTCATTTGCAATAGAGCGAGAGTCAGACGAAAAATTATCTCAATACTCCGGCTTGTTTGGCAACTGATTAAATCACCGTTCCCGGCGCATAAGGAAATAAGACGTAAGTCCAACTCAAATCGGTACTCCTTGTATGCTAATTCATGCCCCACGTCAAACATCTGCAACAAACTGAATGCAAAATCATTGCGGGGATCGTTACCCATTAATGAATACTGACCAGACGTGGCGTGATAAACACCACTAACTCGCGCCGTTCGTTATCTTTTCCGTCATGGCGGAACAGCTGACCCAGCCACGGAATGTTGCCCAGCACGGGCACGCTGTCGCGTCCGGTTTTATTCTTTTGCGAAAAGATCCCGCCCAGCGCGAGCGTTTCCCCACTTTTTACCTCTACCTGCGTTTCGATCTCCTGCTTATCGATCGCCAGCGTTTCGCCGTCTGCCTGTTGCAGCACCTGGCCGGGCATATTTTCACTGATATGCAGTTTCAGGCGCACGCGACCACCCGGCAGGACCACCGGCGTGACCTCCATGCCTAATACCGCCTCTTTAAATTCAACGGATGTCGCCCCGCTCTCGCCGCTGGAAACCTGATACGGAATTTCGCTGCCCTGCTTGATGCTGGCCGGCTGCATGTGCGACGCCAGCAGCCGCGGGCTGGCGATGATATCCACCTGCTGCTTTTGCTCAAGCGCCGACAACTCAAGATCCAGCATCCTGCCGTTGATGCGCCCGATGTTAAACCCTGCGTGAGTGGTTGCACTGGCCACCGACAGGTCCGCCCCCAGCGTCGTGACCTGACCCACCTTACCGGCCTCCGTTGCGTCAGCGAGGTTCCATTTCACCCCCAGTTCACGCAGGCTTTTTTCACTGATGGTCACAATCTGCGCCGCCAGTTCCACCTGCTCGACGGGCAGATCCATCTGCACAGCCCAGCGCTGGAGCATATCCACCACCGTCTGGTTATCCCTGACCAGGAAACGGTTGGTGCGCTTGTCGACGGAGAGACTGCCTTTCGGGCTTAAGAGCTTTTCCGCCGCTTTTTGCAATTCGGCCGCATCCGCATAAGCAAACGGAATGCTGTGAGAGTGCAGTGGGGCGTCAAGCAGACGCTGGGCCCGCTCCTGCTCTTTACGCGTCTGTTGCTCCCGTTGCCAGGCCGCCGTATGCACATAAAAAATGCCGCCCTCTTCCCGCAATACCAGCCCGGCGCTGTTCACGACCGTCTGAAGCGCCTGCCTCCAGGGCACCCGCGTTAAATTCAGCGAAAGCGAACCGCTGACATCCGGCGACACCACCAGATTGCGATCCTCCTGCGCTACCAGCGCCTGTAATATCTGCACCACCGGAACATCATCCACCAGCAGGGTGACCGGTTTTGGCGTCGCGGCCCACAGGGGCTGGCTGAGTGCCGCCAGTAACAGCCCTATCCTTATCTTCACTTTTTTTCGTTCCTTCTCGTTGCCATGTCCATCGCTTCGGCTCGCACATGTCGCCGACATCAACGGTCAGTTGTTGGTTATCTATCGCGCTCACCTGCCAGCCTGTCGGTAACAGCATCTGCGTTTTTACCCGGTGCCAGCGTTTCTGCCCGTCCTGCATAAGGCCGATATCCCTGCTGCCGCTGACTACCCCCTGATACCGCCACTGGCTGAGTTGCCCGGCTGCGCAACGCTCTTCCGGTACAGAGAAGGGATCCCGCATCCCGGTCAGGAAAAGCGGAGAAAGCAGGATCAGCAAACGGGCTTTACTGCGCATGACCGATCTCCAGTTGCAGGCTGAGGCGTAACTGTTTGCCCTGTGGGGTGATGGAAAACGCACTCACCCGCGCGTTCTCAAGCGCCAGCCGGGAAAAGAGCGCCGGAACCGCGCCCCAGGAGGCATCCAGCGCCAGCTCTCCCCCACTCTGCTGCGGCTTCCAGTACACCAGCCTTGCGTCCTCACGCTGAAAAGCCAGGGGAGAAAAGGGCTGCGAGGGCGTCACTTGCGTAACCACTGCTCGCCGTCCGGCCTCTGGCCACAGCGAGGCGTTGATTCGCTTCGCACTGATGGCCTGCGCCTGAATATCGGTGTAGCGCAGAGCTGCGGGCCTGAGCAGCAGTCCCCAAATTGCCCACGCAACAAGCCCCGATGCGATCAACCAGCAAAGGACGCGCCGGGAAGGACGTGCATCAGTCCAGCGTTGATACCAGATACCCACGGGCTACCTCCGGCTATGCAGTTGAAAAGAGAACATCCATCGCCCCTGGCTATCCTGTTGCATTTCGCCTGCCGGTCCGGGGTTAAATCCCGTCACCCTTTTCAGGGCATCGGTCATGGCGGTGAGCGCTGGCAGTGAGGTGGTATAGCCGGTCAGGGTCAGCGAGGGTGGCTGATAACGCAGCGCCGTTAGCCACGCCTGCCGGGGCATTGCGCTGGCAAGGGACTCCAGCGCAGGTTGCCAGGCCGGATCAAACGGCAGCGAAGGGGTTTTCTGCCCCGCTGACTGCGGCTGACGGGCTCTCAATACTTTCTGTACCGCACGTGTCCCCGCCAGTTCGCTCTGCAACGCCTGCAATGCGAGAGTCTGCGTCGCCCGCAGGCTGATACTCCCCGCCAGCATCACCAGCCATGAGCCAGCAAACAGCAGCCCCCAGAAACGCAGGCGCTGATTACGTTGCTGCCGACGCCAGGGTAAAAGATTGGGCATGCTCATTACGGCGCCTCGCTCATGGCCAGCGCCAGGGCGACGGTGTAATCAGCACCGCATTCCGGCAGCGGCGGCTGGCACAGCGTCACCGCTTCCCAGGGATCGCGGGCAGCATCAAACACGGCGATATCAGAAGGAGAAAGCGCAAGCAGCGCCGCCAGTTCATTCACCGTCGCCGCTTCTGTGGTGTAGCGCCGCCCCCACTGGTGACGCATCGCCCATAGCCACTGGTGTTGATCTCTCCAGGCGACGCACCGGGCGGGGGCAACAGCAGAGAGAAGATTAGCCAGCGCGCCGGCATCCGGGGCGATTGCTGCCAGACGCAAACGCAGCGCGTTCGCCAGCGTCAACAGGGTATCGACCTCTCTGTTTTGCGCTGCGGTAACCTGAAAAGTGTTGCTGAACGTATCATGCGCGTAGTCAAAGCAGAGCGTATCGGCGGGCATCTCCAGCTCACGCGCTAATGCGGCGCCTACCCAGGTGAGCTGTTCGCTGTCACGCAAGGTAACGGATGGACGAGGCAACGCGCGTTGCAGAACGCGCGTCGCCGGAAATGAGAGAAATACCCGATGCGAGTGCGGCAATGTTTTCCGCCAGCCACGTAATGCGTTAACCAGCTGTTCTGGCTTAAGTATTTTGCCTTCCCCGATAACGCCGTCCGACAGCGGCACCGCCCACCAGCGCCGTAAACGCCATCCGGCCCGCTCTCTGGTCAGCGCTACCGCAACCACCTTATCCTGTTGAATATGAACGCCTGTTTGCCACGTTTTAAAAGCCATGCTTCACGATCTCCTTATCGCCCGTCGGAGTGACGGCTATATCAATGAATCAGGCTTGCCTTTATACTACCGCGCGATTGTTTAGAAACTGCCCAGGCTAAACCAAATGGGAAATCTCCGGTGAAGTTCGTAAAGTATTTATTGATCCTTGCAGTCTGTTGCATTCTGCTGGGAGCAGGCTCGATTATTGGTTTGTACAAATATGTCGAGCCGCAACTCCCTGATGTCGCCACGCTTCGTGATGTGCGGCTTCAGATCCCTATGCAGGTCTATAGCGCCGATGGTGAACTGATGGCGCAATACGGCGAGAAACGTCGTATCCCTCTGACCTTAAATCAAATTCCACCCGTGATGGTGAAGGCTTTTATCGCCACCGAGGACAGCCGTTTTTACGAGCACCACGGTGTCGATCCGGTCGGTATTTTCCGTGCGGCAAGCGTGGCGCTGTTCTCCGGTCATGCCTCTCAGGGGGCAAGTACCATTACCCAGCAGCTGGCGCGTAACTTCTTCCTCAGCCCGGAAAAGACGCTGATGCGTAAGATCAAAGAGGTGTTCCTCGCGATCCGCATTGAGCAACTGCTGAGCAAAGACGAGATCCTTGAGCTTTACCTCAACAAGATCTATCTGGGCTACCGCGCCTATGGCGTAGGGGCTGCGGCTCAGGTCTATTTTGGTAAGCCGATCGATCAGCTCACGCTGAGCGAAATGGCGACCATTGCCGGCCTGCCAAAAGCGCCATCCACGTTTAACCCGCTCTACTCGCTGGACCGCGCCACCGCGCGCCGTAACGTGGTGCTGTCGCGTATGTTGAGCGAAGGCTATATCAGCCAGTCTGAGTACGATAAGGCGCGCAGCGACGTTATTGACGCCAATTACCATGCGCCGGAAATTGCTTTCTCTGCACCGTATCTCACTGAAATGGTTCGCCAGGAGATGGTGAGTCGCTACGGTGATAAAGCGTATGAAGATGGTTATCGCGTCTATACCACCGTGACCCGCAAGGTGCAGCAGGCTGCCCAGCAGGCGGTGCGTAATAACGTGATGGATTACGATATGCGTCACGGCTATCGCGGCCCGTCCAACGTGCTGTGGAAAGTGGGTGAAGGCGCATGGGACAGTAAAAAAATCACGGATTCCCTGAAAGCGCTGCCGACCTATGGCCCGCTGCGTCCGGCGGTCGTCACCCAGGCCGATCCACAGGAAGCAGTGGCGATGATGGCCGATGGCACATCCGTTTCGCTGCGCATGGAGGGTGTCCGCTGGGCGCGTCCATACCGTTCTGACACCCTTCAGGGGCCTACGCCACGTAAAGTGACCGATGTCGTACAAACCGGACAACAAATCTGGGTGCGTCAGGTCGGCGATGCCTGGTGGCTGGCGCAGGTGCCGGACGTAAACTCTGCGCTGGTCTCCATCAATCCGCAGAACGGCGCCGTGATGGCGCTGGTTGGCGGGTTCGATTTCAACCAGAGCAAATTTAACCGCGCGACCCAGGCGCTGCGTCAGGTTGGTTCGAACATCAAACCGTTCCTGTATACCGCGGCGATGGATAAGGGGCTGACTCTCGCCAGCATTCTCAACGACGTGCCAATTTCCCGCTGGGATGCCGGTGCGGGCTCTGACTGGCAGCCGAAGAACTCTCCGGCGCAATACGCTGGCCCTATCCGTCTGCGCCAGGGCCTTGGCCAGTCGAAGAACGTGGTCATGGTTCGCGCGATGCGTGCGATGGGCGTGGATTATGCGGCAGAGTATCTGCAACGCTTTGGCTTCCCGGCGCAAAACATCGTTCATACTGAATCTCTGGCGCTCGGCTCCGCGTCCTTTACGCCGCTCCAGGTTGCGCGTGGCTACTCGGTGATGGCGAACGGCGGCTTCCTGGTCGATCCGTATTTCATCAGCAAAATCGAGAACGATCAGGGCGGCGTACTATTTGAAGCGAAACCGAAAATTGCCTGCCCTGAATGCGATATTCCGGTGATTTACGGCGACACGCCAAAATCCAATGTCCTGGAAAACAAGGATATGGAAGATGTGGCGATCTCTCAGGAACGTCAGAATCTGGCGGTGCCGCAGCCTCAGCTGGAACAGGCCAATCAGGCGCTGGTCGCCCAGAGTGGCGCGCAGGAGTATGCCCCGCACGTGATCAGCACGCCGCTGTCGTTCCTGATTAAGAGCGCACTGAACACCAACATCTTTGGTGAACCGGGCTGGCAAGGCACCGGCTGGCGAGCGGGCCGCGATTTGCAGCGCCACGACATCGGCGGCAAAACCGGGACAACCAACAGTTCAAAAGATGCCTGGTTCTCAGGTTATGGCCCGGGGGTTGTCACCTCCGTCTGGATTGGTTTTGACGATCACCGCCGCGATCTGGGGCGCACGACCGCCTCTGGCGCGATTAAAGATCAGATTTCCGGTTACGAAGGCGGCGCGAAGAGTGCGCAACCTGCCTGGGATGCATACATGAAGGCCGTTCTCGAGGGCGTACCAGAGCAGCCGCTAACGCCTCCGCCGGGCGTGGTGACGGTGAATATCGACCGCAGTACCGGACAGCTCGCGAATGGCGGTAACAGCCGTGCCGAGTATTTCATCGAGGGCACTCAGCCAACCACGCAGGCAGTGCATGAGGTGGGTACGGAATTGATTGATAACGGCGAAACGCACGAGCTGTTCTGACGCCAATAAAAAAGCCGGGTGGCGACTACGCCTGACCCGGCCTACAACGTCAATGCAAAACGGCAACCTTCGGTTGCCGTTTTTAATGGTGGCGCTACAAACGTCCCTGTCCCTTCAGCCACTCCCGCACCAGGAACAGTGCGCTCACGTTGCGCGCCTCGTTAAAGTCAGGATCTTCCAGCAAATCCATCAGATGAGCCAGCGGCCAGCGAACCTGCGGTAGCGGTTCCGGCTCGTCTCCTTCCAGCGATTCAGGATAGAGATCTTCCGCGACAACGATGTTCATTTTGCTGGAGAAATAGGACGGTGCCATGCTCAGCTTTTTCAGGAACGTCAGCTCTTTCGCGCCAAAACCGACCTCTTCTTTCAGCTCCCGGTTTGCCGCTTCAAACACCGTTTCACCCGGGTCGATCAGTCCTTTGGAGAAGCCCAGCTCGTAGGATTCTGTGCCCACGGCGTATTCACGAATGAGGATCAGGTGCTCGTCGACGATGGGCACAATCATCACCGCTTCACGCGAGGAGGGGCGCATACGCTCATAAACACGACGCACACCGTTGCTGAACTCCAGATCCACGCTTTCGACATTAAACAGACGCGATTTCGCGACGGTTTCAACATTCAGAATGGTGGGCTTTTGTAAGGGTTTGGTCATCTTGACGGGTCTTTGCTGGGTGAACTGGCTTTATTGTGCGATACGCCGCACGGTTTCGGCAATGTCAATTGCTCTTTATTTACATTTATGCAACGTAACTGTAGGCGATTCTCATTTCAAAACAAATGTCAAGAGGTTGAAATGTTTCCAGGAATTTGCTGATATCGCGCCGGAACAGGCTTTGTTATCATTACCGGTCACTGGGATGCGCGTCAACATGCTCAAGTTAGACTCCATACTTGCCGATAGCCGACCACAGAATCTCATTCATTGTACAAAAGGTGCGACTGACAACACCTGTAAGAAGATAAGTAAGATGGGGAAAGCATGAGCACCATTTTGATTTTTCTCGCTGCTGTGCTGGCCTGCGCGTCGATTGCGGTGTGGGTATTCAGGCGCCGCGTACATCGCCGTTATCGGCTGCCCTTTTTGAACGCGTTCGCCGGGGCAAACACGCGCAAGCTTTCGCCAGAGGAACGCAGCACCGTTGAGCAGTATCTCGACACGCTGAACCGATCCCGGCTTTCGCCTGGCCCTACCGGTGCCAGCGCCGCCCCCGTATCGCTCAACCTTAACGCCCAAAGCGACACCGTTCTGTGCGTGACGCGCTCCATTACCCGCTACGGCATTACAACCGACGATCCCAACAAGTGGCGTTACTATCTCGACTCTGTTGAAGTGCACCTGCCTCCCTTCTGGGAGCAGTATATTAACGACGAAAACAGCGTCGAGCTCATCCATACCGATACGCTGCCGCTGGTTATCTCCCTCAATGGTCATACGCTGAGCGAATATGTTCAGGAAGCGCCACGCTTTGCGCTGGAACGCGCAAGCGGAACGCAGGCCTCTATTCGCGGTGAAGAGACTGAGCAGATCGAACTGCTGAACATCCGCCAGGAGACGCATGAAGAGTACGTCCTGAGCCGCCCGGATGGCATTCGCGAAGCGGTGTTGATTGTCGCCTCGTTCCTGCTCTTTTTCATCTGCCTGCTGACGCCGGACGTGTTTGTTCCGTGGCTCGCGGGTGGTGCAGTACTGCTTCTGGCCGCCGGGCTGTGGGGCATATTTGCTCCGCCGGCAAAAACGTCATTACGCGAAATTCACTGCCTGCGCGGAACCCCAAAACGCTGGGGACTGTTCGGTGAGAACGATCAGGAACATATCAACAATATCTCGCTCGGGATCATCGATCTTATCTATCCGCGCCACTGGCAGCCGTGGATTGCGCAGGACCTTGGCCACAAAACGGATATTGATATCTATCTCGACCGCCACGTTGTACGCCAGGGGCGCTACTTATCCCTGCACGACGAAGTGAAAAACTTCCCGCTTCAGCACTGGCTCCGCAGCGCGGTGATTGCCGGTGGCGCCGCGTTAATCTTCGTCATGCTGCTGCTCTTCGTGCCGCTGGATATGCCGATTAAATTTACCCTGTCGTGGATCAAAGGGGCGCAAACTGTGGAAGCCACCAGCGTACAGCAGCTCGAAGAAGCGGGTGTACGCGTGGGAGATACGTTGCGCCTCAAAGGCACCGGGATGTGTAATATCCACACGCCGGGCGCCTGGAACACGCGCCAGAACTCGCCGTTCGCGCCGTTCGACTGCTCTCAGATCATCTGGAATGACGCCTCTCCGCTGCCGCTGCCGGAATCGGATGTGGTCAACAAGGCCACTGCGCTCACCCAGACGATTAATCGCCAGCTCCATCCAAAACCGGATGATGATTCTCGCGTCAGCCCTGCCCTGCGTTCGGCTATTCAGAAGTCGGGCATGGTACTGCTGGATGACTTTGGCGAAATCGTCCTGAAAACAGAGGATCTCTGTTCCGCCCAGGATGACTGTATCCGGCTCAAGAACGCGCTGGTCAACCTCGGCAACAGCAAAGACTGGGACGCGCTGGTGAAACGCGCCGAAGCGGGACGCCTGGACGGTGTGAACGTGCTTCTGCGTCCGGTCAGCGCCGAGTCGCTGGATAACCTGGTGGCGACCTCTACCGCCCCCTTCGTGATGCGTGAAACCACCCGTGCTGCCCAGGCGCTTAACAGCCCGGCGCCCGGCGGTTTTGTGATTGCCAGCGATGAAGGCAGCGACCTGGTGGATCAACCTTATCCGCAGGTTTCGCTCTATGACTATCCTGCCCAGGAGCAGTGGAGCGAATTCCAGCGTCTGGCGCAGATGCTGATGCAGACGCCATTCAGCGCGGAAGGGATCGTCACCACCCTCTTTACCGACGCCAACGGCACGCGTCATATTGGCCTGCACCGTATGCCGGATAGCGCTGGCCTGTGGCGCTATATAGGGACATCCCTGCTGCTGATTGCAATGCTGGCGTGCATTGTCTGGAACGGTTATCAGGCCGTACGCCGCTATCAGCGTTCCCGCACGCGGCTGGCAGAAATCCAGGCCTACTACGAAAATTGCCTGAACCCGAAACTGATCTCCTCTTCCGAGAGCCTGATCGGATAACGTCCCTGCGCGACAAGTTGTGCTACCCTGTCGCGCACGTTTCTTCTGGCTGGAGTTCCCCCTTATGCATCTTAATATCGACTGGCAGGCGGTCGATACCGTCCTGCTTGATATGGACGGCACGCTGCTTGATCTCGCCTTTGATAACTATTTCTGGCAAAAGCTGGTCCCGGAAACATACGGTGAACAGCAGGGGATCTCCCCGGCGGAAGCGCAGGAATTCATTCGTTCGCAATATAGCGCGGTGCAGCATACGCTAAACTGGTACTGTCTTGACTACTGGAGCGAGCGACTCGGTTTGGATATTTGTGCCATGACCACCGCCCAGGGCGCACGCGCCGTACTGCGCGACGATACGGTCCCGTTCCTGGATGCGCTGAAAGCCTGCGGTAAGCGCCGCATTTTGCTGACGAATGCGCATCCCCATAACCTGGCCGTGAAGCTGGAACATACCGGTCTTGCTTCACACCTTGATTTATTGCTTTCCACCCACACATTTGGTTATCCGAAAGAGGATCAGCGGTTGTGGCATGCCGTGGTTGAAGAGACCGGTTTACAGCCGGAACGCACGCTGTTTATTGACGACAGCGAGCCGATTCTGGATTCTGCGGCCGCTTTTGGCATTCGCTATTGTCTGGGCGTGACTAATCCGGATTCCGGCCTGGCTGAAAAAAGCTATCTGCGACATCCGGGGCTGAACGACTATCGCCGGATGACCCCCTCACTCACCGTGAAGGAGACGCCATGAAAGAAAAACCCTCTGATGGGGTAAGACTGGATAAATGGCTGTGGGCCGCCCGTTTTTACAAAACGCGCGCCCTTGCCCGTGAAATGGTTGATGGCGGAAAGGTGCATTACAACGGTCAGCGCAGCAAACCGAGCAAGCTGGTTGAACTGAATGCCACGCTAACGCTTCGCCAGGGCAACGATGAGAAAACGGTGGTGGTGAAAGCCATTACCGAGCAGCGGCGGCCCGCAACCGAAGCCGTTTTGCTGTATGAAGAGACGGCCGAAAGCATAGAGAAGCGCGAGAAAACCGCGCTGGCGCGCAAGATGAATGCGCTGACCATGCCTCACCCGGACCGGCGACCGGATAAAAAAGAGCGCCGCGATCTGATGAAATTTAAACACGGTGAGAGCGAGTAACCCTCACCTGCACGAGAGATGAAAATGGCCCAACACGACCAATTACACCGCTATCTGTTTGAACAATTCGCCGTGCGCGGCGAGCTGGTCACCGTATCCGAAACCTGGAAACAGATTCTGGAAAACCACAACTACCCGCTGCCGGTGAAAACCCTGTTGGGCGAACTGCTGGTTGCCACCAGCCTGCTGACCGCCACGCTGAAGTTCGCTGGCGATATTACCGTTCAGTTGCAGGGTGATGGCCCGATGTCGCTGGCGGTGATCAACGGCAATAACCAGCAGCAGATGCGCGGCGTGGCGCGCGTTCAGGGCGATATTCCTGAAAATGCGGATCTGAAAACGCTGGTCGGAAATGGCTATCTGGTTATCACGATCTCGCCTGAAGAGGGTGAGCGCTATCAGGGCGTTGTCGGTCTGGAAGGCGACACGCTTGCCGCCTGCCTGGAAGATTACTTCATGCGTTCCGAACAGCTGCCAACCCGCCTGTTCATCCGCACCGGTGAAGTGGATGGTCAGCCTGCTGCCGGTGGTATGCTGCTTCAGGTTCTGCCTGCGCAGGATGCGCAGACCAATGATTTCGAGCATCTGGCAACGCTGACGGAAACCATCAAAGCGGAAGAGCTGTTCACCCTGTCGGCGACCGACGTGCTGTGGCGTCTGTACCACGAAGAAGAAGTGACGGTTTACGATCCGCAGGATGTGGAATTTAAGTGCACCTGCTCTCGCGAGCGTTGTGCTGGCGCCCTGAAAACGCTGCCGGATGAAGAGATCGACAGCATCATGGCGGAAGACGGTGAGATCGATATGCACTGTGATTACTGCGGTACGCACTACGTGTTCAATTCCATGGATATCGCGGAGATCCGCAATAACGCCTCTCCGGCGGACCCGCAGGTTCACTAAACCTCTTTCCCCTCACTCCTTTGGGGTGAGGGGTAAAAAACGCCACCCAAGCTGAATCGTTTTGCCAGTGTAACCCTTACGTAATTTTCTTACATGTATGCGATTACATTCACATTCTTCTGGATAAATTCACCAGAGATTAACCTTTTAAGAACATTTTCCCCATCCAAAAAGCGATTCCTGCGATAATCTGCCCGCCCTGTGACTGGAGTCGCAGCGTTTTCCGTTAGTAAGGGTTTTGGCCAGATACGTAAATCTATGAGCCCCGTCGCGGTTAACATCCCCAGAAAAACCCTACAATTTCAGGCAGTACATATTGGCTAAGGAGCAGTGATATGCGTGTTAATGGTTTAACCCCGCAAGATCTCAAGGCTTATGGTATTCACGACGTCCAGGAAGTGGTCTACAACCCCGATTACGATACGCTGTATCAGGAAGAGCTCAATCCGGCACTGGAAGGATACGAGCGTGGTGTGTTGACGAACCTGGGTGCTATCGCCGTCGATACGGGTATTTTTACCGGTCGTTCGCCTAAAGATAAGTATATCGTCCGAGACGACACCACCCGCGATACGCTGTGGTGGGCTGATAAGGGCAAAGGGAAGAACGATAACAAACCGCTCTCCCCGGAAACCTGGCAGCATCTGAAAGGACTTGTCACCCATCAGCTTTCCGGCAAGCGTCTGTTTATTATTGATGCGTTCTGCGGCGCTAACGCCGACACCCGTCTCTCCGTACGGTTCATTACTGAAGTGGCCTGGCAGGCGCATTTCGTGAAGAACATGTTCATTCGTCCGACCGATGAAGAACTGCAAGACTTCACCCCTGACTTTATCGTGATGAACGGCGCGAAATGCACCAACCCGCAGTGGAAAGAGCAGGGTCTGAACTCCGAAAACTTCATCGCCTTCAACCTGACCGAGCGTATCCAGCTGATCGGCGGTACCTGGTACGGCGGCGAAATGAAGAAAGGGATGTTCTCAGTCATGAACTACCTGCTGCCGCTGCGCGGTATCGCCTCCATGCACTGCTCGGCGAACGTCGGGGAAAAAGGCGATGTAGCAGTGTTCTTCGGCCTTTCCGGCACCGGTAAAACAACGCTGTCCACCGATCCAAAACGTCGTCTGATTGGCGACGATGAACACGGCTGGGATGATGACGGCGTGTTTAACTTTGAAGGCGGCTGCTACGCGAAGACCATTCGCCTGTCGGAAGAGGCAGAGCCGGATATCTACCACGCGATTCGCCGCGATGCGCTGCTGGAAAACGTCACCGTGCGTGCCGATGGTTCTATCGACTTCGACGATGCCTCGAAAACGGAAAACACCCGCGTCTCTTACCCGATCTACCACATCGAGAACATCGTCAAGCCGGTATCGAAGGCGGGTCATGCCACGAAGGTGATTTTCCTGACCGCAGATGCGTTCGGCGTGCTGCCACCGGTTTCCCGCCTGACCGCCAGCCAGACGCAGTACCATTTCCTCTCCGGCTTTACCGCTAAACTGGCGGGTACCGAGCGCGGTGTGACCGAGCCAACCCCAACCTTCTCCGCCTGCTTCGGCGCGGCGTTCCTGTCGCTGCACCCAACGCAGTACGCGGAAGTGCTGGTGAAACGCATGCAGGCATCCGGCGCCCAGGCGTACCTGGTGAACACCGGCTGGAACGGTACGGGCAAACGTATCTCCATCAAAGATACACGCGCCATCATCGACGCGATTCTGGATGGTTCGCTGGATAACGCCGAGACCTTTACGCTGCCGATGTTCGATCTGGCGATCCCAACAGAGCTGCCGGGCGTGGATACGCGTATCCTGGATCCGCGTAACACCTACGGTTCACCGGAACAGTGGCGTGAGAAGGCTGAATCGCTGGCGAAACTGTTTATCGAAAACTTCGAGAAGTATACCGACACACCGGCCGGTGCTGCGCTGGTGAGTGCGGGACCAAGGTAAAAGCAAAAAGGCAACGAAAGTTGCCTTTTTTAATGTTTTCTCCCTCTCCCCGTGGGAGAGGGCCGGGGTGAGGGCATCAGGCCCACCCTTTTTTAACTCTCTTTCACCTGCCCCCGTAAAACCGGCACCGGTAACCACGCACGAATGCTCAAACCGCCCCGCTCGCTGGTGCCAATTTCCAGCAGTCCGTTATGGTTATCAACAATACGCTGCACAATCGCCAGGCCTAAGCCGGTTCCGCTGGTGCTGCGCGCGCTGTCGCCGCGCACAAATGGCTGGAACAGGTGCTTACGCTGCTCAGGCTTAATGCCCGGACCATCGTCTTCCACCTGGAACCAGGCGCGGTTGAGTTCCGTACCGCTGCTGACTTTGATCCAGCCGTTGCCGTACCGCGCCGCGTTGACCACCATATTCGCCACCGCGCGTTTAATGGAGAGCGGATGCATACGTACCTGAATCTCACCTGCCTGAAGGTCGGTCGCAATTTCACGTTCGTAGCCGCTTTCGGCGGCAACCACTTCGCCCAGAACCGCGTTCAGATCCGCCATCTCCATCGGCATCTCCTGCCCGGTGCGCAGGTAGTCGATAAACTGCTCGATGATGGCGTTACACTCTTCGATATCCTTGTTGATGGACTCTGCAAGATAACCATCCTGCTCGCCCATCATCTCTGTTGCCAGCCGGATACGCGTCAACGGGGTGCGAAGGTCATGGCTGACCCCCGCCATCAGCAGCGTACGGTCGTCCGCCAGCTGTTTAACGCCTGCCGCCATGTGGTTAAACGCACGCGTTACCGAGCGCACTTCCGATGCGCCATACTCACGCAGCGGCGGAGGGATAATACCTTTACCGACCTGCAATGCCGCATGCTCCAGATCGACCAGCGGTCGGTTCTGGATACGAATAAACAGCCATGCGCCGCCGATGGCCAGCAGCATGATCGCCAGGGTGTATCGGAACAGCGGCGAGAAGTCGCCCTGATGAATCTCGGTGAGCGGAACGCGCACCCAGATGTTGGGTGACAGCCAGGTTTTCAGCCAGACAACCGGCGAGCTTTTATTGACCTCAACGCGCACTTCCGTCGGGCCGCCAAGCTGCTGCGCCATCTGCTGGCTAAGGAATTCATAGTGCTGCGCCCAGCGCAGGCCGGCATCTTCCGCCGCTTCGTTCGAGTAGAGAGAAATGCCCAGCTCACGGTAGATTTCCCGACGGAATGCCGGGGGAACAACCAACTGCGTGCCGTCCTCCAGTTGCAGTTTGTCGGTCATCAGCATACGCACTTCGTATGACAGCACCTTATTAAACTGCTGAAGGCTCGGCAGGATTGCAAAGTTCAGCACCACCAGGTAGGTCGTCACCAGACTGACAAACAGCAGGGTGACGATCAATAACAGCGTGCGGGCAAACGAACTTCGCGGCGAGAAGCGCATTCGCCTCATGCTTTAGAGCCGTCCGGAACAAACACGTAGCCCAGACCCCACACGGTCTGAATATAACGAGGATGCGCCGGATCTTCTTCCACCATACGGCGCAGACGAGAGATCTGCACGTCGATAGAACGCTCCATCGCGGAGTATTCACGACCACGCGCCAGGTTCATCAGCTTGTCACGGGAGAGCGGCTCACGCGGGTGACTGACCAGCGCTTTCAGCACCGCGAACTCGCCGCTGGTGAGCGGCATTGGCTCATCTTCACGGAACATTTCACGGGTGCCGAGGTTCAGCTTGAACTTACCGAATGCAATGACGGCCTCTTCCTGAGATGGCGCGCCCGGCAGCTCGTTCGCCTGACGACGCAGCACGGCGCGAATACGTGCCAGCAGTTCACGCGGGTTAAACGGCTTTGGAATGTAGTCATCAGCGCCAATCTCAAGGCCGACAATGCGGTCAACTTCTTCACCCTTCGCCGTCACCATGATGATCGGCATCGGGTTGCTCTGGCTGCGCAGACGGCGGCAAATAGAGAGCCCGTCTTCGCCAGGCAGCATCAGGTCCAACACCATCAGGTGGAAGGATTCACGCGTCAGCAGACGATCCATCTGTTCCGCGTTCGCGACGCTACGAACCTGGAAGCCCTGCTCGGTCAGATAACGTTCCAGCAGCGCACGCAGGCGCATGTCGTCATCTACGACCAGAATTTTGTAGTTCTCTTGCATTGTATGTACTCCCAAAGGTTCGGATAAGCCTGGAACAGCGTATTCTAAAAAAGTGCACGGGTTCGACCAGCAAATTCTGGTATAAATTCTAGACGAAATTGTTACAAAGCATATTTAACAGCAGCTTATCTGTTCATTTCATCACATAAATCATTATTAATCTTGTCTGTTACACTGTGCGCTACGTATTGTGCGCAAAGACAGTTAACCGGCATTAAAGGCTGCACCATGAAAACGCCTCTGATCACCCGTGAAGGGTACGAGAAACTCAAAAAAGAGATGGATTACCTGTGGCGCGAAGAGCGTCCGGAAGTGACCAAAAAAGTCACCTGGGCAGCAAGCCTGGGCGACCGCAGCGAGAATGCGGACTACCAGTACAATAAAAAGCGGCTGCGCGAAATCGATCGCCGGGTACGCTACCTGACGAAGTGCCTCGAGAATCTCAAAATTGTCGATTACTCCCCGCAGCAGGAAGGTAAAGTCTTCTTCGGCGCGTGGGTCGAAATTGAAAACGACAGCGGCGACACCCTGCGTTTTCGTATCGTCGGCTACGATGAAATTTTCGGTCGTAAGGATTACATTTCTATCGACTCACCCATGGCCCGCGCCCTGCTGAAAAAAGAGGTAGGCGATTTAGCCGTTGTCCAGACGCCTGCGGGTGAAGCAAGCTGGTACGTCAACGAAATCGAGTATGTTAAATAGTCCGAGAGCGCCCTCCCCGGCTGGCATTTTTTGGTGTCAGCCCGTATAACTATCCCCCTGATTTTCGATCCACAAGATGAACTGACCATGATGAAAGAGTCGCTCTGCCGCATTATTGCGGGTGAACTTCAGGCCAGAGCCGAACAGGTAGAAGCTGCCGTTCGCCTGCTTGATGAAGGGAACACCGTGCCGTTTATTGCACGTTATCGTAAGGAAGTCACCGGCGGTCTGGATGACACGCAGCTGCGAAACCTGGAGACCCGTCTGGGCTATCTTCGCGAGCTGGAAGACCGACGTCAGGCGATCCTCAAATCTATCGGCGAGCAGGGCAAGCTGACCAGTGACCTGGAAAAAGCCATTAACGGTACCCTGAGTAAAACCGAGCTCGAAGACCTCTATCTGCCGTACAAACCGAAGCGCCGCACGCGCGGGCAGATTGCGATCGAAGCCGGCCTTGAGCCACTGGCCGATCTGCTGTGGAACGAGCCGTCTCACGATCCGGAAACCGAAGCCGCCAAATTTATCGACGCCGATAAAGGCGTAGCGGACACCAAAGCCGCGCTGGACGGCGCGCGCTACATTCTGATGGAGCGCTTCGCCGAAGACGCGGCGCTGCTGGCCAAAGTGCGTGATTACCTGTGGAAGAACGCGCATATCGTCTCCACCGTGGTGTCCGGCAAAGAGGAAGAAGGCGCGAAATTCCGCGACTACTTCGATCACCACGAACCCATTTCTACCGCGCCGTCTCACCGCGCGCTGGCGATGTTCCGCGGCCGTAACGAAGGCGTGCTGCAACTCTCCCTGAATGCCGATCCACAGTTTGACGAGCCGCCAAAAGAGAGCCACTGCGAGCAGATCATTATCGACCATCTGGGCCTGCGCCTGAACAACGCCCCGGCGGACAGCTGGCGCAAAGGCGTGGTGAGCTGGACCTGGCGCATCAAGGTGCTGATGCACCTCGAAACCGAGCTGATGGGCACCGTGCGCGAGCGCGCCGAAGACGAAGCGATCAACGTCTTCGCCCGTAACCTGCACGACCTGCTGATGGCGGCGCCAGCTGGCCTGCGCGCCACCATGGGTCTCGATCCGGGTCTGCGTACCGGCGTGAAGGTGGCCGTGGTTGACGGCACCGGCAAGCTTGTCGCCACCGACACCATTTACCCGCACACCGGTCAGGCAGCGAAAGCGGCTGTCGTCGTCGCCGCGCTGTGCGAGAAGTACAACGTTGAGCTGGTTGCCATCGGTAACGGTACGGCGTCCCGAGAAACTGAACGTTTCTATCTCGACGTGCAGAAGCAGTTCCCGAAAGTGACGGCGCAGAAAGTGATCGTCAGTGAAGCGGGGGCATCTGTCTATTCCGCCTCGGAACTGGCAGCGCAGGAGTTCCCGGATCTGGACGTTTCCCTGCGCGGCGCGGTCTCTATCGCCCGTCGTTTGCAGGATCCGCTGGCGGAGCTGGTGAAGATTGACCCGAAATCCATCGGCGTGGGCCAGTATCAGCACGACGTGAGCCAGACGCAGCTGGCGCGCAAGCTGGATGCGGTAGTGGAAGACTGTGTTAACGCCGTCGGCGTGGACCTGAACACCGCTTCCGTGCCCCTGCTGACCCGCGTGGCGGGCCTGACCCGTATGATGGCGCAGAATATCGTCGCCTGGCGTGATGAAAACGGTCAGTTCCAGAACCGCCAGCAGCTGCTGAAGGTGAGCCGTCTGGGGCCGAAAGCATTTGAGCAGTGCGCGGGCTTCCTGCGCATCAACCACGGCGATAACCCGCTGGATGCCTCTACCGTTCACCCGGAAGCCTATCCGGTTGTCGAGCGTATCCTGGCCGCCACCCGGCAGGCGCTGAAAGACTTGATGGGCGACAGCAGCGCGCTGCGTAACCTGAAAGCGGTGGATTTCACCGACGAACAGTTCGGCGTGCCGACGGTCACCGACATCATCAAAGAGCTGGAAAAACCGGGCCGCGATCCGCGTCCTGAGTTTAAAACCGCGACCTTTGCTGAGGGCGTAGAAACCATGAACGACCTGCTGCCGGGCATGGTGCTGGAGGGGGCGGTAACCAACGTCACCAACTTTGGCGCGTTTGTGGATATCGGCGTGCATCAGGATGGTCTGGTGCATATCTCTTCCCTCGCCGACAAGTTCGTTGAAGATCCGCACACCGTGGTCAAAGCGGGCGACATCGTGAAGGTGAAAGTGCTCGAAGTGGATCTCCAGCGCAAGCGTATTGCCCTGACCATGCGTCTGGACGAGCAGCCGGGCGACACTAACGCGCGCCGTGGCGGTAATGGCGGTGGCCGTGAACAGCAGCGTCCGGCAGCGAAAGCCGCGAAGCCACGCGGACGTGACGCACAGCCGGCGGGCAACAGCGCGATGATGGATGCGCTGGCAGCGGCGATGGGTAAGAAACACTAATGCTGTAAATGCCCGGTGGCGCGACGCTTACCGGGCCTACGGTTTTGTAGGCCGGGCAAACGCAGTGCCGCCCGGCAAGCAGGCCGCAGGGAATAAAAATAAATATGTTGTATCCATATTTAAACCACGAATTATCACCTCATTAACAAATAGCCCTCTTTTTATTTTCACCTCAATTTCGAAAATATTGAGCAAGGTCAAGCAGACCGCAAATTAATACGATTAACAACATCCCGTCACATTTTTATTATTGCTGATAAAAACCATTCTCATTATCATCGCAGTGTAGATTATTTAACCTATCGTGGAATCAGGCGCTATGCAATTCACTCCAGACAGTGCGTGGAAAATTATCGGTTTTACCCGTGAGATAAGCCCGGCCTATCGGCAGAAGCTCCTGTCACTGGGCATGCTACCCGGCTCATCATTCCAGGTTGTGCGCGTTGCGCCGTTGGGCGATCCAGTTCATATCGAAACCCGACGCGTTAATCTGGTTCTGCGTAAAAAAGACCTCGCATTAATTGAAGTTGAATCTTTATCCCGTTAACAAGCCAGCGGTTTCAGTGAGTCTATTACAATGAAAAAATTAACTATTGGCTTAATTGGCAATCCTAATTCCGGCAAGACAACCTTATTTAATCAGTTAACCGGCGCACGCCAGCGTGTGGGAAATTGGGCAGGCGTGACGGTGGAACGCAAAGAAGGCCAGTTCACCACGACAGATAATCAGGTCACGCTGGTTGATTTACCGGGGACCTATTCCCTCACCACGATTTCATCCCAGACCTCTCTCGATGAGCAAATTGCCTGCCACTATATTCTGAGCGGCGACGCGGATCTGCTTATCAACGTGGTGGATGCCTCTAACCTCGAACGAAATCTGTATCTCACGTTACAGCTGCTGGAGCTGGGTATTCCCTGCATCGTGGCGCTTAACATGCTCGACATCGCGGAGAAGCAAAAGCTGCGCATCGACGTCGATGCCCTCTCCGCCCGTCTGGGCTGCCCGGTGGTTCCGCTGGTTTCCACCCGCGCTCGCGGCATTGACGCCCTGAAGCTGGCGATTGACCGCCACACGGGCAATGCCGACGTCGAACTGGTGCACTACGCCCAGCCGCTGCTGCGCGAAGCCGGGCAGCTGGCGCAGGAGATGGATAACAGCATGCCCGCCAGACAACGTCTGTGGCTTGGCCTGCAAATGCTGGAAGGCGATATCTACAGCCGCGCCTACGCAGGCGATGCGGCGGATAAGCTGGACGTCGCACAGGCTCGCCTGAGCGACGAGCTGGATGACCCGGCCCTGCACATTGCGGATGCGCGCTATCAGGCCATTGCCGCTATCTGTGACGTGGTCAGCAATGCATTAACCGCTGAACCCAGCCGCTTCACCGCCGCCGTGGATAAGATTGTGCTCAACCGCTTCCTCGGTTTACCGATCTTTTTACTGGTGATGTATGTGATGTTCCTGCTCGCCATTAACATCGGCGGTGCATTACAACCTATCTTTGATGGCGGCTCTGTCGCTATCTTCGTGCACGGTATTCAGTGGCTGGGCTACACCCTCCACTTCCCGGAATGGTTGACCATCTTCCTTGCGCAGGGGATCGGCGGCGGGATCAATACCGTCCTGCCGCTGGTGCCGCAGATCGGCATGATGTACCTGTTCCTCTCCTTCCTTGAGGATTCCGGTTACATGGCGCGCGCCGCCTTCGTGATGGACCGCCTGATGCAGGCGCTGGGGCTGCCGGGCAAATCCTTCGTGCCGCTGATTGTCGGCTTTGGCTGTAACGTGCCGTCAGTCATGGGCGCGCGTACGCTGGATGCCCCGCGCGAACGCCTGATGACCATCATGATGGCGCCGTTCATGTCCTGCGGCGCGCGGCTGGCGATCTTCGCGGTCTTTGCCGCGGCGTTCTTTGGTCAGGAAGGAGCGCTGGCCGTCTTCTCCCTGTATGTGCTGGGTATCGTGATGGCTATTCTCACCGGCCTGATGCTGAAGCACACCATCATGCGTGGCGAAGCGTCGCCGTTCGTGATGGAACTGCCGGTTTATCACGTTCCGCATCTGAAAAGCCTGATTATTCAGACATGGCAGCGCCTGAAGGGCTTCGTTCTGCGCGCCGGTAAGGTGATTGTGGTGGTCAGCATTTTCCTGAGCGCCCTGAACAGCTTCACTCTGAGCGGCCAGGCCGCGGACAACATTAATGACTCTGCCCTGGCCTCCGTCAGCCGGATCATTACGCCGGTCTTCAAACCGATTGGCGTTCAGGAAGACAACTGGCAGGCAACCGTGGGCCTGTTCACCGGCGCGATGGCAAAAGAGGTGGTTGTCGGCACCCTGAACACGCTTTACACCGCGGAAAACATCCAGGAAGAGGAGTTTAATCCGGCAGCGTTCAACCTCGGCGATGAACTGCTTGGCGCGGTGGAAGAAACCTGGCAGAGCCTGAAAGACACCTTCAGCCTGAGCGTACTGGCGAACCCGATTGAAGCCAGCAAAGGCGACGGCGAAATGGCGACCGGAGCAATGGGCGTGATGGGCCAGAAATTTGGCAGCGCGTCGGCGGCCTACAGCTACCTGATCTTCGTCCTGCTCTATATTCCGTGCATCTCGGTCATGGGCGCCATTGCCCGTGAGTCCAGCCGCGGCTGGATGGGCTTCTCCATTCTGTGGGGGCTGAACATTGCCTACTCACTGGCGACCGTGTTTTATCAGGCCGTCAATTACAGCCAGCATCCGCGCTACAGCCTGGTCTGTATCCTCGCGGTGATCCTGTTTAACGTGATGGTGATTGGCCTGCTGCGCCGGGCGCGTAGCCGCGTTGACGTTAACCTGCTGGCAACGCGCAAAACCCCGACGACCTGCTGTAGCAGCCCTGCGGGCGACTGTCACTAAAGGGAAGAAAGATGGCATCGTTGATTCAGGTTCGTGACTTACTGGCGTTACAGGGGCGAATGGAGGCGAAGCAGCTCAGCCTCAGCCTGCATACGCCGCAGCCGATGATCGATGCCATGCTGGAAAGGCTGGAGGCCATGGGGAAAGCCGTGCGCATTCAGGAAGAGCCGGACAGTTGTCTGTCCGGCAGTTGTAAGAGTTGTCCTGAAGGTAAAGCCTGTCTCAGGGAGTGGTGGACGCTTCGCTGATAAAACCGGACAGCGCCGAACAAAACTCAGCAGGATGAGAGATGAACGGCGCATGTGCCGCTTTGGCAACCACCATTGATTTACTCTCCGGCCACAGCGCATCCAGCAGCGGAACCACCTTGCGCGGAACCAGTCCATCCAGATAGCCATAAATACGCAGATGCGGCACCGTTAACGACGCCAGCGGCTCGCGCAGATCGGCCGTTTTCAGGATTTCCAGCCCTCCGTTCAGCACCTCAACCTCCGGCATCGGCAGAGAAAGCACCGTCTGCTTCAGCGTCCGCGCATCCTGACGGGCGGTTTCTGTTCCCATCGTCTGTAATGCCAGGAAACGCTCCACCGTCCGCTGGAAGTCTTCGCTCAGCTGATGCTGGAACCCGGCCAGCACCTCAGGTTTGATGCCCGGCCACGCCTCGCGGGCGCTGAAACAGGGTGATGAGGCAACGGTGATCAGCGCCTGGACCCGTGCAGGATGGCGCAGCGCAATCTGGCTTGCCACCAGCCCGCCCAGGCTCCAGCCGAGCCAGACGGCTTTTTGCGGCGCCGCTTCCAGAACCTGCTCCGCCATGTCGTCGAGCGTCATCGCGCCGTAGCCGTGGCTGCGGCCATAGCCCGGTAGATCCACCAGGTGTACCGTGAATTGCGAGGCCAGTTCCTCACTTATGCAACGCCACACTTCGGCGTTCAGTCCCCATCCGTGCAGCAGCACAAGATGACAATTTCCCGTCCCAACGGTCTGCCACCACAGCGTCTTCATCAGTTAACGTTCTCTTTTTTCACATGGAGGTTGCGTATGCTAACAGTGCCCGGCTTGTGCTGGCTATGCCGAATGCCACTTGCGATGAGCGCGTGGGGCGTCTGTTCCGTTTGCACGCGAGCACTGGGTTACCTGAAGGGCTGTCCGCAATGCGGCTTGCCTGCCGTAAGCCAGACGCTCCCCTGCGGCCGTTGCCTGAAAAAAGCGCCGCCGTGGAGCGCGCTGGTGGCGGTAGATGATTACGTTTTGCCGCTGAGTCGTCTGGTTCATCAGTTTAAGTTTTCCAGCCAGACTGCACTGGCGCAGCCCCTGGCACGCCTGTTGTTACTGGCGGTATTACAGGCGCGAAGAACGCGCGGGCTGCCGCCGGTCGACACGCTTGTGAACGTGCCACTGTTTCAGCGTCGGCACTGGCGGCGGGGATACAATCAGAGCGACCTGCTGTGCCGTCCGCTCGCCCACTGGCTGGGTTGCCGGTACCCAGCCTCTGCGCTGAAACGTACTAATGCCACTGCCGTTCAGCACCGGCTCAACGCCCGGTCGCGCAAAAGGAACCTGAAAAACGCCTTTCGCCTTGAATTGCCGGTCAACGGCCTCCATATCGCGATTGTGGATGATGTCGTCACCACGGGCAGTACCGTGGCTGAACTTTCCCGACTGCTTTTGCAAAGCGGCGCCGCGTCAGTTCAGGTATGGTGTCTGTGCCGTACCTTGTAGCCCTTCTTCAATGGGCGTATGATTATACCCAGGTAATTTAGTCAACTATTAGGCCAAAGCTATGATCCGTATTTCCGATTCTGCACAAGCGCACTTTGCCAAACTGCTGGCAAATCAGGAAGAAGGGACGCAGATCCGCGTGTTTGTGATCAATCCAGGCACTCCGAATGCAGAATGTGGTGTCTCTTATTGCCCTCCGGATGCTGTGGAAGCAACTGACACTGCCCTTAAATTTGAACAGCTCACCGCGTACGTTGATGAGCTGAGCGCGCCGTATCTTGAAGATGCGGAGATTGATTTCGTCACTGACCAGCTGGGTTCTCAGCTGACGCTGAAGGCGCCAAACGCGAAGATGCGTAAAGTTTCTGACGATGCCCCGCTGATGGAGCGTGTGGAATATCTGCTGCAATCGCAGATCAACCCGCAGCTGGCCGGCCACGGGGGACGTGTTTCCCTGATGGAAATCACCGAAGATGGTCTGGCGATCCTGCAATTCGGCGGCGGCTGTAACGGCTGCTCCATGGTTGATGTAACCCTGAAAGAAGGGATCGAGAAGCAGCTGCTGAACGAATTCCCGGAACTGAAAGGCGTGCGCGATCTGACCGAGCACCAGCGCGGCGAGCACTCTTACTACTGATTCAGTACCCGTCTGTATTGCCCGGTGGCGCTGCGCTTACCGGGCCTACTTTTTCTTGCCTCCCCCTCTGTATGTTGACCTGCGTCTCATAATTTAAATTTTACCTGCCTGGGTGATTCTCAATCACATCATGTTACCCGTATCATTCTCGTGGGCACTCAACACCCTTATAACAGCCGACTAAACTTAACGTTTTCGCAGGCATCAGTATGAGTGCCGTTAACACTCTGTTCCCAGTTGGGACAACCGGAATTTGTCGTTGAAACAATGACGTTACCCATAACAATTCAAAGGCCAGGTCAATCATGCCATTAGTCATCGTCGCTATCGGTGTTGTGTTATTACTGCTCTTGATGATCCGCTTCAAAATGAACGGATTTATCGCTCTGGTTCTGGTGGCACTTGCAGTCGGTCTGATGCAGGGAATGCCGCTGGTTAAAGTTATCAGCTCCATTAAAGCCGGTGTCGGCGGTACGCTCGGCAGCCTGGCGCTGATCATGGGCTTCGGCGCCATGCTCGGTAAAATGCTCGCGGACTGCGGTGGCGCACAGCGTATTGCCACAACGCTGATCGACAAATTTGGTAAGAAGAACATTCAATGGGCGGTGGTGTTAACCGGTTTTACCGTCGGTTTCGCGCTGTTCTATGAAGTGGGCTTCGTGCTGATGCTGCCGCTGGTGTTCACCATCGCCGCTGCCGCCAACATCCCGCTGCTGTTCGTGGGTGTGCCGATGGCTGCGGCGCTGTCCGTCACCCACGGTTTCCTGCCGCCGCACCCGGGCCCAACGGCTATCGCCACCATCTTCCATGCCGATATGGGTAAAACCCTGCTGTTCGGTACGATTCTGGCGATCCCGACGGTGATTCTGGCAGGCCCGGTGTATGCGCGCTTCCTGAAAGGCATTGATAAGCCTATCCCGGAAGGGCTGTACAGCGCCAAAACCTTTACTGAAGAAGAGATGCCAGGCTTTGGCGTCAGCGTCTGGACCTCACTGGTACCGGTGATCCTGATGGCGATGCGTGCCATAGCAGAGATGGTTCTGCCGAAAGGTCACGCGTTCCTGTCCGTTGCGGAGTTCCTGGGCGACCCGGTGATGGCGACGCTGATTGCGGTCCTGATCGCCATGTTCACCTTCGGTCTTAACCGTGGCCGTTCCATGGATCAGATCAACGACACGCTGACTTCTTCCATCAAAATCATTGCCATGATGCTGCTGATCATCGGCGGTGGCGGCGCGTTCAAGCAGGTGCTGGTCGACAGCGGCGTGGATAAATACATCGCGGCCATGATGCATGAAACCAACGTCTCCCCGCTGCTGATGGCATGGTCTATTGCCGCGGTGTTGCGTATCGCGCTGGGCTCTGCGACCGTTGCGGCGATTACCGCGGGCGGTATCGTTGCGCCGCTGATTGCGACCACGGGCGTAAGCCCTGAGCTGATGGTTATTGCGGTCGGTTCCGGTAGCGTGATTTTCTCCCACGTGAACGATCCGGGCTTCTGGCTGTTCAAGGAGTACTTCAACCTGACCATCGGTGAAACCATCAAGTCCTGGTCCGCGCTGGAAACCATTATTTCGGTGTGCGGTCTGGTCGGGGTGCTGCTGTTGAATATGGTGGTTTGATGTATTAAGTCGGGTGGCGGCTATGCCTTACCCGACCTACTTAATGCACGTAGGCCCGGTAAGCGTTAGCGCCACCGGGCAATAAAAAACCCGCCACTGGCGGGTTTTTTATCACTTCTTCGCTGCTGCTTTTCGCCGTTTATCCAAATCCTTAATCAACCTGTTCACCCCGTCATCGGCAAACATCGCTTCAAGCGTTGTGGACAGCTTGCGACGCCAGTTTTTGTACTGATAGCTGGTGCCGGGGATGTTTACCGGCTCCGCCATATCAATCCAGTCTTCCGGTTGCAGACCGAGCAACGCGCTGTTGCTGTCGGCAATATAGCGCTGTAAGCCACGGTTAAGCGTTGGCGTCATCGACATCAGCGACGCCTTATGCCCGGCGCGCTTCGGCAGACAGCCATGCTTATGCAGCGCATCCAGCAACCCCTGCTTCGCCAGCTCGCGATCCTGATACAGCCCACGCAGAACCTCTTCATCCGGGTAGAGACCCAGCGTTTTGCCGAGCGTCAGGTCGCCGCTTTCCCAGTAGCCTCTGAGCGTAGGAAGATCATGCGTCGTCGCGACTGCCATTGACTGTTCAGGGTACGCTTTCGGCGCGCGGAAGGTTTTCTCATGGTCGTTTTCAAAATAGAGCACTTTGTAGGAGTAAACCCCGCTGTCGCGGAGCTTGCTGACAATTTCCACCGGCACGGTACCGAGATCTTCGCCAATCACCATGCACTGATGACGTTTACTCTCCAGCGCGAGGATTGAGAGCAGGTCGTCCACCGGATACTGCACGTACGCCCCGTGGTCAGCCGTTTCACCGTACGGGATCCACCACAGGCGCAGCACGGACATCACGTGGTCGATACGCAACGCACCGCAGTTCTTCATGTTAGCGCGCAGCAGGTCGATAAACGGCTCGTAGGCACGCGCCGCCATCACGTGCGGATCCATCGGCGGTAAGCCCCAGTTCTGACCAAGCGGGCCCAGAATATCCGGCGGCGCCCCCACAGAAGCTTTCAGGCAGTAAAGTTCACGGTCACACCAGGTTTCCGCCCCGCCTTCCGCCACGCCGACGGCCAGATCGCGATACAACCCGATCGGCATGTTATAGCCCTGGCTCACCTGCCAGCAGGCGGCAAACTGGCTGTACGCCAGCCACTGCAACCAGAGATAGAAATCCACCTCGTCGGCATGCGTCTCACAGAATGCCTTCACTTCCGGGGTATCAACGGACTGATAGGCTTCCGGCCACACCGGCCAGCCCCAGCGCATCTCGTCCTCCTGAACCTGATACGCATGCAGCGCATCAAACGCTGCCTGCCAGTAAAGGCTCTCGCCTTCCTGCATCACAAACTGGCGGAAGGCTGCCATCTGCTCGTCGTCACGCTTCGCAAAGCCCTTCCAGGCCAGACGCAGAGCCGCCATTTTCAGCGCGGTCACGGAGGCATAATCAACCCAGTCCGCATCGCGGGCCTGTTTCAGCAGCTGTTGCGTAGTCTCAAGCTTCCACCACGCCTGCGCCTCTTTGCTGTTTTTGAAATCGTCTAACGCGTTAACGTCGATGTAAATCACGTTCAGCCAGCGACGGGAAGACGGGCTGTACGGGCTGGCGCTTTCCGGATTCGCCGGATAGAGGGCGTGGATCGGGTTGAGGCCGATGAACGCGCCGCCGCGCTCACCAACAGATGCCAGCATCTTTTTCAGGTCGCCAAAATCACCAATGCCCCAGTTGCTGTCCGAACGCAGGGTATAGAGCTGCACGCAGGCGCCCCACAGCTTTTTGCCTTCACGCAGCGCCTGCGGCTCATAGCAGCGCTTTGGCGCCACAATCACCCGACAGTGAAAACGCTGGTCGTCCCGGGTCAGCGTAAGCGTGTGGTAGCCCTCCGGCAGCTTCGCCGGAAGGTTAAGGGTTTTGCCGCCGGTGGCATGGCCTTTGTGCTGATGCCCCTCTTCGGTGGTGAGCAGCCAACTGAACTCGCCGCGCCCTTCCACCGCCAGCGGCATCTTTTTGCCTGCGGTAAAGACCTTGACGTTCGGCACCGGCGCACCCGACGCTTTCGCGTCGGTTTTGTGCATGGCATCCAGCAAACGTCTTTTGGTGTCCGCACCAATAGACTGCGGTTTGCCGTGCGCATTGATGTAACTGAGGCTAATTCCCGCCGCCTGCGCGGCACTGTCCAGACGTTTACTCTCCATCGCGCTTCCTTAGCGTTTTGCCTGCCAGATACGAGCCTGATAATCACGGATTGAGCGGTCAGAGCTGAACATACCGCAGCGCGCGGTGTTCAGGATACACGCGCGGGTCCAGGCATCCTGGTCGCGATACAGCACGTCGACCTGCTTCTGCGCTTCAACGTAAGCAGAGAAGTCAGCCATCACCAGGTACGGGTCGCCGCCCTGTTTGTCCATGCTGTGCAGCATCTGGTCAAACGCGTGCTTGTCGCCGTCACTGTACTTCCCGCTTTCCAGCTCTTTGAGCACCGCATCCAGCACTTTATCTTTTTTACGCCATTTCACCGGGTCGTACCCTTTGGCTTTGATGGCTTTCACTTCTTCAACAGTATGGCCGAAGATAAAGATGTTCTCTTCGCCGACCTTCTCGGCGATTTCGACGTTCGCACCGTCCAGCGTGCCGACGGTCAGCGCGCCGTTCAGGGCCAGCTTCATATTGCCGGTACCGGACGCTTCTTTACCGGCGGTAGAGATCTGCTCGGAAATATCCGCCGCCGGGATCAGCATTTCAGCCGCAGAAACGCAGTAGTCCGGCAGGAACACCACCTTCAGCTTGTCGCCCACTTTCGGATCGCTGTTGATCGCCGCCGCCACTTTATTAATGGCAAGGATAATGTTTTTCGCCAGGTAGTAGCCCGGCGCCGCTTTCGCACCGAACAGGAACACGCGCGGGACGCGGTCGGCCTGCGGGTTCTCGCGGATCTCTTTGTACAGCGCCAGAATGTGCAGCAGGTTCAGGTGCTGACGTTTGTACTCGTGCAGTCGTTTGATCTGGATATCGAAAATCGCATTCGGGTTGATCTCAATTCCGGTGCGCATTTTCACAAACTCGGCCAGACGAACCTTGTTCTCCAGCTTAATGGCGCGGTACTGCTCGCGGAACTTCGCGTTGTCGGCCTGTTTTTCCAGGTTGATGAGCTGGTCCAGGTCGTTGGCCCACTCTTTCTTCAGGGTCTTGTCCAGCAGGCCGGCCAGCAGCGGGTTGCACTGCTTAATCCAGCGACGCGGCGTGATGCCGTTGGTCACGTTATGGAATTTGGTCGGCCACAGCTGGTGGTATTCCGGGAAGAGATCTTTCACCACCAGATCCGAGTGCAGCGCGGCCACGCCGTTCACCGCAAAGCCGCTGACCACGCACATGTTCGCCATGCGCACCTGCTTGTCGTGCACAACGGCCAGCTTCGCCCAGACGGCCTTATCGCCCGGCCAGGTTTTCTCCACCAGCGTTTTGAACTGGTCGTTAATCTTGTTGATGATCTGCATATGGCGCGGCAGCAGCGTTTTCACCAGCTTCTCATCCCAGCACTCGAGCGCTTCCGGCATCAGGGTGTGGTTGGTGTAGGCGAAGGTGCGGCTGGTAATGGCCCAGGCGTCGTCCCAGCTCAGCTGATGCTCGTCGATCAGCACGCGCAGCAGCTCCGGGATCGCAATGGTCGGATGCGTGTCGTTAAGCTGAATAACTTCGAAGTCCGGCAGCTGAGCCAGCTTGCGGCCCGCCAGGTGGTGGCGACGCAGAATATCCGCCACGGAGCAGGCGCACTGGAAGTACTGCTGCATCAGACGCAGCTTTTTACCCGCCAGATGATTATCGTTCGGGTAGAGGACTTTGGTCAGCTTCTCGGCGTCGATCCCCTGCTGCTCGGCGCGCAGGAAATCACCGTCGTTGAATTTGGTCAGGTTAAACGGATGCGCGTGCTTCGCCTGCCACAGGCGCAGCGGCTGCGCCACGCCGTTACGGTAGCCGAGTACCGGCAGGTCCCAGGCTTCACCGGTAATGGTGAACGCCGGTTCCCAGAGTCCCTGCTTCGTGACTTTCCCGCCAATCCCGACCTGCACATCCAGCTGCGCGTTGTGGCGGAACCACGGATAGGTATTGCGGTGCCAGTCGTCTGGCGCTTCCATCTGATGGCCGTCGGCAAATGACTGACGGAACAGGCCGTACTGATAGTTCAGGCCATAGCCAATCGCCGACTGGCCCACGGTTGCCATGGAATCCAGGAAACAGGCTGCCAGACGTCCCAGACCGCCGTTACCCAGCGCCGGATCAATCTCTTCTTCCAGCAGATCGGTCAGGTTGATGTCGTGTTCTTTCAGCACGTCACCGACCTCCTGATACCAGCCAAGGTTCAGCAGATTGTTACCCGTCAGACGGCCAATCAGGAACTCCATTGAAATGTAGTTGACGTGACGCTGGCCTTTCACGGGCTTCGTCACAGGCTGAGCGTCCAGCTGCTCTGCGAGCGCCCCGCTCACCGCCTGCCACCACTGGTGAGGCGTCATTTCGTTTGCAGCATGAAGGCCAAAACGCTGCCACTGACGCGTCAGGGCAGCCTGAAATTGAGCTTTGTTGAAAGTAGGCTGTGACATAGGGAATCGGCATCCTGTAGAGAGTAAAAACATTTAGCGCTAGTGTGCCTGGCTCATTGCGCCTCTTCCTCCTCCTGTCGGGGATTAGACAGGGAGGAGTAGCGGGGATGAGCATAAAAGTGTGATCGAGGCCACTGTGTGAGTGTGCGCTTCGCTGAAAAAGCGATCCCGGAAGAGCGTCAAAGAAATGAAATGCAGTTTCGGAGGAATTAATCATCGCTGAAATGATTACTTACGTAGAATAATATTTCCGCGCGTCGGGATTATTCAGCACCCCTATTAAGCCGATGCAACTTTCCCCGAAGTTAATTAACTTCAGCGTCATTATCTCTTTCTGAAACCAGTTTCAGCGCAACCGCGACTTATGCAGACAAGCCAGAAGCAGCGCGGCATCCAGCCATTTACGGAAAGTTCCATCAGTGATGAGAATGTTTTGTGACAGAGTGCAAATTCAGAGCCTCCAAACCCAGACATAACTTGCAATAGTTCCTCTATTGGCCGAACTTATAGATATTAATTACGAAGCGCAAAAAAAATAAATTCTCTCGTTCCCCACAGTGAAGTGAAAACTATGTTGATTCCGTCCAAATTAAGTCGCCCGGTTCGTCTTGACCATACTGTGGTCCGCGAGCGCCTGCTGGCTAAACTTTCCGGTGCGCATAATTTCCGACTGGCGCTGGTTACGAGTCCTGCGGGTTATGGAAAAACAACGCTCATTTCGCAATGGGCGGCAGGTAAAAGCGATCTTGGCTGGTACTCCCTGGATGAAGGGGATAACCAGCAGGAGCGTTTTGCCAGCTATTTAATTGCCGCGATTCAGCAGGCAACCAACGGACACTGCGTCACCAGCGAGGTGATGGTGCAAAAGCGCCAGTACGCCAGCCTGTCCTCTCTTTTCTCCCAGCTGTTTATCGAGCTGGCCGAATGGCATCGCCCGCTGTATGTGGTGATTGATGATTATCATCTGATCACCAACCCGGTTATTCACGAGTCCATGCGTTTCTTCCTGCGCCATCAGCCGGAAAACCTGACGCTGGTTGTCCTGTCGCGTAACCTTCCGCAGTTGGGCATTGCCAACCTGCGCGTGCGCGATCAGCTGCTGGAAATCGGCAGTCAGCAGCTGGCCTTTACCCATCAGGAAGCGAAGCAGTTCTTTGACTGCCGCCTGACGTCTCCGATTGAGGCGTCGGAAAGCAGCCGCCTGTGCGATGACGTTGCCGGCTGGGCCACGGCGCTTCAGCTGATTGCCCTCTCCGCGCGGCAAAACAACAGCCCGACGCATCAGTCCGCACGCCGCCTGGCGGGCATCAACGCCAGCCACCTGTCGGATTATCTGGTGGATGAGGTACTCGACAGCGTTGACCTCTCCACCCGCCATTTCCTGCTGAAAAGCTCCCTGCTGCGTTCCATGAACGATGCGCTGATTGTACGCGTCACCGGCATTGAAAACGGGCAGCTTCAGCTCGAAGAGATTGAACGTCAGGGTCTGTTCCTGACGCGCATGGACGATCCCGGCGAATGGTTTAGCTACCATCCGCTGTTTGGCAGCTTCCTGCGCCAGCGTTGCCAGTGGGAACTGGCCGCAGAGCTGCCTGACATTCACCGCGCCGCCGCCGAAAGCTGGATGGCGCAAGGTTTCCCGAGCGAAGCTATCCACCATGCGCTGGCCGCCGGGGATGCCGGTATGCTGCGCGATATTCTGCTCAACCACGCGTGGGGACTGTTCAACCACAGTGAACTGACGCTGCTGGAAGAGTCGTTAAAAGCGCTGCCGTGGGAAAGCCTGCTGGAGAATCCGCGTCTGGTGCTGCTCCAGGCCTGGCTGATGCAGAGCCAGCATCGCTACAGCGAAGTGAACACCCTGCTGGCGCGCGCCGAGCAGGAGATGGAAAGTGAGATGGATACCACCCTGCATGGCGAATTTAACGCCCTGCGTGCGCAGGTGGCGATTAACGACGGTGACCCTGATGAAGCCGAACGGCTGGCGATGGTCGCGCTGGATGAGCTGCCGCTGGCGAATTTTTACAGCCGTATTGTGGCCACCTCGGTACACGGCGAAGTGCTGCACTGTAAGGGCGATCTCACGCGTTCGCTTTCACTCATGCAGCAAACCGAACAGATGGCGCGCCGCCACGATGTCTGGCATTACGCCCTCTGGAGCCTGATCCAGCAAAGCGAGATTTTATTTGCTCAGGGATTCCTGCAAGCCGCCTGGGAAAATCAGGAGAAAGCGTTCCAGCTGATCCGTGAACAACATCTGGAACAGCTGCCGATGCACGAGTTCCTGTTGCGTATTCGCGCTCAGCTGCTGTGGGCATGGTCGCGTCTGGATGAAGCAGAAAGCTGTGCCCGCCAGGGTCTGAATGTTCTTTCAAGCTTCCAGCCGCAGCAGCAGCTCCAGTGTCTGGCTCTGCTGGTGCAGTGCTCGCTGGCGCGCGGCGACCTGGATAATGCCCGCAACCATCTTAACCGCCTGGAAAACCTGCTCGGCAACGGGCAGTACCATAGCGACTGGGTGTCCAACGCCGATAAGGTCCGGGTGATTTACTGGCAGATGACCGGCGATAAAAAGTCCGCCGCCAACTGGCTGCGTCATACGCCTAAACCGGAATTTGCCAATAACCACTTCCTGCAAAGCCAGTGGCGCAACATCGCTCGCGTGCAGATCCTGCTGGGTGACTTTGAGCCTGCCGAGATTGTGCTGGAAGAGTTAAACGAAAACGCCCGCAGCCTGCGCCTGATGAGCGATTTAAACCGCAACCTGCTGCTGTTAAACCAGCTTTACTGGCAGGCGGGCCGTAAAAACGATGCCCAGCGCGTACTGCTGGAAGCGTTACAGCTGGCGAACCGCACCGGGTTTATCAGCCACTTTGTGATTGAGGGTGAAGTGATGGCCCAGCAGCTGCGCCAGCTGATTCAGCTCAACACGCTGCCGGAACTCGATCAGCATCGCGCCCAGCGCATTCTGCGCGAGATTAACCAGCATCATCGCCACAAGTTTGCGCACTTCGATGAGAACTTTGTTGAACGTCTGCTGAACCATCCAGAAGTGCCGGAGCTTATCCGCACCAGCCCGCTCACCCAGCGTGAATGGCAGGTGCTGGGGCTGATCTACTCAGGCTACAGCAACGAGCAGATTGCCGGTGAGCTGGCGGTGGCGGCGACCACCATCAAAACGCACATTCGCAATCTGTATCAGAAGCTGGGCGTGGCGCACCGTCAGGATGCGGTGCAGCATGCGCAGCAGCTGTTGAAGATGATGGGATATGGAGTGTAGATCCTCTGCGGTCTGATGCCCTCACCCCGGCCCTCTCCCACAGGGAGAGGGAGAACGGCTTTTCAACACAACTCTAACTGCACATTATTATCTTTAATCACCTGCATGACGCCCGCCGGCGGCATCACGTCGGTGTAGACCGCATTCACCATGCTGATGCTGCCCATGTTCACCATCGCATTACGACCAAACTTGGAGTGATCCACCACCAGCATTACATGGCGTGAGTTCTCAATGATCGCGCGCTTGGTGCGCACCTCGTGGTAATCAAACTCCAGCAGCGAGCCGTCGCTGTCGATGCCGCTGATCCCCAGAATGCCGAAGTCGAGGCGGAACTGAGAGATAAAATCGAGCGTCGCTTCGCCGATAATGCCCCCGTCGCGGCTACGCAGTTCGCCGCCCGCGAGGATGATGCGGAAATCGTCTTTCTGCATCAACGTGTTGGCCACGTTCAGGTTGTTGGTCACCACGCGCAGGTTCTCGTGGTTCAGCAGCGCATGGGCGACCGCTTCCGGCGTGGTGCCGATATCAATAAACAGCGTCGCGCCGTTCGGGATCTGGCTCGCCACTTTACGGGCGATACGCTCTTTCTCTGCCGTTTGCGTCGCCTTACGGTCATGCCATGAGGTGTTCACCGAGCTGGACGGCAGCGCGGCGCCGCCGTGGTGACGCAGAATACGGTTCTGATCGGCCAGGTCGTTGAGGTCACGACGGATGGTTTGCGGGCTGACGGCAAACTGCTCCACCAGCTCTTCAGTACTGACGTATCCCTGTTTTTTTACCAGTTCGATAATGGCGTCATGACGTTGTGTTTGTTTCATGAAATATCCCTGGGTATTATGTTCGTTTTCGCGCATGGAGCGTATCGGCCAGCGCCATCGCCAGCCCAACCGCCAGGCCGGTAACGTGCGCACCATTGGCGATAGACATACCAAACAGATCAAACCATCCGGCAATAAGCCATATTAACGCAAAGGTTATTAATCCACGTTGTAAATAGATGCCGCTATCCGGGTCGCGCTCGCCTCTGAGCCAGGCGTAACCCATCAGGGCGTACACCACGCCGGATAACCCGCCAAACCATGGACCGCTGAATTTGTGCTGCACGTAGCCGCTTAACAGGGCGCTGATAAGGGTGATCACAATCAGCTTGCCGCTGCCGAGCCGCTTCTCCACCGCCCCGCCGAGATACCACCACCACAGCAGGTTAAAGAGGATATGCATCACCGAGAAGTGCATCAGCGCATGCGTGAAGTAGCGCCAGACGTCAAATTGCAGGGAGGGATCGTACGGCCATGCGAGGGCAATCATCACGCTCTGGTCGCCCACCACGCTCATAATAATGAAGACGATGATGCAGGCTGCCATCAAAAGCAGCGTAAACGGCCCTGCGCGCTCGCGGAGGGTGGCGAGAAACGGAAAACGTTGATAGTGCAGGCCACTGCCGGTCTGGCCGGATTGCCAGCTTGCCGCCAGATAACGCGGGTCGCCCGGGTTTTCCAGAAAACGCGCCAGCTCGTCATTCACGCGGCCGGCCTGGCTTTCGTCTGCCAGCCAGACATCCGTCTGTGTATGCTGCTGAATAGTCAGGATAATGCCCTGCGTCGCCATATAGTCGACAAACGCCTGGGCGACGCGCGGGTTGCTAAAAGAGGTGATCATCAACATGGGCAGCGGTCGCTTATTTCCACACAAAAGGGGACAGTATAGCGGGATCAGCGCTCAAACGCGTATTCAACTTCTGCCGGGAAATGACGATGCCAGGCATCGAAGCCGCCATCGACGCTGTACACCGCGTCGTAACCCTGCTGGAGCAGATACTGCGCCGCGCCTTTACTACTGTTGCCGTGATAGCACATCACCATCACCGGGGTATCGAAGTCGTTATCGCGCATAAACGCGCCCAGCGTATCGTTGGTGAGATGGAACGCGCCCGGCGTGTGGCCCATCGCAAAGCTCTGCGGATCGCGGATGTCCACCAGCACCGCTTGTCCCTGGTGCATCTTCTGGTGGGCTTCTTCTACGTTAATACATTCAAACTGATCCATGGTGTTCTCATCTTATATTCAGGTGTGGTGCGGTTTTCCCCTCACCCTACCCTCTCCCGGAGGGAGAGGGAAACGGATCACCCTCTCCCCGTGGGAGAGGGCTGGGGTGAGGGCATCAGACCGCACTATTTTACCCCGTAGTGTACGTCCTGGCGGCGGGTAAACGCCATTATGTTATCCATATCACTCTAAATTGTTTTTTTGATGTTACCAAAAGCGCGTTCCTTTGCTATTATGAGCGATATCGAACATTTTTGAGCTTTAACGAAAGTGCATGAGGGTGTTATGGAAACCAAAGATCTGATTGTGATAGGCGGTGGCATCAACGGTGCCGGTATTGCGGTTGATGCCGCAGGACGCGGTTTATCCGTGCTGATGCTGGAAGCTAACGATCTCGCCTGCGCGACGTCGTCCGCCAGCTCCAAGCTGATCCACGGTGGCCTGCGCTACCTGGAACACTACGAATTCCGCCTGGTCAGCGAAGCGCTGGCTGAACGCGAAGTACTGCTGAAAATGGCTCCGCATCTGGCAATCCCGATGCGTTTCCGTCTGCCTCATCGCCCGCATCTGCGTCCGGCGTGGATGATCCGCATTGGTCTGTTTATGTACGATCATCTGGGTAAACGCACCAGCCTGCCGGGTTCGACTGGTTTGCGTTTTGGCTCAGAGTCGGTCCTTAAGCCTGAAATCGTGCGCGGTTTCGAATATTCCGACTGCTGGGTGGACGATGCGCGTCTGGTGCTGGCTAACGCGCAGATGGTCGAGAAGAAAGGCGGCGAGGTGAAAACCCGTACCCGCGCGACCGCCGCACGCCGCGAAAACGGCCTGTGGATTGTGGAAGCGGAAGACGTGGATACCGGCGAGAAGTTCAGCTGGAAAGCGCGCGGCCTGGTGAACGCCACCGGCCCGTGGGTAAAACAGTTCTTCGATGACGGTATGCACCTGCCTTCTCCGTACGGCATCCGCCTGATCAAGGGCAGCCACATTGTGGTGCCGCGCGTGCATACCCAGAAACAGGCTTATATCCTGCAAAATGAAGACAAGCGCATTGTGTTTGTGATCCCGTGGATGGACGAGTTCTCCATCATCGGCACCACCGACGTAGAGTACAAAGGCGATCCGAAAAACGTTGAGATCGACGAGAGTGAAGTCAGCTATCTGTTGAAAGTGTACAACGCGCACTTTAAGAAACAGCTGGCGCGCGATGACGTGGTCTGGACCTACTCCGGCGTGCGTCCGCTGTGTGATGACGAGTCTGACTCACCGCAGGCCATCACCCGTGACTATACGCTTGATATTCATGACGTGAACGGTCAGGCGCCCCTGCTGTCGGTATTTGGCGGTAAGCTCACCACCTACCGTAAACTGGCGGAGCATGCGCTGGAGAAACTGGCGCCGTATTACAAAGGCATCGGCCCGGCGTGGACGAAAGGCGCCGTGCTGCCTGGCGGCGATATCGGCGATAACCGCGACGATTACGCCGCGAAGCTGCGTCGCCGCTTCCCGTTCATTACCGAAGGAATGGCGCGCCACTATGCCCGCACCTACGGCAGCAACACCGAACTGTTCCTCGGCGAGGCGAAAGAGATTGCCGATCTGGGCGAGCATTTTGGCCATGAGCTGTACGAAGCGGAACTGCGCTACCTGGTGGAACACGAGTGGGTGCGCCGTCTGGACGATGCTATCTGGCGTCGTACTAAAGAAGGGATGTGGCTGAATGCCGAGCAGCAGTCTCGCGTGGCGCAATGGTTGCAGCAGCATGCGGGAAAGCGTGAATTGTCGTTGGCGTCGTAATTGAAAAAAAGCCGGGTGGCGGCTCCGCCTTACCCGGCCTACTCGATCCCGTAGGCCCGGTAAGCGCAGCGCCACCGGGCTTTGTTTTTACAACCGCACCGGATCAATATGCCAGATATTCTCGGCATACTCTTTGATAGTCCTGTCCGACGAGAAGTATCCCATGTTGGCGATGTTATGCATCGCGGCGCTGGTCCACTTCTCCTGCTGACGGTACAGTTCGTCCACCTTATCCTGACAATCCACGTAGCTGCGGTAATCCGCCAGCACCTGATAGTGATCGCCAAAGTTAATCAGCGAGTCCACCAGATCGCGATAGCGTCCGGGCTCCTCAGGGTTAAACACGCCGGTGGCGATTTGCGTCAGCACCTGGCGTAACTCGTCATCCTCTTCATAATACTCACGCGGCGAGTAGCCCTGCTTGCGCAGCGCCTCCACCTCTTCCGCCGTATTCCCGAAAATAAAGATATTCTCCGCGCCCACATGCTCCAGCATTTCGACATTTGCGCCGTCCAGCGTGCCGATAGTCAGCGCGCCGTTCAGGGCAAACTTCATATTACTGGTGCCGGATGCTTCCGTCCCCGCCGTGGAAATCTGCTCAGAGAGATCCGCCGCCGGAATAATCAGCTGCGCCAGGCTTACGCTGTAGTTCGGGATAAACACGACCTTCAGCTTATCGCCAATGTCCGGATCGTGATTCACCACCTTCGCCACATCGTTGATGAGATGAATGATGTGCTTCGCCATGTAGTACGCGGACGCCGCCTTACCGGCAAAGATTTTCACGCGCGGCACCCACTCCGCCGTCGGGTCAGCCTTAATGCGGTTGTAGTGGGTAATAACGTGCAGGACATTCATCAGCTGACGCTTGTACTCGTGGATACGTTTGATCTGCACGTCGAACAGCGCTTTCGGGTTCGCCACCACGTTCAGATGCATCGCCAGCCAGACCGCCAGACGCTTCTTGTTCAGCAGCTTGGCTTCCCGTACCGCTTTATTCACCGTCGGGAAATCAATGTGCTGCTCCAGCTCGCTCAGCTGGCTCAAATCGGTGCGCCAGGTGCGGCCAATGTTCTCATCCAGAACGTCGGAGAGCGGCTGGTTCGCCAGCGCCAGCCAGCGGCGCGGGGTGACGCCGTTGGTCACGTTGCAGAAACGCGTCGGGAAGATCTTCGCAAAGTCCGCAAACAGGGACTGCACCATCAGGTTCGAGTGCAGCTCTGACACGCCGTTCACCTTGTGGCTGATCACCACCGCCAGCCAGGCCATGCGTACGCGACGCCCGTTGGATTCATCAATGATCGAGGCGCGGCTCAGCAGACCGGTATCGTTCGGGTACTGCTCCTGCAAGGTCTTGAGGAAATAGTCGTTGATCTCGAAGATGATTTGCAGATGGCGTGGCAGAATTTTGCCGAGCATATCCACCGGCCACGTCTCCAGCGCTTCACTCATCAGCGTATGGTTGGTGTACGAGAACACCTGGCAGGTTACTTCAAACGCGTCATCCCAGCTGAACTTATGCTCGTCAATCAGCAGGCGCATCAGCTCAGGGATCGACAGCACCGGATGGGTATCGTTGAGGTGAATGGCGGTTTTTTCCGCCAGATTCGCATAGGTTTTGTGCAGCTGATAGTGACGGCTAAGGATATCCTGAATCGTTGCCGAGACGAGGAAATACTCCTGACGCAGGCGCAGCTCGCGGCCTGAGTAGGTCGAGTCATCCGGATACAGGACGCGTGACACATTCTCGGAGTGGTTTTTATCTTCCACCGCCGCGAAGTAGTCACCCTGGTTGAATTTACCCAGGTTGATCTCGCTACTGGCCTGCGCGTTCCACAGGCGCAGCGTATTGGTCGCATCGGTGTCGTAGCCGGGGATGATCTGGTCATAGGCCACGGCGAGGATCTCCTCGGTTTCCACCCAGCGGGATTTTTTCCCTTCCTGCTGAATACGCCCGCCAAAACGCACCTTGTAGCGCGTGTTGTGGCGCTTGAACTCCCACGGGTTACCGTACTCCAGCCAGTAGTCTGGAGACTCTTTCTGACGACCATCCACGATGTTCTGCTTGAACATACCGTAGTCGTAGCGAATACCGTAGCCGCGCCCCGGCAGCGCCAGCGTCGCCAGTGAATCGAGGAAACAGGCGGCAAGACGCCCGAGACCACCGTTACCCAGCCCCGGGTCGTTCTCTTCGTCAATCAGCTCTTCTAAATCCAGCCCCATCTCTTCCAGTGCGTTTTTGACGTCGTCATAAATCCCGAGCGATAACAGCGCATTGGAGAGGGTGCGACCAATCAGAAACTCCATCGACAGGTAATACACCTGTCGCGTCTCCTGCGAAAGCTGGGCGCGGTTGGAGCGCAGCCAGCGTTCGACCATACGGTCACGCACTGCAAACAGCGTGGCGTTCAGCCACTCATGTTTGTTGGCAATAACGGGATCTTTCCCAATGGTAAACATCAGCTTATAGGCGATGGAGTGTTTCAACGCCTCAACGCTGAGCGTGGGGGAAGAGTAGCTAAATGGAGCATTCATATCAGTAACTTCGCCTCGTTACATCAAGCGTTGATAAAGGTCGCGGTAGGACTGCGCCGCAACGTGCCAGCCAAAGTCCATGGACATCGCCTGACGTTGTACGTAACGCCACAGGGATGGACGGGACCACAAGACGAAAGCACGCCGGATCGCCCGAAGCAGCGACCAGGCATTACTGTCCTCGAAAACAAACCCGCTGGCGATACCGTCCGCCAGGTTTTCGAGGGAGCTATCAGACACCGTATCCGCCAGCCCGCCCGTGCGGCGTACCAGCGGCAACGTGCCGTATTTCAGACCATAGAGCTGCGTCAGGCCGCAGGGCTCGAAGCGGCTCGGCACCAGAATCACGTCCGCGCCGCCCATGATGCGGTGCGAGAACGCTTCGTGATAGCCAATCTGCACGCCCACCTGCCCCGGATGTTCCGCCGCGGCCGCAAGGAAACCTTCCTGCAATACCGGGTCGCCCGCGCCGAGCAGCGCCAGCTGGCCGCCCTGCTCCAGTAATCCCGGCAGCGCTTCCAGCACCAGATCCAGCCCTTTCTGGCTGGTCAGGCGGCTGACCACCGCAAACAGCGGCACCTTGTCGTTGACCTTCAGCCCCATCGCAATCTGTAGCTGGCGCTTGTTCTCCGCTTTGTCCTCCACGGAGTCGCGACCATAGCGCGCCGCCAGCAGGAGGTCCGTTTCCGGATTCCAGATCTGTTCATCCACGCCGTTCAGAATGCCCGACAGGCGACCTTCACGGTGGCGCTGTTGCAGCAGCCCTTCCATACCGTAACCGAACTCCGGCTGGGTAATTTCCCGCGCGTAGGTTGGGCTGACCGCCGTGATGTGGTCGGCGTAGTACAGACCCGCCTTCAGGAACGAAATCTGTCCGTTAAACTCCAGTCCGTGCATGTTAAAGAACGACCATGGCAGATCGATGTCATTCATATGATGCGCGTAATACATGCCCTGATACGCCAGGTTGTGCACCGTAAACACCGATTTGGCCGGGTGCCCCTTAGCCGCCAGATACGCAGGAGCCAGCCCCGCATGCCAGTCATGCGCGTGCACCACGTTCGGACGCCAGAACGGATCCAGTCCGACGGCCATTTCCGCCCCCACCCAGCCGAGCAGGGCAAAGCGCATCACGTTATCGGTATAGGCGTACAGGTTGGTATCGTGATACGGGCTGCCGGGTCGATCGTATAAATGCGGGGCATCAATCAGGTAAATCCCTACGCCATTGTAATGTCCAAACAGCAGGGTGATACGTCCCGCGAAGGTCTCGCGACGGGTAACAACCTTTGCATCGGGAATACCGCGCCGGATATCCGGAAAAGCGGGCAACAACACGCGGGTATCCACCCCTCCGGCGATTTGCGCCGCTGGTAATGCACCAAGAACATCCGCCAGGCCGCCCGTTTTTAACAACGGGAACATCTCAGAACATACGTGTAAAACCTGCATCATCGCTCCTGTTTGATTTGCAGCTTCCGCAACATTTCCCGTGTTACTAACACGATCCCCTCTTCCGAACGGTAGAAACGACGCGCATCTTCTTCCGCGTTTTCCCCAATCACCATCCCTTCGGGAATGATGCAGGCACGATCGATAACGCAGCGACGCAGACGACATGAGCGTCCTACCCAGACATCCGGCAGCAGAACTGCCGAATCGATATTACAGAATGAGTTTATACGCACGCGCGGGAACAGCACGGACTGCACCACCACCGAACCGGAAATAATGCAACCGCCAGAGACCAGCGAGTTGAGCGTCATGCCGTGGCTGCCGGAGCGATCCTGAACGAACTTCGCCGGCGGCAACGATTCCATATGCGTGCGAATCGGCCAGTTCTGGTCGTACATATCCAGCTCAGGCGTGACGGACGCCAGATCGAGGTTGGCTTTCCAGTACGCTTCCAGCGTTCCCACATCGCGCCAGTAAGGCTCCGCATTCGGATCGGACTGCACGCAGGACAGCGGGAAGGGATGCGCATACGCCATGCCAGCTTTGGTGATTTTCGGGATGATGTCTTTACCGAAGTCGTGGCTGGAGTTTTCGTCTTTGTCGTCCTCTTCCAGCAGTTCATAAAGGTAATCGGCATCAAAGACATAGATCCCCATGCTGGCGAGCGATTTGGTGTCGTCGCCCGGCATGGTTGGCGGGTTCGCCGGTTTTTCGACAAAGTCGATAATCTTGTCGTCGCCATCTACATGCATCACGCCAAACGCGGTTGCTTCCGCAACAGGCACCGGCAGACACGCCACGGTGCAGCGCGCCCCTTTTTCGACGTGGTCGATTAGCATGTGGGAGTAATCTTGCTTGTAGATGTGGTCCCCGGCGAGGATAACGATGTATTCCGCGTTGTAGCGACGAATGATGTCGAGGTTCTGGGTCACGGCATCCGCCGTGCCGCGGTACCAGTTCTCCCCATGAACGCGCTGCTGCGCCGGGAGCAGATCGACAAATTCGTTCATCTCTTCGCTGAAGAATGACCAGCCGCGCTGAATGTGCTGCACCAGCGTGTGCGACTGATACTGGGTAATGACGCCAATACGGCGAATGCCTGAGTTCAGGCAGTTGGAAAGTGCAAAATCGATAATACGGAACTTACCACCAAAGTGAACGGCCGGTTTGGCGCGCTTGATGGTCAAATCTTTCAGACGGGTACCACGCCCGCCCGCGAGTATCAGGGCAACTGTTTTTAATGGTAGCTGGCGCGCCAACATTAACGGATCGTTCTTCTCTAATCTAACCATGACTAACTCCTTTTTTATCATCTTTGGAATACGCACACTCCGTGCGCAGGCCCGTGCCAGACAGCCATAACAACCGGATTATCCGCTCCGGCAAAGGGAGGAATGGCTCGCCATTCCCCGTCAGGTAAAACAATCTCTGCGACGTCATCCGTCGCGTTCAGCGTCACCAGCCACGCATCCGAAAGCAGGATTTGCAGACAGGGTATGCCGTGTTGCCACTCTTGCGCGCTTAACGGTTGCGCGTCTTTATTCAGCCAGCGAACGTTTCCGTCGCCCTCTTCCCACCAGCGGTCGGCGGTGAGCGCGGGGATGCGCTGGCGAAGATGGATCAGCGCCGCGGTGAAATGGGTCAGCCCGCTATTCGCTTCTCCCCAGTCGAGCCAGGTCAGGGTGTTGTCCTGGCAATAGGCGTTGTTGTTGCCGTGCTGGCTGTGGCCGTGCTCATCGCCCGCCAGCAGCATCGGCGTGCCCTGCGACAACAAAAGCGTCGTCAGCAGCGCATGAACGCTGGCGCGTCGCCGCTCGATCACATCCAGACTTCCGCCTAACCCTTCTATACCATGGTTGAAGCTATGGTTATTGTTAGTCCCATCGCGATTCTCCTCGCCGTTTGCCTCATTGTGTTTCTGATTGAAACAAACGCAGTCGCGCAGCGTAAAACCGTCGTGTGCCGTCAGCAGGTTAATGGTGGCCGACGGACGTTTGCCGTCACGCTTGAAGAGATCGCTGGAGCCGGCAAAGCGACCGGCAAACTCCCCCAGCGACAGATCGCGCGTCAGCCAGAAGCGGCGGATGGCATCGCGGAAGTGGTCGTTCCACTCGGCAAACAGCGGCGGGAAATTCCCCACCTGATAACCGCCCTCTCCGATGTCCCAGGGCTCCGCGATCAGCTTAACCTTTGAGAGCACCGGGCAGTTTTTGATGGCCTCAAACAGCGGCGCCTGCTGGCTGAACGCCGGGGTGCGCCCCATCACCGGCGCCAGGTCGAAGCGAAAACCGTCCACGTGGAACGTCTCAACCCAGTATTTCAGGCACTCGTACGCGTAATGCGTAACGGCCGGATGACTGAGGTTGAGGGTGTTACCGCACCCGGTCCAGTTCTCGTAATCGCCGTCGTCCCTGATCCAATAATAGCTACGGTTATCGATTCCGCGCTGTGAGAGCGTCGGGCCGTCAAGATCGCTTTCCGCACTGTGGTTCAGCACCACGTCCAGAATGACCTCGATACCCGCCGCGTGAAGCGCCTTCACCGCATCGCGAAACTCATCCCGTGCCTTCTCCGGCTGCACCGCGTAGCGCGGGTCGAGGGCGAACATCGCCAGCGGGTTGTAGCCCCAGTAGTTGCTTAACCCAAGACGCTGTAGCCGCGGCTCGCTGGCGAAATGCGCCACGGGCAACAGCTCCAGCGCGGTGATCCCTAAGTGCTTCAGGTACGCGACCATCGTCGGATGCCCAAGCGCTTTGTAGGTGCCGCGCATCTCTTTAGGGATTGACGGGTGCAGATATGTCAGCCCTTTAACGTGGGCTTCATAAATAACGGTGTTGCCCCACGGCGTGCGCGGCGGGGCATCGTCTTCCCAGTCGTAGAGATCGTGCACCACCACGCTTTTGGGCGCGACGGGCGCGCTGTCGCGGTGGTCAGGTTCGCCGTAGCCAACGTGGAACAGCGAGTCATCTTTAAACTCACCGTCCACGCGGTGCGCGCACGGGTCAATCAGCAGCTTCGCCGGGTTAAACCAGTGCCCCTGAGAGGGCTCCCAGGGGCCGTGTACGCGAAAACCGTAGTGCATCCCCGGCCGTCCTCCGGCCAGGTAGCCATGCCAGGTATCCCCCGTGCGCGCCGGTAAATCGTAACGATGCTCGTTACCTTCCCCGTCAAACACACAGAGTTCCACCCGCTCCGCATGGGCAGAAAAGAGCGTGAAGTTCACCCCCTTTCCGTCAAAACTCGCCCCGAGCGGTTCGGGTTTACCTGCCGAGAGCTGCGTCATTCGCCCTCCCGCACCAGCCAGATGGTGCTCAGCGGCGGCAGCGTCAGGCTCAGGGAGTTCGGACGACCGTGGCTTTCAATCGCATCGCTCTGCACCAGGCCACCGTTACCCGCGTTGCTGCCGTGGTAGTGCATGGAGTCGGTATTGAGAATTTCGCGCCATTTGCCCGGCTGGTTAATGCCGAAGCGATAGTGTTCGCGCGGCACCGGCGTGAAGTTGCTGGCGACAATGATCTCGTTACCCGCCTTGTCGCGGCGCACAAAGACAAACACCGAGCGCTCGTGGTCGTCCACCACCAGCCACTCAAAGCCGTACGGATCGAAGTCCAGCTCGTGCAGCGCTTTGTGGTGGCGATAGGTCAGGTTCAGGTCACGGACCAGACGCTGTACGCCGTGGTGCCAGTTGTCCGCGCCTTCCAGCAGATGCCAGTCAAGGCTGGTATCGTGGTTCCATTCGCGCCCCTGCGCAAATTCGTTGCCCATAAACAGCAGTTTTTTGCCCGGGAAAGCAAACAGCCAGCCGTAGTAAGCGCGCAGGTTGGCAAACTTCTGCCACGCGTCCCCCGGCATGCGGTCGAGAATGGATTTCTTGCCGTGCACCACTTCATCGTGCGACAGCGGCAGCATGAAGTTTTCGGTGTAGTTGTAGAGCAGCCCGAAGGTGAGCTTATCGTGGTGATACTGACGATAAACCGGGTCGAGCTTCATGTAGTCGAGCGTGTCGTGCATCCAGCCGAGGTTCCACTTGTACCAGAAGCCCAGGCCGCCCATTGCCGGTGGACGGGAAACGCCCGGGAAGTCGGTGGACTCTTCCGCCATGGTCACGGCGCCTTCCACCTGCTCGCCGATAATGCGGTTGGTGTTGCGCAGAAACTCAATCGCTTCCAGGTTTTCACGGCCGCCATACTCGTTCGGGATCCACTCCCCCTCTTTGCGGCTGTAGTCGCGGTAGATCATCGACGCCACCGCATCCACGCGCAGGGCATCAATGCCGAAACGTTCGATCCAGTACAGCGCGTTCCCGACCAGGTAGTTCGATACTTCACGGCGACCGTAGTTATAGATCAGCGTATTCCAGTCCTGGTGATAGCCTTCGCGCGGGTCGCTGTGCTCGTACAGCTTTGTGCCGTCGAACTCTGCCAGCGCAAAATCATCCGACGGGAAGTGGCCCGGCACCCAGTCGAGGATCACGTTCAGCCCGGCGGCGTGCGCGGCATCGATGAAATAGCGGAAGTCATCGCGCGTGCCGAAGCGGCGCGTGGGCGCATACAACCCGGTTGGCTGATAGCCCCAGCTGCCGTCAAATGGGTGTTCGTTGATCGGCAGCAGCTCCAGATGGGTAAAGCCCATCCATTTGGCGTACGGCACCAGCTGGTCCGCCAGCTCGCGATAGCTCAGCCAGAAGTTGTTATCGGTGTGGCGACGCCACGAGCCGAGATGCACTTCATAGACGGAGATTGGCGCATCAAAGCGGTTGGCCTGCTTGCGCTCCTCACTCTGGACAACCTTCTCCGGCAGGCCGCAAATCAGCGAGGCGGTATTCGGGCGTAGTTCTGCCTCAAAGGCGTACGGGTCGGATTTAATGCGCAGCTTGCCGTTGGCATCGATCATCTCGAATTTGTAGAGCTGACCGTTGTGCGCGCCGGGGATAAACAGCTCCCAGATGCCGGTTTCCCGGCGCAGACGCATGGGGTGACGACGACCGTCCCAGTAGTTGAACTGCCCGACGACGGAGACGCGCTGGGCGTTTGGCGCCCATACGGCAAAACGCGTGCCGGTGATACCGTCCATGGTATCCGCATGGGCACCCAGCGTTTCGTAGGGGCGTAAATGGGTCCCTTCGGACAGCAGCCAGGCGTCCATCTCTTTTAAGAGCGGGCCGAAGCTATAGGGATCGTCAATGAGGTTTTGCTGACCGTGCCAGATAACGGCAAGCTGATAACGAAAAGGATTTTTACGGCGGGGCATGACGCCCGAGAAGAAGCCACGCGAGTCGAGGCATTCCAGATTACCCACCTTGCGGCCGGTTTTGGGTTCGATAACCCACACTTCTGTTGCATCCGGTAACAGCGCCCGAACTTCCAGTCCGGCCTCTGTACGGTGCATCCCTAGCACAGAAAAGGGGTCGGCAAAGTGACCCGCAATAAGCGCATTAATCACGTCTCTCGAAATACGATCGGACATGGTGTTCATCCTGTTTTTTTATGTCGCCCTTTTTACGCGCTCCGGGACGACTTTTAATGTGACCTAAACGGTGCAGTTAATCCTCTCTGCTCCGCCCTACCCTCAGGTGAGAAATAAATCTTCCTTAAAGCATAGCCAACGTCGTGGGTCCTCCTGATAAAAAATAAGACATCTGCGTTTTACTCCATGTAGTACGCAAAAAAAGGGGGGTGACAATCACCCCCCGTGTTTAACAAATTATTACGCCAGCTGGCGCAGCATGCGGCGCAGCGGCTCGGCTGCACCCCACAGCAGCTGATCGCCAACGGTGAACGCGGAGAGGTACTCCGGCCCCATGTTCAGCTTGCGCAGACGACCAACCGGGGTGGTCAGCGTGCCGGTAACGGCTGCCGGGGTCAGTTCGCGCATGGTGATATCGCGATCGTTTGGCACCACTTTCGCCCACGGGTTGTGTGCGGCCAGCAGCTCTTCCACGGTCGGAATAGACACATCTTTTTTCAGTTTAATGGTAAAGGCCTGGCTGTGGCAGCGCAGCGCGCCGATACGCACGCACAGACCGTCAACCGGAATGGTGTTCGCGGTGCCGAGGATTTTGTTGGTCTCAGCCTGGCCCTTCCACTCTTCGCGGGTCTGGCCGTTATCCAGCTGTTTGTCGATCCACGGGATCAGGCCACCGGCCAGCGGTACGCCAAAGTTATCCACCGGCAGCTCGCCGCTGCGGGTGAGCTGAGTGACTTTACGCTCGATGTCGAGGATGGCGGACGCCGGGTCTGCCAGCTCGGCAGCGACGCTCTGGTGCAGCTGGCCCATCTGGGTCAGCAGCTCGCGCATATGACGCGCGCCGCCGCCGGAGGCCGCCTGGTAGGTCGCCACGGAGACCCACTCCACCAGATCCTGTGCGAACAGGCCGCCGAGGGACATCAGCATCAGGCTGACGGTGCAGTTACCTCCAACAAAGGTTTTCACGCCGTTGTTCAGGCCGTCAGTGATGACGCCCTGGTTAACCGGGTCAAGAATAATGATGGCATCGTCTTTCATGCGAAGCGAAGAGGCCGCATCAATCCAGTAGCCCTGCCAGCCGCTTTCACGCAGCTTCGGATAGATTTCGTTGGTATAATCGCCGCCCTGGCAGGTCACAATAATGTCGAGTGCCTTCAGCGCTTCCAGATCGTAAGCATCCTGCAACGTGCCTGTGGTACCCCCAAAGGACGGTGCAGCCTGGCCGAGCTGGGAAGTGGAGAAGAAGACCGGGCAGATGGCGTCGAAATCGCGCTCTTCAACCATGCGTTGCATGAGTACAGAGCCGACCATACCGCGCCAGCCGATAAAACCAACGTTTTTCATAGCATTTTTTTCCTGCAAGGGGTGTGTGCTGATTGTGCAAGCCAGTATTGAACTGGGATATGCTTCACATTACAAAATGCTGCCAAAGTCGCAAGCGAAATTAATCGATGATTGCCCGGCAATCAGAAAAAGTGCTAATCATCGCAATGACCACAATAAGTATCAGGGATAATTTAAGATGAGTGAAATCATTTCCGCAGCGGTTTTATTGATCCTGATTATGGATCCGCTCGGTAATCTGCCGATCTTCATGTCGGTGCTGAAGCATACCGAGCCGAAGCGCCGCCGGGCGATCATGATCCGCGAGCTGCTCATCGCCCTGCTGGTGATGTTTATCTTCCTGTTCGCCGGTGAAAAAATCCTCGCTTTCCTGAACTTACGCGCCGAAACGGTCTCCATTTCCGGCGGGATCATTTTGTTCCTGATTGCTATTAAGATGATTTTCCCGAGCGCGGAGGGCAGCAGCAGCGGCCTGCCTGCGGGTGAAGAGCCGTTTATCGTGCCGCTGGCAATTCCGCTGGTCGCCGGGCCAACGATTCTGGCGACGCTGATGCTGCTGTCGCATCAGTATCCGAATCAGATGAGCCATCTGGTGATTGCCCTGCTGATCGCCTGGGGCGGGACGTTTATTATCCTGTTGCAGTCGTCGCTGTTCCTGCGCCTGCTGGGTGAGAAAGGGGTAAACGCGCTGGAGCGCCTGATGGGGCTGATTCTGGTGATGATGGCAACGCAGATGTTCCTGGACGGGATCCGGGCGTGGATGAAAGGGTGAAGATGTAAAAAAGCCGGGTGGCGCTTGCGCTTACCCGGCCTACGGGACCTGATGCCTCTACCATCAAAAATATTCATTCGTTTTGCGAGCCGCCTTCCAGAGCCTCTCTTGCCACTCCGCCCCCAACGCAGTATCTTCTTGCCGCGCCTGCAAAATCAGGCGTCAGGGTTGGTCCCCTGTTATCCTCATCCGCGATGAAACTCTTTTTATCGCGCAGTCAGTTACACTTCAATGGTGGGCTGGACGGTGGCGCCGCAAGGCGCGCCGGTAGCTGATGAGGCCGGTAGGACCAACTCCGTTCAGTCCATCACCAGTGAGGTTGGTCCCTCCAAAGATGGTCAACTCAACTCATTAGAGGCTGTCTTATGACTACTCCCCCTAACTTTTCTCACACTTTATTTACTACCCCGTTCGATCACACTACCGATTTCACCGAACTGGCAGACAACTGCGAGCGATTCGTAGACGTGCTGGTTGAATGTGACGATCCAGCACAAAAGATGGCGCTATGCGGACGGCTTTCCGCCTGCCTCGCCCTGCTCCAGCCCACGCTGCTTGAACCTGTTCCGGAATGTCTAAAAGCCAGCCTGACGGTGGATGACCTGCCGCTGGACGTGCCGGTCTTCGAGCCGGAAGTGGATCAGTTAGGACGGTATTGCCAGTTGCTAACGCAAATGCTGTTGGCTCGAACGCTCTCGGCGAGCGATGAAAGAGTCGCAGGAGATTTGTTGCAGGATTTAGTGGGGTTTTACAGTGATACGCTGAAAGCGCCGCGCTGGTTGCGCACAAAGGAAGGCATCGTGCCGCTGTAAAAAAGCCGGGTGGCGCTTGCGCTTACCCGGCCTACGGGACCTGAGGTTTTTGTAGGTCGGGTAAGGCGAAGCCGCCACCCGACAAAATACGCCCTCTGCGGCCTGATGCCCTCACCCCAGCCCTCTCCCACGGGGAGAGGGAGAAAACCGGGATTAGCTCAGCAGCGTAAACGCAATCATCCCGACAACCGCACCCGTCGTGCCGAGGATGGTTTCCATCAGCGTCCAGGTTTTCAGGGTTTGCGCTTCGGTTGCGCCGGTAAATTTACCGAACAGCCAGAAGCCCGCGTCGTTAACGTGAGAAACCACAATCGAGCCACCCGCGATACAGATAGAGAGCGCCGCCATCTGCGCACCGGAGTAGTTCAGCTGTTCAATCACCGGCATTACCAGACCCACGGCGGTTAAGCACGCTACGGTCGCGGAGCCCTGAATGATACGTACCGCCGCGGCCAGCACGAAACAGGTGACTGCAATCGGCAGCCCCATCCCGGTCAGCGCTTCACCCAGCGCCGGGCCAACGCCGGAATCCACCAGCACCTGCTTAAACACGCCGCCCGCCCCGATCACCAGCAGGATAATCCCCGCCGGTTGCAGCGCGGCACCACAGATCTCCATCACGCGGTCTTTCGGCATACCCTGACGCATCGCCAGGCCGTAAATTGCTACCAGACACGCCACCAGGATCGCGGTGAACGGATGACCAATAAATTCGAACCATTCGTAAGCGGTTGACCCCACCGGCACAAAGCGCGCAGCGATGGTTTTCAGGCCCACCAGCACCAGCGGCAGCAGGATCAGCGACAGGCTGAAGCCGAAGGACGGCATTTTGCCCTCGCCCAGGTGCGGCTCGGAGATGTCATCCGGAATGTGCAGCTCAACGTAACGGCTGATGAAGTTGCCCCACAGCGGACCAGCGATAATCATCCCCGGAATTGCCGCGCACAGGCCAATCAGGATCATCCAGCCAAAGTCAGCATGCATCTGGGAGGCCAGCAGCATCGGCGCAGGCCCCGGCAGCAGGAACGCCGCCGCCGCCGCCACGCCCGCAAACAGCGGAATGACCAGCTTCACGAGGTTGGTACCAGTATGCCGCGCCATGGAGAACGCCACGCTAATCAGCAGCACAACGGCCACTTCAAAGAACAGCGGCAGCGCGCAAATCAGACCGGCCAGACCAATCGCGTAGTGCGCACGGCTGTGCCCGAAGGATTTCAGCATCTTGACCGCAATCTGATCGACCGCGCCCGTCTCGTGCAAAATCTTGCCAAACATCGCGCCCAGCGCCACCACAATGGCCAGGAAGCCGAGCGTGCCGCCCATCCCTTTTTCCATCGTCGCCGCGATTTTGTCGAGCGGCATGCCGGAAAAGAGACCGGCACCAATAGAAACCACCATCAAAGCCACAAAGGCGTGCATACGCGCCTTCATCACTAAAAACAGCAGCAGCAATACGGAACCCACTGCTGTCAAAACTAGCGTTAATGTACTCAAAACTTACTGCCTTTTATTAATAACCTCGATGGTGCTGGCAACAACACCTTCCAGCGGCTGATCGATATCAACCACTAAGACATCCTGTTCGTCAGCTCCCGGCTCCTGCAACGCTTCGAACTGCGTTACCAGCATTTGGGTTTTGAAGAAGTGGCCTTTACGCGCCTTCAGGCGGCTTTCAATCACCCCGAAATCACCTTTCAGGTAGATGAAAGAGAGGTTCGGGTTGCCGTCGCGCAGCAGGTCGCGATAGGTTTTTTTCAGTGCGGAACAGACGATCAGGGAGACTTTATTGGTGCGCTGCATCGCGAACGCGGCGTCATTCAGCGCCTGCAACCATGGTTTGCGGTCGTCGTCGTTCAGCGGCTCGCCGGAAGCCATTTTCATGATGTTGCTGCGCGGATGGAGGAAGTCACCATCAAGAAACGCAGCCTGGAGTTGATGCGCCACTTCGCTCGCCACGGCAGATTTACCGCTACCGGACACGCCCATCAGGACGTAAACGTGGTGATCGTGATTAGTCGTGCTCAAAGGGTGTCCCTCAGTCAATTGTTACGGGTAACAGTTATCGGTAACATTGTCCTGCCGGGGCATATGAGAAGCAATATCCAAACGTGCGCGAAGTGAATAAGTGTGAGCTACTTCAAATTTGTCGGATTAAATAGATCCACCCGGTGACAAGGTGAAACCTAAATCTAACATTTTCGGGGTAACTGCCTCACCACGAATGCGCGCCAGCAGGCGTTCTGCGCCAATGCGGCCCATGCGTTCACGCGGGGTCAGGACGCTCGCCAGACGCGGCTCCATCACCTGGCCAATGTCGTGGCCGTGGAAGCCGGCAATCGCCATATCATCCGGGATTTTTAAACCCAGACGCTGGCACTCAAACGCGGCGCCGACCGCAAGGTCATCGTTGGTGCAGAAAATACCGTCCAGTTGCGGATACTCGCGTCGCGCCTGACGCATCAGCTCAATACCCGACGTGTAAGAAGAAGATTGCTCCACCATCACGCTGTACGGGGTTAAACCGGCGTCGAGCATCGCCTGCTCGTATCCCTTCTGTTTGATGATAGTACGTTCATCCAGACGCGCACCCAGATAGGCCACATGGCGATGACCGCGGGCGATGATCGCCGCCGTCATCTGACGCGCCGCTTCAAAGTTATCGAACCCCACGGCGATGTCGAGGCACGGCGACTGGCTGTCCATCAGTTCCACCACCGGAATGCCTGCCACTTCAATCATTTTCAGCGTGCGCGGGGTGTGAGTACGTTCCGTTAAAATCAGGCCGTCGATGTTCCAGGAAAGCATCGATTCAAGACGTTCCTCTTCCAGTTCCGGCTTGTACCCGTAGTGGGCGAGCATGGTCTGATAGCCAAACGCATCGGTGACGCTTTCAATGCCACGCAGCACTTCGGCGAATACCTGGTTGGTTAAGGAAGGAAGCAGGACGCCCACCGCACGGCTGGTCGCATTGGAGAGAATATCGGGCGCGCGGTTGGGGATATAACCCAGTTCATCAAGGGCGGCGGCAATCTTGCCACGCAACGCCACGGAAACCTGTTCCGGGTTACGTAAAAAACGGCTGACCGTCATTTTGGTCACACCGACGCGATCGGCGACATCCTGAAGTACGGGGCGTTTCTTTTTCATCGTCCTGAGAAATCTTGAAGTGAGAGATTTGCTCAGTTTATCACGGACAAAGCTCAACCTTCCCCGTTTAAAGGGAAGGTTGAGAAATTATTTAGACCGGCGGCAGGTCAAACAGCAGAATTTCACTTTCGCTGTCGGCATGCACGGAGAGCGCCTGCTCATCCCAGACTGCCAGGCCATCGGCGGTTGTCGCTTTGGTGCCGTTGATGGACACTTCACCTTTCACCACCTGGATCCACACGCGGCGGTTAGCGGCAATCTGGTGTACAGACTGTTCATCTTTCGCCAGCGCCCAGCGGTACAGCTCCATATCCTGATGCACTTTCAGGGAACCTTCACGCGCATCCGGGGACAGCACCAGCTGTTTGCCCTGTTTCGCGTCGAAGCGGCGCTGCTCGTAGCGTGGCGTGATGCCGGTCTCTTCTGGAATGATCCAGATTTGATACAGGTGCAGTTTTTCCGTTTTGCTCGGGTTGTACTCAGAGTGACGCACCCCGGTACCCGCGCTCATAATCTGGAACTCGCCCGCCGGAACCTGCTCTTTGTTGCCCATGCTGTCCTGGTGCTCAACCGCCCCTTCCAGCACATAGGTCAGGATTTCCATGTCTTTGTGCGGGTGGGTACCGAAGCCCTGGCCTGCATCAATCACGTCGTCGTTAATCACGCGCAGTGCGGAGAAGCCCATAAAGTTCGGGTCGTAGTAGTCGGCAAACGAGAATGAATGCCATGAGTCCAGCCAGCCATGATTCGCGTGACCACGTTCGTTTGCTTTGCGTAAGTAGATCATTGTTTTCACCCTCAGTTCGTTTCGATGGAGTAAGTGTGGACGCAAACGCCCTGGGATCATAGAGGGTGAAAATTGACTCCTCTGTTCAAAAATTTAGAACAAGCGCAGAGGAGCCGTTTTTGCTTATCTGGCGAGGGTTACCGTGGCAGGAGAAGCCTGTTCAAAGGCCCGCTCAAGGATTTCCAGATTGGTCAGAACGTCAGATTCCTTGACATAATTCGGCGCGCCGGTGGTGAGGGTGTCATACAGCGCATCGTAGACGCGTCCATAGTCGCCCGTTTCCGGCTTCAGCTCTTCCCTGACCGCCAGGCCCTCGTCGTTCACGTACTCCAGCACGCCCACGGAATCATCTGCCGCAAAGCCCGGTTCACCCGGCATGATATTGGCCTTCAGGCTGGTCTCCTGTTGGTCAATACCGTACTTGATAAAGGAGCCTTTCTTGCCGTGAACGATAAATTTCGGGTAGTCGATTTTCACCAGATGGCTGGTTTTTACGATGGCTTTCAGGTCGCCGTAGAACAGCTGCGCTTCAAAGGTATCGTCCGGGTTGGCCTTATTGCGCAGGCTGCGGATGTCATACGCCACGTGGTCCGGGCGGCCAAACAAGGAGATGATCTGGTCCATGGTGTGCACACCGAGACCGTAGAAAGATCCGTCCTGCGGCAGTCCGGGCTGGGTTTCCGCCACCGGGCGGTAGTAATCGAAGTGGCTTTCGATTTCCACGATCTCGCCGAGTTTGCCGCTTTCAATTGCCTTTTTTGCCGTCAGGAAGCAGCTGTCAAAGCGACGGTTCTGGTACGGCGTGACGGTCAGCCCTTTGCTTTTCGCCAGCGCGAACAGCTCCTTCGCTTCGGCGATGGTCGGGGTGAACGGCTTTTCCACCAGCACGTTTTTACCTGCTTCCAGCGCGCGTTTCGCGTAGTCAAAGTGGCTGTCGGCGTGGGTACAGACCACCACCAGCTTCACCTGCGGGTCGTTAAGCACCTCATCAAGATCGCTGGTGAAATGAATATGGGAATACTGCGGAGACTGCTCTTCTGGCTTCGCGCGGCGGCGATAGATATGGGCCACGTGCCAGGTCTCTTTTCGGTTAAGAACATACGGAAGGTGGTAACGCGTGGTGCTTTTGCCAAATCCAATAAATGCACAATGTAGTGTCATGGCTCAGTCCTTTTGGAAGGTTACTGAGTTTTACCATAGCGCATGTTTTGCCCTCACCCCAGCCCTCTCCCACAGGGAGAGGGAGAAAAAGGGCAAAAAAAAAGCCAGCGAGAAGCTGGCTAAAGTAATACTGGAAGCAATGTGAGCAATGTCGTGCTTTCAGGTTCCCGTAGGAGGTCTTCCTGAATGCAGAGCAATAATAATCATTCTCATTCGCACTTGTCCAACACTTTTTGCAAAAAATAGCGATTGACTCAACTTTTAAAGTCACTGATGTTGGAGGGGACTTTTAACTGACTGAGGAACAAGGAATGAGTGAAATAGTGATACGCCACGCTGAACCGAAAGATTACGACGCCATTCGTCAGATCCACGCCCAGCCGGAGGTGTACCACAACACGCTACAGGTTCCTCATCCTTCAATGGAAATGTGGCAAATGCGGCTAGGCGAACAGCCGGGCATTAAACAGCTGGTTGCCTGCATTGATGATATCGTGGTCGGCCACCTCACCATTGATGTCGCCCAGCGACCACGCCGCAGCCACGTTGCAGATTTCGGTATCTGCGTTGGCGCGCAGTGGCATAACCGCGGCGTGGCCAGCGCACTGATTCGCACCATGATCGATATGTGCGACAACTGGCTGCGCGTCGACCGCATCGAGTTAACGGTGTTTGTGGATAACGAACCGGCAATCGCGGTGTACAAAAAGCACGGGTTTGAGATTGAAGGCACCGGCAGGCGCTACGCCCTGCGCAACGGCGAGTATGTGGATGCGTATTATATGGCGCGTATGAAGTAGTTTGTTGCCGGGTGGCGGCTTCGCCTTACCCGGCCTACGTTCGTGCCGTTGTAGGCCCGGTAAGCGCAGCGCCACCGGGCAAAAAAATCAATACCCCGCCGTTAAATCATCCACCGAACGCGGGTCCGATGCGCCAAATAGCGCCCCGTCCGGCCCGACCATAATGCTCTGGGTGCTGCCCATCGCCTCCTTCACCGCCACCTTCTGCCCGCGCTGCTCAAGCAGCTTGAGGGTGTCCGGGCTAAAGCCCTTCTCCACGCGCAGCTCGTCCGGCAGCCACTGGTGGTGGAAACGCGGCGCATTGGTCGCTTCGGCGACGTTCATCCCAAAGTCGATACTGTTCACCACCATTTGCAGCACGGTTGTGATAATCCGGCTCCCGCCAGGGCTGCCGGTCACCAGCCAGGTTTTGCCGTCTTTCACCACGATGGTGGGCGACATGGACGACAGCGGGCGCTTCTTCGGCCCGACCGCATTCGCATCGCCGCCGACCAGGCCGTAGACGTTCGGCACGCCCGGTTTGGCAGAGAAGTCATCCATCTCGTTGTTCAGCAAAATACCGCTGTTGCCCGCCACAATCCCGGTGCCGAAAGTGGTGTTAAGCGTGTACGTCACCGCCACCGCGTTACCGTCTTTATCCACCACCGAGAAGTGGGTGGTCTGGTTACTTTCATACGGCGCCAGCTTGCCCGGGCGGATCTCGCTCGACGGCTTAGCCTTATTGATGTCGATCTCGTCGGCAATCGATTTGGCATAGGCTTTGTTGGTCAGCGCCTGCCACGGCACCTTCACGAAGTCCGGATCGCCAAGGTATTCCGAGCGGTCAGCGTAGGCGCGCTTCTCCGCCTCCGCCATCACCTGCATGGCATCGGCACTACCGAAGCCGAACTTGTGCATATCGAAGTTTTCCAGAATATTGAGGATCTGCACGATGTGAATGCCCCCGGAGGACGGCGGCGGCATGGAGAAGACCTCGTAGCCGCGATAGGTGCCGCTGATCGGCTCGCGCTCCACCGCCTTATATTCCGCCAGATCCGCTTTGGTGATCAGCCCGCCGTTCTTCTGCATCTCATCGGCAATCTGATCGGCAATCGGCCCCTTATAGAAGGCGTCCGGACCGTTTTCGGCAATCAGTTCGAGACTTTTTGCGAGGTCCTTCTGCACCAGCTTATCGCCCTTTTTCAGCGGCTCGCCGTCTTTCCAGAAGATAGCCTTGCTGTTCTCATGATTGGGAATAACTTCGCTGCCGTAGGTTTTGAGGTCGTCCGCCAGCGCGTCGTTGACGACGAAGCCGTCGCGCGCCAGCTTGATGGCTGGCTGCACCACTTTATTCAGCGGCAGCGTGCCGTATTTTTCCAGCGCCAGCGAGAAGCCCGCAACGGTGCCCGGCGTGCCGGAGGCAAGGTGCGAGGTCAGAGACTTTTTACTGTCCGGATTGCCCTGATCGTCGAGGAACATATCGCGGGAGGCCTGGTTCGGCGCCATCTCACGGAAGTCGATGGCCGTGGTTTTACCGTCTTTGGTGCGCAGCATCATAAACCCGCCGCCGCCCAGGTTCCCCGCCTGTGGATGCGTCACCGCCAGCGCATATCCCACCGCGACCGCCGCATCCACCGCGTTACCGCCCTGTTTAAGAATATCGACGCCCACCTGCGTTGCCAGCGCGTCAACCGAGGCCACCATGCCGTGCGTCGCCCGTACGGGGTGAAAAACATCCTCCTCCACGCCGTAAGAGACCGGAGGAGCGGCGGGCGGGTTGGCCGCCACGGTAAATGTGCCGCCTGCCATCAGCGCAGCGATGGCGACCCAGCGCAAAAAGGTTGGTTTCATCATTATTGTTCTCCAGGTGAAGGGGCCCATATTCCCCGCTTAAGCCTGGTTCACAACTCTTAAAAAATCATCGTTATGCCGGAATCAGGGTAAACTTAAGAGAAGCCTCAAAGGAGGAGATAACCATGAAACGATTACTGATCCTGACCGCGCTGCTTCCGTTCGCCGCGCTCGCACAGCCAATCAACACCCTGAACAACCCGAACCAGCCGGGCTACGTCATTCCGAGCCAGCAGCGTATGCAGACGGAGATGATGAGCCAGCAACAGCAGCAGAAAGGGATGCTCAATCAGCAGTTAAAAACGCAGACCCAGGTGCAGCAGCAGCACCTGCAAAACCAGATGAATACCAACACCCAGCGCGTGCAGCAGGGCCAGATGCGGGAGCAGCCGCTGCCAAACTCAAACGGTGGGATGTTAGGGGGCGGGGTGTCGCAAAGCAGCGGTCAGCAGCATATGCTGCCGACCCAGCAGAACGGCAGTATGCTTAATAAATAAAGTTCGGCCCAATCTGGTCAATCGCATCGGTACAGATGCTGTCCACGCCCCAGCGCAGCAGCTCGGCTGCACGCTGGGGTTTATTGACGGTATACACCAGGATATGCAGACCGGCCTCCTTCAACAGCGTCACGCGCACTTCATCCAGCAGCTTATGGTTGAGGTGGATCGACACGCAGCCTAAGAAGGTCGTCAGCGCGCGCCAGTCTTCTCGCCACTCATCCAGCAGCAGCCCGCGCGGCAACTCCGGTACGGCAGCCTGTGCGGCTTCCAGCGCGTCGATGTCAAAGGACGACAACAGCGGCGGGGTCATCCCTTCCCACAGCTCGCGCGCGGCGAGGGCAATCACTTTACCCGTCAGCGGCCCGGTGCCGGTGGTTGGTTTGATTTCGATGTTGGCCATCATGCCGTGTTGACGACAGCGGTCCGCCACTTCCGCCAGCAGCGGCAGCGGTTCGCCTTTAAATTCGCCGCTGTACCAGCTACCGGCATCCACCTTCAGCAGGTCACGCCACGGCAGTTCGCCCGCCACGCCCCAGCCGTTGCTGGTGCGTTCGAGATTATCGTCGTGCAGCAGGAAAATTTCGCCGTCCTTCGACAGCTTCGCGTCGAACTCGATCATCGTGTGGCCGTAGCGCGCGCCAACGTCAATTGCCGCCAGGGTGTTTTCCGGCGCCAGTTTACCGCCGCCACGGTGGGCGACGATGTGGGGGTAAGGCCAGTTGCTCATACTCGTTGTCCTGTTTCACCGTCAAATAAGTGCAGGTGATTTTCCGGCATATGCAGCCACAGCGTGCTGCCTGCCTTCGGGCGCTCCTGATGCGGCAGGCGCACCACCAGCTTTTGCTCGCCCCAGCGCCCGTGCGCCAGGTTGTCTGCGCCCAGCATCTCCAGCGTATCCATCACCAGCGGCACGCCGCCGTCCGCCTGAGACGTCAAACCAATATGCTCCGGGCGGATACCGAGAGTCATCTTACGCCCGGCGTAGCCACGATAGTACCAGTTGATCGGCAACGCCATCCCGCTTTCCAGCTCGAAGTGGGTTCCCGCCGTATTGATCCGCCCGTCCAGCAGGTTCATCGCCGGGCTGCCGATAAAGCTCGCCACAAAACGGCTGGCCGGTTTTTCGTAGACCTCCACCGGGGTGCCAATCTGCTCGGCGATGCCTTTGTTCATCACCATCACGCGCTGGGCGAGGGTCATGGCTTCAACCTGATCGTGAGTCACATAGAGGGACGTGGTTTTCAGGCGGCGATGCAGCTGCTGTAGCTCAAGGCGCATCTGCACGCGCAGTTTGGCGTCGAGGTTTGACAGCGGTTCGTCGAACAGGAATACCGCCGGGTCGCGCACGATGGCGCGCCCCATCGCCACGCGCTGACGCTGGCCGCCGGAGAGCTCGCGCGGGCGGCGCTTAAGCAGGCCGTCCAGCTCCAGAATGCGCGCGGCCTCTTTTACGCGCTCGTCGATATGACCTTTGCCCATACCGCGAATTTTCAGCCCCCAGGCCATGTTCTCTTCCACGCTCATGTGCGGATAGAGGGCGTAGTTCTGGAACACCATCGCGATACCGCGATCTTTGGGTTCCATCTCGGTGACGCGCTGGCGGTCAATCCAGATATCCCCGGACGTTACGCGCTCCAGCCCCGCCACCATACGCAGCAGGGTGGATTTTCCGCAGCCGGACGGGCCGACCATCACGATAAATTCCCCGTCCGCCACGTCGAGCGTCAGCGGCTGAATGACCTGGGTTTTACCGTCCCAGCTTTTGGTTACTGCCTGTAATTTTAAACCTGCCATCTTATTTCTCGCTATCGACCAGGCCGCGGACAAACGCGCGCTGCATGGCTAAAACAATGACTACGGGTGGGATAAGGGTGAGCAGCATCGCCGCCATCACCTGGTTCCAGAGGGTGGTGCCTTCGCCGGTGGCGATCATGCCTTTGATGCCTGCCACGGCGGTGCCGAGGTTGACGTCCTGAACGATCAGCAACGGCCACAGGTACTGGTTCCAGCCGTAGATAAAGGTGATCACAAACAGCGCCGCGAGGTTGGTTTTCGACAGCGGCAGCACGATGTCGCGGAAGAAGCGCATCGGCGAGGCCCCGTCGATGCGCGCGGCTTCAATCAGCTCGTCCGGCAGGGTCATAAAGAACTGGCGGAACAGGAAGGTGGCGGTCGCCGAGGCCATCAGCGGCAGGGTTAAGCCCGCGTAGCTATCGAGCATCTTCAGGTTGGCGATCACCTCCACCGTCGGGAAGATACGCACCTCTACCGGCAACATCAGGGTGATGAAAATCATCCAGAAAAACAGGTTACGCAGCGGAAAGCGGAACCAGACGATGGCGAACGCCGAAAGCATTGACACCGTAATTTTGCCAACGGTGATGCCAAACGCCATGATGAAGCTGTTGAGCATCATCAGCCAGAACGGCGCGCTGTTAGCCCCCACGCCCTGCGTCCAGATGGTCTTCATGTTTTCGAAAAGATGCCCGCCTGGGATCAGCGTCATCGGCGTGTCGAACACCGCTTTGGTGTCCAGCGTGGCGGCGACGAAGGCCACGTACAGTGGGAACAGGATGACGATAATCCCTAAAATCAGCATGGTATGGCTGAAAATCGTCAGCCCACGACGGTTCTCAATCATTGGTAGCGCACCTTACTTTCGACATAGCGGAACTGCACCACCGTGAGGATGATGACGAGGAACATCAGCACCACCGACTGCGCGGCAGAAGCGGAGAGATCCAACCCCGCAAAGCCTTCGCGGTAGATCTTGTAGATCAGCGTGGTGGTCGCCTGCACCGGACCGCCTGCGGTCGCCGCGTCGATCACCGGGAAGGTATCGAAGAAGGCGTACACGAGGTTAACCACCAGCAGGAAGAAACTCACCGGGGCGATCAGCGGCAGCGACAGGCGGAAGAAGCGGCGCACCGGCCCTGCGCCGTCGATGGCGGCGGCCTCCACCAGCGAACGCGGGATAGACTGTAGCGCGGCAAAGAAAAACAGGAAGTTATAGCTGATCTGCTTCCACACCGAGGCGAACACCACCAGGAACATCGCCTGACCGCTATTCTGAGCGTGGTTCCAGTCGTAGCCAAACTCGCCCAGGAAGTGGGTAATCAGCCCGCGCCCTGGGTTAAACAGGAAGATCCACAGCACGGCGGCCACGGCAGGAGCCACGGCGTAGGGCAGCAGCATCAGGGTCTGATACAGACGGCTGCCGCGCACCACGTAATCCACCAGCGCGGCGAAAAACAGCGACGCGACAAGACCGCTCACGGTGACCAGCGCACTGAATTTGATCGTCGTCCAGAAGGAGTCCAGGTAGTAGCTGTCGTGGAACAGCGCGGTAAAGTTGTCCAGCCCGACAAACTGGCTGGAAAGCCCGAACGGATCCACGCTTTGTACCGAGTACCACAGCGCTTCGCCCGCAGGCCAGATAAAGAAGATAACGGTGATGACCAGCTGCGGTGCGACCAACAGGTACGGCAGCCAGCGGGAACGGAACACCGGACGGGATGAGGACATTGAGATTAGGTTCCTGAACATTGCCGGGTGGCGGCTACGCCTTACCCGGCCTACATGGGGCACGTCGTAGGCCCGGTAAGCGCAGCGCCACCGGGCATTTTTTTACGATTTGGTCGACTGCTCAAAGCGGCGCAGCAGCTGATTTCCGCGCTCTACCGCAGAGTCCAGCGCCTGCTGTGGGGTTTTCTTACCGGTCCACACGCTTTCCAGCTCTTCATCGACGATGGTGCGGATCTGCGGCATGTTGCCCAGACGCAGGCCTTTGGTGAACGGCAACGGCGGCTTGTTCAGCATCTGGCGCGTCGCGATGTCCGCCCCTGGGTTTTTGCTATAGAAGCCCTGCTCGCGGGTCAGGTCGTACGCGGCTTTGGTGATCGGCAGATAGCCGGTCTTCTGGTGCCACTCGGCGGCGTTTTCCGGCTTCGCCAGGAAGTCGAGGAACTCGGCCACGCCTTTGTAGGTGCCGTTGTCTTTACCCTGCATCACCCACAGGCTCGCCCCGCCGATGATGGCGTTTTGCGGCGCGCCTTTAACGTCAGCGTCGTACGGCATCATGCCCACGCCGTAGTTGAATTTGGCATAGTGACGTATATCCGCCAGCGAGCCGGACGAGGCGGTAGTAATGGCACAGTCGCCGTTGTAGAACTTCTCGGTGGATTCGTCTTTACGCCCGAAGTAGCTGAAGTCGCCCTTCTTGTTGAGATCGGCAAGCAGCGCGATGTGCTTCACCTGCTCCGGCTTGTTGAACTCCAGTACCGCATCGGTACCGTCGAAGCCGTTGTTTTTGGTCGCCACCGGCAGGCCGTGCCAGGCGCTGAAGTTTTCAATCTGGATCCAGCCCTGCCAGCCGCTGGCGTAGCCGCACTTCATCCCCGCCGCTTTCAGCTTCGCGGTGTACTCCGCCAGATCCTGCCAGGTTTTTGGCGGCTGCTCCGGATCTAAACCGGCTTTTTTGAAGGCGTCTTTGTTGTAATACAGCACCGGCGTGGAGCTGTTAAACGGCTGGGACAGCAGATGGCCGGTTCTGGAATCGGTGTAGTAACCCGCTACGGTCGGTACGAACTGGGATTCGTCAAAGTTAATGCCCGCCTCTTTGAACACCTCGTACACCGGCTTGATGGCTTTGGAGGCCATCATTGTCGCGGTGCCCACTTCATAAACCTGTAACAGCGCAGGCGCGTTACCGGTACGGAAGGCGGCGATGCCCGCGCTCAGGCTCTGCTCGTAGTTGCCTTTGTACACCGGCACAATTTTGTAATCCGGGTGGGTGTCGTTGAAACGCTGCGCCAGGGAGTCAACCTCTTTACCCAACTCCCCTTCCATGGAATGCCAGAACGGAATGGTGGTCACAGCCATTGCGTTCGTCGCAAAAGCCAGACCCAGTGCCAGACCCAAAGCTGTGTGTCGTAACGATGTCATTGTCATCTCTCTTATTGTGCCGGATGCGCGATATCACGCGTTTTATGCTCGCGAGGTAACATGACATGCTCGAATGACAGAAAAATAACTGTTTGTTTACAGATAAGTGACAGCCAGGCGTCAGGGGGATGATGGTTGTGTGAAGGGGTGTAGTGGTTAAAAAAGCCGGGTGGCGGCTACGCCTTACCCGGCCTGGTCGATCCCTGTAGGCCCGGTAAGCGCAGCGCCACCGGGCAACACAGACGGCTTAGCCGCCCAGGTACGCGCTCCGCACCGCCTCGTTCGCCAGCAGCGCGTCACCGGTATCGGAGAGCACCACGCGCCCGTTCTCCAGCACGTAGCCACGGTCGGCGAGCTTCAGCGCCTGGTTGGCGTTCTGCTCGACGAGGAAGATGGTCATCCCCTCTTTGCGCAACTGCTCGATGGTGTCGAAGATCTGCTGGATAATGATCGGCGCAAGACCAAGCGACGGCTCGTCCAGCAGCAGCAGGCGCGGCTGGCTCATCAGCGCGCGGCCAATCGCCAGCATCTGCTGCTCGCCGCCGGACATAGTGCCCGCTCGCTGAATACGACGCTCCCACAGGCGCGGGAAGAGTTCGTACACCCACTTGATGCGGGTCTGGAATTCATCCCGATGGGCGAAGAAACCGCCCATCGCCAGGTTCTCTTCCACCGTCATGCGGGAGAATACGCGGCGCCCTTCCGGGACAATCGCCACCGCTTCACGCATGATCTTAGCCGTCTGCCAGTCGGTAATATCTTTGCCGTCAAACACAATCCGCCCGCTGGTGGCGCGCGGGTCGCCGCACAGGGTGCCGAGCAGCGTGGTTTTACCCGCGCCGTTGGCGCCAATCAGGGTGACGATTTCGCCCTGATTGATGTGCAGGCTGACGTCGTGCAGCGCCTGGATCTTGCCGTAGTGCGCGTTGACCTTGTCGAACGTTAACATCGCTTTTTCCATCTTATGCCTCACCAAGGTATGCGCGGATCACGTCCGGGTTGTTGCGGATCTCTTCCGGCGTGCCGTTTGCCAGCGGCGTGCCCTGGTTTACCACGTAGATACGGTCCGAAATGCCCATCACCAGCTTCATGTCATGCTCAATCAGCAGGATGGTGGTGTCGTGATGGTCGCGCAGCTCGGCAATCAGCTCGTCCAGCTCTTTGGTCTCTTTCGGATTGAGACCTGCCGCTGGTTCGTCGAGCATCAGGATCTCCGGCTGGGTCACCATACAGCGCACGATCTCAAGGCGACGCTGATCCCCGTAAGCGAGGTTGCTCGCCTGACGGTTAGCGTGCTGGAGCAGGCCGATACGGTCGAGCCAGGTCGCGGCGCGGTCGAGCGCCTCCTCCTGCGTGCGGCGAAAGGCCGGGGTTTTCAGCAGGCCGGAGAACAGCCCGGTTTTCAGCTGCTGATGCTGTGCCACCAGCAGGTTCTCAATCACCGTCATCTCGCGGAACAGACGCACGTGCTGGAAGGTACGCACCACGCCCATGCGGGCAATCTGCTGGCCCGGCAGCCCTTCAAGGTGCTGGTCGCGCAGCATGATGGTGCCGCCCGTCGGCTTGTAGAAGCCGGTCAAACAGTTAAAGACCGTGGTTTTTCCCGCGCCGTTCGGGCCAATCAGGGAGACAATCTCTTTCTTGTGCAGATCCAGATTCACATTGTTGACCGCCAGCAGGCCGCCAAAACGCATCATCAGGCCGTTAACGGATAATAAAGGCTTCATGCCTGCTCTCCTTTCGCCTGTGTGCGTTTCAGCTTCAGCTGTGGACGGGTCATCGGCAGCAGACCCTGCGGACGCCAGATCATCATCAGCACCATCAAACCACCCAGCATTAACATGCTGTATTCGTTAAAGTCGCGCATCAGCTCGCGGGAGACCACCAGCAGGATAGCCGCGAGGATCACGGCGAACTGCGAGCCCATTCCACCGAGCACCACAATCGCCAGCACAAAGGCGGATTCGGCAAAGGTGAACGATTCAGGGCTGACGAAGCCCTGACGTGCGGCAAACAGCGTCCCGGCGAAACCGGCAAACGCGGCGCTGATGGTAAATGCGGTCAGCTTGATGCGGGTCGGGTTCAGGCCCAGGGAGCGGCAGGCGATCTCATCTTCGCGCAGCGCTTCCCACGCGCGGCCCAGCGGCATGCGCAGCAGACGGTTGATCACGAACAGGGTAATCACCACCAGCAGCAGCGCCACCAGATAGAGCCAGATCACGCGGTCGGACGGATCGTACTTGATGCCAAAGAAATTGCTGAAGGTATCCCAGCCGCCTTCACGGGCGGTACGGCTGAACTCCAGGCCGAAGAAGGTCGGTTTCGGGATCTGGCTGATGCCGTTCGGACCGCCGGTCACTTCGGTATTGTTGAGCAGCAGAATACGGACGATTTCGCCGAAGCCTAAGGTCACAATCGCCAGATAGTCACCGCGCAGGCGCAGCACCGGGAAGCCGAGCAGGAAGCCCGCCGCGGCAGAGACCAGCCCCGCCAGCGGCAGACAGGTCCAGAAGCCGAGGCCGTAATAGTGGTTCAGCAGCGCGAAGGTGTAAGCGCCGATGGCGTAGAACCCGCCGTAGCCCAGCACCAGCAGGCCAGACAGCCCCACCACCACGTTCAGACCGAGCCCCAGAATCACGTAGATCATGGTCAGGGTGGCAATATCCACCGTCCCGCGCGAGACCATAAACGGCCACGCTACGGCAGCCACCAGCAGCGCCACCAGGAACAGCTTCTGTTTCACCGTTGTACCGTCGATCGCCGGCAGGACGAATTTCGGCCCGGAGACGTTTTTCAGCGTCTTCTGGAACAGCGGACGCAACAGCTGGAACAAGAACACCACCGCGGTGCCGATAAACACCCACTGCCAGCGGATGTCGGGAGCGGTATCCACCACCAGCTTCGTGCCGTCCAGTCCTAACTGGACGCCCATAAAGACGCCCGCCAGGACGAAGAACATGGCGGCAGAGAGCAGCGCCATCGCAAAATGCATCGGTTTCATACTTTCTCTACCTCCGGACGGCCCAGAATACCGGTAGGCATGACCAGCAGCACCAGAATCAGCAGGGCAAACGACACCACATCTTTATATTCGGTGCTCAGGTACGCCGAGGAGAGCGCTTCGGCCACGCCCAGGATCAGGCCGCCGATCATCGCGCCCGGAATGCTGCCGATGCCGCCCAGTACCGCCGCGGTGAAGGCTTTCATCCCGGCCATAAAGCCGATGTACGGGTTGATTACGCCGTAGAACTGGCCGAGCAACACGCCAGCCACCGCCGCCATCGCTGCGCCGATCACGAAGGTCAGGGCAATCACGCGGTCGGTGTTAATCCCGAGCAGGCTCGCCATCTTCAGATCTTCCGCGCAGGCGCGGCAGGCGCGTCCCATGCGGGAGTAGCGGATGAACAGGGTCAGGGCCAGCATGGCAATAAAGGTCACAACCCAGATCACCAGCTGCATGGTGGTGACAGAGGCAGAGAAGTTTTCGCTGGCCCCCACAATCCACTGGCCGTTAAACAGGCTTGGCAGCGCCACGTCGCGTGAACCTTCGGTCAGGCTGACGTAGTTTTGCAGGAAAATGGACATACCGATGGCGGAGATTAGCGCGATCAGGCGTTTGGAGCTGCGCACCGGCCGGTAGGCCACCCGTTCAATACTCCAGCCGTAGGCGCTGGCGATCACAATCGCGCCGACAAACCCGGCGGCCACCAGCAGCCAGCTGCTGTCGATGCCCATCATCATCAGCGCGGCGATAATCATAAAGGAGACGTAGCTACCGATCATGTACACCTCGCCGTGGGCGAAGTTGATCATGCCGATAATGCCGTAAACCATCGTGTAGCCGATGGCGATCAGCGCGTAGGTGCTTCCCAGCGTGACGCCGTTAAACATCTGCTGCAAGAAGTAGAGAAACTGCTCGGACATAAGAAAACCTTTTTATACCCGCCCGGTGAGCCGGGCGGTGGGATGATTATTTGGCGACCGAGGAAGACCCGTCGGCGTGCCACTTAAAGACACCAAACTCAAATCCCTTCAGATCGCCTTTCTCATCCCAGTTCAGCGGCCCAATCACGGTGTTCGCCCCGTGTGCTTTTAAATCTTTCACCAGATCCAGCGGCTCTTTACTGCCGGTACGGTCCAGCGCGGTGGCCAGAGACTGCACGGCCGCGTAGGTGATCCAGACGTACGGACCGCTCGGATCTTTCTTCTGCGCCTTGAGCGCATCCACGATAGCCTTATTCGCCGGATCCTGGTCATAGCGTTTTGGCATCGTCACCAGCATGCCTTCGGCAGAATCGCCCGCGATGTTGGACAGGGAGGCATTACCGACGCCCTCTGGCCCCATAAACTGGGTTTTCAGGCCGGTGGCGCGCGCCTGGCGCAGCATCTGCCCCATTTCAGGGTAGTAGCCGCCGTAGTAAACGAAGTCGATATTCTCTTTTTGCAGGCGGGCGATCAGCGCGGAGAAGTCTTTCTCACCAGCGGTAATGCCGTCGAAGAAGACGATGTTTGCGCCGCCTTTTTTCAGGCCATCCTGCACGGAACGCGCCAGGCCTTCGCCGTACTGCTGCTTATCATGGATGATGGCGATACGCTGCGGCTTAACGGTTTCAAGGATGTATTTGGCGGCGGTTGGCCCCTGAGAGGAGTCCAGACCGGCGGTACGCATGATGTGCTGGTAGCCGCGCTGGGTCAGTTCCGGGTTGGTGGCACCCGGGGTGATCATCAGAATGCCTTCGTCTTCGTAGATATCAGACGCTGGCTGCGTGGAGGAGGAACACAGGTGCCCGATGACGTACTGGATACCGTCGTTAACGATTTTGTTGGCGACCGCGACGGCCTGTTTTGGATCGCAGGCGTCGTCATACTCCACGCCTACCAGCTTGTCGCCTTTGATGCCGCCTTTGGCGTTGATATCTTTGATGGCCTGACGCGCGCCGTTGAACTCCATGTCACCCCACTGGGCAACAGGGCCGGACATCGCCCCCACTACCGCAACTTTAATGTCGTCTGCCATAGCGGCATGCGAGATCGACAGTGCGACCATCCCCGCGATTAACGTCTTCGCGTTCCTTTTCATCTCTGAATCCCCATTCGTGATGTCATGTTTATATTTTGTTTTATTATGGTTAAAAAGCATTCTGTACTTTTTATGAACAACGCTATTTTTACCAGTGCCTTTAATGGTTTAGCGCAGTTTTTTGTCAAAAACCAGACTAAAATCTCTATTTTTCAGGCGATTAAGCAAAGATAATATTCTGAAATCAGGCGGAGATAAACAAATAAAAGCGCGGTTTGCAGCATAAAATAACGGTACAAAGCGCCGAATAAATCACTGCCCTTCAGGTTAAAATTCTGCTTATTTTTCGATCCATGTGTTTTCAAACTGCCTATCGCGCTGCCAAAAAACTAATCACCTGGTAAATGGGAAGAAAAAGAGAAAGCGCCTGAGCAAATAAATTGAGTACACTGGCCCTACTCTTTTTGATTTGGACAAGCAGCTAATGAAACTGACTATCGTGCGTCTGGTGACCTTTAGCGACCAGGATCGTATCGACCTGGGCAAGATCTGGCCGGAATATTCCCCTTCATCGCTGGCCGTCGATGAAAACCACCGCATCTATGCCGCGCGTTTTAATGAACGTCTGCTGGCCGCCGTCCGCGTAACGCTGAGCGGCACGGAAGGGGCGCTGGACTCCCTGCGCGTGCGCGACGTGACCCGTCGTCGCGGGGTCGGGCAGTATTTAATTGAAGAGGTGATCCGCGAAAACCCGAGCGTAACCTCCTGGTGGATGGCCGACGTGGGCGTAGAGGATCGCGGCGTGATGGCGGCGTTTATGCAGGCGTTAGGGTTTACGGCGCAGGCGAACGGGTGGGAGAAGCGCTAAAAGAAAGCCGGGTGGCGGCTGCGAGGTGCTCATAGTAGGCCCGGTAAGCGAAGCGCCACCGGGCAAAAGAGGGCTGAGCGGGCTGATGCCCTCACCCCGGCCCTCTCCCACGGGGAGAGGGAGAAAACATTAAAAAAGGCAACTTGCGTTGCCTTTTTGCGTTTATTTTGCGTCAGTCGCCGTGCCGTTGGCATGCCAGTCAAACACGCCGAACTCGAAGCCCTTCAAATCGCCCTTCTCATCCCAGGACAGCGGCCCCATCACGGTTTCCACCGAGTTCGCTTTCAGCCAGGTGGCAATCTCCGCCGGATCGGCTGACTGGTTCAGGCCCGCTTGCAGAGACTGCAACGCTGCGTAGGTGGTCCAGACGAACGCACCACTTGGATCCTGTTTCTTCGCCTTGATGGCATCGACAACAGGTTTGTTCGCAGGCACCTGGTCGTAGTTCTTCGGTTTGGTCACCAGCAGCCCTTCAGCGGATTCACCCGCGATATTAGACAGGGAAACGTTCGCGACACCTTCTGGCCCCATGAACTGCGTCTTCAGACCCGCCGCACGCGCCTGGCGCAGGATCTGCCCCATTTCCGGGTGGTAGCCGCCGTAGTAAACGAAATCGATATTTTCTTTCTTCAGACGCGCGACCAGGGTCGAGAAGTCTTTCTCACCGGCGGTGATACCGTCAAAGAACACCACGTTGGCGTTCGCTTTTTTCAGGTTATCCTGCACCGCACGGGCCAGGCCTTCGCCGTACTGCTGTTTGTCATGAACAATCGCGATGCGCTGCGGCTTCACTTTTTCCACGATGTATTTCGCGGCGGTTGGCCCCTGATCGGAGTCCAGACCGGTGGTACGCAGGATCAGCTTATAGCCGCGCGCGGTCAGCTCTGGCGCCGTCGCGGCCGGCGTGATCATCAGAATGCCTTCGTCTTCGTAGATGTCAGACGCGGGCTGGGTGGAAGAGGAGCACAGGTGACCGATAACGTATTTGATCCCGTCGTTTACCACTTTGTTCGCCACCGCGACCGCCTGTTTCGGGTCACAGGCATCGTCATATTTTACGATTTGCAGCTTTTCGCCCTTGATGCCGCCCTTAGCATTAATGTCTGCAACCGCCTGTTCCGCGCCGGTAAATTCCTGGTCGCCGTACTGTGCTACCGGACCGGACATCGCGCCCACCACAGCCACTCTAATATCGGCCTGGGCCATAGTGCTGAATGCCAACGCGATACATCCTGCCAGTAACGCTTTACCCTTCATGTTCATCCTGAGATTCCCCATTATTATGGTTATAACGATTGTTGTGATGTTGTTGTGTAGCGCTTTATTTCAGTTATAGGCGTGCTGTTCGCGCTTTTTCAGCATACTCTGCTAAAACATACCCCATTTTTATGATTTTGGAATAGCTAATTTGAAATGAAAATATGATAAGCCCAACTGTCATTTCAGCCGGGCTTTTGGCTTTATCGTGTCAGCGAGGCGGAAATAATATCCAGCGCTTTACGGAACTGCACTTCGGGGATGGTGAGCGGGTAGAGGAAGCGAATAACGTTGCCGTAAACGCCGCAGCTCAAAAGCAGCAGCCCTTCGTTCAACGCGCGCTCCTGAACCTGACGGGTAAATTCGGGCGACGGCTGTCCGGTTTGCGGATCGGTAAATTCTACCGCCACCATCGAGCCCTGCCCACGGATATCGGCGATATACGGACAGCCATCCTTCGCTTTATTCAGCACCTCGACTAGATGATGCCCGAGATGCGCCGCGCGGGTGCAGAGATCGTCCTCGTCAATCACATCCAGCACCGCATGGGCCGCCGCAATCGCCAGCGGGTTACCCGCGTAGGTTCCGCCCAGCCCGCCCGGGGCGGGCGCATCCATCACCTCCGCCCGGCCAGAGACGGCAGAGAGCGGCATCCCGCCCGCCAGGCTTTTCGCCATGGTGATCAGATCGGGCTTCACGCAGTGGTTTTCCATGGAGAACAGCTTGCCGGTACGGGCGAAGCCGGTTTGCACTTCGTCGGCAATCAGTAAAATCCCGTGGGTATCACACAGGGCACGCAGCGCCTGCATAAAATCAGCGGGCGCGACGTTGAACCCGCCCTCGCCCTGAACCGGTTCAATAATGATTGCCGCCACCTGATCGGGCGCGATATCGGCTTTGAAGATGCGCTCCAGGCTTTTTAGCGCTTCGGCGGTACTAACCCCGTGCAGGCTGTTGGGGAATTGCGCGTGGTACACCGAGCCGGGGAACGGGCCGAAGCCGAGCTTATAGGGCGCCACTTTGCCGGTCATCGCCATGGTCATAAAGGTACGGCCGTGGAACGCGCCGCCGAAGGTGATAAGGCCGGGACGTCTGGTGTACGCGCGGGCGATTTTCACCGCGTTTTCGACCGCTTCCGCCCCCGTTGAGAAGAAGGCGGTTTTGGCTGGCCCCTCTATGGGTACGCGCTGGTTGATGCGCTTGGCAAGCGCCACATAACCTTCATAGGGGACGATTTGATAAGCGGTATGGGTAAAGGCGTGAAGCTGTTTTTCGATGGCGGCGATAACTTTAGGATGGCGATGCCCGGTATTCAGCACGGCGATCCCGGCGGCAAAATCAATATACTCGTTACCTTCCACGTCCCACACCGTGGCGTTTTCGGCTTTATCGGCATAGAAGTTACACATGACGCCGATACCGCGCGGCGTCGCCTGTAAACGCCGGTCGTTCAGTTCGTTATTTTTCACCCTGTCACCCTCTGAAAGTCGCCTGCTTAGCGCATCAGTAAGTGTTTGCCAGGGGGAAGAAATTCGCCAGAGCGGGCGCTAAAAAAACAAAACCCCCGAATTTGCATTCGAGGGTTCTCGGTGTACTTCGCGGAAATTACGCTTCGATAGCGGCGCGAAGTTTTTTCATGGCGTTTTTCTCAAGCTGACGCACACGTTCAGCGGAGACGCCGTAGCGGTCGGCCAGTTCCTGCAACGTGGACTTGTTATCTTCGTCCAGCCAGCGGGCACGAATAATATCCTGGCTACGCTCGTCGAGGCCTTCCATCGCGAAGGTCAGCTTGTTCGCCGCCTGGTCTTCCCAGTTATCCTCTTCAATGCCGTCAGCAAAGTTAGAGGTTTTATCCTGTAGATACAGAACCGGGGCCATCGGCTGGCTGTCGGACGCGTCATCGTCGGCAGACATATCAAACGTCATGTCCTGCGCGGCCATACGGGATTCCATCTCGCGGACGTCTTTGCTGGAAACGCCCAGCTCGCGCGCCACCATTTCCACTTCATCCTGATTGAACCAGCCCAGACGCTGCTTGGTTTTACGCAGGTTGAAGAACAGTTTGCGCTGCGCTTTCGTCGTGGCGACTTTCACAATACGCCAGTTACGCAGGACGTATTCGTGAATTTCCGCTTTGATCCAGTGCACGGCGAAGGAGACGAGTCGCACACCCACTTCCGGGTTAAAGCGACGTACCGCCTTCATCAGGCCAATGTTACCTTCCTGAATCAGGTCCGCCTGCGGCAGGCCGTAGCCCGCATAATTACGAGCAACGTGAACAACAAAGCGCAGGTGAGACAGGATCAGCGTTTTAGCTGCTTCCAGATCGCCCTGGTAATGCAGCTTTTCAGCAAGCTCCTTTTCTTCCTCAGCCGTTAACATCGGCCAGGTGTTCGCAGCCCGGATGTAAGATTCCAGGTTACCAACAGGGGCTAAAGCTAAAGTTTGCATTTCTTTGGTCATTCATTCCTCTCAATGTTTCTTCTGGTCCAGGTTGTCCCCGTCAGGCAACAACCATGCCAAAGCGTTTGAGCAACGAGATTAGCATTCACTCTTTTATCAGACAGTGATTTTATCCACAAGTTCCAGGTGCAACAGTGAATAAATTACGCACAAAATGTGACATGAAGATGATTACAGGGGAAGTGACAACAGGGACGCTTTCCCTGCAAGCGAACATCTCGGTGCAGGGAAAGATTATATCACGCTTTTATTAGTCGGGAGTAAAGTGGCGTAAATGTTGAACCGTTGCCAGCCATGCCGCCACCCAGCCGATCATGGAGCACACCAGCAGCAACAGCAGGCACTCATCGAACCCTAAGCCACTGATATCAAACTTAGTTCCGAAAACCTGCGCCACTTCAGTCACGGCAGACGACAGCCGCATCACCAAAATTTCTGACAATATCAATGAAAGAAATGCACCAGAAAAACCTAATAACGCGCCGCCGTAAAGGAACGGGCGGAGGATGAAACCATCCGTTGCGCCAATCAGTTTCTGCACGTTGATGGTATCGCGACGGGCGAAGATGCTCAGGCGCACGCTATTACCGATGACGAGGAACACCGCCGCCACCATCAGCACGCCGATCATCGCCGACACGCGTCCTACCAGCCCGGTCAGGGCGGCAAGACGGGCAAACCAGCTGTCGTCCATGCGCACTTCATCAATCCCGTTAATGCGGGTAATGCGGTCGCGCAGGGTGTTGAGCGAATCCGTGCCCTGGAAATCGAGTTTCGGGATCACCACCGCCACCGCGGGCAGCGGGTTCTCTTCAAGCATATCCAGCGCGCCGCCGAATCCGGACCAGTTGCGGAACTCACCCAGCGCTTCATCGCGGGAAAGATAGTTCACCTTCTCCACGCCCTGCTCGGCCTGAATCTGCCCCACCACCTGAGCCGCCGCGTTATCGTCGAGGGCTTTATCCAGATAAACGGTGATCTGCGGCGACGGATAGTACTGGGACGCCGCCTGGTTTACGTTTTTGTAAACCATGTAGCAGACGCTGGGCAGCGTCAGGGAGATGGCAATCACCATCACCGTCAGGAACGTCGCCAGCGGTTTGCTTTTCAGATCCTGCAACGCGCCCTGGAAGGCGTACCGCACCTGCTCGTTAAAGACGTTGGTTTTGCGGGAGTTCGGTTTCGGTGCCGCTTTGGCACGCTTAGGCGCATTGCGATTGCCGTCCCCGCCGCCCTGAGGCTTGCGGAAACGGTCAAACCGGTTGCTGAACTGCCGAATCTGGTTCATTGCATCACGCTTATTCACCGTGGCCTCCGTGCAAATGCCCGTCGCTCAGGGTCAGCATGCGGTACGAACGGCGGGAGATCAGCCCCATGTCGTGCGTCGCCATCAGTACCGTGACCCCCACGCGGTTAAATTCCTCAAACAGACGCAGGATCCCTTCAGAGAGGGCATCGTCCAGGTTACCGGTCGGTTCATCCGCCAGCAAAACGGCAGGCTTGTTCACTACCGCGCGGGCGATACCCACGCGCTGCTGCTCACCGCCGGAGAGCTGGATCGGGAAGTTCTTCGCTTTGTCCAGCAGCCCGACCTTATCCAGCGCCGCCGAAACGCGACGGCGGATATCATCGTAACTGGCGCCAGCAATAATCAGCGGGATCGCGACGTTATCGAAAACCGTGCGATCCATCAGCAGATGGTGATCCTGGAAAATCATGCCAATCTGACGACGCAGGAACGGCACTTCACGGTTCTTAAGACGGCTAATTTCATGGCCGCTGAACCAGATTTTCCCGGCGCTTGGCCGCTCGATCCCACAGATCAGCTTGAGCAGGGTACTTTTCCCCGCGCCGGAATGGCCGGTCAGGAATGCCATCTCGCCTGGCTGGAGGTGGAATGTCACCCCCTGTAGCGCTTGTCTCCCGCCGAGATAGGCCTTGCTGACGTGTTCAAAGCGAATCATTGTTAGTCCTCTCGGGCAAATAGTGCCTCAATAAAGTCGTCCGCTTTAAACGGACGTAAATCCTCAATACGCTCGCCCACACCGATGTAACGGATAGGAATGCCGAACTGGTCGGCCACGGAGAAGATCACCCCGCCTTTCGCGGTCCCGTCCAGCTTGGTCAGCGTGATCCCGGTCAGTCCTACCGCTTCATGGAACAGCTTCGCCTGGCTAATGGCGTTCTGCCCGGTGCTGGCGTCGATAGTCAGCATAATTTCATGCGGTGCATCTTCGTCCAGCTTCTTCATGACGCGAACGATTTTCTTCAGTTCTTCCATCAGGTGCGATTTGTTCTGCAAACGCCCTGCGGTATCCGCAATCAACACGTCCACGTTACGCGACTTCGCCGCCTGGATAGCATCGAAAATCACGGAGGCGGAATCCGCGCCGGTGTGCTGGGCAATGACCGGGATATTGTTGCGCTGGCCCCACACCTGGAGCTGTTCCACCGCTGCCGCACGGAAGGTATCACCCGCCGCCAGCATCACCGATTTGCCCTGCTGCTCGAACTGGCGCGCCAGCTTGCCGATGGTGGTGGTTTTACCCACGCCGTTGACGCCAACCATCAGAATAACAAAGGGCATTTTGCCTTCAATATTAAGCGGTTCGTCAACTTTTGCGAGAATTTCACCCATCTCGTCTTTCAGCAGGCCGTACAGCGCCTCGGCGTCACGCAGTTGCTTGCGGCTCGCCCCTTCGGTCAGGTTAGTGATGATCTTCCGGGTGGTTTCCACACCCACGTCCGCAATCAGCAGTTGCTCTTCCAGCTCCTCAAACAGATCGTCGTCGATCTTCTTGCCGCGGAACAGACTGATAAATCCGGAACCTAAGTTTTCTTTGGTTTTGAGCAGGCTGCGTTTCAGGCGCGCGAAGAAACCTTCTTTGGTCGGTTTTTCCTGCTCCTGAACGATCTCTTCTTCGGCCTGCGCTTCCACCGGCACGACGATGACCGCTTCTTCAGCCGCTTCCGCCGCCAGCGCCTGGGCTTCCAGCTCTTCGTCGGTCAGCTCTGGCTCAAGGGCCGCTTCTTCTTCCACCGCCTCAACAATTTCAACGGTTTCCGCTTCGGCCTGCCACTCTTCGGCAGAAACCTCTTCAGCTTTCACCTCTTCCGGCAGCGGCAGCTCTTCGTGTTCGATAGTGGCCTGCGGCGCTTCGTTAAGGGTTTCAACGATAACCGGCTCTGGTTTTTCGCTCTCCTGAACCTGTTCAGTAACCTCAACCACCTCTTCGGCAAAGGATTCAATCTCTTCTTTGCTGTGGGCTGGCTCTTCCGCTTCGACAACCGCAGCGGTTTCGACAGGCGTTTCAGGCTGTGACGGCTCTTCTACAACCTGCTGTTCTTCGGTTTTCTGTTCTGTTTCTTGCTCTTTTTCACCGAAACCCAACCAGGAAAAGAAGCCACGTTTTTTTTGTTTTGCCATCTGCGACTACACTCCTCGCGGCGCTATATACAGGGAAGCTAAAAAAATGATGAAATAGTCTAACACTTTACTTAATTGACATCACCGCCCGCAATCGCAGGGCAATGGTTAACAGAGCTTTCCTGAGATGAAGAAACCCACCCGCGCCCCGGCCGGTCAAATTCGCATTATCGGCGGTCAGTGGCGAGGCCGGAAATTACCGGTGCCGGACAGCCCCGGTTTACGCCCCACCACGGACCGCGTTCGCGAGACGCTGTTTAACTGGCTCGCCCCGTCTATGGTAGACGCCAACTGCCTGGACTGCTTCGCCGGAAGCGGTGCATTGGGGCTGGAAGCGCTGTCGCGTTATGCCGCCAGCGCCACGCTGCTGGAGATGGAGCGCGGCGTCGCGCAGACGTTGCAGCAAAATCTGGCTACGCTGAAGGCAACCAACGCGAAAGTGGTGAATACCAACACGCTGAGCTTCCTCGCCCAACAGGGGACGCCGTTCAACGTGGTGTTTGTTGACCCGCCGTTCCGTAAAGGGCTGCTGGAAGAGACATTATCGTTGCTGGAAAAAAATGGCTGGCTGGCAGACGACGCGCTGATTTACGTTGAAAGCGAAGTGGAAAATGGCCTGCCGCCCGTTCCCGTTCACTGGGATCTGCACCGCGAGAAGGTCGCCGGCCAGGTGGCTTATCGTCTGTATCACCGTCAGGCACAAGGAGGATCCGATGCCAGTACTGATTAACGTAGGGCGCGTACTGATGCTGGGCGTCTGGGCATTTTTGATTTTGAATCTGGTGCACCCGTTCCCGCGCCCGCTGAATATCTTTATTAACGTGGCGCTGATTTTTACCGCGTTCATGCATGCCTTGCAGATGGTAATGCTGAAAAACGGTCTGCCGAAAGATGGCCCACCGATGACCGGCTGGCAGCAGCTGCGGGTGTTTATTTTCGGCGTGTTTGAGCTGCTGGTGTGGATGAAGAAGTTTAAGGCGCAGGTGAAGAAGTAAAGTGCGCTTTTGCCCGGTGGCGCGCAGCGAGCCGGGCCTACGAAACACCATCACTGTGACGATACACCGTCCAGCTGATCATTCAATTTTTGGATATCTCTGGCTCTTGTTTTAAGCAGGTATTTCACCTGCGTGCAAATCTCTTCCGTTTTGGTGTAATACGTTCCCGAAAAGGGCCCTGGACGTTCACATAAGACATAGTTGGTTCCCAGGGGATAAAATATGACGATAAACGAGAGTAGCATGCCAATAATGAATACTACACCGAAATAGTGATAAGCAAGGGTTATTCCTTTCGCCAGGAGCTTGGGAGCCTGAAGGTTTTTCGTAAAAAACACAAATACAAACACAAATGCAAAATAACAAAGAGCAGGAATGAATAGCATGCCAATAAAGGAGCCCCAAAAATAATAAACAATGCTTCTTGATTCAACCAAATCAATGACATCAGGCATACTCGTATAGTAAGCCAACCATATAAACCCACAATAGAAAGTAATAACCAGAAATAAAAAACATCTTTTTTTATGTTATCAAAACTAATTTTAACGCCCATATCAGTAATTCCCATGGGAAAATGAATTTCCATATACCGAGTTTCGAGCGTTCCATGCTGCGATTTTTTGCTGCCCTTGCAGCGCATAAGCAATAATTACACCTAATGCAACCACACAGACTATTTGTCTCCAAACCGGAACAGCTGCACTCGCTATAAATGGTGATATAGCCAACGAGGAAATACTCCAAACCAATCTCGAAACAAAAATACCCACAATCCCTTTCGCCACATCCATCGTCACATTCCCCCTCACTGCGTCGATACGCCGTCCAGCTGGTCATTCAGTTTTTTGATATCTCTGGCTCTTGTTTTAAGCAAGTATTTTACCTGCGTGCAAATCTCTTCCGTTCTGGTGTAATACGTTCCCGAAAAGGGCCCAGGACGTTCACATAAGACATAGTTGGTTCCCAGGGGATAAAATATGACAATAAACGAGAGAATGTTGCCAATAACAAATCCTGCACCGATAACGTGAAAACCGACGATAATGCCTTTGGCGAAGAAGCTGGGTGGCTCCATGTTTTTCGTAAAAGTCATATAGACAATAACCAAAACGAAACAACAAGCAACCGGGAAAACAAACAACATAATAAAAGAACCCCAAAAAAAATAAATAATGCTTCTGGATTCAATGATATCGGTTATATCTGGTACGCTAGCCCAATAAAAACCCCAAGCAAAAATACCAAAAAAGAAGATACAGAAAAATAAAAAGCACCTTCTTTTAATTTTATTAAGATTAATGTTAACGCTCATATCAGTAATTCTCCCAGTAAAATGAACTACCATTTACTGAGTTTCGAGCGTTCCACTCTGCGATTTTTTGCTGCTCTTTCATACCCTTTTTTATACAATCTATAAGTTTGTTTGATAAATCATACTGTTTGTCCAGCCCATTGAGCGCATTGGCAATAGCTATACCTATTACAACCACACAGACTATTTGCCCCCAAACCGGAACAGCTACACTCGCTATAAATGGTGATATAGCCAACGAGATCCCTTCCCCAACCAATCTCGAAACAAAAACCCCCACAATAACTTTCGCCACATCCATCGTCACATTCCCCAGGAATGCGGCGACGTCATGGTCAGATTTGAAGATCAACTCAACCAACCGCCAGCATGCGGAAAACCAGATGCAGAATCGCGCTCCTGACATAATGCCGTTTTGAAACCCGACGCTACCAATGCCAACCTCAAGCACTTTGGGATGATTAATCCGGTAACGGGTTCCGTTAAGAATGCGTCGCAGAGAAGGGTAGCCCGTAATCTTCACATACATTTTTCCCTGATAAGCATACTGCGTTGCTTTGATCCCAAGACCTTTTAAAGTGAAAACAATCTTTCCGGCCTGCTGATAAGAAAATAGCTTCGACAGATTCTTAGTCGCAGAAACCGTCTCTTTGATGTTACCGGCATAGGTAGTAGAAAAGCCAACAGGCTGACTACCTAACAAATCGTCAATCACACCCTGCGCCTCGTCAGGCGTGAGCAGCATAATGTGGTTGGCATTGTTGCCCAGGCTATTTTTCAGCTGCTTGATTTCATTTTCGAAACGCAAATTACGCTGCCAGTTATTTCCTCTGAGAATATCTTCACGATGATCCCCTATCCAGTCATTATAACCTTCCATCATGGGTCCTTAAAAAATTCGCTCATCCCAGATACTGTAGGCGCTGGTTCCAGCAAAACGATGCTCCCAGGCAATAGATTCGTATGACAATTCGATCATTTCTTCTGGCTGACCCGCACTGTCATCAATGGTATGCGGCACCTGTAGATGGAAGCTGGATATTCTGGCATTAATCAGTTTTAGTGAGTAATAGCATTCGTTTAAACCAGTCTGACTGGTGCGATAAAAGCTAAATTCACAGCTTAGCGTTTCATTGTCAGTAATGGCTTTCCCCAACAACGGCGAGGATTTATCCACAGGTTTAATAAACGTCAAACACTGATGATTTACATTTTGCGCCCGACTCATTCCATGATTAATTGCCATGACCATAATCTGATCTCGATGGGCAGGCTGTGATTTATTCCCTATTGAATCTATCGAAGCACATCCAGCAGAAATCATTCCCTGCGATTGTCCCTTCAACGTCAACCACATTGTATTCGCCATCTAAATACCTTATCCATTTGAATTATAAATTTATATATTCATACAATAACAATGATAAGATCATATTAAGAAATGCTGGGTAAGATAGTGATGCAAACGATATTTTAAGTCACTAATGGGAATATAAAACAGAATATTTTTTATAAAACATAAACCACAATTATATTTACTCCACGCTATATATATCTATTGAATTTACGATCGGCACTGGTAAGAAGACTCAGCGCCGATCAACAGATTACTGCTCCGCCATGAACCCTTCAAACCGCGACCCTTTGTAACTCAGCGTGCCTTTCTCCCCCACCGTCAGCTGGTGGTACTGCTGCGCCTCCAGGCGGAAGGTCATCTCCAGCCCGCCGGTTTCCGGCTTAAAGCTCGCTTCATAGCGCATCGTTGTGCCCGCTGGCGTCACCTGCTGCTGGCGGGAGCGGCGGTCGTTAAGCGGCTTCTCACGCTTGTTCGTCACCACCACGCGCTTTTGCATCAGCGGCGCGGCGTCATTGTCGGCCTTCTCACGGCGCTGCTGCACGAAGCGAAACGAGGCGGCAATGACGATAATCGCCACCACGATAATGAAAAACAGCGGCATCTTGCTCATTGAAAAATCCCATCAGATTATGCGGAATTCAGGATACCTCGCCTGCCCCGGCATTGCCAAACGCCCGCTCGCGTCACTACACTGGATCAGGAACTGATCATTCAGCCTCAACAGTTACAGGGAGTTAATATGCTTTGGTCATTTATCGCTGTCTGTTTTTCCGCATGGCTTTACGTCGATGCGTCTTACCGTGGCCCAGCCTGGCAGCGCTGGTTGTTTAAACCCGTCACGCTATTACTCCTGCTGTTGCTTGCCTGGCAGGCCCCGATGTTTAACGCCGTTAGCTATCTTGTCCTCGCGGGGCTGTGTGCTTCCCTGATTGGCGATGCCTTAACCCTGCTGCCGCGCCAGCGCCTGCTGTACGCCGTGGGGGCATTCTTCCTGTCGCATCTGCTCTATACCATCTACTTTGCCAGCCAGATGACGCTCTCCTTCTTCTGGCCGCTGCCGCTGGTGCTGCTGGTGATTGGCGCTCTGCTGATCGCGGTGATCTGGTCGCGTCTGGAAGAGATGCGTCTCCCGGTCTGTACGTTTATCGCCATGACGCTGGTGATGGTGTGGCTGGCGGGCGAGCTGTGGTTCTTCCGTCCGACCGCTCCGGCAATGTCTGCGTTCTTCGGTGCCGCACTGTTGCTGTTGGGTAATATCGTCTGGCTGGGCAGCCACTATCGCCGCCGCTTCCGTGCGGATAATGCGATTTCCGCCGCCTGTTACTTTGCCGGACACTTCCTGATTGTGCGTTCGCTGTATATCTAAATAACGCTTGACTCTGGAGTCGACTCCAGAGTGTATGCTGCGGTTAATGAGAAAATTATCATTACCGGAGACTGCCATGTCGACTCCAGAAACACCTAAAAAAGTTCCCCAATTCTCGGCACTTAAGCTCAGCCCGGTTCCGCCAAAAGAGGACTGCTGCTGCGAGGGCGCGTGCGAAACCCGGACCGAAGCGCTGCCTGAAAACGGCAATCACTACAGCTGGGTGGTCAACGGCATGGACTGCGCGGCCTGCGCCCGCAAAGTGGAAAATGCAGTGAAGCAGGTGCCGGGTGTGAACCACGTTCAGGTGCTGTTCGCTACCGAAAAGCTGCTGGTCAGCGCCGAAAACGACGTCAGCAGACAGGTTGAAGCCGCCGTCAGCAAAGCGGGTTATACCCTGCGCAGCGAAACGGCGCCCGCAGAAAAAACGTCCCCGCTAAAAGAAAATCTGCCGCTCATTACCCTCATCATCATGATGGCCCTGAGCTGGGGGCTGGAGCAAATCAACCACCCGTTCGGCAACCTGGCGTTTATCGCCACCACGCTGGTTGGCCTGTTCCCGATTGCGCGTCAGGCGCTGCGTCTGATGAGAAGCGGCAGCTGGTTTGCCATCGAAACGCTGATGAGCGTGGCGGCTATCGGGGCGCTGTTTATTGGCGCGACGGCGGAAGCGGCGATGGTGCTGCTGCTGTTCTTAATTGGCGAACGCCTTGAGGGCTGGGCGGCGAGCCGGGCGCGTAAAGGGGTGAGCGCGCTGATGGCGCTGAAGCCGGAAACCGCCACGCGGGTTATTCATGGTCAGCGTGAAACGGTCGCCATCAATACCCTGCGCCCGGGCGACGTGATTGAAGTGCCCGCAGGCGGACGTCTGCCAGCCGATGGGACCCTCATTACCGCCACCGCGAGCTTTGACGAAAGCGCCCTGACCGGGGAATCCATCCCGGTAGCGCGCGCGGCAGGTGAAAAGGTGCCTGCGGGCGCCACCAGCGTCGACCGACTGGTGCTGCTGACGGTCCTTTCCGAACCGGGCGACAGCGCCATCGACCGCATCCTCAGGCTGATAGAAGAAGCCGAGGAGCGCCGCGCGCCGGTAGAACGCTTTATCGATCGCTTCAGCCGGATTTACACCCCCGCCATCATGCTGGTGGCGCTGCTGGTCACCGTCGTCCCGCCGCTGTTCTTCGGCGCGCCGTGGGAGGGCTGGATTTACAAAGGGCTGACGCTGCTGCTGATCGGCTGTCCGTGTGCGCTGGTGATCTCCACCCCGGCGGCGATTACCTCAGGGCTGGCGGCGGCGGCACGTCGCGGGGCGCTGATTAAGGGCGGCGCGGCGCTGGAACAGCTGAGCCAGGTTCAGCACATCGCCTTCGATAAAACCGGCACGCTGACCGTCGGCAAGCCGCAGGTGACCGGCGTGTATCCGCAGGACATCAGTGAAGACGAGTTGCTTATACTGGCCGCCGCCGTTGAACAGGGCTCCACCCACCCTCTGGCGCAGGCGATTGTGCGTGAAGCGAAGGGGCGCGGGCTGAACATCCCTCCGGCAACGGCCCAGCGAGCGCTGGTCGGGTCGGGGATTGAGGCTGTGGTCGAAGGCAAAAAAGTGTTGATCGCCGCGGCAGGCGCGTTCCCGAATCCACAGGTTGAGACATTAGAGCAGGCCGGGCAGACGGTCGTTGCCGTGATGCAGGACGGTGTACCGATGGGCATGCTGGCGCTGCGCGACACCCTGCGTGACGATGCGAAAGACGCCGTCGACGCGCTGCACAGGCTGGGGGTACAGGGCGTGATCCTGACCGGTGATAACCCGCGTGCGGCGGCGGCGATTGCCGGCGAGCTGGGGCTGGAGTTTAAGGCCGGATTGTTGCCTGCGGATAAAGTCAGCGCGGTAACCGAGCTGAACGGTCATGCCCCGCTGGCGATGGTCGGGGACGGGATAAACGACGCCCCGGCAATGAAGGCTTCCACCATCGGCATTGCGATGGGCAGCGGCACCGACGTGGCGCTGGAGACCGCCGACGCGGCGCTGACGCACAACCGCCTGACCGGGCTGGCGCAGATGATAGATCTTGCGCGGGCGACGCGGGCCAATATTCGGCAGAACATCGGCATTGCGCTGGGTCTGAAGGGGATTTTCCTGGTCACCACGCTGCTCGGTATGACCGGACTGTGGCTGGCGGTACTGGCGGATACGGGGGCGACGGTGCTGGTGACGGCGAACGCGTTGCGGCTGTTGCGCCGTCGGTAAAAATGCCCGGTGGCGGCTACGCCTTACCGGGCCTACAACATCTCCGAACCGTAACCGTAGGCCGGGTAAGGCGTAGCCGCCACCCGGCATAAAACGGCGTCACTGCATCCCTAGCACCCCCGGCAACCACAATGATATCGCCGGGATGTATGTCACCATCCCCAGCACTACCAGCAACATACCGTAAAACGGCAGCATCGCCCGCACCACGTGCTCGATCTTCTGCTTACTTACCGCGCTCGCCACGAACAGCACCGACCCGACCGGCGGCGTGATCAGCCCAATCCCCAGGTTCACCATCATGATCATTCCGAAATGCACCGGATCGATCCCCAGCGAGTTGGTCACCGGCAGCAGTACCGGGGTCAGGATCAGGATGATCGGCGCCATGTCCATTAGCGTGCCAATCAGCAGCAGCATGATGTTGAGGTACATGAGGATCACGTATTTGTTATCGGACAGCGACGTGAAGAATTCGGTGATGCGCATCGGCAGCTGCATGTAGGTCATTACCGCGCCAAACGCCGCGGCAAAGCCAATCAAAATCATCACGATGGTGACGGTTTTCACCGTGCGGCACATCAGCTTCGGCAGTTCATTCCACTTGTAATCGCGGTAGATGAACATGGTGACGAAGAACGCCCACAGGCAGGCCACAGCGGCAGATTCGGTCGCCGTGAATATCCCGGACAAGATCCCGCCGAGGATAATCACCACCGTCATCAGCCCCCACAGAGCATCGAGCATGATTTTCAGCGCCTGCCTGAACGGGATTTTGTCCCCCTTCGGATAGCCGCGCTTGCGGGCGAAGCACAGGCAGAGCACCATCAGGCTCACGCCCAGCAGCAGGCCCGGCAGCACGCCCGCGATAAACAGCGTGGCGATGGAAACCGTTCCCCCTGCCGCCAGGGAGTAAATCACCGAGTTGTGGCTGGGCGGGATCAGGATCGCCTGCACCGACCCGCTGGCCGTCACCGCCGCCGCGTATTCGCGCGGATAGCCCTTCTTCTCCATCTCCGGGATCATCACGCTGCCGATAGACGCCGTATCCGCCACCGACGAGCCGGAAATCGCGCCGAAGAACGTTGATGCCACGATGTTCACCAGCGACAGCCCGCCGCGAATAAAGCCGACAAAAACGTACGCGAAGTTGACCAGCCGTCGGGCAATGCCCCCTTCCGCCATGATCGCCCCGGCAAGAATGAAGAACGGGATCGCCAGCAAGGTAAATTTATTCACCCCGCTGGTGATCTGGATCATCAGCGCCTCCAGCGGCAGATCGATCCACAACGCCCCCGCCACGGCGCTTAACCCGACGGCGAAAGCCACCGGCATCCCCAGCGCCAGCAAAATGGCGAGGGTGAATAACAAAACAAACGCATCCATTGTTCACCCCTTAACTGTGATTGCCGATCAGCACGACCGGACGGTTTTCCTGCGAGCCAAACAGCAGGCGTTCAAGCACAAACAGGATCAAAATGGCCGACCCGACAGGTAGCGGCAGATAGCTTTCGCCGGAGGTCAGAAGCGGAAACTCCGCCACCGGCTGCTCCCACAGCTCGACGGACAGCCAGTAGCTGTACCAGCACATCAGGCCTGAAATCATCAGCATCAGCAGATCCACCATCCGCGCGCACACTCTTTGCAGCGACGCGGGCAGGCGGTCGGTGAGCATGTTGACCGCAATATGCGACCCGGCGCGGTAGCTCACCGCCGCGCCGATAAAGGTAAACGTCACCATGCAGATAATGGCGATCGGCTCCGGCCAGGATTCGCCGCGATTAAGCACGTAGCGTGAAAAAATGCCGATGGGGATGACAATCGTCATCACCAACAGCGAAATACCTGCCACCGCCATGGCGAACAGGTACAGACGGTCCATCCACTTCAGGTAGAGTTCGGACATACGTACTCCGGTTTACTGGACGTCAGCGATGGCTTTCATCAGATCCTGATGCTTATCGCCATACTGCGCGCGCACCGGCTCTGTCGCCTTGATAAACACCGTTTTATCGATGTCGTGGAACTGCACCCCGCCGGCCTTCATTTTCGCCAGCGCCTGGTCGTTATACGCATTCCACAGCTTGCGCTGCTCGAACTGCGCTTCGCGGGCCAGCACCAGGATCTTTTGCTGTTCGTCAGCGCTGAGCTTGTCCCATTTCACTTTGGAATAGAGCAGCATTTCCGGGGTGATGAAGTGGCCGCTCAGCGTGTAGTTTTTGGCGACCGGCATATAGTTGTGGGCGATAAAGGTTGGCGGGTTGTTCTCCGCGCCGTCGATCACCCCGGTCTGCATGCCGCTGTAAACCTCGCTGACGCCCATCGCCACCGAGTTCGCCCCCATCGCTTTCAGCGTGGCCAGCGCCACCGGGCTGCCCTGCACGCGGATTTTCTTCCCTTTCAGATCGTCCGGTTTGACGATCGGCTCTTTGGTGATCAGGTTACGGGTGCCGGAATCCATCCAGCCAAGAAAGACCAGACGCGATTTCGGGTTGGCGGTGAGTTTGTCGCCAATCTGCTTGCCGATATCCCCGTCGATCACCTTGTGCATGTGGTCTTCATCGCGGAATACGTAGGGCAGCGTAAACACTTCGATATCCGGCAGAATGGCAGCCACCGGCGCCATGGAGACGCGGATCATGTCGATCGCCCCCATCTGCGCCTGCTCAATCATCTGCTTTTCATCCCCCAGCACGCCGCCGGGGAAGACCTTAATCTCCAGCTTGCCATCGGTTTGTTGTTTGAGTTTTTCACCCATGTGCTGAACCGCCACCACGTTCGGGTAGCCTTCGGGATGCACATCGGCGGCTTTGATGGTCTGGGCAGAAACGGTGCAGGCAAAAGCAGACAGGCACAGCGCGGCCAGTAACGGCTTGAGGGTCGTTTTCATTAAGTCAACTCCAGGGTAGCGAGATAAGCGTTAAAACGGTGTTTTAGTTTTTGACGCTTAAAAATTAGACTACGGCTGGAAAAGGGAGGGTGAAGCGCCTCACAAAAGCGCGAAATTTTGAAACGATGGTTCGAAATTGTGATGAGTACTTGTCGGGTGGCGGCTGCGCCTTACCCGACCTACTACACCCGTAGGCCCGTGCAAGCGAAGCGCCGCCGCGCATCAGGCCGCACTTACCCCTTACGAATCAAATACCGGTACGGCAAGGTCTCGGTTTGCTGCGCCACCAGTTCATGTTCCATAAAGGTACAAAAGCCGGGGATATCGCGGGTGGTAGCCGGATCATCGGCGACGATCAGCAGCGTTTCGCCACTCTGCATGTTACGGACGGTTTTACGCACCATCATTACCGGCTCCGGGCAACGGAGGCCCTGAGCATCAAGCGTGTGGTCTGGGCTGGAAAACAGGTCGGTCATTTTCTTCTCGTTCAGGTAAAAACGGCTGTAGTTTACGCCCCGCTATCGCCAATGCAAACCAGGTTAACGATTGCGTGAAAATTAGCCATTGCAAAGTGTCGTCAAAGCAGTATCATGCGGCGGCTTTATTGGGTTCCCTCACCCCAAATATTAATCAAAAAGGTACAATATGAACTCCTTTACACAATCGCAGCGCGTCAAGGCGTTGTTCTGGCTTTCGCTATTTCATCTGCTGGTGATCATCTCCAGTAACTATCTGGTACAGCTCCCCATCTCCATTTTTGGTTTCCATACCACCTGGGGCGCGTTCAGTTTCCCGTTTATTTTCCTCGCGACGGATTTAACCGTGCGTATTTTTGGCGCACCGCTGGCGCGGCGGATTATTTTTGCGGTGATGATCCCGGCACTGTTTGTCTCCTACGCCATCTCCTCGCTGTTTTACATGGGCAGCTGGCAGGGCTTCGAAGCGCTGACGCACTTCAACCTGTTCGTCGCGCGTATTGCCACCGCCAGCTTTATGGCTTATGCCCTGGGGCAGATCCTCGATGTCCACGTGTTTAACCGCCTGCGTCAAAACCATCGCTGGTGGATGGCACCAACGGCCTCCACGCTGTTCGGTAACGTGAGCGATACGCTGGCCTTCTTCTTCATCGCCTTCTGGCGCAGCCCGGACGCCTTCATGGCAGAACACTGGATGGAAATCGCTCTGGTGGACTACGCCTTTAAGGTGCTTATCAGCCTGGTTTTCTTCCTGCCGATGTACGGCGTGCTGTTGAATATGCTGCTGAAAAGGCTGGCAGATAAATCTGAAATCTCCGCATTGCAGGCAGGTTAAGGGTTCGCTTTATCAGTTGTGATAAGATGAACGAATGAGCCGTTATGGCCGTTTATCGAAAGGAAGAAGTCAATGCGCAATCTGGTTAAATATGTCGGGATTGGCCTGCTGGTTGTTGGCCTTGCAGCCTGTGATAACAGCGACACCAAAACGCCTGCTCAGGGCGCGTCAGCAGAAAGCAACGCCACCGGTCAGCCGGTGAGCCTGATGGATGGCAAACTCAGTTTCTCTCTGCCTGCGGACATGACCGACCAGAGCGGTAAGCTGGGTACCCAGGCGAACAATATGCACGTCTATTCCGATGCCACCGGCCAAAAAGCGGTGATTGTGATCGTCGGTGACGATACCAGCGAAGATCTTGGCGTGCTGGCCAAACGCCTGGAAGATCAGCAGCGCAGCCGCGACCCGCAGCTTCAGGTGGTCACCAACAAGTCTGTTGAACTGAAAGGCCACACGCTGCAACAGCTGGACAGCATCATCTCTGCCAAAGGCCAGACCGCCTACTCCTCCGTGGTGCTCGGCAAGGTGGACAATAAACTGCTGACCATGCAGATCACCCTGCCGGCAGACAATCAGCAGAAAGCGCAGACCGCCGCTGAAAACATCATTAACACCCTCGTGATCCAGTAATCGTTCACCAGGATGCCGTGGCCTCCGTCGCTTGCGCCGGGGGCCATTTTTTTGCCACGACTTTCAGACTAACACGCCAGACGAAGCCCATCCGGCGCACTACAATTAACAAGCCCCCCGGAAAAAGGAATTCTTATGACTGCCAGCCCGCCCGACAAAGCCGGACTTCATATTTTATTAAAACTTGCCTGCCTGGTGGTTATCCTTGCGGGTATCCACGCGGCGGCGGATATCATTGTTCAGCTTCTGCTGGCGCTGTTTTTCGCCATTGTGCTCAACCCGCTGGTGACATGGTTTTTACGCCGGGGCATCAGCCGCCCGGTCGCGATTACCATTGTGGTGATGGTGATGCTGGTTGTCCTGACGGCGCTGTTCGGCGTGCTCGCCGCCTCGCTGAGCGAATTTTCCACCATGCTGCCGCAGTACAATAAAGAGCTGACGCGCAAGCTGGTCGATCTTCAGCGCATGTTGCCGTTCGTGAATCTGCATATCTCACCGGAACGGATGCTGCGTCGGATGGATTCCGAGAAGGTGATGACCTACGCCACCACGTTGATGACCGGGCTTTCCGGGGCAATGGCCAGCATTCTGCTGCTGGTGATGACGGTGGTGTTTATGCTGTTCGAAGTGCGCCACGTGCCGTATAAACTGCGTTTTGCCCTGAACAATCCTCAGATCCACATTGCCGGCTTGCACCGCGCGCTGAAGGGCGTATCCAAATATCTGGCGCTGAAAACGCTGTTAAGCCTGTGGACCGGCGTGATCGTCTGGCTGGGGCTGGTACTGCTGGACGTGCAGTTCGCGCTGATGTGGGGCGTGCTGGCCTTTTTACTAAACTACGTACCCAATATCGGCGCGGTGCTTTCCGCCGTTCCGCCGATGATCCAGGCGTTCCTGTTTAACGGTTTTTATGAGTGCATGCTGGTAGGGGCGCTGTTCCTTGTCGTGCATATGGTGCTGGGTAACATTCTCGAGCCGCGCATGATGGGCCATCGTCTGGGCATGTCGACGATGGTGGTGTTTTTATCGTTACTGATCTGGGGATGGCTGCTGGGTCCGGTGGGCATGCTGCTCTCCGTGCCGCTCACCAGCGTCTGTAAAATCTGGATGGAAACCACGAAAGGAGGCAGTAAACTCGCCATTCTTCTGGGTCCGGGTCGGCCAAAAAGCCGTTTGCCGGGATAACCGGGTGGAAAGGGTCAAAAGTGACGTTTATTCGCCAGCGCGACGACAACATTGTACGATGTGCGCAGCAAATCGCGCTGGCGAAGAAAAAGTCACAGAAACAGGTTTATCGCGGACGCGCGTAGATGAAATTTACACTTACCCTTATCGACTGGCAGGCAAGAGCGCCAGGACTCAGCGATGCCGACGAATGGCAGGCATGGTCACGCCGGTCTGACGGCATCGATCCCGCTGCACCGCTGGCGAAACTGACCGATCTGCCGATGATGACCGCCCGCCGCCTGAATTCAGGCAGCAGGCTGGCCGTCGATCTTGGCCTGATGATGCTGCGCAAACACCGCATCGATGCCGTCGTCTACAGTAGCCGTCATGGGGAGCTGGAGCGCAATTTCCGTATTCTCCAGACCCTGGCGGCAGAACAGCCCGTTTCCCCCACCGATTTTGCCATGTCGGTACACAACTCGGCGGTCGGCAATCTCACTATCGCCGCGTGTCAGCCTGTTGTCTCTTCGTCGGTTTCCGCCGGTATGGATACCTTCCAGCAGAGCTTGTGCGACGTGCTGAGCCTGCTGCATGCGGGCTACTCCCGCGTGTTGCTGGTGGATTTCGACGGTCTGCTGCCTGATTTTTATCACGCCGGGCTGCCACCGCAGATGCCCGTCTGGCCCTACGCGCTGGCGCTGGTGATTGAGGCGGGAAATACGCTCAGCTGTGAAACGCACGTCAACCGCACGCCTGAAGAGCCCGCGCTGCCGCAAAGCCTCCAGTTCCTGCGCCATTACCTGCGGGACGAGCGCCAGTTTACCCTGCCGGGCGAGCGCCTGCTGTGGCAATGGACGCGCCAATGAGAGGGTTACGTTCCCGCCTCGATCGGGTATGGCGGATGCTGATGACCGGATTGTGTTTCGTCCTGTTCGGCCTCGGCGGGCTGACGCTGTCGCTGGTGTGGTTTAACCTGCTGCTGATTTTCCAGCGCGACCGCACTCAACGTCGCCGCCTGGCACGCCGCACTATTTCTGCCAGTTTTCGCCTGTTCCTCGCGGTGGTACGCGGTGCAGGGGTACTGGATTACCGTTTCAACAACCTGGACGTTCTGCGCGCCGAGCGGGACTGTCTGGTGATTGCGAATCATCCCTCGCTGCTGGACTACGTTCTGCTGGCGTCGGTGATGAACGAAACCGACTGTCTGGTGAAAAGCGCGTTGCTGCGTAACCCGTTCGTCAGCGGCGTGATCCGCGCGGCTGACTATCTGATTAACAGCGAAGCCGACACGCTGCTTGCCGCAAGCCAGCTGCGTCTGGCCCAGGGCGACACCCTGCTTATCTTCCCTGAAGGCACCCGCACCCGGGTGGGGGAAGCCATGACCCTGCAACGTGGGGCGGCGAATATCGCCGTTCGCTGCAACAGCGCCGTGCGCGTGGTGGTGATCCACTGTAGCGAACGGATGCTTGATAAACAGAGCAGCTGGTATAACGTGCCCCCCAACAAACCTGTTTTCACCGTGGATGTTCGCGAACGCATCAACATTCATGATTTTTATGATGCGAGTCAGCACGAACCCGCGCTGGCAGCAAGGCAGTTAAACCGGCATATGCAGCATCAGTTAACAACCGGTCTTCAATCTTTGTCAGGAACGAAAGATGCAAGCGCTCTATCTTGAAATTAAGAATCTCATTATCTCTACGCTGAATCTGGAAGAACTTACCCCAGAGGATATTGATACAGACGCCGCGCTCTTTGGCGACGGCCTCGGTCTGGACTCAATCGACGCCCTTGAGCTGGGTCTGGCGGTAAAAAATCAGTACGGCGTAGTGCTTTCTGCCGAAAGTGACGAGATGCGTCAGCACTTCTATTCCGTTGCCACGCTCGCGGCTTTTATCCATCAACAACGCGCCTGAGAATGACCGCTATGACAGAACAACAAACGATTTATCAGGAAGTCTCTGCGCTTCTTATTACGCTGTTTGAAATCGCCCCAGAGGATATTACCCCTGAGGCACGTCTTTACGAGGATCTGGATCTCGACAGCATTGATGCCGTCGATATGGTGGTGCACCTGCAAAAGAAAACGGGCCATAAAATCAAGCCCGAAACCTTCAAAGCGGTGCGCACGGTGCAGGACGTCGTGGACGTTGTGGAACAGCTTCAGCGCGACGCGTAACGTGCGTTCGGTTCCAGTTCTTCCCGCCCTGACGGGGCTGATGCTGCTGGCATGGCCGTTTTTGATCGGCTTCGGGCTGGCGAATAATAGCCTGCACGGGATACTGCCCGTGATGGCGCTGGTGCTGCTGTTGCGCGTCTGCCAGGCCCGTCGGCAGGGCGGCCCCCTGCGTTATCTGTTCGTGAGCGTGGCGCTGGCTGGCATAGCGCTTTGCGCGGCGAGCTACGTCCTGCACGCGCACCAGTGGGTGCTGTTATATCCAGTGGTGGTGAATCTGGTGATGCTGGTGGTGTTTGGCGGTTCGCTGTGGACGGCAATGCCTGTCGTCGAACGGCTGGCGCGCCTGCGTGAACCGGCTCTCTCCCCCGTCGGGGTACGTTACACGCGCCGGGTTACCCAGGTCTGGTGCGGCTTTTTTATTATCAACGGGGCGATCGCGCTGTTTACCGTATTACACGCCGATATCCGTCTGTGGACGCTGTGGAACGGGATGATTGCCTATCTCCTGATGGGCACGCTGATGGCTGGCGAGTGGCTGGTGCGACAACGGGTGATGAAAAACGATGCTTAACCCTCTTCCGCTTAGCCAGTGGCTCAGTGCACCCCGCCCTAATGACACCCCTGTCGCCTGGCAGGACGACCGCCTCTGGACGCTTGGCGATCTGCGCCACGACGTGACCCAGCTGGTCGACACCCTGCGTAGTGAAGATGGCGAGCGCTGGGCGCTGTGCATCGAAAACGGCTATCTGTTTATTGTCGCGCTGCTGGCGACGCTGCATGCGGGTAAAACGCCGGTTCTCCCCGGGCACAGCCGGGCGGCGCAGCTTAACGAACAGCGGGCGCTGTTCAGCGGCGTCCTGAGCGACACCACGCTCGATTTTCAGGGGCGACAGCTGCGGGTGGCTTCCGCGCAGCGGGCAGGCCATCCCTTTTCACCGCTGCCTGCCATCGGTGAGATGCGCACGATCGAGCTTTACACCTCCGGCTCGACCGGCACGCCGCAGCGGGTAAGTAAGCCGGTGGTCAGCCTTGATCGTGAGGCTCGTCTGCTGGCGGCGCATTTTGGCGAGCGTCTGGCGGGCTGTCACGTCGTGGCTTCCGTGGTGCTGCACCACCTGTATGGCCTGACGTTTCGTGTCGTCTTACCCATGGCGCTCGGCCTGCCGCTGCATGCCAGCCTGCTCAACTATGCCGAGCAACTCTCTGCCCTTCCCGACGATAAACGCTACCTTTTCATCAGCAGTCCGGCGTTTCTCAAGCGGCTGGACGCGTCGCTGACGCCGCCCCCCGTTAACCTGCTCGTCTCCGCCGGCGGCGCGCTGCCCTGGCAGGAGGTCGCCGCGGTTCAGGCCTGGCTCAACGTCTGGCCGGATGAAATATACGGCAGCACGGAAACGGGCGTAATGGCCTGGCGCTACCGTCAGGAGGAAAGCACGCGCTGGCAGCCTTTTCCCGGCGTGACGTTTCACGGCGATCGCGTGATATCGCCGCTGATCCCCGAGGCGGAGGGGGTCCTGCTGGATGATATCCTGCACTTCACGGCTGACGGGCAGTTCAGCCTCGTCGGGCGTCATGGTCGGGTGGTCAAAATTGAGGATAAACGCATTTCGCTCGATGACATTGAGCGCCGCCTGCTGGCGCTGGACGGCATCCGCGAGGCCGCCGCGCTGACGGTGACGCGCGGCGGGCGTCAGGGCATTGGCGTATTGCTGGTGCTGAATGAAGCGGTGCGTCAGCAACACGAACAGAGCAAAACAGCGCAGGAGCTCGCCTGGCGACGCGCCCTTCGCTCCTGGCTTGAACCGGTTGCCGTACCGCGCTACTGGCGGATCGTTGATGAAATCCCGGTCAACAGCATGAACAAGCGCGTGACTGCGCAGCTACAGGAGTTGTTTCATGAAGATCCCTGAAATCGGGCGCCTCCAGCCCGATCCACAGCATCTGGAGATAACCTTTTATCTTGATCCTGACCTGCTCTGGTTTAAGGGACATTTCGCCGTACAGCCGCTGCTGCCGGGCGTGGCGCAGCTCGACTGGGTGATGCATTACGCCGCCGCGCTGGCGTCGGGCTACCGTTTTCACAGTATTCAGAACGTGAAGTTCGCCGCCCCGCTGTTGCCGGAGAACACGGTCACGCTGCTCCTTGCCTGGCAGCCTGAACGCCAGTTGCTGACCTTTAGCTACCAGCGCCATGCGGGTAACGAGCGCCACACCGCCAGCAGCGGGAAGATTCGCTTATGTCAGTAACCTTCCGTCCCTGCGTGCTGATCCCCTGCTACAACCACGGGGCGATGATGGCTTCGGTGCTGGCGCGCCTGGCGCCTTTCGATCTGCCCTGTCTGGTGGTGGACGACGGCAGCGATGAGACCACGCGCCGCACGCTTGAAGCGCTGGCGGCGGATCGTCCGCAGGTCACGCTACTGCGGCTGGCCGAAAACAGCGGCAAAGGCGCGGCGGTGATGCAGGGGCTGAAAGCCTGCGCCGATCGCGGCTTCACCCACGCCGTTCAGGTGGACGCTGACGGCCAGCACGCTATCGAGGACATCCCCAAACTGCTGGCGCTGGCCGGACGTCATCCCGATGCGCTCATTTCCGGGCAGCCCGTTTACGATGACTCGATCCCCCGTTCGCGCCTGTACGGGCGCTGGATAACGCACGTCTGGGTCTGGATTGAAACCCTCTCCCTGCAACTGAAAGACAGCATGTGCGGGTTTCGCGTTTACCCGATAGCCCCGGTTCTGCGCCTTGCAGCAACCACGCCGCTCGGCAGGCGGATGGATTTTGATACCGAAGTGATGGTGCGCCTCTACTGGCAGGGCAACACCAGCTATTTTCTGCCCACCCGCGTAACCTATCCGCCGGACGGGGTATCCCATTTCGATGCCCTGAAAGACAACGTGCGCATCTCGTTGATGCATACCCGTCTGTTTCTCGGCATGTTGCCGCGCATTCCTTCCCTGCTGATGCGTCGCCGCTCGCAGCACTGGGCGCAGCAGCAGGAGGTGAAAGGATTATGGGGCATGCGCCTGATGCTGCGCGTCTGGCAGCTGCTGGGGCGAAAGGCGTTTACCGCCCTGCTGTGGCCGGTTACCGCCGTCTACTGGCTGACCGCCCGCTCTGCGCGTCAGGCGTCGCAGCAGTGGCTGGCGCGGGTTAAAACGGTGATGGCACAGCGGCAAATGCCGCCCCTCGCGCGGCTAAACAGTTTTTCCCACTTCCTGCGCTTCGGTCATGCCATGCTGAATAAAGTGGCCAGCTGGCGCGGCGAAATGAAACTCCATCGCGATCTGGTCTTTGCGCCAGGCGCGCAGGAGGCGCTGGGGCTCGACGATCCTCAGGGCAAACTGCTGCTCGCGTCGCATCTTGGCGATGTGGAAGCCTGCCGGGCGCTGGCCCAGCGCGAAGGGGCGAAAACCATTAACGCACTGGTCTTCAGCGACAACGCCAGACGTTTTAAGCAGGTGATGGAGGAGATGGCGCCGCAGGCGGGCATTCACCTGATGCCGGTCACCGACATTGGCCCGGAGACTGCCATCCTCATTAAAGAGAAGCTGGATCGCGGCGAATGGGTGGCGATCGTGGGCGATCGCATCGCCGTCACCCCTCAGCGCGGCGGTAGCTGGCGGGTGATATGGAGCGAATTTATGGGCCAGCCCGCGCCGTTCCCGCAGGGGCCGTTTATCCTGGCGTCCATTTTGCGCTGCCCGGTGGTGCTGATTTTTGCCCTCTGTCAGCAGGGAAAGCTGACCCTGCACTGCGAGCCGTTTGCCGACCCGCTGCTGCTGCCGCGCGGCGAACGCCAGCAGGCGCTACAGCAGACCGTCGACCGCTATGCGCAGCGGCTGGAGCATTACGCGCTCTTGTCGCCGCTCGACTGGTTTAATTTTTTCGATTTCTGGCAGCTGCCAGAGGTCAACGAGAAGGAGTAAAGGGTGCTGACCGATCCCCGCTTTACGGCTGAAGTTGAAATCACCGTTCCGTTCCACGATGTCGATATGATGGGCGTGGTGTGGCACGGCAACTACTTCCGCTACTTTGAGATTGCCCGCGAAGCGCTGCTCAACCAGTTTGATTACGGCTATCGCCAGATGAAAGCGTCCGGCTACGTCTGGCCGGTGGTGGATACCCGGGTGAAATACCGCGACGCGGTGACCTTCGAGCAGCGCATTCGCGTCCGCGCCCACATTGAAGAGGTTGAAAACCGTCTGCGCATCGCCTATCAAATCTTCGACGCGCAAACCGGGAAACGCACCACCACCGGCTACACCATTCAGGTGGCGGTGGAAGAAGCAAGCCGGGAGATGTGCTTTGTCAGCCCGGCCATTCTGTTCGAACGCATGGGGATCGCGCCATGAAATGGATAACGCTACTCGCGCTGCTGGTAAGCCCGCTGGTGAACGCGATCACGCTGGATGAACTGCAACAGCGGTTTGCGGAGCAACCAGTGGTACGCGCACACTTCGAACAGATCCGCACGATCAAGGATATGCCTCAGCCCCTGCGCTCGCAGGGGGAGATGCTGATCGCCCGTGACAATGGCCTGCTGTGGGATCAAAAAGCGCCGTTCCCGATGACGCTACTGCTGGATGACAAACGGATGGTGCAGATCGTCAACGGTCAGTCGCCGCAGACCATTACCGCCGACACTAACCCGCAGATGTTCCAGTTCAACCATCTGCTGCGGGCGCTGTTCCAGGCCGACCGCAAGGTGCTGGAAGAGAACTTCCGCGTCGATTTCAAAGACCTGGGCGAAGGCCGCTGGTCGCTGGTGCTGACGCCCGTCACCACGCCGCTGGACAAGATTTTCTCCACCCTTGATTTGAAGGGCGCGATCTATCTGGAATCCATTCGCCTGAACGATAAGCAGGGCGACACGACGGATATCGCCCTCTCCCGCCACCAACTGACGCCCGCCCGCCTGACCGATGCAGAACGCCAGCGCTTTGCCGCACCGTAACGCCCTGCGCCCGGCGCTGCTGTGGGTCGCGGTATGCCTGATCCTGCTGGGCGTGCTGCTGTCGCTGCTGCCCGGCGCGCGGCTGAACAGCAGCGTGCTCGCCATGCTGCCGAAACAGACGCTCGGCGCGATCCCTCCCGCTCTCAACGACGGATTTATGCAGCGCCTCGACCGCCAGCTCATCTGGCTGGTCAGCCCCGGCAAACAGCCGGACCCGCGCGTGGCGCAGCAGTGGTTAACCCTGCTGCAACGCAGCCAGGCGCTGAGTGTCGTAAAAGGTCCGCTGGATGCCGCCGGGCAACAGGCCTGGGGAGATTTCTTCTGGCAACACCGCAATGGCCTGGTCGATCCGGCCACCCGCGCCCGCCTGCAAAACGGCGGTCAAGCACAGGCCCAGTGGATCCTGTCCCAGCTCTACTCCGCCTTTTCCGGCGTGAGCGGCAAGGAGCTGCAAAACGATCCGCTGATGCTGATGCGCGGCGCGCAGCTCGCGCTGGCGAAAAACAGCCAGAAGATGCAGCTGATGGACGGCTGGCTGGTGACAAAAGATGCGGCCGGGAACTACTGGTATCTGCTGCACGGCGAGCTGGCGGGCTCATCGTTTGATATGCAGCAAACCCACCAGCTGGTGACCACCCTTAACGCGTTGCAGCAGACGCTGAAAAGCCAGTATCCACAGGCGCAGCTGCTCTCGCGCGGGACGGTGTTCTACAGCGATTACGCCAGCCAGCAGGCTAAAAACGATATTTCCACGCTTGGCGTCGCCACGGTGCTCGGGGTGATCCTGCTGATTGTGTCGGTGTTTCGCTCCGTGCGTCCGCTGCTGCTGAGCCTGCTCTCCATTGCCATCGGCGCGCTGGCGGGGACGGTCGTGACGCTGCTGCTGTTCGGTGAACTGCACCTGATGACGCTGGTGATGAGCATGAGCATCATCGGCATCTCGGCGGACTATACGATTTACTACCTCACGGAGCGGATGGTGCACGGCGCGGAACACTCGCCCTGGCAAAGCCTGGCGAAAGTACGTAACGCGCTGCTGCTGGCGCTGCTGACCACCGTCGTGGCGTATCTCTTCATGATGCTGGCCCCCTTCCCCGGCATTCGTCAGATGGCGGTGTTCGCCGCCGCAGGGCTGAGCGCCTCGTGCCTGACGGTAATGTTCTGGCATCCGTGGCTGTGCCGGGGCATGCCGGTCCGCCCGGTCCCCCTGAGAGGGATGATGCAGCGCTGGCTGAACGCCTGGCGCGACGGTAAAGCCCTCTCTGTCGGTCTGCCGGTAGCGCTGGCGCTGCTCTCCGCCATCGGGATCGCCAGCCTGCGGGTGGATGACGATATCGCCCGGCTTCAGGCGCTGCCGCAGGACATTCTGGCGCAGGAAAAAACCATCACCGCCCTGACCGGGCAAAATGTCGATCAGAAGTGGTTCGTGGTATACGGCGCGTCGGCTCAGGAAACGCTGGAGCGGCTGGAGGCGTTTACCCCGGCGCTGGCGCAGGCGCAAAAAACCGGTGAATTAACCCGCTGGCGCACCCTGCCGCTGAACTCGCTGGCGCGGCAGAACAGCGATCTGCATCTTCTGCGTAACGCCGCGCCGACGGTGATGAAAATGCTGCAAAGCACGGGGCTGAAGACCAGTGAACCGAACCTGAACGCCATGCCTGTCAGCGTGGAGGCGTGGCTCGCCAGCCCGGCCAGCGAGGGCTGGCGTTTGCTGTGGCTGACGCTGCCGGACGGCAAAAGCGGTGTGCTGGTCCCGGTCGATGGCGTCAGGAACAGCGCCGCGCTCGGCGAGCTGGCCGCCCGCCATCCCGGGGTCGTCTGGGTTGACCGTAAGGCCAGCTTCGACAACCTGTTTGCGCTTTACCGCTCGCTGCTGACGGGGCTGCTGGGCGTGGCGCTGGCGGTGATTGCCTGCGGCGCGATGCTACGCCTCGGCTGGCGAAAAGGGCTGGTGGCGCTGGTACCGTCCGTGCTGTCGCTGGGCGGCGGGCTGGCGGCGCTGGCCGTGACGGGCCATCCGGTGAACCTGTTTTCCCTGCTGGCGCTGGTGCTGGTCCTCGGCATTGGCATTAACTACACGCTGTTTTTCAGCAACCCGCGCGGCACGCCGCTGACCTCCATGCTGGCGATTACCCTCGCCATGATGACTACCCTGCTGACGCTGGGGATGCTGGTGTTCAGCACCACTCAGGCCATCAGCAGCTTTGGCATTGTGCTGGTGAGCGGTATCTTCACCGCGTTCCTGCTCGCCCCGCTGGCGATGCCGTCTAACAAAGAGAACTTACCATGACCCGTTTCATTCGCCTGGCGGCAGTGATGCTGGCCCTGCTGCTGGCGGGGTGTAGCCATACGACGAACCGCGATGATGCACGCCCTCAGGCCTGGCTCCAGCCCGGCACCCGCGTCACGCTGCCCCCGCCGGGCATCACGCCTGCCATCCGCGCGCAGCAGTTGCTTACCGGCAGTTTTAAAGGCCAGACCCAGTCGCTGCTGGTAATGCTTAACGCCGATGAAAATAAAGTGACGCTTGCCGGCCTCTCCTCCGTCGGGATCCGCCTGTTCCTCGCCACCTACGACGACACCGGGATCCACACCGAGCAGTCGGTTGTGATGCCGCAGCTGCCGCCCGCCAGCCAGGTGCTGGCCGACGTGATGCTGAGCCACTGGCCGCTCAGCGCCTGGCAGCCGCAGTTGCCGAAAGGCTGGACGCTGAACGATACTGACACCAGACGCGAACTGCGCAACCCCGATGGCAAACTGGTCACGGAAATTGTCTACCTGAACCGTAACGGCAGGCGCGAACCGATTAGCATTGTGCAGCACGCTTTTCACTACCACATCACCATTCAATATCTGGGTGACTGAGATGATTTACCTTTCTGCCGTTGGCATGGTCAACGCACTCGGCAACTCGGCTGATGAAATAGCGGCGAACCTGATCGCTGGTGTGGCCCCCGGGATGCGCCAGCGTGCAGGCTGGCTACAGGGCTTACCCGAGGCCGTGCTGGGGGGCGTGGAGGGTGAACTTCCCCCTGTCCCCGGGTCTTTTTCTGCGCATCGCAGCCGCAACAACCAACTGCTGCTGGCGGCGCTGGCGCAAATCCGGCCCGCCGTCGATGCGGCCATTGCGCGCGTGGGGCGCGACCGCGTGGCGGTTGTTCTGGGCACCAGCACCTCCGGGCTGGACGAGGGTGATGAGTACGTGCGCCGCGCGCAGAACGGCGAGAGCAGCCCGCAGTGGCAATATCCGCAGCAGGAGCTGGGCGATCCGTCGCGCTTTCTCGCCCGCTGGCTTGCGCTGGACGGCCCGGCGTATACCATCTCAACCGCCTGCTCCTCCAGCGCGCGGGCGATCGTCAGCGGTCGTCGTCTGATTGACGCCGGGCTGGTGGACGTCGCCATCGTCGGCGGGGCCGACAGCCTGAGCCGCATGCCGGTCAACGGCTTCAACAGCCTGGAGTCCTTCTCCCCAACCCTGTGCGAACCGTTTGGCCGCCACCGTCGGGGGATCACCATTGGCGAAGCGGCGGCACTGATGGTGCTGACCCGCGAGCCGGGCGAGGTTGCGCTCCTGGGCGCGGGGGAATCCAGCGATGCGTACCATATTTCCGCCCCGCATCCGCAGGGGGAAGGGGCGATCCGCGCCATCAACCAGGCGCTGAACGAGGCGGGCATGACGGCGGCGGACGTCGGCTATATCAACCTGCACGGCACCGCCACGCCGCTGAACGATCGCATTGAGGCGCAGGTGATCCACGATCTCTTTGGCGACCGCGTGCCGTGCAGCTCCACGAAACATCTTACCGGCCACACGCTGGGCGCCGCGGGGATCACCGAGGCCGCCCTGAGCTGGCTGATCCTGACCCGAGACCTGCCGCTGCCGCCGCAGGATTTTTCCCGCTACGCACCAGACGACACCCTGCCCGCCTTCGGCCTGCTGCACCAGAGCGCACCGCTGAATAAACCGGCGATCCTGTCAAACTCCTTCGCGTTTGGCGGCAACAACGCCAGCCTTCTGCTGGGGAGGGTATGATGCGCTACTTACGTCCCGGGGATTATCTTCCTCACGACACGCCGATGCTGCTGCTTGAGAGCGTGGAAAACGTCACCGATGACCGCGCCGTTTGCAGCGTGACGGTGAACGATCGGGGCGTTCTGGCTCCGTTCCTGGACGCGGACGGCAACCTGCCTGGCTGGTTTGCGCTGGAGCTGATGGCCCAGACCGTGGGCGTCTGGTCTGAATGGCACCGGATGCAAAAAGGGCTGCCGCACTGTGCGCTGGGCATGGTGCTGGGCGCGCGCGAGCTGGTGTGCGACGCAGGGCATTTTGCCGCAGGCTGCACGCTGACCATCACCATCGAACGTCTGATGCAGGATGAACGCTTTGGCAGCTTCGAGTGCACCATTCATGCGGATAGTGTCTCCCTCGCCACGGGCCGCGTGAACACCTTCCAGCCGAGCGAGGAAGAATTAACCACACTTTTCAACCAGGGAACACCATCATGAGATCCGTACTGGTCACCGGCGCCAGCAAAGGCATTGGCCGCGCTATCGCCCTTCAGCTTGCGGCGGACGGTTTCACCGTCGGCGTGCATTACCATCGTGATGAAGCGGGCGCGCAGGAGACGCTGGAAGCGATTGTCCAGGCAGGCGGCGCGGGCCGTTTACTCACCTTCGACGTGGGCAACCGCGAGCAGTGCCGCACGGTGCTGGAACAGGAGATCGCTGACCACGGCGCGTGGTATGGCGTGGTCAGTAACGCCGGTATTACCCGCGACGGTGCTTTTCCGGCGCTCAGCGACGATGACTGGGACAGCGTGATCCACACCAATCTCGACAGTTTTTATAACGTCATTCATCCCTGCATTATGCCGATGATCGGCACCCGCAAGGGCGGGCGGATCATCACCCTGTCGTCGGTGTCAGGCATTATGGGCAACCGTGGGCAGGTGAACTACAGCGCGGCGAAAGCCGGGATCATCGGCGCCACCAAAGCGCTCGCCACCGAGCTGGCAAAACGCAAAATCACCGTCAACTGCATCGCGCCGGGGCTGATCGATACCGGCATGATCGAGATGGACGAAGCTGCGCTGCACGCGGCGATGTCGATGATCCCGATGCAGCGTATGGGCCAGGCCGAGGAGGTCGCCGGGCTGGCGAGTTACCTGATGTCGGATAAAGCAGGCTATGTGACGCGTCAGGTGATTTCGATTAACGGAGGCATGCTATGACCCGCCGGGTAGTGATTACGGGCATGGGCGGCGTCACCGCGTTCGGCGAGGACTGGCCGACCATCTCGCGCCGTCTGCGCGAGTATGAAAATGCGGTGCGTACCATGACGGAGTGGCAGGCGTATGACGGCCTGCAAACCCTGCTCGCCGCGCCGATTGAAGACTTCACTCTCCCCGCTCACTATACCCGTAAGCGCATTCGCGCCATGGGCCGGGTGTCGCTGCTCTCTACCCGCGCCACCGAGCTGGCGCTGGAGCAGGCGGGACTGATCGACGACGCGGTGCTGACCAACGGTCAGACCGGCATCGCCTACGGCTCGTCGACCGGCAGCACCGGGCCGGTCAGCGAGTTCGCCTCCATGCTCACCGAAAAGCACACCCACAACATCACCGGCACCACCTACGTGCAGATGATGCCGCACACCACGGCGGTGAATACCGGGTTGTTCTTTGGCCTGCGCGGACGGGTGATCCCCACCTCGAGCGCCTGTACCTCTGGCAGCCAGGCGATTGGCTACGCCTGGGAAGCGATTCGTCACGGCTACCAGACGGTGATGGTGGCAGGCGGCGCGGAAGAGCTGTGCCCGTCGGAAGCGGCGGTTTTCGATACCCTGTTTGCCACCAGCCAGCGTAACGACGCGCCAAAAACCACGCCGTCGCCGTTTGACGTTCAGCGCGATGGCCTGGTGATTGGCGAAGGGGCGGGCACGCTGGTGCTGGAAGCGCTGGATCACGCCAGAGCCCGCGGGGCGACAATCTATGGCGAGATCGTGGGCTTTGCCACCAACTGCGATGCGGCGCACATCACCCAGCCCCAGCGTGAAACCATGCAGGTGTGTATGGCGCAGTCGCTGGCGATGGCGGGCCTTGGCCCTCAGGAGATTGGCTACATTTCTGCCCATGGCACGGCAACCGATCGCGGGGACATCGCCGAGAGTCAGGCGACCGCCGCCATTTTCGGCGACAGCGTGCCCATCTCATCCTTAAAGAGTTATTTCGGCCATACCCTGGGCGCCTGCGGCGCGCTGGAAGCCTTGCTGAGTCTGCACATGATGCGGGAGGGCTGGTTCACGCCAACGCTCAATTTAAGACAACCGGATGAGCAATGCGGCGCTTTAGATTATATTATGGGGGAAACCCGCCCGATTGATTGCGAATTTATTCAGAGCAATAACTTTGCCTTTGGCGGCATCAATACCTCGATAATCATTAAACGCTGGGCGTAACTATGTACCAGTTTGTACTGGGAAAGATCTCCACCCTTAGCGCGGACCCGCTGGCGTCAACGCTCGCAGACATGGCACCTCAGGGTGCACGACACGCTTCCTGGCTTGCAGGCCGGACGCTGCTCGCCAGAACCTTATCCCCCTCACCGCTTCCCGAGATAATTTACGGCGAGCAGGGAAAACCGGCCTTCGCTAACGGCCATCCTCTGTGGTTTAACCTGAGCCACAGCGGGGACGACATTGCCCTGCTGATGAGCGATGAAGGTGAAGTGGGCTGCGATATCGAAGTGATCCGCCCGCGGGAGAACTGGCAGGCGCTGGCGAATGCCGTTTTCAGCCTCACCGAACATGACGAGCTGGAACGTGAAGCGCCGGAAGAGCAGCTTTCCGCATTCTGGCGCATCTGGACGCGCAAAGAGGCAATCGTCAAACAGCGTGGCGGCAGCGCGTGGCAGATTGTCAGTATTGACAGCACCGCCCAGACCCTCCCGGTCAGTCAGCTACGCTTCGGCTCGCTGAGCCTGGCGGTCTGTACCACTACGCCTTTCACCTTAACGGCGGAAGCGGTTACTTACTCCGGTATTTCTGCGGCATAAAAATGACCAGCACACCGAGTATAATCAAGCCGACGCCCGCCAGCCCGCGCCAGGAAAAGTATTCTCCCCAGCCGGGCAGTAAAATTGCAGCACTCCACACCAGGATGTAACTGAGGCTCAGCAAGGCATACGCTTTGCTGAGCGCCATACGATGCAATGCCAGATACCAGCAGCCCATTGAGGCGCAATAGCCTGTCAGCCCCAGCATCAGCGCGCCCGTATCGGGGGCTATATGCCAGAGGGCTGCCCAGAAAGCGTCGCTCATCGGGGGCAGCGTCACCATCGCATGACGCAGCAGCAGCTGCGCCACGCTGACTAACACTACGCTGCATAACGCCCAACACGCACCGTTCACAGGCTTCCTCCCAGCAAAATAACCCCGACGATAATCAACCCGACGCCCAGCCAGTGACGTAGCGGGACAGGCTCATGCCAGACGATTTTTGCCGCCAGCGTTACCCAGACAAAGTTAAGGCTCAGCATGGGGTACGCCACCCCGACGGGCAGATGCTGCAATACCACCAGCCAGGCAACCATCCCGCCACCCAGCATCAGCAGGGCCAGCCCAAGCCACAGGGCGACCTGCTGACCGCCGCCTGCCCGGGTCGCCTGTTTCTGGCACAGTTGACCTGCGCAGCTCAACAGGCTTGCCAGCACCAGCCAGATCCAGGCCATCACTGCGGCAGATATTGCAGGTAAGCCAGACGCCCCTGAATCGTCAGGTTGTCCGGTTTTGGCAGCCCGGCGCGGGCCAGGTCGTCGTTTTTCGACAGCAGGATCACCAGCGACACCGGTCCCTGCTGACGATGCGCTTCAAGCCAGTGCGCGATATCATCTTTGCTCACAAAACGCCCCTTAGCGTCCGGATAATCCAGGCCGTATTTCAGCTCACCGCTCTGCCCATACAAAATGATGTCATTACGCTGAAGCTCCCACGCCAGCCCGGAGGCTATACCAACGTTGTTCGCCAGGACGAATTTACTCATCTGCAATGGCTCACGAACGGAATCCACCAGCGACTGCGGCTGTTTGGAATCCACTACCCGGTCCGGGATCGCAAAACCCACCAGCAGGGCCAGTCCGGCAGGGCAAAGCGCCGCCAGCCACCAGCGCTGCGGATTTTTAAGGGTAAACCAGCCCACCGAGGCCCAGACCAGAAACGCCACCACGGCACAGAAGACTTTGTACAATTCGACCGGTGTCCAGACCGGATGTTTAGCAAGCCCCCATGGCGATACCACCAGCGCCGCCAGCATGCCAAGCACGCCAAACGCGATATTGATCCCACCGTTAATACGTAACGCTTTTTCGGCGACGGTGCAGGCGTAGCGCGCCATCAGGATCGCCAGCGGCGCAAAGCACGGCAGGATATAGGTCGGTAGCTTGCCTTTGGCGATGCTGAAGAACAGCAGCGGCATCACTATCCAGCCCAGCAGATAAAGCCCCGCCCTCTCGTTTTCTCTGTCTCGCCATCCCAGGCGCAGCGAGCCCGGCAGCATCGCCAGCCACGGCAGACTTCCCGCGATGAGGAACGGCAGATAGTACCAGAACGGCGCTTTATGCTGGGCATCGCTCCGGGCAAAGCGCTGGATATGCTCCACCCAGAAGAAGTAACGCCAGAAATCGGGTTCACGCTGAGCGATTGCCAGCCCCCAGGGCAGGACGATAAGTACGCAGCTGAGGATCGCCAGCCAGCCGAAAACCAGCACCTCCTTCCAGCGTCGTTGCGCAATCACCCACGGCAGCACGCCAATCACCGGTACCGCCAGCGCCAGGAAGCCTTTGGTCATGACGCCCATGCCGCAGGCCAGCCCCAGCAGAATGTAGCCCCCCGCTTTTCCGGCTATCGTTTTCGCCTGCGAAGCCAGCCAGAAGCTGCACATAGCCGCCACCAGCCAGAGGGTGATAATGGGATCCAGCACGGCGTAGGTGCCGATGCCATAGACCAGGAACAGGGTTAAGAAGATCAGGCCGGAGAAGATCGCCACCCGCTTATCCTGCCAGAGACGCCAGGCCAGCCAGATCACCAGCAGCGCCGTCAGCCCGGTGCAGAATATCGCCCCCGCGCGAACGGCAAAATTGGTGTGTCCAAATAGCCATTGCCCGATGCTGTTCACCCAGTAACCGGCAATGGGTTTTTCAAAGTAACGCAGCCCGAGGAAATGCGGGACCACCCAATCGCCGGAGGCCAGCATTTCGCGGCTGATTTCCGCATAGCGCGTCTCATCTGGCTGCCATAACAGGCGAAGGTTGACCGGAAGGAGGTAGTAAACGACAAACAGGGCGAGAAGCGTCAGGCCATAGCGGGCTGTTTTCATAGTGCCGGGCTCACGGTTTGTTGATAGCCAAGCCAGCCTTCCCGGCCAGCCATTTCACGACGGACGATTTTTCCCAGGGGCAGCGTGCCAGGATCCTCCGGCAACAGCTGGCTTAACGGGCAGAACTGAATGCCCTCCTGCGCCGCCAGCGCAAGCAACGCGTCAAAATCCTGCTGATACGCAATGCCTTCCACTTCGGCATGGATGGTATAAACCGGCGTACCGGCATCGCGGTGCATCGCATCCAGAATGTAACGGTTGAACCTGTCGGCACTCACCTCGCGCCCGACCACTTCATCCCACGTCGGAAGGGTGACCGGAATCTGCACCGTGCCGGTTCGGTTTTCCCCCAGCAGCGGTAAAAACGGTCCGGTGCCCCGGCAATCGCTGTTGTAGCGAAAGGCAAAGCGCTCTTTGGCCTTCACCACGCGCTGGTCGGCCCGCCATCCCGCCACGGCGGAACAGCGCACAGGCTGGCCGGTAATGGCTTCCAGCTCCAGCACGCCGCGCTCAACCTCACGCGCCAGGCGGGGGATATCCCACACGCCCGCCCAGGCCTGCCAGGCATGGTGATCCCAGGCGTGCAGCCCCACTTCATGATGCTGCGCGGCCTTGCAGATGATCGTTTCATTTTCCGCGCCGATGCGCCTGCCGGGCCATGCGGTTCCGGCCAGCAGGATATCCCAGCCGTAGAGCGATGCCGCGCGCGAGCGCAGCATTTTGTACAGAAAGGCCGGTTTAACCAGGCGCCACAGGTGACGCCCCATATTGTCTGGCCCGACGCTGAAGAAAAGCGTCGCGCGCACGTTGTGTTTGCTCAGCAACTCCAGCAGCCGCGGCACACCCTCGCGCGTGCCGCGAAAGGTGTCGACGTCAATGCGTAAACCGACCTTTTTCATGATGCCTGTTCCGACAGCTCCACGGTGCGCAGGAAGAAGTCGAGCGTTTCATCAATGGTCTGCTCCATCTTCACCGTCGGCGTCCAGTTCAGGCAGCGCTTCGCATTGCGGATGCTCGGCTTGCGGTGCTCAACGTCCTGATAACCCTTGCCGTAGTAGCTGCTGCTCTCCACTTCGCGGAAACCGGCAAACGGCGGGAACTGGCTGCGCAGCGGGTGACGTTCAAAGCTTGCCAGCAGCATTTCCGCCAGCTCGCGGATGCTCGCTTCGTTGTCCGGGTTACCGATGTTGATGATCTCTCCGTTACAGCGGCCGTCTTTGTTTTCGATGATGCGGAACAGCGCTTCAATACCGTCGCTGATATCGGTGAAGCAACGTTTCTGTTTGCCACCTTCAATCAGCTTAATGGGCGAACCTTCCACCAGGTTGAGGATCAGCTGGGTGATAGCGCGGGAGCTGCCGATACGCGCGGCGTTCAGGTTGTCCAGGCGCGGCCCCATCCAGTTAAACGGGCGGAACAGGGTAAAGCGTAGCCCCTCTTTCTCACCGTATGCCCAGATCACGCGGTCCAGCAGCTGTTTGGAGACGGAGTAGATCCAGCGCTGCTTGTTAATCGGCCCGACCACCAGACTGGAGGTGTCTTCATCGAAGTTATTGTCGGTACACATGCCGTACACTTCCGACGTCGACGGGAAGATGATGCGCTTATCGTATTTCACGCAGTCGCGGATAATCTTCAGGTTCTCTTCGAAATCGAGTTCGAACACGCGCAGCGGGTTACGGGTGTATTCAATCGGGGTGGCAATCGCCACCAGCGGCAGCACCACGTCACATTTTTTGATGTGGTACTCGATCCATTCGGAATGGATGCTGATGTCCCCTTCAACGAAGTGGAAACGGGGATTAGTGAGGAATCGACCGATCGCATCGGATCCGATATCGAGACCGTAGATCTCGTAATTGTCGTCTTCCAGCAGCCGTTCGGTCAGATGGTTACCGATAAACCCGTTCACGCCGAGGATTAAGACGCGCGTGCGGCGTTTGATCGCCACCACCGGCGCGCTGGTGATCAGCGCCCCCGCCACCAGCCCAAGAGACTGCGCCAGCTGCGCCCCCTGCACGTACAGCCCGTTATCCGTTTGTCCTGTGACGATCTCCAGCGCCTGCTCGCCGCAGCTCACAATCAGCGGAGAGACGGAGATGACGGTGCCCGGTTTTGCCGCCGGAATGTCCTCACGCACGCGGGATTTCCAGACGATAAATTTACTGACCCCGGCGAAGCTGTACGCGCCCGGCCACGGGTCGGTCACGGCGCGCACCAGGTTATGCAGCTGACGCGCCGGTTTCGCCCAGTCCAGTCGCCCGTCCTCCGGCGTGCGGCGACCAAAACTGCTTGCCTTGCTTTCGTCCTGCACGGTTTCGGTAAAAGTCCCCTGACGGATCGTCGGCAGCGCGTCGCGAAGCAGGCTTTGCGCGGCGATGCAGAGCTTGTGGTGCAGCTCCAGCGCCGTTTCATCAGCGCCAATGCCCACTTTCAGCTGTGCCACGATACCGCCCGCATCGGCACGGCGTACCATTTTGTGCAGCGTTACGCCGGTTTCCATTTCACCGTTAACCAGCGCCCAGTTCAGCGGCGCACGGCCACGGTAGGCAGGCAGCAGCGAGCCGTGCAGGTTAAATGCGCCTTTTGTCGCCACGCTCAGGATGTCGTCGCAAAGCAGATTGCGGTAGTAGAAAGAGAAAATCACGTCCGGCGCAAGCTTCTGAATACGATCCACCCACAGCGGATGGTTCACATCGTCCGGGGCGTAAACCGGAATACCGTGTTCAGCCGCAATACGCGCCACCGAGCCGAAGAAGTGGTTTTCCCCGGCAACATCCGGATGGGTGAAGATGACGGTAATGTCGAAGCCTGCGTCCAGCAAGACTTGCGTGCCCGTGCACCCCATATCGTGATAGGCAAAGACGACGGTTTTCATGGGTGGTTTTCCTCTTGAGATGCCAGGTGCTCCTGACGGACAACACGTTGAATAAAATAGCGCGGACGCGCGCGAACATCGTTGTAAATACGGCCAATGTACTCACCCAGCAGACCCATACCGATGAACTGGGCGCCAATGAACGTGAACAGCACGGCAAACAGCATAAAGACCCCTTCCGCCGCCCACTGGGGACCAAAGACCAGCCGCAGAACGACCAGCAGAACGGAAAGCGCAAACCCGGCCAGCGCGATAACGCTGCCGAACACGCTCAGCAGGCGCAGCGGCGTGGTGGTCAGGCAGGTGATCAGGTCGTACATCAGGTTGATGAGACGCATAAAGCTGTACTTTGACTCCCCGTGCTCGCGCTCGGCGTGCAGCACCGGGATCTCCGTCGCTTTACGGGCAAAGATGTTCGCCAGAATCGGAATGAAGGTGCTGCGCTCATGGCAGTGCAACATGGCGTCGACGATGTGGCGGCGATAGGCGCGCAGCATGCAGCCGTAGTCGCCCATCGCTTTACCGGTGGTGCGCTGGATCAGACGGTTGATGGTGCGAGACGCCAGCTTACGGAACAGGCTGTCCTGGCGGTTTTGCCGCACGGTGCCGACCACGTCGTAGCCTTCGTCGGCTTTGGCGACCAGACGCGGGATCTCTTCCGGCGGGTTTTGCAGATCAGCATCCAGGGTAATCACCAGATCGCCCGTAACGTGGCTGAACCCGGCCATAATTGCCGAGTGCTGGCCGTAGTTACGGTTGAGCAGTACGGCAACAATGTGGCTGCCCTCCGCTTGCGCGGCGTCGGTCAGCATCCGCGCGGAGTCGTCGCTGCTGCCGTCGTCAACCAGCAGAATTTCATAAGCTTTGCCGAGCGTCTCGCAGGCGGCAGTCGTGCGGCGGATGAGTTCCGGCAGGCTCTCCTGCTCGTTATAGACCGGGATCACCACGGAAACTTTTTGTACAGGCGGCGCACTGAACATATCAATGTCCTGCAAGCTGATGGAGCGCGGTAATGACGCGGGTTGTGTCGTCATGGGTCATGTCCGGGAAAAGAGGGAGAGAACAAATACGCGCGCTGTTCCATTCAGAGTTCGGAAGCGACACATCAGGGAAACGCTCGCGGTAGTATTTTTGCGTATGTGCCGCACGGAAATGCAGGCCCGTACCGATGCCCTGCTCCTTCAGCGCGGCCATCAGGGCATCACGCGAGAGGCCGCACCGGGCCTCATCCACGCGAATGATAAACAGGTGCCAGGCGTGCAGATGCGGCCAGGACGGAATGCACAGCGGCTGGAAAGGGGTATCCGAGAGTTCAAGCAGGTAGCGGTCGGCAATGTCGCGACGGCGCCTGTTGGCTTCGCCCAGCTTGCCGAGCTGCACCAGCGCCAGCGCGGCGTTGATATCCGCGAGGTTGTATTTAAAACCCGGGGTGATGACCTCGGCCTGCGGCGCGCGGCCATGGGTCTGGCGGTTATAGGCATCAACGCCCAGACCGTGGAACTTCAGGCTACGGATGTTTTGCGCCAGCTGCTCGTCATCCGTCACCACCAGCCCACCTTCGGCGCAGGTCATGTTTTTGATGGCATGGAAGGAGAAAATTGCGGTGCCCCGCCAGCCCACATGACGGCTGTGGTAGTACGTTCCGGCGGCATGGGCCGCGTCTTCAATGACAGGAATACCGTGACGTTCACCGACGGCGCGGATGGCGTCAATATCGCACGGCGCACCCGCATAATGAACCGGCACAATGGCTTTGGTGCGAGGCGTAACGGCGGCGTCGACCGCTTCAGGCGTCACCATCAGCGTGTCTCTGTCGACGTCGATCATCACCGGTATGGCACCCAGCAGCACGATCATATTCAGCGTCGATACCCAGGTCAGGGAGGGCGTAATCACCTCATCGCCGGGACCAATCCCCATCGCCATCAGGGTGACGTGCATCCCCGCCGTGGCAGAGGAGACGGCAATCGCATGACGGTTTCCCGTCAGCGTACAGAACGCCTCTTCAAGCATCTGATTTTTCGGCCCGGTGGTGATCCAGCCGGAGGTTACTACCTCCTGTACCGCGGCGATTTCCTCCGCGCCCATTGAGGGCCGGGAAAAAGGCAAAAAATCACGCATTATTAATTTCCTTGAGTTATGCATGGCAACTTTTTGATATTAACCAAATGCCGATTCGTTTATTTCAACGAACCATAAACTCATCTCAAGGTAACGTTCATTTCTTAGGGAAAAATTAAGATGGTGATAAAAAGGAGGGGTGAATTTATATAAATTCATTATTAAACAATAGTTTAAGTAATTATGAATTATTTATTATGTGATTCCGCTCACCGTATTAAAGTCAATTATCTAAACCAAACATCAACAAATAAAAAAATCCCCGACCATTTCCAATAAATATGAAATGAGTCGGGAACTTTTCTTTTTAGTTAATTGTCGCGCTTATTTTAAATTATCAGGAAAGTTTTTTGGCAACTCGCTGGCCGCGCACGCAATAACGCTGTCGTCATTCGCACCGCAGTCGCGCACGAAGGTGATGGTGGCAAATTCATCAATCACTTCGGTTGGATACGCTGGCCCGGCATCACGGTAGCTATTCATCAGTGGAATGTGATCGTTCTGGAAGCAGACGGTTTTTTCCGGATTATTCATGACCCAGCGCGGGAAGAAGATGGTGCCGTGGAACAGGCTGTCTCCCAGGTTCACGATCAGGCTCACGTCGGTACCGGTTGGCTCCGTCCAGGAAATTTTATAGATGCTCTCCCCAACACGAACAATGTAGGCCTGCTGATCTTTCACCCAACGGTTGCCCACCAGACCGCTGTGAATACGGTAGTCCAGGGTGTTTTCGTTTTTAACGTAAATTTCGTAGTTCCAGCCATTATCGTAGGTATATACCAGATGTTTGCCGACGAAGCCGCTTAAATCATGTTTATCGAAGGTGCTCATACGATGTCTCCTTTGTTTTGATGAGACGATCTTATTCCTTCAAAAAACGAATGAATAACGCTATGTTTGAATCAAATTCATCCAAAATTTAGATTAATTATGCACAAGACGACGCTCGAACAGTGGGCCTTGCTGGAGAGAGTCATCGAGGCTGGCAGCTTCGCTAAGGCGGCGGAAGAGACCCACCGCAGCCAGTCCTCGGTCAGCTATAACCTGTCGCTGTTGCAGGAGCGGCTGGGCGTGGCGCTCCTGATGACAGAGGGACGGCGTGCCGTGCTGACACCGGCGGGTGAGCTGTTGCTGAATCAGGTTAAACCGCTGCTGAAAGCCTTCGCCTATGTTGAAACGCGCGCTGCGACCCTGCGCAGCGGGATGCGAACCCGTATCGACCTGATGGTAGACAGTATTTTTCCGCGCAGCCGGCTGTTCGCGATTTTGCGCCAGTTTCAGCAGCTGTACCCGCAAACGCAGGTGCGGCTTACCGAGGTGCTGGAAAACAGCCGCGCGGATGCGCTCAATGATGAAGCCGACGTGATGGTCTTAACCCGCCGCCAGGACATTACCGGCCTGGGCGAATGGCTGATGAATATCGATTTTGTTGCCGTCGCGCATCACGCTCACCCGCTGTTTGCGCTGGATACACCGCTTAACGACGAGATGCTACGACCGTGGCCGCGCATTCAGATCGCAGACAGCCAGCCAACCGCTCACCCCACCGGGGAGTCGTGGACCTTCTCCACCATCGATGCCGCGATCGAAGCGGTGATGTATCAGGTTGGATACGGCTGGTTACCGGAAGAACGCATTCAGACCCCGCTCCAGCAGGGCATCCTTAAAACGCTGCCGCTCAGCCACGGCGTACGTCGCGCCACGCCGCTGCACCTCATCGTCAAACGCTCCCTCAGCCCGCTGGACGAGCAGGTTGAGACGCTGTTGCGCCTTTTTAAACAGGAGCCGTCATCGTCAACTGCTACGCTTTAAGTTTTGAACCATAAGATGACAAGGAGCGAATGATGAAAATTGATTTAACGGGGAAAGTAGCGCTGGTGACCGCGTCCACCGGCGGTATTGGGTTTGCCATCGCCCGCGGGCTGGCGGAGAGCGGTGCGGAAGTGATCGTGAACGGGCGCAGCGTCGACTCGGTGAACAAAGGCATTCAGGCGCTACAGCAGGTGGTGCCGGGCGTACAGGTCCGTGCTGCCATAGCCGATCTGAGCTCGCAGGAGGGCGTTGACGAACTGCTCAGGGTTGCCACGCACGTCGATATTCTGGTGAATAACGCCGGGATCTATGGCCAGCAGGATTTTTATTCCACCGACGACGAGACCTGGGAACGCTACTGGCAGACCAACGTGATGTCCGGCGTGCGCCTTTCTCGTGCCCTGCTGCCCGGCATGGTACAAAAGGGCTGGGGTCGCGTGGTGTTTATCTCGTCGGAATCGGCATGCAATATTCCTGCGGATATGATCCACTATGGCGTGACAAAAACCGCCCAGCTCTCGCTGGCGCGCGGTCTGGCGAAGTTCGTGGCAGGCAGTGGCGTGACGGTGAACAGCGTGCTGCCGGGCCCGACAATGTCGGACGGTTTTGCCGCGATGATGAAAGACGAGATCGAAAGAACCGGTAAATCGCTGGAACAGCTGGCGAAAGAGTTCGTGATGGCGAATCGCCCCAGCTCGGTGATCCAGCGCGCCGCCACGGTGGAAGAAGTGGCGAATATGGTGGTGTATGTCTGTTCCATGCAGGCCTCCGCGACTTCCGGCGCGGCGCTGCGCGTTGACGGCGGCGTGGTGGATGACATTGTTTGACCCGTCAGGCCACAGGTTCAGGAAAAAATGCGACCTGATATAAGGACTGTGAAGGTAAAGCAGGTAAACTAGTGAACAGAATGTGTATTTCAGCTAAGACGTATTTATGACCAATATGATTGCCGACGAAGCCGTGGCGAAGTCCAGCGTGCTCTCTGTCTTTGACTTTGATGGTACGTTGACGCACCACGACAGTTTTATCCCGTTCCTGCGCTTTGCCTTTGGCAAGCGCTACTTTGCTGGCCGACTGGTGCGCATGGCCCTGCCTACGCTGCACTGTGTGCGCCGCAAGCTGACGCGAGATGAGCTGAAAGAGGTGTTGATCAAAACCTTCCTGACGGGGGTGGATGAGCACTGGTTACGTCAGCAGGCGGAAGCCTTCTGTGAAAAATACTGGAACAAGCTGATGCGCCCGGAAGGTGTGCTGGCCGTCGCCAACGAGGTCAATTCCGGTGCGGAAGTGACGATTTGCTCTGCTTCCCCGGCGCTGGTATTGCAGCCGTGGGCCGATAAGCTCGGCATTAAGCTGATTGGCACGCAGCTGGAAGTGAAAGACGGCAAGCTGACCGGGCGGATCACCGGCCACAACTGCCGTTGTGCCCAGAAGGTGGCGAGGCTGGAGAAGGTGTATGGGGATTTGAACGCGTATCACCTGCGCGCCTGGGGCGACACGCGTGGCGACCACGAGTTGCTGGCGGCGGCGCAGGATCCACACTGGCGGCATTTTCATCATCCGAGCAAGCGCCGAAATTCACCAATTAAGGGTTAGGTGCGGCCCGGTGCCCTCACCCCGGCCCTCTCCCACAGGGAGAGGGAGAAAAGCGGTACATCAGGCCTCACGTTTTCCCGGGAACATCACGCTCGCAATAATCCCCAGCGCCAGTACCCCCAGCACCACAAACAGGCTTGCCGTGGCGCCGATGTTATAACCGTGATGCCAGAAGTGGTCGGTCGCATTCAGCCCCAGCTTGAACGCCACGAAGAACAGCAGTAACACTACCGCTTTCTCCAGATGCACCAGATACTGCTTCAGCGCTTCCAGCACGAAGTAGAGGGTACGCAGGCCGAGGATCGCGAACATCATGGCGCTGTAGATGATCAGCGGCTCACGGCTGACGGCGATGATTGCGGGTACGGAATCGAAGGCGAACATCACGTCGGACAGCTCCATCACCGCGACGCAGAGCAGCAGCGGCGTCGCGTAGCGCTTCGCCTTCTTCACGCGGCCTACCATCACATCCTTGTTTTCAGGTTTCTCCAGTTCGGCATCCACCTCTTTCTGGGTCAGGATAAACGCATGGCTGCTGATTTTTGGCCACACCGGGTAGAAGCGTTTCACCAGGCGGTACGCCAGATGGTTGGAGTAATCTTCTACTTCATCGCTCTCTTCATTGCGTTTCAGCATCATCACCGCCGTCCAGCCGACGACCAGCGCAAAAATGACCTCAACATACGGTCCCAGGCTCAGCAGGCTGGTGCCAATGGCAACAAAAATACCGCGGAACACAATCGCCCCGAGTACGCCCCAGTAGAGCACGCGGTGACGATATCTATCCGGCACGCCAAACCAGGCGAAGATCGCCATCATCACAAACAGGTTGTCGACGGAGAGCACCTCTTCCAGCGCATAGCCGGTCAGGAACAGACTGGCCATCTCCGCGCCGTGGTGCACGTATAAGAATCCGGCGAAGGCCATCGCCATCATGACCCAGAAGATGGACCACATGACCGCGCTTTTCAACGAGATCGGTTTATCGTGACGGTGCATGAAGAGGTCGATAAACATCGCCCCAACGGCCATCACCACGAAGACAACAACGGTTTCCGTCGGGAAACCGAGATGAGCAGCAGACATAGACAACCCTTTTAAGAAGACAAAACACCATGCACACAATAAAAAGCGTGGACCCGATAAGGACGCAGCACGCTAAAAAAATAAATATTAACCGTTCTTTTCAGCTGTGTAGAGACATTAAAGTTGTATCCTTTAACCTGAAAAAGACTTTAAAGTTGTAAACTTTTAAAAAAAACACATACAAAACATGATGCTAAGTGTGTATCACACGCTGTTCCAACATTATGCCTTGATGTTCTTGCAGGAACTGCAATTTACAGGAGGAAAAAGGTGTTTTTGTAGTTATCTGGCGTTACGTGACAGTGTTGGTCAGATACTTCCACCTCTTCAGAGTTAAAGTTTGATATATGGGAAAAAAAAAACGCTCCCGGACGGGAGCGTAAGCCAGTGACTTCGGCGTCAAATGAGGGTCTAACAAGTGGAGCTGCGGGTTAATTCTGGGTGATCTGACTGCGATGCTTATCAGCCTGCTGCTGGTGAACAACGGAAGACTGACCATTATTCGCCTTCTCATGTACAGCTGCGGCCTTCTCATGCTCGCTCATTTCAGAAAATGACTTTGCTGTTTCGTTGGTAGCTCCGGGTTTAGCTTTCATCATTTTTTTATGCATTTCAGCCATGTCCTGGTGGGCAGCAGAATTGCTGTTTTGCATCATGTCATGGGACATTGCGGCCTGATCGTGACTGCTCATATCCATCATTGTCATGCTGTCTCCCTGAATTGCACTTTTTTCAGCAGATGACTGCATCTGGTGGGCAGGTGCCTGTGCATTATTTACCTGGTCATGCATGTTCATTGTCTCTGCAGCCATGGCAGATGAAGCGGCAGCCATAATGGCAACAAATGATACAAGGATCTTTTTCATGGTTGGGTCTCCGGTGTTTACATCCCCAAACAATCAACGGCTTATGACAGAGAAAGCATTTGATCTCAGGGCGGGTTATTCATCACTCCAGGAACCAGGTGATTGCGTTATCACCCTGCTCCTGATTTATGAATGATTATAAAAAACCGCATCTGTTTATCGCGTGACTGGATGATGACAATTTTGTCACCTTCCAGGTTTCTCCTGAATAACGGGGTTAATCCATTAACAGGCGCACTTTGAACACAATTTCCCGCCCCTGCTGTTCTGCTGACAGCTCGCCGCCGTGAGCATGAATGATTGACCTCGTTATTGATAACCCCAGCCCCGCGCCTTCCGTGTTGTGGACCCGTGATGAGTCTGCGCGATAGAACCGGTCAAACAAACGTTCAAGATTAGCGGGAACCGGGCCAGACATCGTATTCGTAATCATCACGTTCACACAGTCACTGTCACGCTCAAGGCGTATCGCTGTACAGGTGTTATCGGGAGAATACTTGATTGCATTCGAAAGCAGGTTACTGAAAGCACGTCGCAGCATGTCGCTGTCTCCGGCAATAACCCCTTCACCTTCAACCGTGATTGTCTTTCCTGTCTCGTCTGCCAGGGGCTCGAATAACTCACGTAATTCATTCAGTTCGGCGGCCAGATCCACATCATGTTTATCCAGCTGCAGCAGACCATGCTCTGAACGTGCCAGAAAAAGCATGTCACTGGTCATTCGTGACAACCTTTTCAGTTCTTCCAGGTTAGCGAATAAAATTTCGCGGTAATGCGAAACATCCCTTTCCTTAGCCAGTGCAAACTGCGTCTGCATCATCAGATTACTGACCGGTGTGCGCAGTTCATGCGCGATGTCAGACGAGAAATCTGACAGTTTCCGGAATGAACCCTCCAGGCGATCGAACATGTTATTGAATTCCTGCATGGTCTCTGAGATTTCCGGCGGAGCCAGATCGGGATTAAGACGCTGATCCAGGCTGTGTACGGTCATGGAGGAAGCCAGACTGGTCATTTCCCGTAACGGTTTCAGACCAATGCGTGTGGTCAGCCAGCCCAGAAAAACAGAAATAAAAACCAGACCGATATTGAACCAGAACAGCCAGGTACTGAGCTTATCCATAAACAGGGTGTGATACCCGGTATCCGTGGCAACCGTAACGATGAAATGTTTGCTTTTACCCTGTTCCGGCGTCACGGCAACCCGCCGCGAGATACTGCGGTATACGGTGTTATTTTCTTCCGTCTGGATCATATAGTCGAGAATATCCCCCGACTTATTTAGCAGGACCGCTGGAACAACAGAATTTTTGGCATACAGTTCCACCAGTTTTTCATTTTCCATATTTTTTATAGAAATGAATAAGCCATTGTGCCCCACCATCGCATCGTTTATTTTTT
>OKCQ01000026.1_pt1 | contig 162335 bp, 139 predicted proteins | sample 1610061 | NCBI WGS metagenome assembly OKCQ01 (sample SAMN04436616, study PRJEB24849) | human gut metagenome | biome: human gut; feature: NICU; material: stool | host: Homo sapiens | place: USA: Saint Louis, MO | collected 2009-12-15 | reverse complement strand
AGAAAGACCCTTATAGGGTCAGAGCAAACCACCCGTTCTACGGGTGGTTATGATTATATGAACTTATATAATAATTATGATATATTAGAGTTAAAATTTTGTTGTGTTGTGAAAATATAGTTTTTATATGGGAGTAAGTATATGTTTCTAAAAATATATAATTATTTTGTGCGAGGCTTAGTACTTTTATTACTTATATGTATTCCATATAGTCTTGTCACGAATCCAGAGTTGATTGAAGATGAAGTAGACTTTTATTTCTTTGTTATCGCATATGTCATAATACTTCTGTTCTATGTGGTATGGAACTATATTTATAACTATTTAAGACGTAAAAGAGGTTAGCATTTGTGCATATTCATTTACCATTAGTTTTAGAAGCTATCGTTTTTTCTTGGATTGCTTTATATTAGCTTATTTATAAAATTTTATTAAGGAAAAAGCTTTCACCATTATTAGTATCTTTAATTGCTAATTCTGATTATGGTTTTATGAAAGTTCTTTCCTGGTCGGCAATTATTACATATCCGTTTATGCTGTTTAGCATGTTTTATTTCTTAGATTACATAGCTGTGCCAATTGTGTTGGTGTGGTTCTTACAGCCTATTTTGGTGTTAGCTGTACTATTAAAACAGCCACCTCGTAGTCTCTATTATGAATGGGCTAGAAAAAAACAGATGTATGTAGTTCTTTTTATTTTTGCTTACATAATGGCTGCTCTAATTTTGTTGAAAGTTAATAAGCTAATATAAGATTAAAGATAGAAATCCCCGATACTATATCGTATTAGTGTTTAGGACAGATGAGGTAAGATATAATGAATAACATAAGGATTCCAATATATAAAATATTAGCCATATGTTTTTTAGTGGGACTTAGTATAATTTATTTAAATTTTTATGGGATACATACCGAACTAGTAGATTCTTATAGTTTTGGTCGTTATCGAATTGTGTTTGGTGGAATGCTAGAGGATAGCACATATAAAACTAGATTGGAATTTTCTAAAATTTCTCATAAGGTGGTATTTCCATATTTATATGTAAAAGGGGAATCGGGTTATACTAGGGTTTTATTAACACCAATAGGTACAGATATTTTAAAGATACCCAATTACTCATTTTATGATACTGCTAGTATAATAGAGGATATTGATAGCATTAATAACTTAAAACGTATTTATGGTAAATCTATATCTATAAAAGATGATCTGAGCCAAATTAGTGAAGAGGATAGAATTATATTTAAATCATTATAATGAATGCGGATAGCATAAGGCATTTTTTTGATTGGAGTATATTTTATGCTTAAAATGATGCTTTTAAAGGTACATTATTATAGAATTTCATTAGTTTAAATTAAATATTGCTATAAGACATATAAAACAAAAAGGACGTAATAGTCTATTCTTCAGTAATAAGTATTATTGAAGATTTCAAGACTATTACGTCCTTTTATTTTCCGTTCATTTGAGGTATGAGAGGATGTTATAGATATATCATAGAAATGAGAGAGATTTTATTTCATGCGAACTGCTTCAGCAAATTCGTCTTCAGTCATAAGTTTTTCTTCCAAGATGATTTCTTTGATAGAGCAACCGCGTTTGTACGCTTCTTTTACCACTTTAGCGCTCTTGTCGTAGCCGATATATGGTGTTAAGGATGTAGCAATCATAAGAGATTGTTCTACGAAGAAGTTGAGTTTTTCAGGCACAAATTCTACGCCGTCGATGCAGTGTGTTGTGAACGAGTTCATAGCGTCTGAGAGGAGGCGACAGCTTTCAACAAAATCATAGATCATGATAGGCATGTACACGTTCAATTGGAATGCACCGCTACCTGCACAGAGTGTCATAGTCGTATTATGACCGAATACTTGGGCGCATACCATGGCCAAGGCTTCGCATTGTGTAGGATTTACCTTGCCTGGCATGATGGAGGAGCCCGGTTCGTTTTCAGGAAGGTGCCATTCGCCGTAGCCACAGCGAGGGCCGGAACCTAAGAAGCGAACATCGTTAGCGATTTTGAATAGTGTAGTAGCCAACGTATTGAGTGCACCGTGAGCCATCATAAATGCATCTTTCAAAGATAGGCCTTGGAATTTGTTATTCTTAACACGGAATGGCGCACCTGTTACTTCTGGCAATACAGTTTCCATAATGTCTAGATAGCCTTTAGGTGTGTTTACACCAGTACCAACGGCAGTGCCGCCGAGGGCTACGTCAAGTAGGTGGTCAGCGTTTTGCACCAGCATAGTTTTGGCAGTTTTTAGGCCTTCTACAAAGGCACTGATTTCTTGGTCCACCATGATGAAAGTAGCATCTTGTAAATGCGTACGACCAACTTTTTGCAAGCCTTTACCTTTTTCTTGCAATTTTTCAAAGGATTGGATAAGGCCGTCCAATGCAGGAATTACGCGTTTTGTAATTTCAAAGTACGCACAGATATGCATTGCCGTAGGGAATGTATCGTTTGTACTTTGGCCGCGGTTTACATCGTCGTTAGGATGAAGCGGGTTGCTTTCATCTAACTGTTTAGCCCGGTGAGCGATTACCTCGTTCACATTCATGTTAGTTTGGGTGCCAGAACCTGTTTGGAATACAGTCAATGGGAATTCATCATCCCATTTTCCGTCCACGATTTCATCTACTACTTGAGCAATGAGTTTCGCTTTTTCCTCAGTTACTGCGCCACATTTTGCATTGGTTAAAGCACATGCTTTTTTTACAAGCGCAAGCGCTTTGATTTGTTCAATAGGGATGCGGTGGTCACCGATCTTGAAATTATTGAACGAGCGTTGCGTTTGAGGTCCGTAAATTCGTTTAGCGTCGACTTCGACTGGTCCCATTGAATCATATTCAATTCTTGTTTCCATAATGTTTACAACCTCCTTAAAAGACATGCCGACCTTATCGCCGGTAATTTAATTATATAAAATCCTGTATATTTGTACAGAATAAAAGATAATGATTTCTATTTTCATATAGAAGAGAGGCGTATATGCGATTTGTGCATATAAGATAAGGGACGCATCCAGCGTCCCTTTCATTCATACCTTTATGGTTTCAAGATATATGTAATTATGAATAATGTTTTATGTGTAGAAAGATTATAAATTAATGATCCTATATGGTGGATACTAAAAGGTCTATTTCTACAGTTAAAAATATTTAGTGTACATTAGCGTGGTGGTCCTACAAAAACGACTTAGCGGCCCCGCGTAGCGGGGTGGGTGGCTTTGGAGGCTTTTGTAGGGCTACCACGCTTAGTAAAGCTTTTAGAGGAAAGAATAGACCTTTTAAGGTATTTGTTGGAGGGCTTAAACTTTATAATCTTTCACATGTATACATTATAAATATCGCATATATATTGAAATCATCGCTTTAACACGATAAAATGGAAGTAGCTTATTATATGTTGTAAGCTCTAGTTTCACAGAGGAGGTAAGTACTTATGAAACATGACTTTATGAGCCATGACCTTCATCTGCCGGAACTGACACTACGTGGGATGCTACTTGGTGCATTAATTACTGTTATTTTTACAGCATCTAACGTATATCTCGGTTTGAAGGTTGGTTTGACATTCTCGTCATCCATTCCGGCAGCCATTATTTCAATGGCAATTTTACGTTTCTTCAAGGATTCTAACGTTCTTGAAAACAACATGGTACAAACACAGGCTTCTGCAGCCGGTACTTTGTCCGCAATTATCTTTATCTTGCCAGGTCTACTAATGCTTGGTTATTGGAATGGTTTCCCATTCTGGCAAACATTCTTGCTCTGCGCATGCGGTGGTTCCCTTGGTGTGTTATTCACTATCCCATTGCGTCGTGCCATGGTAGTAAATAGTGATCTACCATATCCAGAAGGCCGTGCAGCAGCAGAAATCTTGAAGGTTGGTTCCCATAATGGTGGCCAAGGCCCTCAATCTAGCTCCGGTATGGGCGATATCGTATCCGGTGGTCTTGTAGCTGGTATTATTAGTCTTTGTGCGAATGGCTTCAAAGTTCTTGGCGACAGCATGAGCTTCTGGCTTCCTGTAGGTAGCAAAGGTATTACTCAAATTCCATTGGGCTTCTCTACAGCGTTGTTAGGTGCTGGTTACCTTATTGGTATCGCTTCCGGTATCGCTATCCTAGTTGGTGTACTCATCGCTTGGGCTGGCTTCGTACCTTACTTGACTAACATGCTTGCTCCAGATGGTGGTGCTACAGCTAAATTTGCAATGGCTGTTTGGAAATCTAAAGTTCGTTTCATCGGTGCAGGTGCTATCGGTATCGCAGCGATTTGGACTTTGATTACATTGATCAAACCTATCATCGAAGGTATGAAAATTTCTGTTAAATCCATGAATAGCAGTTCCTCTGAACGTGAATTGCATCGCATGGATACAGATATGAGCACAAAATCTGTTATTATCGTATTCGGTATCATCCTTTTAGGCTTAGTTCTTACATTCTGGGACTTCGTATCTGCAGTACCTATTAGCGCAGGTTTAATGTGGACACTTGTTATCGTAGGTGTTCTCGTAGCATTGCTAATCGGCTTCTTCGTAGCTGCTGCATGTGGTTACATGGCAGGCCTTATCGGTACATCTGCATCTCCAATCTCTGGTATTGGTATCTTGGCGACTATTATTTCTTCCCTAGTGGTGTACTTCATCGCTTCTGAAAATAACTTGTTCGCTACAGAAGCAGGCGTACAATTCGCTACAGCTATGGCCATCTTCATGACATCCGTAGTTATCGCGATTGCATCTATCTCTAACGATAACTTGCAAGACTTGAAAACAGGTCAACTCGTTGGTGCTACACCTTGGCGTCAACAAATTGCATTGTTACTTGGCTCCGTAGCTGGTGCGATTGCAATTGCTCCTGTTCTTAACTTGCTTTACCAAGCATATGGCTTCACAGGTGCGTTACCACGTGCTGAAATGGATCCTAATGCTGCATTATCCGCTCCACAAGCAACTTTGATGACTACAATTGCTCAAGGTATCTTCAGTTCTAGCATGGATTGGAACTACATCTTGATCGGCGTTGGTGTTGGCGTAGTAGCAATCATCGTTAACTTAATTCTTAAGAGCACAACAGCTTCTTTAACATTGCCTCCATTGGCCGTTGGTATGGGTATCTATTTACCTCCAACATTGGAAGTACCTCTTATCTTAGGTTCTTTCATTAGCTATTTCGTAGGTCGTTACCTAGTAGCTCGTGCTAAAATGCGTGCTGGCGAACTCGCTGAGTACGATGTTGAACAATCTAACCGCCGTGGCGTTCTCTTTGCGTCTGGTTTGATTGTTGGTGAAAGCTTGATTGGTGTAATCATAGCTGTTATTATTGTATTGTCTGTTACAACTGGTGGCGGTGAATCTCCACTTGAATTAGTAGGCCCTCAATTTGAAAGCACTGCACAATGGTTAGGATTGCTTGCATTCATCTTTGCTGGTTTATACCTTATTCGTCGTGTTGTAGCACACAAATTCAATAAAGAAGAAGCTTTAGCAATGAAAGCTGAGCAAGAACAACAATAAGAGGTAAACAATGAAATTAAAACAGTCTGTACTCATCATGATGGCTGCTGCATTGCCAGTAGTATCCTTTGCAGCAAGCGAAATTCCTGTAACTAAAGACACTGCTACAGTGCAAGCAGCGCAAGCTGATACGAATAAAGTAAATCGCAATGATTTAACATACCGTATCTCTAGCACTGCTACACCAGAGCAAAACCGTGCGTTACGCTCTGTAGCAACTAAAGTTGATCGCAATGCAGTTGAAGTAGTAGCACCAAATGCGGACCGCTATATGGACCGTAAAGAGGTGGCTGTATCTCCAGTGGAATCTACTACAGATCATCTTGATCTAGTGTTCCCAACAGTTAAATCTGTTAGCCCAACTGTAGAAAAAGCAATCAATAACACTATCAAAAAATACGTTGCTAAAGTACAAAATGACGTAGAAAAATTGAATGCCAAAGAAGCTGATAAAACAAATGTAGTTATGTACTACGATGTTAAAACAGATAAAAATGGTATCTTCAGTGTATTGATCCATACGTACACAATGCGTGACCGTGATGCTAATGGCGTCAACTATGTAAAAGGCTTTACATTCAATACTACAACAGGTCGTCAATTATCCTTGTATGACCTTGGTGGTCTTAATAAAAAGGAATTAGTGAATGCTATTGAGAATAATCAAGATGTGAAAAATCAATTAGGCGGCGAAGTAAATATCGATAAAATGCCTACTGAATTCTACACAACTGATGATTATTCTGTTGTAATGGTATTGCAACAAGACGTGGATACAATCCACAGTGCAGGTACCGTATATGTACCAGTTGGTAACTTACGTGACCGCCAAAATGATGTAACAAAAAAATAATCGAACTGTGTGAATTCGATTATGTGTGTATAGTAACAGCTGTTTAATTGTGAGAAGAACCGCTCCTTCGGGGGCGGTTCTTTTTTGTATTATAGCAATTAAAATATAAAGGGAGATTACTATTTAGCTTTGAATGAGGGTAAAACAAAAAGCCGTGTAGATACACGGCTTTTTATTGTTGAGATTATTTATTTGTTGTGTCGTAGTAGTTTACGCGTGGAGGTAATGGGAATTGGATTGCTGCATCCGGTTTTACTGTCTCTGGTTGTGGTAATTGTACGACTACATTGTTTTTGAATTTCTTTTTGAAAGCTTTCACAGTGTCCTTTTGAACGGAGTCAGCTGTAATGATAAGAGCGCTTGTATCGTCGTTAGGACGGATGGAGATGATGTTACCTTTTGGCTCTTTTGCTTTGTATAAATCAATAGCGTCAGATTGGTAATCTTCAAGTTGTGCTTGATTTAACTTGCCTTGAGCAACCACAAGAGCACTTTCAAGTTGAGGATCTTGTGTTTCAGCGATTGCATGAGCAACAGCCTCTGCTTTTTTCTTATCGGTTAAAGACGCATGTAACTTGCCACCATCCCAGAAGAGGGCACCATCTTGACGGAATTTTGTGAAATCATTGCCATAGCCCAATGTTTTGTCGATGATAGTAGCTGTTTTGCTTTCTACTTGTTGCTTGAACAATGTGTTATGGAACGCAAGAGCTTGTTCTGTTTGCGTCATGCGATATGCAATTTCAGCTGCTTCAGCACGGGTTACATATTTTTCAGGGTTAAATAATGTGCCAGGAGCGTAGTTTGTGAAGCCAAGGTATGCAAGTTCACGAACTGCATCTTGAGCCCAAGGAGCTACGAATTTTTGGTCTCCATAAGCAATATTATCAAGTGCTGTTGGATCTTCTGTTGTATATCCTAAGTAGTGAATATAGTTGTCTGCTACTACAGCAAATTCTTGGCGAGACATATATTTTTCAGGTTTGTATGTATTATCGCCATAGCCGCTGATGATATTTTTACGCGCTACAGATTCGATAGCGAGGGCAGACCAACGATCGGATGTAATATCTTTAAATTTGCTAGATAAGAAGGCTGCTGTACCATCATCAGTGATGTTGTTGAAGAGAGCAGCTACTTCTTCACGAGTCATAGGTTGATTAGGTCGGAATGTACCGTCAGAATAACCTTTCATTAGATTTGCTTTTGTTACCGTACTGATAGAATTGGCAGCCCAAAAATCGCTAGGAACATCGGAGAAGATGTGGGCACGGATTTTTTGAATGTCTTGAGGCGTACCAATAGATGTATTCACAACTACAGGTGTAGCAGCTTTAGCGGCATCAAATTTATGAGCCTCTGCTTTAGTTGTTGCTACATTAGGAGCAGCTGTGTTTATAGTAACTGCTTGCGTGGAGGCTACACTAGGTGCTTCAACCTTTGTGGATGCTGCTGTAGTTGCAGGAGCCTGAGTCGTAGTATTTGCAGAAGCAAAGCCAAGTCCTGTTGTAGCTAATAATGTGCCGAGAACGAGGGCACGTAATGCGTAAGGGGTATTCTTGTACATAAAAATCCTTCCTAATTATGGTAAATGGCTACCGTTCTATAGCCGAAGAATATAAACTTTCACCAACAATAAAATCTATATTCATTATATAGCGAATAATAGGGCATGCATAGTGATATAAACAAAGCAGCGTAATACTAAGCGTATACGCTGCCTTGGCTAGTTGAGTGAACGCCGATTAGCGTTTTACTGTCATTTTTACTTTGGAACCGAATAATTTTGAGATTCCTTGTTGAGTTGCTTTAGATGCAGTTGTTACAACAGCGTAAAGTTGGTTGTTTTCTACATCTGGGAATGTAGCTAGAATTGTACCAGCTTTTTCGTTTTTGTTGTAATAGTTGCGGAAGTTCGCATCGATTGCATCGTATTCAGTTTGGCTGTATTGGGATGGTTCAACTACAACGTAGTTATTTACAGTGGAATCACCACGTGCTGCAAGGTTTGCTTTAACTGTGGAAATATCGCTATCTGTTTTCAAAGCTACGTGCAATTGATTGTCACGCCAGTACATTACACCGTAATCTTGGAAAGCATCTTCTGTTTTGTATGTTTTATTCAATTCAGCGAATACTTTATCTTCCAAAGCAGCTTGTTGTTTTTGATCAAGTGCTTTTAACGTGCTGCGACGAACAGGACGAACTGTGCGAGTAGGTTCAGTTTTTTGAGCTACTGCGGCATTTTTATTGCCCTTTACGTCTTTTTCAACTTTTTTTGCATCAGCTTTTACGGCTTTGTCAGCTTTAGCTACATCTTTTTTAGCATCTTTGCTTACTTTGGACGCATCTTTTTCTGCTGCTGTATCAGCTTTTTTTACATCTTCTTTTACAGCTGTTTCAGCTTTAGCTTCAGTTGTAGTATGTTTTGGTGTTGCAAGGCCAGCACCATTAAGCATGCGGTTCAAGATTGTTGCCGCTTGTGCTCTTGTTACAGGTTGTTTAGGGTTGAAGTTTTCCGTTGCCCCAGATGCTACGATGCCACGTTGTGCCATGTATTGGATATCTGCCAAGTAAGCAGAGGAGATGCTAGCTTCGTCTTTGAAAGTAACCTTTTCTGTTTTTACAGGTGTAGAAAGGTTTAATTTCTTAGCCAAGCTTGCTGCGGATGCTACGAATTGTTCGCGGTCCATAGTTTTGCTAGGTGTGAAAGCTGTTTTAGATGTGCCTTCCATTACGCCTGCAGCACTTACTAATTTGATAGCGGAGCTGGACCAACGATCTGCTTCTACGTCAGAGTAGGATGTAGAAGATTCTTTTGTTACAATATCAGCTAATTCTTGTTCATTTAAGTTATGTTGTAATACTTTGCCGTAAATAGCAGCTGCTTGTTCACGAGTGATTTGAGCGCCAGGTTTGAATGTGTTATCTGCGTAACCAGAAAGGTAACCAGCTTGTGTCATTGCTTGGATAGCGTCGCGAGCCCAGTTATCTTTAGTGTCAGGATATACGCCAGCAGGTAAGTTTTCTTTAGCTTTTACAGCTTTTTTACCTTCTACTTTAGCAGCATCTTCTTTAACATCGCTTTTTACAGATGTATCAACGCGTTTAGCGTCGTTTTTTATGGAAGTATCTATGCGTTTAGCGTCATTTTTGGCAGATGCATCAACATGTTTTGCATCGCTTTTAACGGATGCATCAGCATGCTTAGCATCATGTTTTACAACTGTAGTTGCGTGTTTAGCATCATTTTTAGCAGATGTATCAACACGTTTAGCATCGTTTTTTACAGAAGTATCAACGCGTTTAGCATCGTTTTTTACGGAAGTATCAACGCGTTTAGCGTCATTTTTTACAGATGTATCTACACGTTTCACATCAGATTTAGCTGCAGTATCAGTTTTTGTAGCAACATTAGATACTTCGGCTTTTGCGTGCGCCGCAGTTGTTTCGGCGTGAGCCATGCCGAATGTAGAACCGAGGGCTAATGTAATTGCCAAGGATAAAGATAATTTATTTAGTTTCATTGAAAAGGCTCCTTTCAAACTATACTTATATAAAATAAATTATAACACTTTTTAAATTTATACACTACTATAAGAAAATGTAATATATAAGGATAAAAATTACATGAATTTGAAATTTAAAGGCTATTTATATAAATATTCAATGAATTATAGGTAAATAACGATATGAGAACCATTGAAGAATACAAAATGATAAACATTCCCAAAATCTAGAGTTTACGGGACTTTCACAAGAATCATTTATAAATAAGTAGGTATATGTGATAAAATGCAATGTTTATTATTACAAAAAGTCATAACGATATAAGAAATAAAAGGGTACATACTAATATAGCAATCCTTTGGACATTTTCTATATGATTAATTTATAATTATATCGATAAAGCTTTTGAATATTTATTTGAAAGCATAAGTAATGTTTCGGGCAGAAAATTATTGAAAACCTTTCACTAGAATTCTTGCCATAACACATACATATCAAAATTTTTTATTAGGTTAAGTACTAGAAAAGACGAGGACGATAATATGAAAATTCATCTTTTCCAACAGTGTTTGATTGACATGTTCTACCCACATGTAGGCATGGCTGGTGTAGAAGTACTTGAAAGATTAGGCTGCGAGCTCGTAGTGCCTAAGAAACAAGTATGTTGTGGCCAAATGTTCACTAACTCTGGTTACAACGAAGCAGCTATGGATGCAATTAAGAATACAATCGAATGCTTCGAAAACGCTGAATATGTAGTCAGCATGTCCGGCTCTTGCGCATTTGCAATCCGTGATGAATATCATCATTTCTTGAAAGATCAACCTGAGTGGTTGGCACGTGCAGAAAAATTGAGCGGCAAAATTTACGAGTTCACTCAATTTATTACTGACGTATTAGGTGTAGAAGATGTAGGCGCACGCTTTAACGAATCCGTTACATACCATACTTCTTGCCACGTTACTCGTTTGATGGGCATTAAAGAGCCTCCATTCAAACTCCTTAAAAATGTTAAAGATATCAACTTGATTGAATTACCACGTGCAGACCGTTGCTGTGGTTTCGGCGGTACATTCTCCGTTAAGAACCCTGAAATTAGTGAAGTTATGACACGCGAAAAAGCATTGGAAATCGCTGGCACAGGTGCTAACGTTATTTCCGGTTCTGACCAAGCGTGCTTGATGAACATCGCTGGTATGCTTGACCGTCTTCACAAAGAAGGCGAAATCGATCGCCGTATCAAAGTAATGCATATTGCTGAAATCTTAAACTGCCGTTAAGGAGGAGACGACATGGCACTTATATATGACAATCGCCCCTATAAAACACGTATAAAAGAATGTTTGGCTGATGATTTCAAAGTAGCAGCTATCAAAAAAGCACAAGACGTGTTTTATGATAAACGTAATACAGTAGTTGCGGACGTTCCTGAATGGTTAGATTTCCGCGCAGAAGCAGCTAAACTTCGTGATCACGTTCTTAACAATTTGGATTACTATGTAAACCAATTCGTTGAAAACGCTGAAAAAGCTGGTTCTAAAGTTCACTTTGCATTCGACGATAAAGAAGCAACTCAAATTGCTTTGGATATCCTACGTGAACGCGAAGCTAAAATGATCGTTAAATCCAAAACTATCTTAACTGAAGAAATTGGTTTGAACGAAGTTCTTGAAGAAGCTGGTATTGAAGTAAACGAAACTGACTTGGCGGAATTCATTTTGCAAACTGCAGTGAGCCCACCATCTCACATCGTAGTACCAGGCCTTCACTTTGAACGTAATAAAATCCGCGAAATCTTTGCTGAAAAATTAGGCTATACAGGTACAGAAAACCCTACTGAAATGACTCACTTCGTACGTGGTTATGTACGTGAACGCTTCTTGAAAGCTGACGTAGGCGTTAATGGTTGTAACTTTGCAGTTGCTGCATCTGGTACTTGCACAATCGTTTCCAACGAAGGTAACGGTCGTATGGCTAGTTCCATTCCTAAGACTCAAGTAATCTTCTTAGGTACAGAACGTATCGTTCCTGACTTCAAAGCTCTTGACGTAATGATGGAAATGTTGAACCGCTCTGCAGTAGGTGCTAAAATTTCCAACTACTTCTCCATGATGACTGGTCCTGGTCGTGCTGGCGAAGCTGACGGTCCTGAAGAAACTCATATCATCATTATCGATAACGGTCGTTCCGGTATCTTGGGTGGTACATTCCAAGAAATGTTACGTTGTATCCGTTGTGGTGCATGTATGAATATCTGTCCTGTATACCGTCACATCTCTGGTCACGGTTATGGCTCCGTATATCCAGGTCCAATGGGTGCTGTATTGACTCCATTGTTCAAAGGTTACGACGTAGCAGGCGATCTTCCATACGCTTCCACATTGTGCGGCGCATGTACAGAAAACTGTCCAGTAGCTATTCCATTGCATGAATTATTGATGGAACACCGTCATATTATGGCTGACATCGAAAAAACTCGTCCGAAAGCAGAAGAAGCAATCTTCACTGCAGCGGCTAAGATGTTTGGTAACTCCACATTATTCGACCTTGGTACAAAAGCTGGTGCTATCGGTATGAACTTGATCAGTAACAAAGAAGGCAATATGCCTACATGGACTCAAGCTATTCCAGTTATGAACGGCTGGACTAAATCTAAAGAAATGGGTACATTGAAGTTCAAGAAATTCCGTGACTTATATGCTGAACATGAAAAGAACAAGAAGAAGGAGAAAAAATAATGGATGAAGCTAAACGTAAACAATTTATTGCACGTTTATCTCGTGCATTAGGCCGTGATCAAGAAATGTGCCCTGCATTTGTAGAGGACTTTGATTACAGCCATGGTCCTCAAGAAACTATGTTCAAAGATTTGAATAAAGATCAAATTTTGACAATGTTTAAGGAACAATGTCAACGTGTTGGTACAAAATTCGTTGAAACTACACCTGATAAATTAGGTGAAACAATTTTGGCAGCTATCGAAGATTGGGGCAATGGTAAGGTTGTATTCCCAAGCACTCCTGAAGTAGATGAATATAAATTAAAAGAATTATTCGAACAAGATGCAGCTAATAATGGCGGCACTCGTACATACTTCCAATGGGACCCAGCTAAAGGCCGTGAAGAATGTATCTCCAACACTGCCAATGCAGATATCGGTATTACATTCCCATACTGCGGTATTGCTGAAACTGCTACTGTAGTACAAGCGTCTGGTGAAGAATCTGGCCGTGCTATTAGCTTGTTGCCTACTACACATATCGCTGTATTGTACACGGATACAATCAACCCACGTATGACTCAAACAATGGAAAACTTGGCTGAACGTTATCACAACGATCCATCCAAATTCCCTACAAATATCTGCTTGATTTCTGGTCCATCCCGTACAGCTGATATTGAGTTGGTTACTGTAGATGGTGCTCATGGTCCTATCCAAGTAACTTACGTTTTGGTTAATCGCTAATACGTTAGGTAGGTATAGCTATAACTGAATAATTTTAAAGGTGATCTTCCTTACGAAGGTCACCTTTTTATATACCTAGCTTTCTATTATGATGTATAGTAATCATGAAATTATAGAGCCATATGTACATCCATGTAGATTAAGGTGTTTATGGGGCTTGCAGATTCTGCATAGATAAACTTATAAAATTCGAATTATTTTACTTGTAAAATTTTCGATATATGCTATACTTAATTCATAACCTATTATTGTGATATGAATTAAAGAGGTGTATTATGAATATTCCATTCTTTACAGATTACCTCATGTTAAGTAATCCAATAAGTATCGCTATTATCGCAGTATTTGTGCTCGCGTTAATCGGTATTTATGTATTGCAACGCAAGGGCACATCCTTTGGTAATCTCGTTATTATTGGTACTATTGTTGGTGCCGTACTCGGTATTGCAGTTCAAATCATTGCAGGCTTCCCAGATGATCCATCTAAAGTGGTTTACATCAAGGAAAGTACTAAGTGGTTCTCTCTAGTAGGGGGCGGCTTCATTGATTTGATCCGTATGCTTGTTATTCCTATTGTATTTATTTCTATCATCCATGTTATCTTGCATATGGAGGCGGGTGCTAACCTTAAAAAGTTAGTGGTGGCCATGGTATCTACTAACCTTGGCATGGTAGCAGTTGCTGCTATCGTTGGTCTTATCTTGGGTAATGCGTTTGGTTTAGGTCAAGGTTTCGATATTGTTGAATCTGGTAAAAAGATTCGTGAAATCAAACCAATGGTTGATACATTCCGTGCATTGATTCCAAGCAATCCAATTCAAGCTGCAGCTGAAACTAATGTTATTGGCATCGTAGTATTCGCTATTATCTTGGGTAGCGTTGCTCGTTTGTTGAAAAAAACAGGCACAAATAGCATGGAAATCTTTACTAAGCTATTTGATGAACTTCACCAATTGATTTCTTGGGTAGCAGACTTCATTATTGGTCTTATGCCATACGGCGTAGTTGCATTGTTGGCATCTACATTGGCAACACGTGGCGTGCAAGCTATTTTAGACATGGGTCTATTCGTAGTATTGCTTTATGTTGGTCTTTTGATTATGTTCGTTGTTCAAGCTATCTTGATTGCTAGCTTTGGGTACAATCCGATTACATATTTCAAAAAAGCAAAAGCTCCGCTCTTGTTGGCTTTTACATCCCGTTCCTCTATGGGCGTATTGCCATTGACTGTTGAAACATTGACTAAACGTCTTGGTGTAAATGCTACAACAGCTAATACAGTAGCATCTTTCGGTACTACTGCGGGCATGCAAGGTTGTGCAGGCGTATTCCCAGCACTTGTAGTTGTATATATCTCTAATGTAGCAAATATTCCATTTGATTTGACTATGTACATCATGAGTGTTATCGTTATCGCTATCGGTTCCGTTGGTATCGCTGGTGTTCCTGGTACAGCTACAATGGCTGCATCCGTATCCCTTAGTGGTACAGGCCTTGGTGCGTACTTCACATCCATCAGCCCAATTCTTGCAATCGATCCATTGATCGATATGGGCCGTACATGCTTGAACGTATCTGGTTCCTTAACAAATGCTCTCGTAGTAGATAAGATTATGGGTACCATCGATAAAGATGCCTATAACAATCCTAATGAAGGTCGAGTTTAATAGGCAGACTTAGGATTATTCCTACATAGTAGAATTTAATAATAATGAAAGAACAGCCTTTGGGCTGTTCTTTTTTTGTACGATTAGGATTTTCTATTGTTCTAATTAAAAGTGATTATTATTACAGATTGTAAAGCATGTTATTTGTAATTGATATTAAAATTGTGAGCTTGGCTACTAACATACGTATGCGTGTATGGTATACTAACCAATACAAAGTTTTGTATTATGCTTAATAGATATAAGCCAAGAGGGTAATAGTATGATTACACAAGAATTGAAAGATCGATTAATTGCAGACTATCCAAAGTTTGAAGATATGACGCATAAATTCTATAAGAAAGAAATGTCTATTGCGGATTATAAAGGTCAATCTGGGGCCTATGGTAGTTACGCCGAGCGCGGTGCTAACTCTGGTATGAGCCGTTGGCGCTTCAATGGGGGACGCATGACGCGTCAGCACATGCAGTTCTTAGCTGACTCTATCCGTAAATATAACTTACAACACGTACATTTTACTACCGGCCAATGCTTGCAAATGCATGGCCTCGATGGTGATACAATTTTAAATCTCTATAAAGAATGCTATGATCACGGTATCTATAACCGCGGTGCTGGTGGAGACAACCCAAATGTAGTGGCGAGTATTTTGCGCGGTATTGATCCTCGTGAAACCTTAGATATTACACCGTATGCAACGGCTATTAGCGAGTTCCTTCTAGAGCAAATGTTCTACATCAAAATCCCTCGCAAGTTTAAAATGGGCATCGACAATGGCTTTGATAGCACGCCTCATGCTACATTCAAAGACCTTGGTTTCAATTTAACGAAACATAATACCTTTGATGTATACGCTTGTGGTGGTATTGGCCCCAATCCTCGCATTGGTATTCCAGTGGCACATGATGTGCAACCTGAAGATGTGTTGTACCATGTGAAAACTATGCTTATGGTTTTTGCTAACCATGGAAATTTCAAAAACCGTGGTAAGGCTCGTACTCGCTACATGCCTGCTGAAATGGGTGGAGCGGAAGCTTTCATCAAGACCTATGAAGAAACATTGGCGATGGTGAAAGAAGTTGAACAATTAACAATTAATCCTGCTGATTATGCTTGTGAAATTACAAAAACAGGTAAGCGTGATAATTCTGTGGAAAATGATCGTATTCACCGTCAAAAACAAGAAGGTTTATACTACGTTGAATACCATCCGGCAGGTGGCGACGCTAATGTAGAACATCTATTGGCTGCTCTCGATTATGCAGTAACACTGGATCAAGTGGAAGCTCGTATTGCGCCGGACCAAGCATTGTTCTTCATCAACCTTACTGCTGATGAGGCTCGTAAAATTGCAGAATTAACAGATGACAGTGCAGAAAATGACTTCCGTCGCTCCGTGTCCTGTGTAGGCTCTACAGTCTGCCAAATTGGTATGCAAGACTCCAATGGTCTTTTGAAAGATATCTTCGGACACCTTGAAGAAAAAGGTGTAGATACAAGTAAACTCCCTCGTTTACACATCTCGGGCTGTCCACACTCCTGTGGTACACACCAAATCGGTGAAATTGGTTTCCACGGAGCTGTAAAATTAGTAGACAAGAAACCTACCGTAGCCTTTATCCTCGTAGACGGTGGTTCCGAACACATGGGCTCCGAAAACTTCGGTAAAATGGCAGGTAATATCGTAGCCACAAAAATCCCAGAATTCTTGGAAGCCTTGGCAAACATCCTAAACCAATCCCCAGAACCAGACTTTGGTACATGGAGAATGACACACAAAGCGGAATACATGGAACTTATAAAAGCATTTGAGTAAATTCCTCCTCCGCTTGTGATGGGGCCTCGTTATATTGCGACAACTCAATAAATAATAAAAAGAGTTCCCTCTTTGCTCCGTTCTTCGCAAAGTCGCTGCATAGGGAACTCTTTTTATTATTTGAGCGCCTACTATTAACTAGTCCCATCACAAGCTACATATGACATTTACTCAATATGCTTTTATATGATGGGGGAAGGGAAGGACTAGCCGCAGGCTAGTCCTTCCCCTACGGTGGGCATGGCACCACTACTATAAAGCCTAGCTGCAGGCTATTTTTTCCCACATGGTGGGCGTGGCGCCATTAGTTTAAAGCCTTTTTACATAGAACAATCGGCTTATCTAGGTGTTATGTATTTAAGTGTGTAGTTCTATTTTGATGGGACGCCTTTATAAATATAATTATAAAAAAGTACGAATATACTTGTGCAGCGACTTTGCGAAGGACGGAGCAAGCAAGTATATTTGTACTTTTTTTACTAGGTTGTAGAAATGAAATAGGGCCCCATCAAAATAGGGAGAATAACCTTGAAAAGCATATGTTGTCTAGATAACCCTTGATTGATTGTGTTATAATAGGCTTTATAGTAGTGTTTGGAGGATTTATCAGATGTTATTTACCGTCAATACAGAAGTCTGTACACGATGCGGCCTTTGCGTAGCTGACTGTCCGACAGGCTTGCTAGTGATGTCCGAAAATGGGCCTGTAACTGGCAAAGGAGGTTGTATCTCCTGTGGGCATTGTATTTCTGTCTGCCCTACACTTGCTCTTGATAGTGATATGACACCACGTAAAGAGCAAATCGATATCACAAAAGAACAAAAATTAACGCCAGAGCAAGCTGAGTTATTCTTGCGCAGCCGTCGCTCTATTCGTAATTATCAAAATAAACCAGTTCCTGCTGAGCTTATTCGCAAGGTATTAAATGTTGCGAGAATGGCTCCCACAGCAACAAATACACAAGGTATTTCTTATATTGTAATTCGGGATAAACAAAAGTTGCGCCGCATTGCAGATCTCGTTCTTGAGTGGATGCATTTAGCTGCGAAAACTGTGCCGATTATGCGTCTTTATGCTCGTGCAGCACAGGCTGAAGTGGATAAGGGCAAGGAATACATCTTGCGCGATGCGCCTGCTTTGGTAGTGGCTATTGGTTCTAAAAAGGATATTCATCGTACTCACGATAGTGGTCATTCTTGCTTGTCTTATGCCGAGTTGTATGCACCAACATTAGGCTTAGGTACTTGTTGGGCAGGCTTCTTTGAACATGCTGGGGAAGCAGAATATGAACCATTATTGGAGCTATTAGGTGTGCCTGAAGATAAAATCATTGCTGGTGGTATCTTAATGGGCTATCCAAAGGTTCGTTACCGCAATATTGTAGAGCGTAAACCATTAGATGTTACATTTGATACAGAAGAGTAAAAAAAGAGATACTTCAATGATTGTAATCATTGGAGTATCTCTTTTTTGCTATACAGTGATGATATAAATTATATTAGTTGGCAGTTGTAATAGTGCCTTTGAATGTTTCATCAATGTATTGTTTAATAGCATCAGATTTGTAGATGTCTGCAATTTTTTTGTATGTTTCGTTGTCTTTGTCTTCACTACGTACCGCAAGTACGATAACTGTTAATGGTTCATCTTTAGATTCGAAGAAGAAGCCTTGTTTTTCTACACTAAGACCAGCACTTTGTACATAGTTCATTGGAATAACTGCAATTGTTACATCATCTAGACTACGAGGTAATTGAGCTGCTTCTAGTTCTTGAATCTTTATATTTTTCGGGTTAGATGTGATATCTGCAACAGTTGCTTTGAAGCCGACACCATCTTTTAATGTAATTAATCCAGCTTTTGCTAATAAGGCTAATGCACGACCACCATTTGTAGGGTCATTTGGAATAGAAACAGTAGCGCCTTCAGGTACGTCTTGTACGCTGTGTACGCTATTACTGTATAAGCCCATACGCACTAAAATGGTTTTACCGATTGCTACTAAGTTGGAACCATTTTGTTTGTTAAAGTTTTCCATAAATGGTACGTGTTGATAAGCGTTTAGTTGAATATCGCCATCTGCAAGGGCTTTATCAGGTGTTACATAGTCTGAAAATTCAACTACTTTAAGATCGATTCCTTGTTTTTTAGCCTCTTTAGCAACTGCTTCAGCTACTTGAGCATGAGGGCCAGATGTAGCACCTATTTTGATTTCTTTAGGTGTTTGTGTTGATTGATTTGATGTACTACCACAACCAGCGATAGCAAATGCAAGAGCACCGATAAGTAATGGCGCTAATAATGTTTTTAATTTCATATAACCATCCCTTTCTACAATATATGTAATGTAAATATCCTATCATGTAAGTTGGTTTTTGTATATAGAGAAATATCTATGAGTTAGCTATAGATTAAAGTTATATGCTTTAGCATATCTAAAAATTTCGAAAAATGGTATAATATAAACAATAAGTTTTATACAGATTAATTTAAACGTCACGGTTTAATATATGCATTACAATTTAATATAAGTATTAGAAATAATTTAACCGTAGATTTAGGTAAATATAGGAGGCTACTATGTTTAACTTTGATTTTTATAATCCAACCTATATCGTATTTGGTAAAGATCGTTTAGGTGAATTAGATACATTGGTTCCAAAGGATGCAAAGGTGCTTATTACTTACGGCGGCGGATCTGCTGTGCGCAGTGGTCTTATTGATCGCATTGTGGAGGCACTTGGCAACCGCAAGGTAGAACAATTCGGCGGTATTGAGCCAAACCCATCTTTTGAAACTTGTGAACGTGCAGTAGCTTTCATTAAAGAACATAGAGTAGATTTCGTGCTCGCTGTAGGCGGCGGTTCTGTAGTAGACGCTACAAAACTTATCGTTATGGGCGCTACCTATGATGGTCCTGTCATTGATGTTATGAGAGCTGGTGTGCCAGAGGTTCCAGTAGAGATGGTACCAAATCCATTACCATTTGGTACAGTTATGACACTTCCTGCGACTGGTTCTGAAATGAACAATGGTGCCGTTATTACTTATGGGGACGGTAAATACCCTGTATTCAGTAGCTTAGTATTTCCTAAGTTCTCCATGCTTGATCCGACATTGACTTTCACATTGCCTGAAAAACAAGTTAAGAATGGTGTTATCGATACATTTGTACATACTACAGAGCAATATTTAACATATCCTGTAGAAGGCCGTATTCAAGATCGTTTCAGTGAAGGTATTTTGAAAACTATGATTGAAATCGGCAAAGAAACGGTAGAGAATCCAGAAAACTACGATATTCGTGCTAACCATGTGTGGGCTTCTGCCTTGGCATTAAACGGCTTGATTGGTGCAGGTGTGCCACAAGACTGGGCAACACATCTTATCGGTCATGAGTTGACTGCGACGTACCATCTTGACCATGGGATTACATTAGCTATTGTATTGCCTGCATTGTTAGAAGTGAAAAAAGCAGACAAGCTTGAAAAATTGGCACAATATGCTACACGTGTATGGCATATTACAGAAGGTACAAATCAAGAAAAAGCAGATAAGGCTATCGCTAAAACCCGTGAATTCTTCGAGTCCCTTGGTGTATCTACCCATTTGAAAGACTATGGTCTAGGCGAAGAAGCAGTTGATAAAATTGTGAAACAATTAGAAGCCCATGGTATGACACAACTTGGTGAAAAAGGCGATGTAACACCAGAAGTAGCTCGTGAAATTTTAACGCGCGCTTTATAATACATTTGGTTAAAGCCATCAAAATTGACACTGATTATATACAATGTATATAATAGCTTACATAAAAGACACCATATGGTGTCTTTTATTATTGTTCAAATTAGTTTTTAGCGTCTGAAAGAGGGCTAAGATTAGTTTTGACTATTGTTTACATATATAAGATATATGATTTGGAAAGGAGAAAATCCTTTGAGTGAAATAAAGCGTCGAAGTGCCTTTTTCTTTGCGCTTCCTATTATGATTCCTATGGGGATTAGCTTCTTTTTCATAGGATTAGGGTTTGGCTTGTATGCGACGAGCCAAGGCTTCCCGTGGTGGACGGCGCCTGTTTTAGCAGCCACTATTTTCGCAGGTTCTATGGAATTCGTAACTATTGGCATGCTCATGGCAGGCTTTGACCCGTTAAATGCCTTTGTTTTGACCATGTTTGTCAATGGGCGTCATTTTTTCTATGGATTACCTATGTTACAGCGCTATGTTAATATGGGTTGGAAATGGTTCCCTACCGTAGCTTGGATGTGCGATGAAAGCTTTGCTATCAACGCCACAACTAAACTTCCAGAAGATGTAGATGACAAGTGGTTCTATTTCCATGTGTCTTGGCTTAACTATGTATTCTGGATATTTAGTACTCTTGTAGGGGGCTTATTCGGGAATTTATTGGCTACTGTAGATTTGCGGGGCATTGATTTCGTCTTACCGGGCCTATTTATTGTGATATTCCTTGAAATGTTATTGAATGCTAAGAATAATAGGATTAAAGCCTTTGGTGTAGCGGGTGCCATAGTAGCACTTATTATGCTATTAGTAGTAGGTAAGTCCCTCTTTATGCTTACCTCCATGAGTTGTATGCTCGTAGCGTCTTATATTGCGTATAAGTGGGGAGGTGTGCATCTTGACTAGTACAGAAATGGTCATGACCGTTGCTATTGTTGTGGCCGGTACATTACTCACTCGTTTTGGTGCCTTCCTCGTATTTCCACCAGGGAAAAAGGCGCCAGATTTTGTACTCTTTTTAGGTAAGGCTTTGCCGGCTGCTGTTATGGGCATGCTCGTTGTATATACCTTTAAAGAGACTGTCGTTCTAGCATATCCTTATGGTATCCCTGAGCTTATAGCATTAGTCGTTACGGTTGGGTTACACTTGTGGAAGCGTAATATGCTCATATCGATTGCTGCCGGTACAGTAATTTATATGATACTAGTACAAGCCGTATTTAATGTGCCGAAATAAAATAAACCACTTATATCTATCTAACTTAGATATAAGTGGTTTTTTACATATATTGTTTTATTTACTTTGTCATCATAGTTGTAGTGTGTATTATAATTGATGCTAACCACAAATAGGAGTTAGTATGTACTATTTAAGTTGTAATAGTCGTTCAAGACCTGGCGCTGTATGGTGATCTTCCAAGAAGTCTTGTTGATCTAATAGTTCCATAACGTCCATGTCGATGTTTGTAAGTTTGAAATCGAATACATCGAAGTTGGCTTCCATGTGACTTACATTATTTGCCTTTGGCAATGGAATGATGCCACGTTGAATGTGCCAACGCAAGATGATTTGATGTTTAGACACGCCGTATTTTTCAGCCAAGCTTTTGATGATAGGATGGTCAAAAATAGGTTGGCGGTCACGGGTGAATGGAGACCAAGCCATGCCCACTACTTGATGCTTTCTCATCAATTGAATAAGAGATTGGCGTTGGTTGAATGGATGACATTCAATTTGGTTCACCACAGGTTTCACATTGCAGTGATATAGCAAGTCGATTAAGCGATCTTCGTAAAAGTTAGATAGGCCTAACCCGCGCAATACGTTTTGGTCGTATAACTCTTCCATGGCGCGCCAAGAACCGTAATAGTCGCCAAGGGGTTGATGTACGAGCATAATATCGATATAATTAGTGTCTAATTTTTTCAAGGAGCTTTCAACAGCACGCATCGTATTATCGTAGCCTGCGTCGGTATGCCAAATTTTTGTGGTAATAACGATGTCAGTACGTTTAACGCCAGATGCTTTGATACCTCTGCCAACGGCCTCTTCGTTGCCGTAGTAGGCAGCTGTATCGAGTAATCGATAACCTACGTTTAATGCATTAGTTACGGCTTGTTCTGTTTCTCCTTCGCTACCTGTTTTGTAGGTACCATAACCGATAGAGGGAATAAAGCTACCGTTATTTAAAATTCTAAAATCCATCCGTTCTTCCATGAGAACCTCCGTTATATCCATTAATTAAAGGAATTAGCTTTCATACAATTCTAATTGATTTTATGATATACTAAGGTATTGATAAAAATCAATATGACAGGAAGTGACAGAATGAAATTAAAACGAATTTATTCTGTAGTTGCTATGCTTGGTGTTGTGATGATGGCCTTGGCCATCGCTGGTTGCGGTACGAAAACGGTATCCGTTGCTGATGTAACATACAAGGATATGCCACTGCAGATCCATAATGACGCCAATGTAACAGCTCTCAATAAGGCGACGGTAACGCCGACGTTGACGGGGCAGGTCGCATATGCTGTGAAAGTAGGCGACCAAGTACAACAAGGTCAAGTCTTGGCCACTGTAGATACATCGGCTTTACAGCAACAGCTAGCATCCTTACAAGGTCAGTTAGCGCAAGCCTCAGCTCAGTCCTATGCGACGTCTGTGACAACTACGACAGCAGCGTCTGTAGATAGTGCTCAATTGGCACAAGCTCAGAAGATGCGCGAAGCGGGCATGATTACTCAAAAAGAATATGATCGCATTGTAGAGCGGTCTCAGCCACAAACTACGACAGTAACAACTGGCGGTGGCGGCGGTGGTGCTAATACGGCGGCTATTGAGGCTCAAATCGCTCAAGTATCTGCACAAATGGCAGCATCTACAATTGTAGCGCCTATAGCTGGTACGGTAACAGCTATTTACAATGAAGACCGTCAAATGGCGATTGCAGATCGTCCGTTCATGATGATTCAACAATCCACACCGATGGTAGCATCCCTTAGCATTCCTCGTGATGCGGCGATGAAGTTAGGCACGCCTGACGCTAAAAAGGGTATTAAGGTACTCCTCAAGGTAGGCGACCAAGAGTTACCAGGTGAATTGACCTATGTAGATGTGACTCAGCCAGAAAATGTGCCAAGCGTTCTTGTGAAAGCTACTTTCAACAATGACAAAGGCCTTATCAAGGCTGGCGAGTTCTATACGCTCATCATCGAGTCAGATATAAAAGCGAAGATGCTCACTGTACCAAGCAAAGCGGTTCGCGAAAACCAAGACGGCAAATACGTATATGTATTGACTGAAAATAATACGGTTGACGTACGTGTCGTTGAGGTCGGTATGACAGAAGACGATAATGTAGCAATTATTTCAGGCCTAAACGAAGGCGATAAGGTAATTACAACCGACGGAAACTTTGAATTAGGCGAATCTGTTAAATTATAATGAAGAACCATGTTGTTATAGGTACCCATGGTAAATACCTCGACCGAGGAATTTGATAGGAGGGATTATTATTTTAGAATTTAAACGTTTTGAACTAAGAGACAAACCATTAATCGACAAATATTTTGAACAACATCATTATGAAGCATCTGATAATTGCTTTACTACATTATTTATGTGGCAAGATGCGTATGGTATTCGTTGGGCTGAGGAAAACGGTGTATTGTACATCCAAGGTGGCGGTAAACGTGAACCATTCCTATTGCCTCCATTTGCCGGTAAAGATGCAAAGTTCCTCGATGGTTTGTTACGCGCTAAAGAATGGTTCGTAGAAAATAATTTGCCATTCCGTTTCAAAGGTATTAGCAAAGTTGTAAAAGAGCGTATGGAAGAGTTATGTCCTGGTCGTTATGAATTTACACCTGACCGCGACAACTACGAATACATTTACAAATCTGAAGATCTTATCAACTTATCTGGTAAGAAGTTCCGTCAAAAGAAAAACCATTTGAACCAATTCCGTATGCAATATTCTAACTATGAATATATGCCAATCACTGAAGATATCATTCCATTGTGCCGCGAAACAGCAGCATCTTGGGTAGAAACTCATCATGAAGAAGGTATCGAAGATGAATTGGTTGCTATCAACTTATTATTTGATAATTGGGAGACACTAGGGCTTAAAGGTGGCGCCATCAAATTGTTTGGCCGCGTTGAAGCTTTCAGTATCGGTGAATTGTTGAATGATAAAATGGCGTTGATTCACATTGAAAAAGCAAATCCAGATATCCGTGGTTTGTACCAAGCTATCAATAATGAATTCATTCGTCATGAATTTAGCGATGTAGAATTCATTAACCGTGAAGAAGATATGGGCTTGCCTGGTCTTCGCCAAGCAAAAGAATCTTACAATCCAGATCACTTTGCTGAAAAATACGACGCAGTATATGCTAACGAAGCAGACAATGCGACAGGCGGTAAATAAAAATCTGAGCTATGAAGCCGATGTGCTTCATAGCTCTTTTTGTTATAATAGAAGTGTTAGCCTATCTATTTGACTGTATATTTTGTATCATCATGGCGATGCGATGCGATGCGATGTAACAGATAGAAAGTGGTTTATTACTATAACGAGGATATACTTATGGAATTTAGAATTGCAACGGCTCAAGATACGCCACATGTAGAAAATCTATGGTCGTACTGCTTTGAACCAAAGGAAGACCCATTCTTCCAATATTACTTTACCAATTGCTATGAACCAGAAAACACAATGGTTGGTCTCGAACAAGGTCAATTGTTGAGTACCGTTCATTTGCGTCAATATAATATCAATGTTCGTGGTGCTGTATTGCCTACAAGTTACATGGTTGGCGTAGCAACACATCCAGCAGCTCGCCGTGGTGGCGTAGGTGGTGCCTTGCTAAAGTCTTCTCTTGAAGAACTTCGCAACCGCGGTCAAGCATTGACGATTTTAATGCCTTCCAAGGCTGCATTCTACCAACAATATGGTTGGGAACTCTATGCACATCAATGGGTGAACGCTATGTCTCTTGAGGACTTGCGCCCTATGACTGATAAATCCTTGAGCTTTGGTTTACTTAATAGCGTTGACCAATGGACATTGCTTGATCCTGTATATAAAGCATATACAGCTCGTCTTTCTGGCTATGCTGAACGCGGTGAAAAGGAATGGAAACGCTTGCTCGGCAGCTTCTTTGCAGAAGGCGTGAATATCGCTGTAGTGCGCAATGATGAAGGTGTTATCGAAGGCTATGCGGTATATCGCTTAGGTCAACCTGAAATTCCTGTATCCGAATTAGTTTATACTACACGTCGTGCACAACGAGCATTGTTGAACTACTTCTATAACCACCGTTCTCAAGGCACTACTATTCGTTGGAATGAGGGCCTTCACGATACATACTATCGCTTCTATCCAGATGGTAAAAGCGGACATTCCACAATGCCGTACATGATGAGCCGTATTGTGGATGTGAAAGCTGCCTTCGAATCCATTCCTGTAAACCCAGAGGCTTTGATGATGCCTATTACAATGACCTTTGGTGTGAAAGATAGCCTTTGTGAGTGGAATGAAGGGTGCTATGAAGTCCAATATGGCGGTGCATTGACACCATCTGTTAAAAAGGTGTCTGACACATTAGATGGGGACGTAGATATTACTGTTGAAGTCGGTGCTTTGAGCCAACTCTTAATGGGCACATTAACCGCTCGTGATCTTGCTTTTGAAGGTAAACTTTCAGCTAATGAGGAATGGCTAGAATTCTTCGATATTCTCTATCCTGAACAAAAAACATATATTAACGAATGGTGGTAATATGAGCTGGAAAACGTATACGGTGAAAGAACCGACAGAATTGACGGTCTCTAAATATGTAAAAGAACGCTTTTCATTATCTTCTCGAGATATTCAAATGATGTTCCGCAAGAAACGGGTGAAAGTAAATAGCCGTGTAGCCCATTCCCAGCGTTCCCTCAAAAAGGGTGATGTATTAACTTTGGAATTACCACAGGATAAGGACTATGGCGTCGATGTAGAAAAAGGTCCAATTACAGTTCTCTACGAAGATGCTCATACTTTGGTGGTTGATAAAGCTCCATTCATGCTTGTTCATCCAGCGGGACAAACTAAATCTGGTACATTGAGTAACTATGTGGCTGGGTATTATGCGAAAAAAGGTGTAGTTCACAAGGTACGCCCTGTACATCGTCTTGACCGAGACACATCTGGTTGTATTCTCTTTGGTAAAACAAAGGAAGCTCAGCAATATTACACTGATGAATTACAAGCTGGTCGTATCGATCGCATCTATACTGGTCTTGTAGAAGGTCGCATTAACTCAGATGGTGTTGTCGATGCACCTATCGGTGTAGATCCAGTATTTGATAACCGCCGTGTCATCGATGAATTTGGTCAACCGGCTCAAACGGAATATACCGTTCTTGGTCACGAAGGCGAACATACGCTATTGAAGTTCAAATTATTAACTGGTAGAACACATCAAATCCGCGTGCACATGGAACACATTGGTCATCCTATTGTGGGAGATGCCATGTATGGGACACGCAATAAACCTTATACACGTCAATGCTTACATGCGTCAGAACTCACCTTTGTACCCTATGGTAAGGACGAGGCTATGACGGTAACCTGTGAAGTAGGGGATGATTTTGGTCGTGAAAAATAGTAATTGCTTTTATAAGTATCATCAACTATAATCTAAATGAAGATGTGGTCATAGAGCATGCCACGTAAAATAAAGAAAGCTCAATTGCTAGATGTGGTCACAGAGCGTGCCACGTAAAACAAAAAAAGCTCAATTGATGATTGTGTATTCGTGTATACAAAAAACAATAGTGATAAAAATGCATAGTCTATGACTTAAAGTCATGGACTATGTTTTTTTTATATTTTCAATTCACAGTGGACAGGAGTATACTATGTATAGACAAAAATTCTATAGAATTTAAAATTTAGATGAGGATATGGACGGTTACAGCCGATAATATCACTACAGAATGGATTCTTTAGAAGTAGTTTATAGTTATACTTTCACCAAGACCGAACGGAACGATGCCGCAGAGCTTGGATTGATCAAGTGATATGAAGGAGTGCACGTTATGGATAGGAATCAGAGCACAATCGAGCAACAATGTCTAGATCAAGCTAGACTAGAAGCTAATGGTATGTACAGCAGCCAATTTGAAAAGGATGCGTGCGGCATGGGCTTTGTCGTTAATATTAAAGGTAAAAAATCCCACGATATTATCGATGATGGTTTGCGTATTTTAGAGCGCCTTGAACACCGTGGTGGTGCTGGTGCCGATAAGGACACAGGGGATGGTGCCGGTATTTTGGTACAAATTCCTCATGAGTTTTTCAAACGCGAATGCGAAGTGCTTGGTATCAACTTGCCTGCAGCTGGTGAGTACGGCGTAGGTATGATATTTGCCCATAAATATGAAAGCCTCCGTAACGAGCAAAAACGCATTTTCGAAGAGGTTGTACGCGAAGAAGGCCAAGTTGTTCTCGGTTGGCGCGAAGTGCCAGTTGATGGTACAAAAGTTGGTAAAGAAGCAGCTGCCATTCGCCCTTGGATGATTCAAATCCTCATCGGTAAAGGCCCAGACGTAACTAATAATAAAGAATTTGAACGTAAATTATATATTATTCGTAAATTAGCAGAAAAACGCATTGTTCCATTGAGCAAGGAATTATCTAGTGATTTCTATATTGCATCCTTGTCCTCTAAAACAATCGTATATAAAGGTATGTTAACACCTGGTCAATTGCGTGACTTCTACCTTGATTTGAGTGACCTTGACTTTACATCTGCATTGGCTATGGTTCACTCTCGTTTCAGTACGAATACATTCCCAAGCTGGGCTCGGGCGCATCCTAACCGTTTCTTAGTGCATAATGGTGAAATCAACACAATCCGTGGTAACGTAAACTGGATCAATGCTCGTGAAGGTAAAGCGGAATCTCCATTATTCCCAGATATTAAAAAGGTATTCCCTGTAGTAGATGATAGCGGTTCTGACTCCGCTATGTTCGACAATACTTTGGAATTCTTGCACATGACAGGTCGTTCCTTGCCTCATGCGATTATGATGATGATTCCTGAACCTTGGGAACGCAATAATCTCATGAGCCAAGAAAAACATGACTTCTATGAGTTCAATAGCTTCATGATGGAACCATGGGATGGTCCTGCCGCTATGGGCTTTACTGATGGTACTGTTATCGGTGGCGTACTTGACCGTAATGGTTTACGTCCTGCTCGTTACTATGTAACAACTGATGATCGCGTTATCATGGCGTCCGAAGTGGGTGTAGTAAACGAAAATGCTGAAAATATTCGCGCTAAAGGTCGTTTGGAGCCAGGCAAAATGCTTCTCATCGATACAGAGGAACAACGTATTATTTCCGACGAAGAAATCAAACAACGCGTTGCTACTGAATTGCCATATGATGAATGGGTAAAAGAGCACGTAATCCACTTGTCTGAAATTACGCAAGCTGATGAAAGCGATATTCCAAAAGTAGAAGATTTGTTCCAAAAGCAACAAGCCTTTGGTTATACTCAAGAAGATCTTGTACGTATGATCGTACCTATGGCGAAAGATGGTAAAGACCCTGTAGGTGCAATGGGTGCCGATGCTCCACTTGCTATCTTGTCTGATAAACCACAATTGTTATACAGCTACTTCAAGCAAATGTTCGCGCAAGTAACAAATCCTCCAATCGACTCCATTCGTGAGGAAATGGTTACATCTACACGCGTTATGCTTGGTAACTCTGGTAACTTAACAGATCCTAATAAAGCTGGTACCTATGCGTTGTCCATGCGTACACCAATTCTTACAAATCAAGAATTGGCGTCCATTAAGGCTCTTGATTGCCGTCGCATGAAATCTGTTACATTGCCAATCCTCTTCGACCCAACTAAGGGTGCGGATGGCTTGCGTGATGCGTTGAATGAATTGTGCGAAAAAGCAGAAGAAGCAGCACGTACAGAGCAAAATGTATTGATTTTATCCGACCGTGGAGTCGATGAAAATCATGCACCAATTCCAGCGTTGTTAGCTGTAGCAGCTGTTCATAATCACTTAATTAGAAAAGTATTGCGCACAGAAATTGGTCTTATCCTCGAATCTGGTGAGCCTCGCGAAGTACATCATTTCTGTACATTGATCGGTTATGGTGTAACAGCTATCAATCCTTACTTGGCCCTTGAAACTGTACGCGATTTACAAGCTCGTAAACGCCTTGGTGATATTACACCTGAACAAGCAGAAAAGAACTACATTAAAGCAGCTGTAGGCGGCATTATGAAGGTTATGTCCAAAATGGGCATCTCCACAGTTCGTTCCTACCATGGTGCCCAAATCTTCGAAGCTTTGGGCTTGAATACCAACTTTATTAATAAGTTCTTCGTAAATACACCAACACGTATTGGCGGTATTGGTCTTGTAGGCGTTGCCAATGAAGCATTGGCTCGTTATGACCGTGCTTTCAAATCCGATGAATCTGTGCTTGAACCAGGTGGTTGGTATGGCCCTGTAAAAGATGGGGAAGAGCATTTGTTCAATCCTAAAACAATTGATCTTTTACAAGAATCCCTTATCAACGGTGATTACGCAAAATATAAAGAATACTCTAAAGCGATTCGCAACGATTACCATGTAACATTGCGTTCCTTGATGGAATTAAACTACCCAGTGGGCGGCGGTATTCCTATCGAAGAGGTTGAGCCTGAAGAATCCATCGTAAAACGCTTTAAAGCGGGCGCTATGAGTTATGGTGCTATCAGTAAAGAGGCTCATGAAACGATTGCTATCGCTATGAACCGTCTTGGCTCTACATCTAACTCTGGTGAAGGCGGCGAAGACGTAGCTCGTTTTAAACCATTGCCAAATGGCGACAGCATGAACTCTGAAGTAAAACAAATTGCATCTGGTCGTTTCGGTGTAACTGCAAACTACCTCATTCATGCAAAAGAATTGCAAATCAAATGTGCACAAGGTGCTAAACCAGGTGAAGGTGGTCAATTACCAGGTAAAAAAGTATACCCTGAAATCGGGAAAGCTCGTCACTCCACTCCTGGCGTAGAACTCGTATCTCCACCACCACATCACGATATTTACTCCATCGAAGACTTGGCAGAGTTGATTTACGATTTGAAATGCATTAACAAAGATGCTCGTATTTCCGTTAAATTAACATCTGAAGCAGGCGTTGGTACTATCGCGGCTGGTGTAGCAAAAGCAAAAGCAGATAATATCTTAATCTCTGGTTACGATGGTGGTACAGGTGCGGCAGGTCGTACATCTGTAAAACATGCTGGTGTGCCTTGGGAATTAGGTTTGTCCGAAACTCATCAAACATTGATGCTCAACAGATTGCGTGACCGTGTTAAATTGGAAGTAGACTCCAAGTTGATGACTGGTTTCGATGTAGCTGTTGCGGCTATGCTTGGCGCTGAGTTATTCGGCTTCGGTACATTACCACTCGTTGCTGTAGGCTGTAAAATGGCTCGTGTATGTAACCTCAACACATGCCCTTACGGCGTTGCTACACAAGACGAAAAATTGCGTGCTCGTTTCACAGGTAAACCTGAGTATGTAGAAAACTTGATGATCTTCATCGCTCGTGAATTGCGTGAAATCATGGCTCGTTTAGGCATTCGTTCCGTAGCTGAGCTGGTAGGCCGTATCGATCTTGTTCGTCAAAAATCTCAAGACGATAACTTCAAATTGTCTCGCGTTGACCTTAAACGCGTATTGTTCCACCCATACATCGATGCATCTGTAGGTCATATGCATATGGTTGACCAAGATCACGAATTGGAACGCACATTGGATATGTCCAAACTCTTGCGTATGTGTCGTCCTGCTATCGAAGATCAAAAACCTATCCGCGCTAAATTGGCTATCAATAATATTAACCGTGTAGTAGGTACTTTGGTTGGTTCTGAGGTAACACGTCGTTATGGTGAAAGCGGCTTGCCAGATAACACAATCAAATTGAACTTTGAAGGTTCTGCTGGTCAATCCTTCGGTGCTTTCATTCCTAAAGGTATGACATTAGAACTTGAAGGGGATGCGAATGATTACCTCGGTAAAGGCTTATCCGGTGGTACTATCACTGTATATCCACCTAAGAAATCCATCTTTGAAGCTGATGAAAACATCCTTATCGGTAATGTTGCCTTCTATGGTGCTACATCTGGTACATCCTACATCAATGGTGTAGCTGGTGAACGTTTCGCCGTTCGTAACAGTGGTATCACAGCTGTTGTAGAAGGTGTAGGCGACCATGGTTGTGAATACATGACTGGTGGCGAAGTGCTTGTACTTGGCAAAATTGGTCGTAACTTCGCAGCAGGTATGTCCGGTGGCTATGCGTACATCCTCGATTGCGATGAACGTTATGTAAACACAGGTCTAGTAGAATTACGTCCTGCTAATAATGATGACCTTAAACGCATTAAAGAATTAGTAGAACAACACGTATTGCATACTAATTCCGCTAAAGGCCGTCACATCCTTGAAAACTGGAATAACTTTGTAAACAGATTTACAAAAGTTGTACCTGTAGCATATGAAGAAATGCACGCTGCTATTGAACGCTATAAAGAACAAGGCTTATCCTTGGAAGAAGCTCAATTAGCTGCATTCAAAGAAAAATATGCAAAATAATTTCTAATCTAACTGAATATCCTTTAGATAAGACATATGAAATGCCTCTATAGCTTTGACTATAGAGGTATTTTCATGTATAATATTTGTATTGCAATATTGGATCATGGCAGTTCTCGGGCCTGTGCAATGGGGGCCTGTGAATCGTGTCAGGACTGAGAGGTAGCAGCACTAAGCGGTAACCTTCATGTGCCACGGGGAACCCGGGGGCTGTCGTGATCGAATATTGCAAGGCGGCCTGTGGGGCCGCTTTTTTTATGTCTAATTTAGAATGCATGATATTCGATTCTGGACTATACGATGTTGTATTATGAACCATATGATGGAGTTTTGACTAGGAAATATCAGCATTATTTATAAGTAAATATATTACTTTCGTATTGGGGAAAGAACTTTATTAAGGAAGTCAGAATTTTCTGAATATGGTATAATAAAGTATTGTAATTTTCGGAAAAAGGGGGTGTTCCAATGGCATATATTGCGTTATATCGTAAGTACCGTCCGCAGACCTTTACCGATGTGGTTGGTCAGCATCAAGTATCGGATACGTTGATGCGCGCTATCCGCGAGGATAAGGTAGCTCATGCGTATTTGTTTGCTGGTCCGCGCGGAACTGGTAAAACGAGTATGGCCAAGATTTTTGCACGCGCTATCAACTGTGAGCATGGGCCAACGGATCATCCTTGTAACGAGTGTAGTGCTTGTAAATCGATTTTGAGCGGTCAGTCCATGGACGTTCTTGAAATCGACGCCGCATCCAATCGTGGTATCGATGAGGTGCGTGCCCTTCGTGAAAGTGTCAAATTCATGCCTGTTGAGGGCCGTAAAAAGGTGTTCATCATCGACGAAGCCCACATGCTTACGACCGAAGCGTGGAATGCGCTTTTAAAAACTATCGAAGAGCCGCCGGCTCACGTTATGTTTATCTTCGCTACTACAGAAATTGAAAAGTTACCTGTTACTATCGTATCTCGTTGTCAGCGATACACCTTTAGACGGATTACGTCTGACGATATCGCACAGCGTTTATCCTATGTAGCGGAAAAGGAAGGTTTTGGCTTAGATCCTGCAGCAGCACAGCTCATCGCTGTCCATGCAGACGGCGGTTTGCGCGATGCGTTGAGTATCTTAGACCAATGTGCCGGTATGGCAACAGGTACTATTACGCCGCAAGTAGTAGAAGAACTAATCGGTCTTGTTAGCAAAGAATGGATTATTCACTTCCTAGATGCATTGCGCAACGGGGATGGTCCCAAATTGTTGTCCTATATCCACGATGCCTTAGCAGAAGGTCGTGATGCGACGCAGATTATGGAAGCCCTCATTCAGCACGTGCGGGCCTTATTAGTTGGTAAGGTCGCACCTGATGCGGATGAGCTCAAGGTATATGATGCCTTTAAGGATGAGTTTTTAGCTCAAGCTGAAAGCATCGATTTTAATGAGCTTAACCAGTATGTGCGCAGTGCGCAATCCATCATGAATGATGCAAAACAGGTGGATAATCCACGAACTATCATCGAAATGGGCTTACTCGTTTTATGTGCTAAATTAGGTTCTGTTGATGAAAGCTTAGAAGACCGTGTGTATGCATTAGAGTCTTCAGAACGATCTGAACGAAATGATTTATTGAACCGCATGGCTCAATTAGAACAACGAGGTCCAGCTGTCGCAACTGCACCTGCTTATGGTGCTAATTCCTTTGGACCGCCAGGTGGTTATGCCAATAGCTTTGTTCCTGTAGATACTGCTGCTGTACAGAATGCTTCCATGAATAGTACTCAAAATAGTGCTGTTGGTACTGTGCCGCCCCCAAGTGGCGTAGGGATGACACCACCGCCTGCGAGTGTAGGCATGACACCTCCACCTATGGGTGCACCAGGTAGTACACCGCCTCCTATGAATGGAGTAGGTATGGCTCCGCCTCCAATGGGCGGTGTTGGTATGGCGCCACCAAGTACAAGCAGTGCACCAGAACGACCTGCTAGAAATCAAGCCAAAGGTCGTGGTAAAAAAGGTATTAGTACGCAGGCTATCATTAGTGATCAAATCTTGTCGGCTCAAGAGTATCGCAATGTACAGTCCAATGTCATTAAATACTTGAAGGATAGCAATCGCAATATGACCTCTACCGTCATCGGCCAAGGTCAGCTTGTATACGTAGATCAAAGCAAGGCTGTTATGGCCTTTAAAAATACATTGCACCTCAATGTAATGACCAACGAAGTAAACTTGGCAGAAGCGGCAGATGCTTTCACCTATACGCTAGGCTATCCAGTACATGTAGAAATTGTTGATGCTCTCACACAAGTTTACAAAGACTATAAAAAGGCCTCTGGCAGTACGACGCAGCACCAAGTAAAAGCACCGCAACGTCCAGCAGAACCAATGGTTGATGTGCAGAAGACCTCTGGAGGTCAACCGACGCAAATGGATTTAACAAATCCATCGGCACCACAAGGCACTAATAATGCACCAGTGGGAAATAGTTCAGCAGGAGCTAATAGCGCTCAAGGCAGTAGCGCTCAAGGTAGTAGCGCGTCACAAGCTCAACAATTTACCGCACAGATTGGCGGTTTAACCACTGACGAACAATCTAGCAAGCCCGATTCTGCAGCGGTAGATGCGGCAAAGGCGGCGGCCTTAGCATTCTTAGCAAAGAAGACTGGCGGTGCTGCTGTAAGTGCCTCAACTGGTGCTGATACGAGTGAGGTCGGAGCAGAAATATCACCATCTAATGGAGATGTACCGATTACATCCTTTGATGGCAGTCCGTCTGTACCAGTTCCAGATGGAGAAATCCCTATCGAGTCTTTAGCAGGTTCTATGGAAGGTGATGATATTCCAGTTCATTCCTTTGATGATGTGCCTGTAGAGGATATGGAGGAATCTTACGTATCATCTTTAGATGATATACCACCACATCCCTTAGATAGCGTGACTGTTATCAGTGAAGATGGGGAAGTCTTAGAACGCCCTATGGATAGCGGTGCTCATATTGAGGTGGAAGCTGTCCCAAAGTCTGATGGGGGCGAACAGCAACAGGGAACCCCGCACAGTGATGGCAATACTATGCTTTCACAAGCACCTATTGAAGTGGCGCCTATCGATAGCGTGACGGTAGCTCGTGAATATGCATGGGACCCAGCAAATATGACGGAAGAGGAGCGAAATAATCCTCTCTTGGCAGAAACATTAGAAAAACTATCTGAAGACCATGACATCATCGTTGAGGTCATCGAAGAATAAATCAATTAGAATATTAGTATAGGACGTAGATCCTAAAAGGAGGAATTACAATGTTTGGTAAAGGTATGGGCAATATGGCTGGCATGATGAAAAAAGTTCAAAAAATGCAAGCAGATATGAAGAAAATGCAAGAAGAATTAAAAACTCGTACAGTAGAGGCTTCCGTTGGTGGCGGTGCTGTAACAGTTGTAATGAACGGTGAAAAAATCATCGAGTCTTTGAAATTGAACCCAACTGCAGTTGATCCTGAAGACGTAGAAATGTTAGAAGATTTAGTAATGGCTGCTGTAAACGAAGCTAGCAAAAAAGTAGACGACCTCTTGGCTCAAGAAATGGGCAAAGTAACTGGTGGTCTTAACTTGCCAACAGGTTTATTCTAAATGACAAATGCTTTAGAACGGCTCGTAGAGCAGCTGCGCCGCTTGCCAGGTATCGGCTCCAAGTCGGCTAGACGCTTGGCCTATCATTTGGTAGAAATGCCGAAGGAAGAGGTAGACCGTCTCGTGGAAACCATCGTAGAAGCGAAGGGGGCTACGCGTCACTGTTCTATTTGCTTTAACTTATCAGCGCAAGATCCATGCGAATTCTGTAGCAATCCGAACCGCGATCAAACGACAATTATGGTCGTTGAAACATCTCGCGATGTCATTGCTATCGAGCGCAGTGGTGACTATAAGGGCTTATATCACGTATTGGAAGGTGCCTTGTCCCCTATGGAGGGCATCGGTGCTGACGATATTCGCGTAAAAGAATTGATTGCCCGTCTTCGTGATGGTGTCGTACAAGAGGTTATTCTCGCTACTGACCCGGATGTAGAAGGGGAGGCGACAGCTCTCTATTTGGCGCGTTTATTAAGTCCAAGTGGCATTAAGGTAACGCGCATTGCCCGCGGTGTTCCTGTAGGTGGCGATATCGAATATGCCGATGAATTAACGCTAGGCGGTGCTGTAGTGAACCGCCAAGAAATGAAAGGATAATATGGGAGCTTTATTAGCATCACCGATTATATCGGCGGTTGTATCCGTTGCTGTAGCCTACATTGCTTTCAAAGTAGCATTTTTCACCATTAAACGTGTGGCTATGAATGCAGTAACTGGTATTTTGACGTATTTAGTATGCGTTCATATCCTCAATATTCCTATGGATATTGGTTTGGGCGTATGGGCTTTAACAGCAATTCTAGGCCCTATTCCAATGCTCATTGCAGCCGGATGGTACGGCTTTTTAAAATAGGAGGACCTCATGCTTATCAATCGTGAACAACAACGCGTTATTGATGAAGTGGAACAGAATATCCTCTTGTTAGCGTCCGCTGGGACGGGAAAAACGAATACACTTGCTTATCGAGTGGCTCACCTCATCGAGGGCGGCTATGCGAAGGCGGAGAATATCTTGTGCATGACCTTTACGAACAAGGCGGCAAACGAGATGAAAGACCGCATTCAATCGCTCGTAGGCAGTCCTGCAAAGGCTGTGGAGGTTAGTACATTCCACAGCTTTTGCTTTTTCGTACTCCAACAAGAGGGTAAGCGCAATGAAACCTTGTATACGGATGTAACGATCTTTGATGAAGAGGATTGCAAGGAATTGTCTGAACCGTATCGTCCAGGTAAGTTGCGAGAAATGTCCTTTGCCAACATCATCGGCATGGTAAAAGAATATCGCTCTCTATATGGGTTCTATTCTGATGATCTCGTAGGCGATTATAAACGGACTATTGATCGTTTGCAAAAGGAACAGCGCGCAGCCATTGAGCAACAGTTTTCTAGTTTTGGGAATGTTCTTTATAGTGAACTCCATGACTTCTTGAACCATGGTCACGAATGGATTGCTGCCTATGATGAAAGCTTAGCCTCCGTACATGGCCTAGATTTTACGGACCTTATCTGTGGTGTTCATCGTCTATTCCAAGATCCTGTAGTTCGGGAACGTTGGCGTAGCCGTTATTGCTATATCTCTGTAGATGAAATGCAAGACACAGGCGTACTAGAGTACAAGGTTCTAGAAATGCTGTGGGAAGGTAATCACGTCCTATTATGTGGGGACTATTTCCAAACCATATACGAATGGCGTGGGTCTGATCCATTCCGTTTGCTCAAGCAATTTGATGCGGACTTTAAGCCTTTAAAAATCATTTTCTATGAAAATTACCGCTCTAACTGGACACTCTTTACGATGGCTTTCAAAACATTGCAGAATATGTTCCCTGATCTGGTAGGATCTATCTATACTGAATTGCCTCGCGCCAATAGTGAAAGAAAGGGTAAGCCTGTTCTCATAAAAGGCTGTAAAAATAGCTATCTTGAGGGCAGATATATCTATGAAGCTATCTGCGCCTTGCCAAAGGATGCCAATATTGGCGTTTTAGTACGAGATAATAAAAAGGCGCAACGACTGAGCGACTCTTTTGAACGCCTCAACAATGAAAAACCTGAAGACGAACGTCGTCACTTTATGATTATTGATGAGTTCAAATTCTTTAGACGTCAAGAAATTAAAGACGTTATGGCTTACTTCAAACTGCTTATGAACCCGAATGACTCCGTCAGTGCTAAGCGTATTATAAAACGCTATGTTGCTGGTATCGGTGACGCGCGTATTGCAGCCATTGAAAGCCCTGAAACGCGTCAAGTGGGCTTAAAATTGACGGACTTTATGGATATGCCTATCTTTGAAGCAGAGCCTTATGCGAAGCTCGTCAGTGGTTTAGAACATCATGAGGTTGTGGTGTATGACGTAGAAAGTACTGGTACCGATACGTCTCAGGATCGTATCATTCAAATTGCGGCCATCCGCATCGATGAATATGGGCAGGTCCTAGAAACCTTTGAACGTTTTATCAATCCAGGCGTACCTGTGGGACAATCCGAAGAGGTACACGGCTTCTCCGATGCGTATTTACAAGAGCACGGTGAAGATCCAGCTACAGTGCTACAAGCCTTTAAGGAATTCTCCAAGGGTGCTATCATCGTAGGTCACAATGTAAATTATGATGTGACTATCTTTACCAACGAATTGGCACGTCATAATTTAGGAAATCCTCAGTTCAAGGCGATTTATGATACCTTAGATATTTATCGTCGTTTTTACCCTAATTTGCCAAATCATAAATTGGGCTTCCTAGCATCCGAGTTCCCTATCCATCATGAGCCTACGCACAATGCGATGGACGATATCTTGGCCACTGCACAGCTTTTAATCTATGCGGTGAAAGAAAATATCGTGCCTACCACAACAGGCCGTATGGTGGCGATTAACAAATATAAAGCAGCTTTCACCAATATTGCGTCCCAAATGGCGACCTTGCGGAGAAAGGCCTATACGGAATTGCCAACGAAGTTATTGGCGTACATTATGAACCAAATGGGGGTTCTAGAGTACTACAAATCCCATGGGGAATCGGCGAAGGTAGAGCATATACGGGATCTATATCGCATCATGGAAAAACTAGATGCAGCCTATGAAGGCCCAGCCGGGTTAGCTCGATTAAATCAAATCTTGCAGATGGCGGCCCTTACAGCAGGTGAGCCTGCCCAACAGGTACGCAATGAAGATCGCATTCCAATCATTACCATCCACCAAGCTAAAGGTAGCGAGTTTGACCACGTGTTCTTGGCAGGCCTCAATGAAGGAACCTTCCCTAGTCCTTTTGCTATTGCAGAAGGTCGTGAAGACGAAGAAAAGCGCTTGTTCTATGTGGCTATTACACGACCTAAACAAGAGCTGACTATTACCTTTGAACAAACGAATATACGTGGCCGAGCTGTTCAACCAAGCTCGCTACTTAACTATATGCCACGAGACCCTGAGCTCGTAGAAAGGAGATACTAATGGCGCGAAAAACACATCGTCCAGATGATATTTTGTGGACCGTAACAGCTGCAGATATAGAGGCTACACATAGCGAGAAACAAGATATTACACTTGGTGCGGTACTAGATACTAAATATCCTCGAAAGTCCTTAGTCAAGCTATTTGAGGAAAAACTAATCCACATCAACGGTCATAAGGCAACGCCAAAGGATGTTATCTCCGAAGGTGATGAGATTTGGATTGCTATGGCTAAGGAAAAAATCGATTACGAACCAATTGAAATGGATCTACATATCTTATATGAAGATGTTGATCTCCTCATTGTGGATAAACCGGCTAGTATGACAGTAAACTCTAAAGACCAAGTATCTCTTGCTAATGGGGTAGCGTACTACTTCAAAGAAAATGGCATTAAGCGGAAGGTTCGTTTCTTGAACCGCTTAGATAGAGATACAACGGGCTGTATCGTAATTGCTAAAAGCGGTTTAGCCCAAAGTCTGTATCAACAGCAAATGGATGATAATACCTTTGAGAAGTGGTATATGGCCACTGTAGAAGGCCTCGTGGATGTGGATGAAGATTCCTTAGTATTACCTATGGATCGCAGTACTGATGGTATTCATTATGAAGTCAATCCAAAGGGGAAGGAAACGCGTACCGATTTTTCCGTCCTATGTAGACATTCTTCACAACCTGTGGATAACTCTGTGAATAAGTCCCAAAATTCTGTGGATATGAACCAAGAAAATGTGGATATAGAATTACAAAATGTGGATAAACATGGTGCAAATGTGGACAAATCTGTGCATAACTCACCAAAATGTGGATATACAGAGGTTCTAGTCCGTTTGTACACCGGAAAAACACATCAAATTCGTGTGGCTTTTAGCTATATTGGTCACCCTCTTGTAGGGGATACATTATACGGTGCACAACCAACAGGACAACCATTCCAATTGCGAGCTCAAAAGGTAGCATTTACACACATGCGCACAGGGGAGCGCATTACGGTTACCGCGTAATTTGATCTGATCACATTATTGTTAACAATAAATCTGTCCTATATATTGTGAAGTCACAACACATCAAATATTCTAATTGAGAATTGAGAATTATTGATAATTCAGTAATTACAATAATTTTATAAAAATTTTTCAAAAAATATAATGACAAATGATAATCGATAAGCTATAATAAGAACATAGATAAATCGATAGGCTTCGATTTATAGCTTAGTGAAATGAATGTAAGAGGTGTAGTATGATTTTACAAGAAAATAGTGCAGCACGTAATCGGGGGATTACGCTTGCTAGTATAAAAGGAATTATAGGTAACGTCGTTCTCGTTATCTTTAAAATGATTGTAGGTCTTGCGTCTAACTCCATCGCCATCATCCTTGATGCGGTGAACAACTTAACGGACGTATTGTCCTCTGTATTGACCATCGTTGGTACAAAATTAGCTGCCAAAGGTGCCGATAAAGAGCATCCATTTGGACATGGTCGTATCGAATATATGACTACCATGGCCATTGCTTTCATCATCCTTGGTGCAGGCATTGGATCCCTCAAGGAATCGATTGATAAAATTCTTCACCCTGAGGTATCTACCTTTGATATTCCAAGCCTCGTTATCATCGCCGTTGCGATTGTGGTGAAAGTTGTGATGGGCCGCTATATCAAGGCTCAAGGTGAAAAATACAAATCTGATGCGCTTGTAGCGTCTGGTATAGATGCGCTCTTTGATGCAGTAATTACCTTTGCCACATTAGTATCTGCAGGCTTAGTATTCTTCTTTAACTTTGATATTCAAGGTTATGTTGGTGCAGTGATCTCTGTTTTGATTTTGAAAGCTGCTTATGACATTTTAAAAGAAATGTATAATCACTTGCTTGGTGTTCGTGCAGATGATAACTTAATCCGCGATATTAAAGAAACTATCGCACAACATCCAAATGTAGGTGGTGTATATGACTTGGTTTTGAATAGCTATGGTCCAGGAGAAACAATTGGTTCCGTCCATGTTTCCGTACCAGATACGATGACTATGGCTGATATCCATCCTTTGACAAAAGGTATTGCTGTTCATCTTTATAAAAAATTTGGCATTAATATGACCGTTGGCGTGTATGCTGAAAACCAACCAAGTGTGGAAGTGCTTGAAATTAGACAAGCTCTTGACCAAGTTGTAAGCTTATATACACATGTTGTACAAGTACATGCCTTTTACGTACACGAAGAGAAGAAAGTTATCTACTACGATATTATCTTTGACTTTGACGAAGAAGATCCACATGGTACATTAGAAAAAATTAAAGCAGAAATGCAAAAACGATGTCCTGATTATGTACAATTTGCTATTGTAGATACAGACTTCAGTAACTAATAGAATATAAATAAAGGCTTCAACCAACTATCGACGAAAATATTTCGCCAAGAAATGGTTGAAGCCTTTTCTTTTACTAGTTGATAGATTTAGCTATACTATAAGTAAGAGAGAGGGTGATTCTATGTTACGGTGGATAAAGAAACATTATATTGTAAGTTTTATTGTTTTCCTTATTCTTGTTTTGTGTGCTTTGCACTTTAGTGGTACGAGAAATGAGACACGTATTTTGTCGAAACAAGGGATAATTCTAGAGAAAAATATTACAGTTGATTTTAATCGTAATCCTAATGCAACCGTGACAGTTATAAATGCAAGCAATTACTCTGAATCCTATGTTGTTAATGTATTGCCTATTATGACAGAATATAACTGCTATATTTTCGACTCTCTTATCGTTAATGATGAATTATATCTGCTTGCACGTTCTAATGCTGCAATTTCAAATATGAATTTGTATCCACTATTAATTTTTAAGATTAATGATACATCTTTAAGCTCTAATGTTATTGGATATGAATTCGATAAATTCTCCGCTTCACTAGACTATATAGATGGTAAAATTATAGCTTCTAATGGGAGCGCGAAATATATCTTAAGTCCTGATTTATCTGCTAGCAAAATAGTGAATACAGACTCGATTTCTGTTCAAAATAAGAATGTTAGTAAACATGGTATAAAGAAGGATAAAGTAATATCAAACTCTTTAATTCCTAGAGATTTATACATGAATGGTAAGGCAGGCGATACCTATTTGCTTACTGTTACTCCTCTTAACTATGCGAAGCCTAACATGAATTTACCATTTGAATTTTTAAAAGCTGAACAGTATTATGGTATACCTATATATGAAAATATGATGTTATTCTGGAATACTAATACAGATGAGATGGAGTTTTATAATAACTTGATGCCTATAGATTCCTTCAATATCAAATATATGGATATGAATTATAATACTGAAAGATTTGAATATTGGAATCAGGTAATTAAGAATACAAGTTCTACAAAGTTAGACTAACTTGAAATTTATGCACTAAGTGAATATAATATATTGTGTAAAATATAATTTGTTTAGGGAATCCTATATGAGGAGAGATAGAATGAAGAAATTTGCTCTTACAACATTAGCTGTAATGGCGGCCGTTGGTGTGTTGGCGGTTCAGCCTGTAGATGCGAAGAAGGTACAACAAGATCCTGCGGTATCACCTATTGAAATGCCTATGAATGATGAAATTCAACAGGTTAATGGTGTATCCAAGTCTACCAATAAAGAGACACAACGTTTATCTAATAAGTTAGCAGATGCTACAAGAGTGATGATTAAGAAGAATTGGAAGACTATCTATATTAAAGCAGTGCCTACAGGAGATAAAGCCGCTGTACGTTTCTATTACACAGATAAAAATGGTCAAGTATATAATGGCCAAGTTATTAGAAATACAGGCCTATCCAAAGGCAAATATATGACTGGTTCTTTACGACAAGTTGAAGCATTACAAGAATTAGTAAACCATTTGCAACAGAATGGTCAAGAGGTACCATCCTCCATTGATCTTATCATTACCCAAGGCGGATATCGTACTAAGACGATCTTCAATTATGGTGAAGACACAAGAAATCTACCTGCTTATCAACAACAGTATGAACAACAAAACTTCCCTACTATGAAGTAACAAAAAGCCCGTGCATTGTTGATATGTACGGGCTTTTGTATTAGATGATGTAATCGTCAGAATCATCTTTTTTAGGTTTTTTGTAAATTTCTTTTACACCAGCCATTTCGATAAGTTCTTCGCTGAGAGCATCTTCATCGTCTGTATTAAGCATGGAGTAGAAGGCCCAGAGGATAACGAACCAAATCGGTGTAAATAAGAGGGCAATTCGAGTATCTTCGTTTAAGGCGAGAATACCTAGAATGAAGATAAAGAATGCAAGGATGATGTAGTTCATCACAGGGAATAGAGGCATTTTAAATTTAGATTGTGCCGCTAATTCAGGATTTTTCTTGCGGTATTTGAGGTGACAAATAACCATCATGGCCCAAATAAAGATGAAGCAGAATGTAGAGATAGAAGTAATCATAACGAATACTGCTTCTGGCATTACATAGTTGAGTACAACTGTAATCAATAGTACAGCAGCAGAGAAGATTGTTGCTTGGTATGGTACGCTACTGTGTGTTAAGCGACGCATAGAGCTTGGTGCATGACCGCGTTTAGCAAGGGCATAAATCATACGGCCTGTACTAAAGATACCAGAGTTTGTAGCAGATGCTGCAGATGTAAGAACTACGAAGTTTACGATGCCTGCAGCGGCTGCAATACCAACTGCTGTAAATACGGCCACAAATGGGCTAGCAGAAGGGTTAACGGCTGTCCAAGGGTAAATACTCATGATGATAGCCAAAGAGCCCACATAGAACAAAATAATGCGTAATGGGATGTTGTTAATCGCCATAGGGATAACCTTTTCAGGATCTTCTGTTTCACCAGCTGTCAAACCTACAAGCTCGATACCTGTGAAAGCGAAAACAACCATTTGGAATGATAAGATAAAGCCCATCGTTCCGTTCGGGAACCAGCCTCCATAGTTCCACATATTACTAAAGGCGGCAACACCCGCATCTGTAGTAAAGCCTGTGACAATCATGATGATACCGATGATGATGAGGGAAATAATGGCGATTACCTTAATCAAGGCAAACCAGAACTCCATTTCACCGAAGTATTTTACGGCTGTTAGGTTCATTAATAGCAAGGCTACCAAGACGACAAGGGCCGGTATCCATTGAGGCAGCCATGGTATCCAGAACTGCATATAGAGGCCTACGGCTGTTAAATCGGCCATGGCTAGTGAAAGCCAACAGAACCAGTATGTCCATCCTGTGATAAAGGCTGCTCGATCACCTAAATACTCTTCTACGAAATCGATAAATGAGTGGTGGTTCAAGTTAGACAATAATAATTCGCCTAATGCTCTCATGATAAAGAAGCATATAATACCTGTAATTAGGTAAGCAAAAATGATGGATGGGCCTGCCAAGTGAATGGCACGGCCGGAGCCTAAGAATAAGCCTGTACCGATGGCACCGCCAATGGCGAGCAACTGTACATGCCGGTTCTTAAGGCCCCGTTTTAACTGATGCGTATCAGACATAGTAAAGACCTCTTTTCTACAAACTATCTACAAATATAAAAAGCCATGGATGACCATAGCTTTTATAATCTATAGAATCTATAAAACTATTTTCTTATAATACAGTATCTATTGTAAAAAGTCAAATGTATTTATACAGTAGACATATACTAGAAATAGTATTATTAATATACGAATAAAAGAGTGCTTATTCATGTAAAAACATTCTATCATACAGGGTATAAAAAGTTTGCTATAATGATACGTAGATTATCTTTTACGTAAAATCGTGGAGGCTATATGAGACGACAAGATCGTAAGGTTACAGATATAGATGAAATTAAAAGTATTTTAAATAGTACTCGTATCATTCACCTAGGCATGATGGATGGTGACTACCCTTATGTAGTACCCCTACATTTTGGATACGAATTTATAGATGAGGTGCTTTATATCTATGTACATGGCAATCATGAGGGAAAGAAGTTTGACTTGATTAAAGCAAATCCTCATGTATTTATCGAAATTGATGGCAGTGATGAGGCCCTTGTTTCAGGTGGAGATATTCCTTGTAAATATAGTTCAGTTTATTCCAGTGTTATGGGACGAGGGACGGTGACTTATTTAGAGAGTATTGATGAAAAGGTTCATGGATTACAAGTTTTGATGGACCATCAAACAAATCGTAAATTTGCTTTTACAGAAGCCATGGTAAACTCTGTGGGCGTCGTTCAAATTAAAGTGGTGGACTATACTGCAAAAAGACGAAGACAACTTGAACAAGATATTATTATGCCTCCATTAATTAAATAATGATACAACATCCTATTGAGATCTCTTATGATATAGCGCTCAGTAGGATGTTTTTTATATATATCAAACTCGTAAGCCCTAGAGATAGTATTGGCTGATGACTATGCTTTCATAAGAGGAAAGATAAAAGTTTTATGAAGTAGCTAGAGCTACAGAAACGGTAGCTTGATTTTGATATAAATAAGAAAATATATCATTATATGTGTGGAGTATATTATAAATTTTTGTAATAGGAGAGAATATGAAGAAAACTATAGGTAAATCCATTTTAGCTGCTATAGCTGTTGGGTTACTATCTGTAGGAAGTGTAACAGCAGATACTGTAGACACTGCTATATCTACAGATAATTCTGTATCTACAAAAATGCTTAAGTTAGGACATAATTTTAAAAATGTCGAACCTAGAATAGATGGTTTACAGTGGCACTTTCATGATTGGCCTATAGAGAATACAAAAAAGGCGCATACTTTTAACGGAAAGTTATTAGAGGCAGCGAAGAAGCTTCCATATGAGGTTAAGGCCCCTAGTTATATCCCTTATGGCTATGAAATTTATACAGTACGTGAAGACAAAAATGATGTATTAGAGGTTATATATTTTATAAAAAATTCCCAAACATATCGAGTTGGGAAGAGAAACTCTGGTAGTATTTTCGTTTATAGAATGGGCTATTCCGTGAAAGATGTAAAAGATGTACCGTATGTTCCCGGTGAGTATAAGGATTTTGAATGGTCTGAACAAGGTGAATCTGGCGAAGTCTTTTACACCGGTGATCCAGCAGCACAACTAATCCGTAGCATTACGTGGACAAAGGACGGTATGGCATACTCCTTATTGTTCTTAGAATCTGTGAAGTCAGTTGATGCTGAATTCTATAAGGAGCATGTGGAACCTGTAAAAATATAGATAGCTCACGTAGCAAATTATTTGGAATAAAGCGGAAACGTGTGTAGCCGCTCGAAGAGGAGAGAATATGAAGAAAATAATAAAATCTGCTGTTTTATGTGCCACAATGGCTGCAGCAGTAACCACCTTTGGAGTACAGCCAGTTAGTGCTACTTACCCGTTAATAGATAAAAATGGTAACACTGTTCCAGTTGAACGAGATGTAGATAATCAGAAAACAATTGATGATAATGAAAAACTTATGGATCGGTATCGCTGGTATGATCAAGTTGGTGATAATGATTTAGTCAAACCTAATATTGAGAGTGGTGCGCAGGAATTTGGCTATCCTATACAAGTTCCGTCTTATATGCCTAAAGACTATGCAGTACGCGATGTAAAGGCCAAGGACCATGATGTATTAGAAATCGTTTATACAGAAACAGGCCATGATGGAGAATATGGTCCGAAATTAACCTTCTCTAATACAGATATTGTATATCGCATGGGTTGGGCTATCGATACCGTAGTAAAGCCTATATTAGAAAAGACAAATTACAATGCTAAGGATGTAGTTAGCTTTATTACCCCTAATGGAATCTCTGTACATACGTTAGGTTCTAGTGAAGACGCTATTCAGATTGCTTACTGGGAAAAAGATAATAAAGTGTATATGCTCTACTTTGCTTCCTCAAGAAACCAAAACTATGTAAGCAAAATTGTAGACTCTGTAGGTCCTGTGAGTAACGTAGCCGCTGATGATACTAGGTTACGTGGTGATCGCAATGATAAGCAACATGTTGAAGAAAACGATGCGAAAAAGGTTAAACCAAATGATGAGCCTGAATGGCCTCCTTATGAATCGATTGGGTTGCCATTGCGTACACATACGAATTCCGTATGGCCTATACTTACCAGTAAATCCAAGGGCTTACCAAGTGGTGTAATCGATGCATCTCATAAGGTGTCCTATGACGTATCTGTACCAAGTTATTTACCGCTTGGCTATACATACTATGCTACACATTTTTATGACAATGATGTATTAGAAACTGTATATTGGAAGCAAGGTCAAGAATATCAAGAGCGCAGCGGTCGTTGGGTAACTCATACTATGGTCTTCCGCATGAGTTACTCTATGGATACTGTATGGCCTGAAGAATATATTCCAATGGAGTACCATGACGTACAGTGGACTGACTCTACTCCAATCGGTGATGTTCACTATACAGGGGATGAAGATAAGGGCTTAGTACGTAGTGTTACGTGGTACAAGGATAATATGGCTTACTTCTTGTTCTTCCAAGTGCCTGTGAAAGCATCTGAAGCAGACTTTTATAGAGATCATGTAGTGCCGTTAAAAGATATCGATCCAAGTCGTACAGACTTAATTGGTGTGAAAACAATTCGTTAAAAAAAGAACCTATCTCCTAGATATTTTACTAATATCTTTAGAGATAGGTTCTTTTAGTTGTTTTAGAAGAAGACGTAACGGATGATAACGAGTACCGCCAATACGTACATAATCCAGTTAACTTCTTTTGCACGGCCTGCAATGATTTTGAGTAGAGGGTATGCAATAAGACCTGCAGAGATACCGTTAGCGATGCTGTACGTAAACGGCATCAAAACGATAACGAGGAATGCAGGGAAGCCTTCTGTCCAATCATCGAAGTCAATGTTGCGGATTGCACCTAACATAAGGGCACCAACGATGATAAGAACAGGAGATGTGGCTGCATTTGGCACCAAGGATACGATTGGAGCTAAGAACAAGCAGATTAAGAACAATACGCCTGTTGTAACAGCTGTTAAGCCTGTACGGCCACCAGCACCTACACCTGCCGCACTTTCAACGAAGGCAGTAATCGTAGAAGTACCGAGCAATGCGCCAGTACTAACGCCAATAGCATCGACAGTCATGGCTTTACCAAGACCTGGGAATTTACCAGATTTAGGATCTGCAATTTTCGCCTCTGTAGCAGTACCGATTAAAGTACCCATGGAGTCGAACAATTCTACGAAGGTGAAGGAGAAGATAATCGTGATTAAGCCCATGTGGAGCGCACCAGGAATATCTAATTGAAGGAATGCTGCTTTAGAGAAATCAGGCACTGCTAATACAGTGAAGTTCTCAGGCATTGTGGAAAGGCCTGTAGCATAGGATACAATTGTTGTTACTACCACACCAATCAAGAGGGAACCTTGAATTTTACGAGCCATCAATAGAGCTGTAAAGATGAGGGAGAATAGAGCCAACAATGTTTCACCATTGTGCAAATTACCGAGCGTCAAGAGTGCCTCGGATGCTGGAGGTACTAAATTACCATGTGTTTGCACAACTTGGCCTAAGGAGTTTGGAGACAAACTAATAGAAATTGCCATCAAGCCGGATAATTTTAAGCCGATGATAGCGATGAAGAGGCCGATACCAACAGTAATGGCAACCTTCATAGAGGCTGGGATGCCTTCAACGATCATTTGGCGTATCGACGTAAGTGTTAATACGAGGAATACGAGACCGGAGATAAATACAGCACCCAATGCTGTTTGCCAGGACACGCCCATACCGAGAACTACGGTAAAGGAGTAAAAGGCTAAGAGGCCAACCCCTGGAGCGAGGGCGATAGGATAGTTTACGAATAAACCCATAGCAATCGTTACAAGGCCACCACCTAAGGCTGTAGCGATGAGGACTGCGTCTTTATCCATCCCTGCAAGACTAAGAATGTTAGGCGCTAAGAATAGGATGTACGCCATCGTGATAAACGTAGTAATACCTGCTAAAATTTCGGTTTTAACAGTGGTATCGCGCTCACTGAGTTGAAATAGTTTATCTAACATTAGATAACACCCTCCCGATATGAAATTAAAAATTATATCTGAATGAAAATATTTCGATATATGTATAGTGTACCATATTTCCCACCATTTTTTGTATGAATTTATGATATACTATAAATATATTATGAATGACTTAGAGGTTAACTTATGAAAATATCTACTAAAGGGCGTTATGCTCTACGGATATTGGCGGATATTGCTGAGCACGGGGTAGAAAAAAATGTACCCATTCGTGAAATTGCAGAACGCCAAGGATTTTCCGATAAATACTTAGAGGGGATTGTATCTCGCTTGTCCTCCGCTGGCCTCGTTAAAAGTGGCCGTGGTAAATACGGTGGATATCGCTTGGTGAAATCGCCTGCTGAATACAATGTATATGAAATTTTATATGCTGCAGAGGACTCTATTGCTCTCGTATCTTGTTTAGAAGACGATGTTGAGCCATGTCCTATGTTTAATGATTGCTTGACTGCTCCCTTGTGGCAGTACTTGCAAGATGAATTCCGTCACGTTATGGAACGCGTATCCTTACAGGATGTAATGGATCATAAATTTCCAACGGAATAAATAAAAGAGTCGCGTTTTATATGCGGCTCTTATTTATATAGAATGTAAAAGTATATTTCTATATATACTTTTATATATGAAAGGAGGCAAAGAATGAGCACAACTGCATATGATGCTCGTGGTGGAATGCGCAATGTATGGATTATTACAGCTGCCATGACGGTATTGGCCGTATGTTACACCATGATCATTCCGTTTTTGCCTATCTACCTTTTAGAGTTAGGAGTGCCAAAGGCTGATGTAGCACTTTGGTCAGGCTTCGTTTTCGGTATTACTTTCCTCATCGCCGGCATTATGGCTCCTATATGGGGTAAGATTGCGGATAACAAAGGTAAAAAACGGATGGCCCTGCGCGCCGGCTTTGCCATTGCTATCTGTTATGTATTAATTGGTTTAGTTACCGACCAATATCAACTACTCATGGGGCGGGCCCTCGTTGGTTTTGCCAATGGGTTTTATCCAGCAGCGATGACCATGGTATCCCTCAGTGTCGATGAGAAACAGGTCGGTAGGGCTTTAGGTATTTTCCAGACGGGTCTTATCCTGGGTAATGTCATCGGTCCATTTCTAGGTGGCGCCGTTGAAATTGTAGTAGGCATGCGTCCCGTATTCTATGTGTCTGGTATCGCTGTATTTATTGCGACATTGGCCGTATTGTTCTTTGTGAAAGAACCAAAATTACATGCTAAAGGTGCTGATGGAAAGGAACAGCCGGCTCAACCTACTAAATCTACATCGCTACGTGAAGACTTTAAAGCTGTTCAACAACAGCCAGTATTAGTACGATTGCTTTGGATTTTCTTCTTTATGCAATGTGCTATCATGATGTTGCAACCTATCTTGGCCCTCTATGTCGGGGATATGCAAGGTACCATGGAAGGGGCGGCTATGATCTCTGGTACAATCCTTAGTATCGGCGGCTTAGCAGGATCCTTGACGACAAATCTATGGGTTCGCCTTGGTGAACGGCGTGGCTACTTTAAGACCATATCCTACTGTATGATGGGGAGTGGTATCGTCCTCTTACTTCAAAGCTTGCCAGTGGGCATTTGGTGGTTTGGTATTTTACAAGTCTTAATAGGCTCTTGTATTGTAGGCATTAATCCATCCTTGAGTGCAGCTGTAACACTCAATACAGATCCAAGCTTTAGAGGTCGCATGTTTGGTATGACAACAACAGCTCAACAATTTGGTTCTATGGTAGGCCCTGTATTTGCTAGTATTGTATCTACTTATGTTGGTATATCCTATGTATTTAGTATTACCGGCTTGCTATTACTATATATGGGCTTCCAATCTCGAAAACTATCCGTGCAACATGATTAACATTAAAAAGATACCTTACTTAACTATTACAGTAGTTGAGCAAGGTATCTTTTTTAGTATAACTAGTATTGTAAGGTTCATATAATATAATTATATTTTATTAGTCTTAAGGTTTTGGGCATAACAAAAATTGATGCTAATCGTTAATCTAAGAATACTGTTTTAGTGCATAATAACAGGCTTTCATACATTTTTAGTGAATAGCAATCCAATATAGGCTGATTGATTGCTTTTACAAAAATATTGGTATATAGTTAGTTTAAGGTAAGTCATTTGTCTCACCTTGTGGGACGGAAAGGAGTTATTATGGTCCGTATCGGTCATGCTGTACTCGGCGAAAAGGGGACAAAGATATGTGTGCCTATTGTAGGCACAACAATGAAAGAAATTTTAGATGCCACTGCGGTTGCATGTAATACACCGTGTCATGTAGTGGAGCTACGCATTGACTATTACGAGCGGGCCCACTCCATTGACGCTATTATTGAATTGTTAATGCTTATTAAGCCTCAATTAAAAGGTCGTGCCTTATTATTTACATGGCGCACGAAAGGGGAAGGTGGAGAAAAGTCTATTTCTTCACAAGACTACTTCACAATGTTAGAGCGCATCATTCCTACTGGATTGGTAGATGCTATCGATATTGAACTCTTCTTTGATCAAGATAGAATGCTTAAAACGATTGAATTTGCCAAGGTACATGGTATTACAATTATCATGAGTAACCATGATTTTAATGGCACTCCAAGTCATGAGGTTATTGTAAATCGCCTCATTCAAATGAAAGAATTCTTGGCCGACGTGCCAAAGATGGCTGTTATGCCTCATACAACGGGCGATGTTCTTACACTACTTGAGGCGACAGCTGAGGTGAAAGCTTTATATCCATCAGATCCAATCATTACGATGGCCATGGGACCATTGGGCGCTGTTACGCGCGCAGCAGGCGCTCTATTTGGTAATGCTATGACCTTTGCCTCTGCTGGCAAAGCATCGGCACCAGGTCAAATTGATGTGCATGAACTAAAACGAATTCTTGATACCATTGACGTAGATGGTGTATTCGATGAACAACAACATAAACGCGTAAAAGTGCATTAAAAAAAGTCGGCTAAAGCCGACTTTTTTAATGTTTTATATTTCCTGTAATGTATTCATTTTTGAAGGTCTAATATAGAACACATATATATAATTATTTATAATTTTATAGAGGATGAGATATTTTCTATGTGATAATTTTCTGTACTTTGTATCACTATTTATAATGGGATATCGTTCAGGAAAAATAGTTAATGACGATATTTTTTCATAGATTAACGCTAATTCTTTACTGATAACGTTTTGATCTATAAGCTATTGTGCTAATGAAATTTTGAGATTTACTATGTCAGATTTAGCTGTGGGGGTCAAAATTATTGTATATCTCATTTTAACCTCCATACTTATAAATCTTTAAGGAGCTCATTAAAGACTTTTTCTGCAGGTTCACCAAGCCCATTTTCAGCCTGATTAAGTCCAGTCTGGATTCTAGCGTTTAAATCTTCTTCAGTCCATAAGTTATTATTTATCGCATCAACCCATTCTGGACGATGTATAGTCGGAGGAATATCTTTAGCGAATTGTATTTGCTTAGATACAAGTGTTATAGTTTGAGATATAGTTAATCCCATTTCTTTTAGGATTGCAGTAGTAAGTGTTTTTACTTTTGGGTTAATGCGGATGTTAAGAACACCTGTTTTATCGATTGTGTCGAAGGATATTTCTACCTCTGTTGAGGTTGCTGATCCATATATACTGATAGCATCTGATGCTTTTAATGTAGTTTGTGGTTGTTCGTAGGTGCCGTTGTTGAGTGTGCTTGGTGTAGGTGTTTTGTCTATCGGTGCCGTCGGTAAAGCAATGGCAAATGGAATGCGACGCTCTTTGATGATTTGGCGGAATAGTGCGTCAAGCATAGATGTATATGATAGACCTTGTGTTTTTAATATGCTAGATACTTCCTGTTTTAGGTCTTCGTTGATGCGGACTTGTAGGTTTACGGTTTTCATAAAATCTCTCCTAATGTTCTTTCGATTGTGACTACTATGATATGGATACTGTATCGATTTTACATTAATAGGTAGATAACTTTTTTAATCTTATCTGTAATTACATTGTAATTGCAAGTGGTAACTTTTACAAATATATATAATACATAGGACATATAAAAAAGCAGTAGTTATCTTTAGGATAGCTACTGCTTTTTAGTTTATATCATTGATGTTATGATATGAGTTTTAGTTTTATCTAGAAATACAGATGTAAATAATCTTACAATAGGTTTGTTTCAAAGTCTTCTAGGATAGCCGCTACTGTTTCTGGTGCATTGCGATTATGTTCTACGATGCATTGAGCGAAGCTTTCATACATTGGTGTACGAGTTGCTTCTAGTTCGCGTAAGCGCTCAATGCCACCACTTGAGAGAACACGACCAGAGGTAGATAGGTTTTCTACCGGTTGCGTTAATTGGTAGATGCGACCGTTTTGGCGTAGATGTGCGAAGTTTTTAGGCACTGTTACACAGCCGCCGCCAGTGGAGATAATAAGACCTGTTTGGGTACCGAGTTTTGCAATCATTTCTGCTTCTTTTTCGCGGAATGCTGGTTCCCCTTGTTCCGTAATATAGGTGGAAATGTCGCCGATTTCTTTTTCTAACTCTTGATCCACATCAATGCAAGTACGGCCCATTTCTTCGCCAAGGGCTTTGCCTACTGTTGTTTTACCTACACCAGGCATGCCGATGAGGATGATATTCTCCTTTTCACGTCGCATATCGCGCAAGATTTGCTCGATTTCTTTCGTGCCAAAGCTTTGGCCTTGGAAATGGTTAGCCGCCTCAACGCCTTGAGCTACAAGGAATGGCAAGCCATCACAATGAGGAATTTCCATCATTTCTGCTTGTAATAGTAAAATCGTGCGGCGTGGATTGTAGATGAGGTCTACAACACCTTCCAATTTAGAAAACTGCGTAATATCGATGAGATTGGCTGGATTATGAGGGTACATGCCGATAGGGGTGCAGTTAATAATAATCTGCGCTGTTTCATAATAGTTTGGCGCATCACCATAGAATGGAGCCGTTTTGCGAGATAAATGGACGATATTTTTAGCGCCTAAATCTTCGAGGGCTACGTGAACGGTAGCAGAGGACGCACCATCACCAAGAATGATACATTCCTTGCCAGCTACATCGATGCCTGCATGTTGTAGGGTAAACACAAAACCATCATAGTCTGTATTATAGCCGTGCCATTTGCCATCCTTGCGAACCATTGTATTTACACAACCGATACGTTCAGCACGAGGATCCACCACATCACAAGCTTCAAGGGCATTTACCTTGTAAGGAATTGTAATGTTGATGCCTTGTAATTCTGGATCAGCGAAGAACTCTTGCAATTGGCTTGGTTCGCGCTCAAATAATTCGTAATTTGTATTCCCTAACGCACTGTGAATACGAGGGGAGAAGCTATGGCCCAACGTACGGCCAAGTAAACCAAATTTCATAGGACCTCCTAGGTCAATATACATAGAATGGCTAATAGGCTGGTACCTATTAGCCATTGAAATTTTATAACTACATTCATTGTACTATATATGCCCTTATAGGCACTAGTACGGATGAATATATTAGTTTTCTGGATAATTACCGAGCAAGCGGAACTTATCTTGTGATGTATGAAGCTCTGCTAGCACAGACAACACCTTTGGATCCGCTAAGGATGCCTCTAAGTCGAGGTAGAACAAGAACTCAAAGTTATGGCCTACGATAGGGCGAGACTCGAGTTTTGTAAGGTTGACACCGATGTTAGCAAACTTGGTAAGCAATGTACCAAGACCACCTGGAGCGTGACTTGCTGTTGTTACTACAGAGATTTTGTTAGCCCCTGGATACACATGGAAGTCCTTGCTAATGCAGATAAAGCGCGTATAGTTGTTATCGCTGTTTTGGATGTTGCGCATCAATGGAGACAAGTTGTACAAGTCTGCACATTGAGGTGCTGCGATAGCGGCTACACCTGGATCGTCACTGGCTGCTACTAACTGTGCAGCACGCGCTGTATTATCAAAGGAGCGCAATTCTACACCTTCTAGTTTTTCTAGGAAGTGACTACATTGGCCCAATGCTTGTGGGTGAGAGATGATAGTATGAATATCCTCTAGTTTTGTGCCTTTTTTCACGAGTAGATCGTGAGAAATCCATAGGCGTGTACCGCGTACGATATAGCATTTACGATCCTCTAGAAGGTCATATACTTCTTTTACAGAACCATTGGAGCTATTTTCGATAGGTAATACACCGAATTGACATTCACCAGACTCAACGGCATCGAATACGGCACGGAAGCCTGTTACGTAGTGAATTTGGCTAAGTGGTAATAATTTATCACATGCCACTTGTGCATTGCTGCCGAATACGCCAGCACAAGCTACGCTGCCTCGTTGAGGAGGTAAGGTAGGGGATTGCTCAATGGCTTTTTTCATTTTTACAGTGAACTCATTATCTTGGAATAATTGTTCAGACTGGTACGTACGGCTCAAGCTGAATAATGCTTCGAAGAAACGACGCGCATATAAATCGAGGTCAGGACCTGCATCTCGCGTTACTTTGTCGAGAATGTCGCGCTCCCGTTTAGCATCGTAAATGGCCTTATTCATTTCTTTCTTTGCCGCTGCTACGTCTTTGGAGAGTTCCATGCGCTCTTTGAATAATTCGAGCATCTGATCGTTTATGTCGTTAATTTTAACGCGTACTTCATCTAAGTTCATGGTCAATATCTCCTAAGAAATCAAGAATAACGAGGGCTGTTACAGCTTCGATAACAGGTACTGCACGAAGCGCTACACATGGGTCATGACGACCTTGAATGGTGAGCAATGTGTCCTCTTTTTGTGAAAGTGATACAGAATGTTGTTCTTTATAAATGGATGGTGTTGGCTTGATGCCCACTTGCATAACGAGCGGCAAACCGTTGGTAATACCGCCTTGGATACCACCGCTATTATTGGTAGATGTTGTAATCTTGTCACCGTCCATGGTGAAAGCATCATTCACTTCGGAACCAAGCTTAGCACACATATCGAAACCGCCGCCAAAGGATACGCCCTTGATGGCTGGTACTCCGAAGATAACGCGAGCTAAACGGTTTTCGATGCCGTCAAAGTTTGGATTGCCAAGGCCAATTGGTAGGCCTGTAGCAACGACCTCAACGATACCACCGGTAGAGTCACCATCTTTTTTGAGATTCATGACCAAGTTTTCTACTTCGCTACGTTTTTGAGCATCCACCATAGCGATTGGTTCTGAAGCGATGCTAGCTAATGATTTCATATCTGGATGAACCATATTGATAGGAGCATCTTGGATTGTTCCCACTTGTTTTAAATGGCCGTGGATTTCGATACCTTTTTCGTGCAATAGTTGAAGGGCGATGCCACCAGCTACGCAAAGCGGTGCTGTAAGGCGAGCTGAGAAATGGCCACCTCCGCGCATATCTACCTTGTCGCCGTAGCGCATGCGAGCTGTGAAGTCCGCATGAGATGGGCGAGGGATGTCGCGCAAGTTATTGTAATCGCTAGAATGCTGTGATGTATTGCGGATCATAAATGCCAATGGAGAACCGCTGAGCATACCGTCTACGATACCTGCTAAGAACTCCGGTACATCGGCTTCCTTGCGCTGCGTTGTTAATTGATTTTGCCCTGGCGCACGACGCTTTAAAAAGGCTTTTAATTCATCGATATCGATGGTATGTCCACAAGGTAGACCCTCTACAATACCGCCAATGGCGTACCCATGAGAGGCGCCGAAGGTAGATACCTGTATGGTTTTACCGAAATTAGATGCCATTATATTAACTCCTACTATATAGTACGTACTATTTCTATTATCTATTAGATTAAACCAGATACGATTAGAAATCTAAACTGGTTGTGCATTACCGCCCAGTAAGTTCCAGTCCTCAAAGAAGTCTGGATAGGATTTTGTGATAGCTTCGCTATCTTTTAAGGTAACAGGGGCTTCACTGATGAGAGCCATCAATGTGCCAGCCATAACGAGTCGATGGTCATTTACACAATCACCTTGGCCACCTTTAAGTATACCACTACCGATGATATATAGGTCATCACCGTCTTCACGAACTGTGCCGCCTAAGTCTCTCACGAGATTAGCAACGGCTACGAGGCGATCCGATTCCTTTAAACGTAGGCGAGCGCCCTTAACAAAGGCGCTTTCACCAGTAATAGAGCAAGCGAGGGCCGCCATAACAGGCAACATATCAGGCATTTGCTCAAGGTCTGCATAAATCGGTTTGGAAGCGCGACCTGTGACCGTTACATTCATTCCATCCCAGAGAACATCACAACCAGCATTAATCATAATTTGCATGATGCGTCGGTCCGCTTGTACAGAGTTTTTATTCATACCTGTAATAGTAATTGGTTTGCCCGTCATACCGGCTGCTACCATCCAAATCGCTGCATTAGACCAGTCGCCTTCGATTTGGTAATTATCTCGACCGATGAAGGACGCCCCAAATGGAACTGTGAAAGCTTCGTTAATATCGGTATCTGGTAAGGTATGCTCTACTTCTACACCAAAATCGCGCATAGTTTCAGTTGTTAATGTTACATAATCGCTAGATTGTAGTGGTGTAGTAGAGGTAATGGTAGATAAGCCAATTTGAGGAGCAGCCAACAATAAACCAGAGAAGAATTGGCTACTCAAATCTCCTACCATAGCGAAATTGCCCCCTTGAAGACGACCTGTCATAGTGAATGGCGGTTTGTCTTGGGAAAATGTTACGCCATGCGCTTTCATTTCCCCTAGCATAGGTTCTAGCGGACGATCTGGTAAACGACCTTTAGCATCTACATCTACATCGTTACAGATGGATGCTGCTACAGGTAATAAAAGGCGTAATGTAGTGCCTGATTCGTGCGGTACTACATTGCCCTTTGCTGGAGCTGGGCCAGGAGTAACGGTAACAATTTTATTTTCATATACTACGTGAGCACCTAAGCCTCGCAAGGAGTCCATAGTAGCATCGATGTCTTTAGAGGTACGGCTCAATAGTATAGTAGATGGAGAGGTAGCAAGGGCTGCACAAATCAATGCGCGGTGTGCATGGGCCTTTGCTGGGATAGACGCAATCGTCCCTGTAGGAATGGCGTTCGTTACGGAATGCATATAAATCTCCTTTAAGTATTAGGTAAACCTTATATTACAAATAACGATTATGCAGGTTGTAGGCGTTAGACAATTTAAATAACTTAATCGTAATAGATAAGTTATCTTAATCAAGATAGGTTGCTAACTCTTCGTGGGTAACAACCTTGAGCTCGCTATGACCATAACTAGTAGGTACAACGATTTTTATAGTAGCCCCTTCGCTTTTTTTATCGTGCTTAGCAGCTGCTAGGATTTCTTCTTTTGTTATGGTCGTAGTGGTTGGCAAATCGTGTGCTTCTATGAGGGCCTTTAATTTGTCTAATGCCTCTTTATCTAACTCTCCATGTTGGACAGCACCTTGAGCCATGAGAACCATACCGATGGCTACAGCATAGCCATGGTGGACTTCAAAGTGACTGGCCTTTTCGATGCCATGACCAAAGGTATGACCTAGGTTTAAGAGGGCACGAACACCGGATTCGCGTTCATCTTGTTCCACGATATCAGCCTTTGCTTGAACGCAGCGAGCGATAACGGCACTCACGCTATCGCGATGTTTAATTAATGGTTTATGTTCGAGTTGGGTTAATAAACCTGGTACATCGAGGAAACCATATTTGATAATTTCCCCACAACCATTTTTCCATTCCATGTCTGGCAATGTGTTGAGGGTTGTAGGATCACAGAGGACGAGGATAGGTTGTTTGAAAGCACCCCAAAGGTTTTTACCCGCTTCGAGATTGACTGCTGTTTTACCGCCTACAGAGGAGTCTACGGCGGCTAATAGAGAGGTAGGAACCTGTACATAGTCGATACCACGTAAGTAGGTAGCTGCTGCAAAGCCTGCCATATCGCCTACAACACCACCGCCAAGGGCGATGAGAAGATCTTTACGGGTTAACGATTGGGCCGCCATGTATTCTACTAAATCGATGAGTTGGTGTGCATTTTTGGAGCTTTCACCAGCAGGGAATACATAATCACAAACAGTATAACCCGCATGTTCCATATTAGCTTTCACAGAGTCCAAATAGTGTGGTGCCACATTACTGTCGCTGACGATGATTACGTGGCAATTTGGTTTTAATGGTTTAATATAATCGGTGATGCGTTGTAAAGCGCCTTCCTCGATGACAACGTCATACGGTGTGGACGCGTTAATGTGGATGCGAGTCATAACGGTTCCTTTCATAAAAGAATAAGCTAGTATCTATTATAACGGATACTAGCTTATTTGTGTGCTGTTTAAGATTATTTAGTGCATTCTACCAATGCTTGGCGCAATGCGATAACTTCTTTCATAAGGCTAGTGAATTGGTCTGGACGTAATGCTTGAGGACCGTCGCACAATGCTTTGGATGGATCGTTGTGAACTTCGATCATAAGGCCGTCTGCACCGCCACCTACGGATGCAAGGGAAAGTGGACGAACCATGCGGCTCATACCTGCAGCGTGGCTAGGGTCCATGATGATTGGCAAGTGGGATAATTCGTGCATCATAGGGATAGCTGTTACGTCTAATGTATTACGAGTTTTAGTTTCGAATGTGCGGATACCACGTTCGCATAATACAACTTGTTCATTGCCTTCGGACATGATGTATTCGGCAGCCATTAACCATTCTTCGTATGTTGCAGATAAACCACGTTTTAAAAGAACTGGTTTGTTTAATTTACCAACTTCTTTTAAAAGCGTGAAGTTTTGCATGTTACGAGCACCGATTTGAATCATATCTACGTTATCGAAGTATTGTAATTGGGAAATATCCATAACTTCGGAAACGATAGGAAGACCAGTTTCTTTTTTAGCTAGCTCTAACAGTTCCAAACCTTCTGGACCCATACCTTGGAAGGAGTATGGAGAAGTACGTGGTTTGAAAGCGCCGCCGCGAAGGATTGTGGCACCAGCTTCTTTACAAGCTTTTGCTGTTTCTAATACTTGTTCAGGTGTTTCAACGGAGCAAGGACCAGCCATTACTGCGAAGTGACCACCACCGATAAGTGCGCCACCTACGTTGATTATAGAATCATCTGGATGGAATTTACGGTTTGCTTTTTTGTATGGTTCTTGAATACGAGTTACTTTATCTACGAAATCTAGGGATTCGATTTGACGAGCATCGAGGGATGCAGTGTCGCCGATAAGACCTAAGATGTTGTAGCGAGCGCCTTCTACTGGATGGATAATGAAGCCTTTTTCTTCTAATTCACTGCGTAAACGAGATACCTCTGCTGTTGCTGCGTTTTGTTTTAATGTAATAATCATGATAATTCCTCCTTGTAAACTACAGTGAATAGTAGGGCTCACCATACGGGATAGCAAACAAAAAAGGGCTACCCGTAGTTTAATACGGGTAGCCCTTTTACTATTCTAAGCAACTAATAATGACTCAATCTTAATTAGCGTACCACAAATAGTTCCTTACCCGTACATTGGATAAAGAACCAATAAAAGTATTGTTTTGTAGCTGTGCTAATTTGGTTAGTCATCTTTGGTTGCTCCTTTCTAAAATGTTGGGTATAGTATAAACCCAAATGATAAAATTATGCAATACCTAAAAATGAATTTCATGGAAGTTTTAAAAAAATATACTTAATAACTTGTTCGAAATATAGATGTAATGAGGTATTTTGTATAAAAATGATTTTTGCTATTCATGACTAAATTGTAGTATAATGAGTTCATAAAGAGAGCCAATCAACGTGTCGGTAGCGTTAGGCTCATCTAAAATTTTGGTAAAAATGATGCGCCTAACGTGTTAGAGGTTTAGCCACCTCATTACGTTAGGCGTTTTCATTACCTTACTTAACTAAGGCAATGATAGTAACTACGGATAACAAAATTATGATAACTACATATGTAATTTCATGTTTTGTCATAGTATCACCACCTTTCGGTGATGAACCTAACTCACGTCAATTGACTCTCTTAGGTACAGTATAACAAAAATAATTTTACACAAATAGCGATATATGAGTAGCTGTGGAGGCTATATGGTTATTCAAATCTTAGATCATATTACTGATGAAATAAAACAAATACGTATTGATGTATTTATGAAGGAACAAGGCTTTACAGAAGAATTCGATGAAATCGATGAGACTGCAAAATTTGTTCTCTTGTCCATAGATGGTAAAGCAGCTGGTACTTGCCGATATTTTCCAAGTGACGTAGTCGGAGATGCACATATTGGTCGCATGGCAGTACGCAAGCTGTATCGTGGGCAACATTTAGGAACAAAAATTATGATGGCAGCAGAAAATGCTATTCGTAGGGATGGATATAAAACATGTTCCTTGTCTGCACAGGTACAGGCTAAGCCATTCTATGAATCCCTTGGCTATAAAGCGGAAGGGGAGGAATACCTTGATGAAGGGTGTCCTCATATTTTAATGAGAAAGCTTTTATAAGTCCTTGTATAATAAGAATAAGTAGATAGGTAGCATTAAATAAGTTGAATGTGCATATTATTTTGTTACGAGGTGAGAGTATATGAAACTAGCAGAGGCATTACAAGAACGAGCTGACTTAAATAAAAAAATTAGTGATTTGCGAGGGCGTTTAAATCAAAATAGTTTAGTACAAGAAGGGGAAACACCTAATGAAAACCCTATAGTGTTGATGCAAGAACTAGAAAAGGCAATTGCTAGACTTCAACAACTCATTAAAGATATTAATCTTACTAACTGTGCAACTATTGTTGAAGGGCGCTCTTTAACACAAATTATAGCAGAAAAAGAAGGTGCAATTATGCGTCTATCTGCATATCGTGCCTTAGCAGATAGTGCGAGTGCGATTAATTATCGTGCTCGTGGCTCGGAAATCAAAATGATAGCAACTATAAATGTTAGTGAATTACAAAAAACAGCAGATAGAATATCTAAGGAGATTCGTACATTAGATAATTTACTACAGTCAACCAATTGGACAGTTGATTTAATAGAGTATTAAGTATAAGTTGGTAATCAAGATAGGGTGGATACAAAGCCACGATTGCTTAATTCGTAAAAAGATGACATTTACATGTACGGGGCATTTAAGATATGTATCGTGTAGGCCCTTATTGTGTATAAATGTATAGTTATTTTTTATAATGTATTACCATGTGTCAACTGTTTTGATGAGGGTGGCTTGGGGATATAAAAAGGAAGCATTTCACTAAAGAATGTGAAATGCTTCCTTTTTTATATTATTAAAATGTTATAAGAAAGCTAATTATCCTTATTCTAAATTATCAAAATCAGATGCTGCTGCTCTTGATTATAGTTACATATGTACAACAATATATTTAATTTATAAATAAGGATATAAATTTTACTGTTTACTTAGAGAATTATGATATAATATAGGTGTATAAATAATAATCGTTATTTGATTGCATAGAATTTCTTAAGTAAGGAGATTTCATTATGACAGCAGAACAAAAAGCAGCTACGGCAGCAACAAGTTCTACCGCAGCTAAACCAACACCTGATCAAGGTACAGACTGGATAATTTGCCGTGTATGCGGATATATTGAGGAAGCTAAGTACAGGGATCAACCTTGTCCAGCATGTGGTTTCCCTCCAACAGTTTGGATGGATTACAAACCACGTCGCATTAATCCAACACGCGAAAAATTGCTAGATTTTCATTTTCATCCAATTGCGGTACATTTCCCAATCGTAGCAACAGTAGCTTCTTTCTTAGTACCTGTTATTGCTTTGTTGATTCCATCTATTTCCAATGTATTATTCTCTGCAATTTCATTAGCAGCTATGATTTTACCACTTCTCGTTATCATTGGTGGTATTTCTGGTTATTTTGGTAGTAAATTACGTTACAAAACAGGAACATCTAAAATCCCTAAAGCAAAGATTTACTTAACCATTATCTACTTTATTCTTTCCTGTGCACAAGCCTACATCGCTATCGCTGACGGTGTGAATGCTGATAACGCATGGATTATGATTGTTTTAGGTCTCGTGGCTTCTTTCTTTGCTGCCAAACTTGGTAAAATGGGTTCCTACCTATTTGCAGGTCGATTCGGCCCATATACAGCTGGCTAACAGTTATTAATTGAATAACCTTTATAAAGAAAAAAAGTGATTCTCACGATGGGAGAATCACTTTTTCTTTTATCTTTTTTGTTACTATTCTAAATCATCAAAATCGAATGCCGCTGCTTTTGTATAGTTTGTAACTTTTGCTTCGAAGAAGTCTGTTTTTGTACTATTCAAGTTGGAGAAGCTTTCGATCCATTCCATTGGATTATCCTTGATTTCAGGATATAGATGAGGCAAGCCGATTGCTTCTAAGCGGATATTTGCAAGGTATTTGATATAGCGTTCGATAAGAACATTGTTAAGGCCGAGGATTTTATCATCAGTGATGTATTGACCCCATGCGATTTCATTTTCTGCACCTTGACGAATCATGTCAGTGATTTTCGCTTCTAGTTCAGGAGTGAACAAGTCAGGGCGTTCACGACGTAACTCGCGGATGATGTTTTGGAACAATACAAGGTGAGTTACTTCGTCGCGGTTAATGTATTTGAAGATTGTAGATGTAGCTGTCATTTTACCTTGGCGTGCCAATGTGTAGAAGAAGCTAAAGCCAGAGTAGAAGTAAATACCTTCTAAGATATAGTTTGCAATGATTGTGTGAATAAGGTTTGCTTCGCTAGGATCATCGCTAAACCGTTGATATGCATCGGCGATGAAACGGTTACGTTCAAGCAATGTTTTATCTGTACGCCATTCGTCATAAATTTTGTCACGTGTAATAGGGTTCGTTACAGTATCCAAAATGTAGGAATAACTTTGAGCGTGAATTTCTTCTTGGAATGCTTGGATATTCAATAAGGATGCCACTTCAGAGGCTGTAATATAACGGCTCAAGTTAGGCAAGTTTTCAGATTGAATGGAATCAAGGAAGTTCAAGAACGCAATGATTTTATCGAATGCACGGCGTTCGTAATCTGTTAAGTATGGGAATTGCTTAACGTCTTCGTTCAAGGAAATCTCTTCAGGAATCCAGAAGTTGTTGAGCATTGTACGGTACATTTGGTTAGCCCAGTCGTACTTGATACGGTTCCATTCGCGAAGGTTTGTTGTGTTGCCGCCAATCATAGATTGCGTGCCACGTTCACCATGTTCGTTGAAAATCAGTTTTTTCTCCATAGTAGGACTCCTTTATACAACGATGCGACCTATACTGCGATAGGTCGTCATCAGACTTATATACACATCTCGTATTAGGAGGAGCAGCTTGTGCACTCATCCATTTCAAGGGATTGGTTACGGATATAGTAGATTGTTTTGATACCTTGTTTATAGGCCTCAACATAAAGGTCTAGAATTTCTTTCGCCTTCATTTGAGGTGTGATATACAAGTTGAAAGATTGTGCTTGGTCAATATGACGTTGACGTACGCCACAAGCTTTGATAGACCATTGTTGGTCGATTGTATGAGCTTCTTTGTAGAGCCAGAATGTTTTATTGTTCAAATCTGGTGCAGTTTTTGGTGTGAAAGAACCTTTCTTTTCTTCAATGAAGAATTTTTTGAAGATTGGGTCGATACCAGCTGTAGTATTCGCAATATTGGAAGTAGAACCAGTAGGCGCTACAGCCATCAAGTAACCATTACGGATACCATATTTAGCAACGTCTGCAGCTAATTGTTTCCAACGATCAGATGTATAGCCACGACGTGTGAAGTATTCACCAGTTTCCCATTCGGAACCTTTAAATGCAGGGTATGCACCTTTTTCTTTAGCCAATTCCATGGAAGCTTTGATAGCATAGTAGGCGATGTTTTCGAATAATTTGTCTGCTACTTCGATGTGCTCATCAGATTCCCATTGGATATCGTGGTTTACAAGGTAGTGGTGGTAACCAGAAGTACCAAGACCAATAGCGCGGTATTTATCAGACGTCATGCGAGACTCTGGCACTGGCGCTTGGTTGATAGAGATAACATTGTCTAGCATTCGAATTTGAAGGGCAATATTTTCTTCTAACTCTTCGTCAGTAATACGGCCAAGGCTGATGGAGTTCAAGTTACATGTAACCATGTCACCTGTATTTGTTTTCGTAGTGATAGTACCGTCTTCGTTGATAATTTCTTCAGCAAGATTAGTGAACCCAACGTTTTGTGCGATTTCGTGGCACAAGTTGGATGCGTAAATCATACCTGCATGTTTGTTAGGGTTTGCAGCGTTTACAGTATCGCGGAAGAAGATGAACGGTGTACCCGTTTCAACAGCGGAGCGCATGATTTTTTTCATCATGTCTAATGCTGGTACTTCGATACCGTGTAAGTTAGGATCTTGTTCACATTCAAGGTAACGTTTTGTGAATTCCTTATTGTCATCAGTATCGTAGTAGTCTTCTAAGGCATAACCTTTTACAGCTAAGATTTCATGAGGATCGAAGAGGGTGAAGTTTTCACGAGCAATCATACGTTCCATGAAGATGTTTGGAACAGAGATAGCAGGGAAGATATCGTGTGCTTTACGACGGTCATCACCATTGTTTGTACGAAGTTCTACAAATTCGTAGAAGTCTTTATGCCAAATATCAAGTGTTACTGTAGCGCCGCCTTTACGCTTACCCAATTGATCTACTGCAACAGCTGTATCATTGTACAAACGGATCCAAGGAATAACGCCACCAGAGGAGTTTTTGAACCCGCGGATGTCGGAGTTCAAGGCACGAACTTTACCAAGGTAGATACCAAGAGCACCACCGTGTTTAGATACGCGGGAGAATTTGCTGTTTACGTCGTAAATGGACCATAAGTTGTCATCTACACCAGAGATGAAGCATGAGGACAATTGATGGAATGGTGTGCCTGCATTTGCTAATGTAGGTGTAGCTGTTGTCATTTTTAATTGACTCATCAAATCGTAGAATTTCTTAGCGTATTCTACTTTGTTTTCGCCTTCTACTAATGCCAAGTGCATAGCGATAGCCATGAAACGTTCTTGTGGCAATTCGTAGATTTCTTTGTTGAAGCCTTTTACCAAGTAACGGTCAGCCAATAATTTAAGACCTTCATAGTTGAAGAGATAGTCTCGTTTAGGCTTGATGTAATCGCCTAATTCTTGCAATTCGTCAGCTGTATATTCAGTAACGAAGAAGTCAGCGTATTTTTTCTCCTCTACAAGCATGTGTACAAGATTTGGGAAGTTGCCATAACCGAATGCTTTGTAACGGCGTGTAATAGCTGCTTCTTTATAGAGATCGAACAAGAATAGACGAGCCGCTACAAATTGCCAATCTTGGTTCATTTTATTAACTTGGTTGCCGAAACCGTCGTCTTTTTTAGAGATAACCTTTTCGATAGCCGTTTGTACTAAAGTTTTTTGAATCTCTTTAGTAGTCATACCATCAACGAATTGTAACTTCGCATCCATTTCCAATTCTAGTGGATCACAAGAATCTAACCCCAAACATGCGAAGGCAATCATACGTTTCGTTTTTTCAACGGACAAAGGCTCGAAATGGCCATCCCGTTTCTTGATCATAATCTCCATTACTGTTCCCCTTGAGTTTAAAAGTAATAAAACTGTTAATTTAAGCATATATAAGATTAGACTGAAAAGTATAAAATATCTTTAAGTTAAGTCTAATCAGAAAAATAAGAAAACTACAATATATGGTAGTTTTCTTATTAAGCTTATACATTATGTTACGATTATAGCGAAAAAATTCTATACATTCAATATTGACATTTAGAAAATTATAAATATAGTATGCTTAAATTTATCGATATAGTTATAAATGCTAGAAAATACTATATGGGACGCATATATGATGATTTTGAATGATATATCTTTTTTCAGAATATTAAAATAGTACGTAAAAATAGTACGTATCAGTAAATAGAATTTCCTTCAATATAATATTGTGATTTATTTTATTAAAGGTCTGATATATATGTCCTATAATAGATATATATTAATTAGGAGGTAAGACATGAAGTCTATTGTTATATATTCTTCCCTTACAGGGAACACGAAACAAGTAGCTGAGGCTATTACTAGTGTATTGCCAGCAGGTACACCATGTGTATCTATGAAAGAATTGCCCACCGATTTATCATCTTACGATCTTGTGTTTGTAGGATTCTGGGTTGATAAAGGAACAGCCAATAAAGAAGCTCGTGATGTACTCGGTACATTACATAATCCACATATTGCCTTGTTTGCAACGGCAGGCGTACCACCACAAATGGCACATGCTAAGGAGAGTTTAATCAATGCAGCAAACTGTTTACCAGATGGAGTAGAGTCTGTAGGGACTTTCATCTGCCAAGGCAAGGTAGACCCTAAGGTCATCGAAATGATGTATAAAATGTTCCCTAAGGGACATAGCCATGGCCAATCAGCTGATAGAGATGCACGACATAAACAAGCTGCAGTACATCCAAATGAAGACGATTGTAAAGCGGCACAAGAATTTGCAAAAGATATTCTTACAAAGCTTAACTAATGAAAAAAGCAGTACCTCGTAGTGAGGTACTGCTTTTATAGTTTTAATTATATAGTACATTAAATTTAAGTTTACGTGTGTCGAATTGGTTTATGAAGTACGATGTAATCAATAGCTTGTATCCAGTGCCTTCTATAATGACAGGATCGATAGCTGTTTTATCGATTGTAAGGAATTTATCATAAATATGATGCACCTCTGTCACACCATTTGGTAGAGATACTTCTAGATCAAGGCCATGGTTAAGGAATTTGAAGGAAATAGAGTCGAAGTTAGCAGTTTCCACTTGGTATTCCTTAAGGTCTTGTTCGTATACAATTAACTCGATGTTTTCAATGTATTTATCGTAGCCTGCAATGGAGATAACCTTTGGTGCAGACAAAGCATCAAAATTGATATACTCGACGCGTCTGCCGTTTATTGGGTTTGTATCTGTCGATTTTATATCGTCTACAGGTACATATGGTGTGCCGTAGTTCGTGAAGTTAGGATCAAAGGTAGCCGCTATTGGTAGGCTTGCATGCCAATAGCCATCAACTTTAGTATAGGTCACAAATTCACGATACGTTGTATAGCCTATGAATGGCGTTAAGAGAACAGTACCTAAGGCAAGAGCCATAACTGTGGTGTGGACAGAAGGTTTTAATCCTTTCACAAGAGAATATATATTATGTGCTAAGAAAATTAGATTGAATGCACTCACGTAAATCGTATTGAGCCAGAGAATTGGTTCATTAATCACACGCTTACCGATAAGGGCTAAGCACAATGTAGTTAACGTAATGAACAAGAAGCACAGGATTTGCTGCGTTCTGCTACTTTCACTAGATCTAAAACTAGCTAAGTAGAATAGGTAGAAAATGGCTACATACGGATAGTAGGTGTAGAAGAAACGCGTATCCTCTCGAAGTCCTAACAAGATCAAGACTAAATAGATGTTAGCTAAAATGCCTGTAATAATGGACGCCTTTGGCAAGATAATGCCGAATACAACCGTAAAAAATGAGTTTGGTGCTGGAGGACCTGCGGGATCCTCTTTGTAAGAACATACCATAGATAGACAAATGAATATATTAATGGATGCGAGTACCTTAAAAATAGTTTCTTCAAAGTTGAATGGTTGGTCCACGATGATGAAGAAGAACCATAAACTCATAATGATAACAATGTTGTATAGCGTAGACGTAACAAGGGTGATACCAATCCGCTTGATGCGGTTGATGATTTCGCCGATGTAGTGTTCACCGGGCGATGTGAAATATAAGGCAATCATGGAGTACAGCCATAGGTATGATATATTTTCCGTGGCTAGCTCAATGCCCCGCACATAGCCATAGGTTTCGTGAATCATATAAAGGCCAACGCTGATTCCGATACTTACTAAGGTATATAATATGGAAAACTTTCGTGCCCTTGTTATATAGCTTTGTAATATAACGATAAAGAAATACAGTGAGTATAGCTTAAGATCGATTTCGGAAAACCAATCTTGTTCAATATACAACGGTGTACATGAAAATACGGCAATCAATGCCAGTAATATAGGCGACTGCATTGCTAGGTCCCGCAGCGAAGACCATAAATGTTTAATGGCAAATTTCATAGATGTCTCTCCCTCTATAAATATAAATACCCCCTCTTATTATTAGTATACCTGTTTTCTGGTGAAAGCCCTATGAGGTTTTACATGCCCTCAAATATACATTACAATAACTTTAAGAACTAGTTTTCAAAGAAAAGAGGTTATCACATGGAATTCTCTTATTTTTTACCTGTAAATATCCAATTTGGTTGGAATAAAGTAGATAATATTGATAATTTTGCTACACCGTATGGCAAGAAAGCCCTTATTGTAACTGGTCGCAGTAGTGCGAAAAAATCTGGTTTGTATGATCGTGTTGTGGCAAAGCTTGATACGGCTCATATTGATCATGTCCTTTTTGATCAAGTGGATGCTAATCCATTGACTACAACAGCGTTAGACGGTGCTGCTTTAGCTAAATCTGAAAGCTGTGATATGGTGATTGCTATCGGCGGTGGGTCCATTATGGACTGTGCAAAAGGCATTGCCTTCATGGCTGTCAATGATGGCGACATCAACGACTATATCTTCAATCGTAAAGTCAGTGATAATGCGTTGCCTCTTATTGTCATTCCTACAACCTGTGGTACCGGCTCTGAAGGCAATGGTTTTGGGGTCCTTACTAATCCTGAAACAGGGGACAAAAAATCTTTGCGTTGTAACGCTATCGTGCCTAAGGTTTCCATCGTAGATCCTGCTGTAATGGGCACTATGCCACCTCATGTATTGGCATCTGTTGGCTTTGATGCACTCTGCCACAATATCGAGGCCTATACATCTAAAACAGCGCAACCTTTCACCGATGCATTGGCTCATTATGCGGTGACATTATTAGCACAATACCTTGTACCACTATATAAACATGTGAAAGCGACAGCTGAAGGCAAACCAGCAGTACTCAATGAAAAACAACTTACAAAAGCTTGGGAAGCTGTTACATTAGCAAGCACCATTGGGGGCATGGTTATTAATACAGCTGGTGTAACACTAGCACATGGCATGGAACATCCAGCCAGTGGTCTTAAGGATATTACACATGGGGTAGGCCTTGCTATTATTGAACCTGTGGCAGTGGAATATACATGGAGTGCGAACCCTGATAAATTTGACGCCTTGGCGCGTATATTCAACCATGGAGATGGCTCTGAACTAGGCGAAGCATTACGCTTGATTGTACATGACCTAGACCTTACTACAAACCTTACAGAATTAGGCTTTACGAAAAAAGACATTCCATGGCTTGTAGATAATGTATACGTTGTAGCTACAGGAAATATTGCTAATACAGTAGCTGAAATTAGCCGTAAAGATATAGAAGCGTTGTATAAAAAGATGTTTTAAGTGTTGAAGTTATTTTAAGTGTTGTCATAATAGGAGAGAGTTTTGTTCCAAGGATTTTATGGCCTACTAACAGTTCTGCTATGCGTGTTATTTGTAATTGTAGTAGTGCTATTTAACATAGCCCCAATTACTTACATTGTTTTTGGCATAGCCATAGTGTTGAGTGTGTTACTTCAATATAGGCGCTTTAAGAAACAGTCCATATCTGAAAAAACACATAGCCGATTGGCTTGTGCTTTGTTTATTGTCGTAACCCTTAGTATATCTTGGCTCGTAGCTGATTGGTTTAAGTACGATACTCAAACGACTCATGATCAAACTGATGATTTTGCGTTTGGGACTATGGACTGGAGACGAGGTTGGCCTAATGATAAGGAATTGCCAGAAGGCTTAAAGCGTCCTAAGGCACTTCCAGAAGGAATTATAAGAGCATCTGCATCTGGTGATAGCTTAGTTTGGGCTAATGCATATCCTATAAAATATACTGTATTAGAAGGGGACCCTGCAGTTATTGCACAGTATGAGAACATTGCAAAGACACAGGCTATTTACCAAGTACAAATCGATAAGCATGGTGTTTTACGTGATTTAAATACGGGAGAACGAAAAACGTCTATATCGCATCCTAGTGAATACAATATTATTGAAAGCATAAATGAAGTGCCAATAGACTTACCTAAGCGAGATTTCATTGAATGGTTGCGTTTTGCACCTAGAAAAGAAACAAAATCGGTAGTTAATCAAACTACTAGTTCCGTTCGTAATCATAGATTATATATTTTTGTAGACGATGGAAATACTAAAAGACCTCATTTTGTGGAACTTTTGATCAGTAATGATGGGACACGGGCTGTGTTTTATCAATCTAAGTAATTTGAATAGGTATTGTTGTGGAGAACATAAATGCGACAGTGTTTAATTTACTTGAAGAAATTATTTTTTTCTGCTCCCTATAGAAAGAGTATATGGTTCTTTATAACTCTTTGGGTACTCACATTTTTATTCTCGGATGAGATATCATATTCTGGGTTATACTATCTGATTTTGCTAGTAGCTACGATTGTATTGTTATTTGAAAAATGTGGTGTAATCGATAGTGAGGAAGCTATACGAAAAAGATTTTTAACATATTTTTATGTAACCTTTTTTCTGTGTATGCTTCCTACATTAGCTGTTACTTTAGTGTTTTCTGCTATAGGGGTATCTCATTATGATACACAACGATGGCACTCTACATGGCCTTCATCTAAGGCGGGGTATATTCCGGCTCCGTTACAAACACCTAAGTCTTTACCAGAGGGTTTGAAAGTGATTTCTTCTGCTGAAATAATTGGAATAGGTGGGAATCAAAGCTGTTTAGTATTAGATGGTGATAAAGCTACGATTTCAAGGTATGAGGCAATTGTTAAATCTAATTCTTGGTATTCGTTTATAAATGGCAGGGACAAAGATACTACAGTTGAAGTACTTAATTCGTTTACATATCCAAAAGATAAAAATGTATTGGTTAGTGATATAGACAATTATTATGAGATTATCACCATTCAACGACAAAACTGGAAATTATTTCCCTGGATAATTGATGGTACACAAAGTGTCGGTGATGATCCTAAGGAAGATTTTTATTATAGTACTCGAGTATCAGCTGAGAAATATATAGTATATGTTATTTATCATAATTTTGATCATGATCAGCCAAGAGTCATTTACTTTATGTTTAATCCAGAGCGAACTCGAATGATTACTATAGATATAGATATGTATCATTAGTTTTTTCAGAGTGACTATAAAAAATTTGGAACAATATGTGAATATATTAGAATATATTCACATATTAGAATTGACAGTCTTAAAACATATCTTTATAATGTGAATTAAAGAGAGACTCGGATATTCACTATCCCAGCCCTAGGGCTGGGATTTCTTTTTTTAGTCTCTAATAGTTTAGTTTTTAGAGAGGTGTTTTTATGGCAGATCAAAACAACAAAAACGTCGATGCCTTAGCGCAAGAGATTACCTTAAAAAGCCGCGGTCAAGGCAAATTGCGTCAGTTCATCTTATGGATGGGCGCGCTCGTCATCGGTGCTATCTTGGGCTGGCAACATATTCCAGCCTTAAATGAATTATTTAACTTTATTGCAGCCGTGTTTACACGTTTATTCCAATTCATTGCAATTCCAACTGTGTCCTTAGCAGTAATTACTACATTATCTATGCTAGGTAATAAAAAAGATACAGGCCGTATCTTTGGACATGCAGTAGTATACACATTGCTTACTACTATTTGTGCAGCAGCCGTAGGCCTTGGCCTATTCCTTTGGATTGCGCCAGGTAACTTACCACTTGATGTAATTGGTGCTGGTGCAGCGCAAGTACCTGAAAAATTAGGTCATGTAACATATTATGATCACTTCTTATCCGTTATTCCTAACAATATTATGAAACCATATTTGGAAGGTAACGTATTGTCCGTTATGTTTATCTCTGCTTCCGTTGGTTTAGCGTTTGCCTTTATGCCTCGTACAGAAGGTCGCGAAGCAGTATTGAAAGTACTGTTCGGCTTACAAGAACTACTATTTACATTGATTAAAGCATTACTTTATGTGTTGCCAATCGGCATCCTTGCTTTCGCAGGTCAATTATCTGCTCAAATCGAAGCGGGCGTAATCGTTGGTGCTTTAGGTAAATACACTGCTGTTGTTATCGGCGGTAACTTAATCCAATTCTTTATCGTAATTCCATTGTTCTTGTTATTCCGTGGTTTGAACCCTGTGGATGTATTCCGTAAAATGTCCCCAGCTGTAGCGGTTGCATTGTTCACTAAATCTTCTGCTGCAACATTGCCTGTAACATTGGCATCTGCTGAGGATAATTTGAAAGCTCACCCTGCAGTAGCTCGTTTCGTATTGCCAATTTGTACAACTATTAATATGAATGGCTGTGCAGCGTTTATTCTTGTCACATCCTTATTTGTAATGCAAAATGCAGGTATTGAATTGACTATGGGCACAATGATTGCTTGGTTATTCATTGCAGTACTTGCTGCCATTGGTAATGCCGGCGTTCCAATGGGCTGTTACTTCTTAACATTGTCCTTGATGAGCTCCATCGGTGCACCAATTGGTTTGCTTGGTATTATCTTGCCAATCTATACAATTATTGACATGATTGAAACCGCTGAAAACGTATGGTCCGACGCATCCGTATGTGCTATGGTTGACCATGATCTTCAAGGCAAATTGGACGACTCCAGTGGTGATGATATGCCTCAATTCCAAGGTGCTTAGTTTTAGCAACTAGTTAAACTTAAGAAAAATACTTAATTATATAACTCAAATAAAAGGTTATCCCGTACGGGATAACCTTTTTTGATGACTGTACAAGTATTAAAAGGTACAATACTAGTAGAGATTGAAGTTTAATGTAGTGGTTGTTATAAAGCTAAGGAGTTGTATTGTGAAAAGAATATATTCATACATTGCTGCACTGTTAATGCTAAGTCTTATGGCTTCGCAAGTACATGCAAAAGAGCAGGTTACTCAAAGTGATATTTCTGGTAGTGCTAAAGAGAAGTGCGTTAGTAGTGAACAAACTAATGATAAGATTGAAGCTGATTTACAAAGACATTTAGAACGAATGAGGACCGAGGACATAGCTAAGGGGTATTTACGTGAAGAAGAAGGGTATGCTCAAGAATTAAGTTTAATTCGTGGGAGATTGTATCATTCAACGGATAAGTTGATTCATAACGAAAAGAAGACTACTCTTTTATCGTATCCAGTAGGAAGTAAGGTTCCTTGTAAGAAGAATTTAAATGATATAGATTCATATACAGACACAATTACTCGTAAAGGCATGACATTCCGCATTCCTAAAGATGCAGAGTTGAAGATGTTCTATATGTTAGATAACATTATTTTTATAGAGTATGAGATAGGAGATATTTGGTATTCTATTCAGATTATTCCTTTAGACGTAGATCATCCTGATACTAAAGATATAGAAAATAAAGTACTTGTAGATAAAGAGTATAATTTCTATCACACATTGCAAGGATATTGGCGTTTATGGGGAATCTTTGATGAGTTACAAAATCCTACTTATTCAGCGGTATGGAATAATGGATTGCCTGGAATGTTAGTGGATTCATACAATCCAGATAAGAAATCTAATTTACTATTTGCTGCATATGATGGACGGTATGCTGTATTTAATCAGCTTGTATATAATCCAAGTACGAGTCCTTTTACTCATGAGCAGCTAAGAAACACGATTGAATATTTTGATTCTAATAACAATCCAGAGTTTAAGGCTAAAAAGCATAGATTATTCCCTGATGAGAGGATAATTCGTATATATGAGTACTAGTACAAACCTCACATTACTAGATATGTAATTTGTGTTATACTTTCATATAGAATAATATCGAATTAATAGAAGGCTAGTCGCATATTATGTGCGGACTAGAGAATAAAATGAAAGATAACTCAGTATTACCAATAGAGGAACAATTAAATAGATTTCTGCAACCGAAATGTTTAATCCCTGGTGGCCTAGGCTTGTGGGAAATATATTTCCGTAAGATTTGTACAGCTTGGGGCAAGATTGATGGTGAAATCCGACCACAGCATATCATATTCTCCGCCGATAATGGTTGTAATATGGAAGGCTATGTAGGGTATAACTACGAGGTAACGCAAAAGCAGTCGCGTAATATGCTCTTAGGTCGTTCGTCGGCTACACAGTTTTGTAACTTTAACAACATTCCTTATGAAGTTGTGGATGTAGGAATTGCCTCAGATGATGGCATCGGAGTGGATCGCAAGGTCGCAAAGGGGACAAAGAATATATTAAACTATCCTGCTATGACTGAGGATGAATTTAATAGGGCCTTTCAAGCTGGCTATGAACGAGTTGAACATTATGTAAAGCAAGGGATAAATCTTTTTTCCTTTGGTGAAATGGGGCTTGGTAATACGACGACTTCTGCCTGTGTGTTGTCTGCCTTAACTGGAGCTGATCCCACTGAAACAGTAGGCCCCGGTTCTTGGCCGAATAAACCAGATTTGATGAAGCGTAAAATTGATTTTGTGCGCGCTGTATTAGATAAGCATAAGGCTAGTATTGTTTCTGACAGTGAAGCTGAAAGAGTTCGTAAAATTGTAGCCCATGTAGGGGGCTTTGATATTGCTGCTATTCTTGGGGCTATGCTCGCTTGTGTTGAGTTTAAAAAGCCTTTTGTCATTGATGGCTTTATTACAGCTGTAGCGGCAGCTTGTGCAGTACATATGAACGAGCGCATTACAGACTATGCATTGCCGTCACATCATTCCCGCGAAAAAGGCACAGAGCTAGCTTTAGCAGAGGTGGGAATTACACAAGACATGGTTCCTATTCAAGCCCACATGTCGATGGGGGAAGGGACAGGAGCTATCTTAATGGTTCAAATGTTGAAAACGACACAGCATATGTTTGTAAACGTAGGGACCTTTGCAGATTTGATGAAATTATAAGGAGAAAGAATGGAACTAAATAAATACTTTGATATACATTTTGAGCGTGCTGATGATGCAACTATCTCTAAAAGGTTGATAGGTGGGGCTAAGATTAAGGGACCTGCTTTGGTTACCCTGATTCTCTCCATATTTATCGCCTCTATTGGGTTGAATATGAATAGTACGGCAGTTGTTATTGGTGCTATGCTTATATCGCCGTTGATGGGACCTATTTTAGCAACGGGTTTTGGCTTTGCTACGCTTAATTTTACAGTTGTAAAAAGCGGTATTTTAAGATTGTCCTTACAGGTTACGATTGCTGTTTTGGCATCTGCTTTATATTTTTATATTTCTCCCGTTCAGGCGGCTACATCTGAACTATTAGCACGTACAGAACCGAATATTTTTGATGTATTCATTGCTATATTTGGTGGGTTAGCTGGGATTATTGGGCAAACGCGTAAGACCTTAGATAATGTTATACCAGGTGTTGCGATTGCGACTGCACTTATGCCACCACTATGTACGGCAGGATATGGACTGGCTAATGGAAATTGGCAATATTTCATTGGGGCTGGCTATCTATTCTTTATAAATGCATTTTTCATCTTCTTTGCAGCTTTTATTGTTTTAAAAGGTGTATATAGTTTGCCATTCCATAAACAAGTAGAAGAGGTTAATCGTCGTAACCAGCTAATATTTCTCGTGATTGGTCTTATTATGGCTATACCAAGTATTTATGCAGGCTATGATATGACCATCAAGTATTCTGAGTCAAATCATATGGAGCAGTTTATTAAGAATGATATTAATCAAGAGGGACGTCGACAAGTGATTGATTATTCATTGGATCAAACGAATAAGCTAGTAAACATAGTAGTTATAGGCGCTCCTGTGACTTCAGAGGAGCAAGCCCAGTTGGATGATAAGTTACAGAAGGATGAGTACTTGCAGCCTTATACATTACGATTTGTTAATAGCGTAGATGAGAAAAAATCTACTATGGATAAGACGAACTTGAATAAATCTTCGGAGAATCTTGAAACATATAAAAACTTGAGTAATCTGTACCAGCCGACTTATCAATTAGTAAGTGAAACTATAAATACTATGAAAACGACAGAAGCTGAAGCAAAGGCGTTATTCCCGTTTGTAAGCAAAGTAGAAGGTATGCCTTTGATAGATAATTTAGAACAGCCTAAAGCGAATCGCTATATGGTGATTATCCATACCACGTCCACTGTATCTGATTCAGATTTGGAACGAATAAAAGCTTGGTTAGAGGCTAAATTATCAGCACCTGTAACTATTTCTGTGGAGCAAACAACGTCAACTTTATAATTGAATCTTTTGATTAGATTGTTTATTATATAGAGCGATATTTATAACGGTACTAAGTTTGATTGTACCTATTAGGTATATTACCTAGTAGTACGGGGAATCATTTTAGTACCGTTTTTATGTACTTGGCAGAGCTAAATGTAATTACTCTTATCTTGCTATAGATTAAAGTTATATTAATACATGTATAAAATCTATTATACGAGTAGGAATTAAATTGTTATACTAACTACATCGAAATTATTAAATAACTAAATGTAGATACATGATAAGAATATATAGCTTTTTAATATATCTACGTGTGTGTATGCGTATGAGTCCTCGTCCATTGATGCAGGTGTTCATCGTAGATAGGAGGATTACATGAAAAAATGGTTGGCATTAGCCGCGACGGCCGTATTGGGTGCGTCTTTATTAATTAGTGGTTGTGGCTCTTCCACAAATAATGCGAGCTCTAGTGGCTCTAAAGAGGTATTAAAGGTAGCAGCAAATCCTGTGCCTCATGCTGAAATTTTAGAACAAGTTAAACCTATTTTGGCTAAGGAAGGTGTAGACTTACAAATCGTTGAATTTACAGACTACATCCAACCAAACATGGCATTATCTAGCCATGAAGTCGATGCAAACTTCTTTGCAAACGTACCTTACCAAAATAACTATAACAAAGACCATGGTACAAACTTCGTAAGCTTTGCACCAGTTCACATTGAACCATTGGCTATTTACTCTCAAAAAATTAAAGACTTGAAAGACTTGCCAAATGGTGCAAAAGTAGCAATTCCATCTGACCCAACAAACAGTGCTCGTGCACTTCTCTTGTTGCAAAGTGCTGGTCTTGTAACATTGAAAGATCCAACTGGTTTGACTAATACAGTATTTGATATAACTAGCAATCCTAAAAATATCCAAATTACTGAGTTAGAAGCAGCTCAAATTCCTCGTTCCATCCAAGACTTAGATGCAGCAGTAATCAATGCTAACTATGCATTGCCTGCAGGTCTTAATCCTACAAAAGATGGATTATTCGTAGAAAAAGCTGACTCTCCATATGCAAATCTTCTTTCCGTTAACCCTGGTGATGAAAATAAACCAGCTATCCAAAAATTAGCTAAAGCATTACAATCTCCAGAAGTTAAGAAGTTCATCGAAGAACACTACAAAGGGGCTATAATCCCAGCGTTCTAATCGATTGATCGTTAATAACATATGTATCTGATAAAATACCTTCTCATGACAAACTCTATAGATACAAAAAAAGGCGTAACACCATTGGTGTTACGCTTTTTTATTATATTATGCATCAATTGGTTTAGCATATTTTTTTCGATATGAATGTGGTGTTTCAGTGGTAGCCATTTTGAAAATTTTACAGAAATAACTAGTCCTGTTGTAGCCCAATGTTTTACTGATCTGATTAACTGTTAGTTGGGAATATACTAATAACTTTTTGGCTTCTTGTATACGCAATAGTGTTATATATTGTACTACTGAAAGTCCTGTATCATCTTTAAAAATTTTAGAGAAGTAGGATTCGCTTAAATGAATATGTTCCGAAAGCCTCCTGAGCGACACTCGTTTGCTCAGGTTTTTTTCTATATATAACATAGCTTTTCGGATTTCTGGACGATTAATAGGTCGTTCAGACTCCACAAAGTCTGGCAATTGTTCATAAGGCATCTCTTCTGCTATGGCATCGTTAAATGGGAAGTAGTGTTCTACCAAAATCCGTAAAACCTTTGTAGCACTGTAGATTTGTTCGGCTGTCAAAACTGGTAAGGTCCGATATAAGGCGCGAAGTTTAGTGTCATCATGCCAATCGGTCTGGGTAGGCAGAATAGGTTTGATCGTCGTATCTTCTGTTTTTGTTTGTCCTGCCATGATGAAGCCTAAGATGGCGCCATCTTTCATGATGGGCACGGAGAAATCTATAAGGCCCATGTGACAGCGGTACGGACAAGAGGATAGTTCTTTTGTAGCATCTAGTCCACCATATAGGTCACATTGATTGCAGCGTTTTGCGTAAGCTGGATTGCGCCTTACGACCTTGCAAAAAGGGGAAAAGTTATATTCTTGAGATAACACTTTTCCACGATTATTAACAAAAATAGCCGCAATCTTTGTTATGTTTGTGAAATCGCGCATGATTTCATTAATAAGCTTAGTATCTTCATTCGTACAAATCATGGTAAAACCTCCAATCACAAATGTGTTAAGAGGTCTAGTAAGCACACCGTTAAATAGCTCTACTTGCTCTCTATCTAATGGGAAGGCTCTAAACCTGAGAAAAGAGAAAAGTGACATACCACCTAAAATTCATATACCTATAAAATTAAGTTATTTCTTGTTTTATATGTATAAGTATAACAGGATTGTCGTATTTTAGTAATAGAAAAATCGCATTTTACGAATATACATAAAAAAGTTGCATTTAATAATTTTTATAATAAAGGTAGATAAAAGCCTTATAGTACATGTATTTAGAAAGGATTGAGTCCGATGGGTTGTGACTGAATAGCAAGGCATGCTCTATAGTAATATATGGTGTACAGAATTTAGGGTTGCATACATATGAATGATTAAAGAAATGATAAAAAATATAAATTGGTATACCGCAACATAGTTTTCTGTACATAGATACTTTCATTATACGTATGGAGGGTATTATGGCGACAACATGTGGATTAACTGAATTTGTAGGGACTAGTAAAACTGGTGATACTATTGGTCTCGTAATTGCTAACGTAGATCAACAAGTATTAGATGCGATGAAACTAAAGAAAAAATATCGTTCCATCGGTATTTTAGGTGCTCGTACTGGTGCAGGCCCACACATTATGGCTGCTGATGAAGCAGTAAAAGCAACCAATACTGAAATTGTTAGCATTGAATTACCTCGTGATACTAAAGGTGGCGCAGGCCATGGGTCGTTAATCATTTTTGGTGGTGATGATGTATCCGATGTAAAACGAGCTATTGAAGTAGCATTAGCTGAAGTGGAACGTACTTTTGGCGATGTATACGCAAACGATGCTGGTCATATTGAACTTCAATATACAGCACGCGCTAGTCATGCAGTAAATGCAGCATTTGGCGCTCCTGAAGGTAAAGCTTTTGGCCTTATCGTAGGTGCTCCAGCAGCTATTGGCGTAGTTATGGCCGATGTAGCTGTCAAATCTGCAAACGTTGATGTAATCGGTTATGCATCTCCTTCTGCAGGTACAAGTAATTCTAACGAAGTAATTTTACAGATTTCTGGCGATTCTGGGGCTGTACGACAAGCGGTTATTTCTGCTCGTGAAGTAGGTAAACAATTGCTCGGTACGATGGGTGACGAACCAGTGAACGGAGCCCCTTCCTATATCTAATCTGAAAGGATGGTATGCCCTATGAAATCAAAACGTTTCGAAGTCTTAAGTCAACGTCCTGTCAATCAGGATGGTTATGTAAAGGAATGGGTAGAGGAAGGTTTTATAGCCATGGAATCTCCTCAAGATCCAAAGCCTAGCCTCAAAATCGAAGGTGGGCGCATCGTTGAACTCGATGGTAAACGCCGCGAAGATTTTGATCTTATCGATACATTTATTGCAAATTACGGTATCGTTCTCGATGGTGCTCAAGAAGCAATGGCAAAGGATTCAAAAGAGATTGCTAATATGATGCTTACACCATCAGTACCTCGTGAAGAAATCGTTAAGATTTGTAAATCTATTACTCCAGCGAAAATGTTGGAAGTTGTTTCTACTATGAACGTTGTTGAAATGATGCAATGTATGCAAAAAATGCGCGCTCGTCGTACAATGGCTAACCAAGCCCATGTAACGAACGTAAACGACAATCCAGTGCAAATCGCAGCGGATGCTGCGGAAGGTGCACTTCGCGGGTTCGCTGAAGAAGAAACAACAGTAGCTGTTGCTCGTTACGCACCACTCAATGCGATTAGCTTGCTCGTAGGCTCTCAATGTGGTCGCCCAGGTGTATTGACACAATGCTCCTTGGAAGAAGCAACAGAATTAGAACTTGGCATGCGTGGCTTCACAGCATATGCAGAAACAATTTCCGTATATGGTACAGAAGACGTATTTACCGATGGTGATGATACACCTTGGTCTAAAGGATTCCTCGCATCTGCTTATGCATCTCGTGGTCTTAAAATGCGCTTCACCTCTGGTACAGGTTCTGAAGTACAAATGGGACAAGCAGAAGGTAAATCTATGTTGTACCTTGAAATCCGCTGCCTATATATTACAAAAGGCGCTGGCGTACAAGGTATTCAAAATGGTTCTGTAAGCTGTATCGGTATTCCAGCAGCTGTACCTTCTGGTATCCGCGCTGTATTAGCAGAAAACCTTGTAGCAGCTATGCTCGACCTAGAATGTGCATCTAGTAATGACCAAACATTCAGTCATTCTGATTTGCGTAGAACAGCTCGTACATTGATGCAATTTGCACCAGGTACTGACTTTATCTGCTCTGGTTATAGCTCTACACCAAACTATGACAACATGTTTGCTGGCTCCAACTGGGATGCAGAGGACTATGATGACTGGACAGTTATTCAACGTGACCTTAAGGTAAATGGCGGTCTTATCCCTGCTCGCGAAGAAGAAGTTGTAACGGTTCGTAATAAAGCGGCTCGTGCACTACAAGCTTTGTTCAAAGCATTAGGCTTGCCTCCAATTACAGATCAAGAGGTAGAGGCTGCTACATATGCAAATGGCTCTAAAGATATGCCTCCTCGCGATAAGGTTGCAGATATTAAAGCGGCTCAAGACTTGTTAAACCGCGGTGTTACAGGCGTTGACTTTGTAAAAGGCTTAGCTAAAGAAGGTCATCAAGATGTAGCACAAAGTATTTTGAACTTATTAAAACAAAAAATCTCCGGCGATTACTTACAAACATCGGCCATCTTTGACCGTGATTTCAACGTTATCTCCGCGATTAACAATAGAAATGACTATCAAGGTGTTGGCACAGGTTATCGTGTGGAAGGTGAAGATTGGGAACGCATTAAAGATATTCCAAACGCCATTGATCCACGGGATATATAAGGAGGTGTCATGATGGCTGAAATTAACAGAGATGTATTACGTTCTATTATCCTAGACGTTTTACAAGAAATGGGTGGTGTTCATGAAGCACCACAATTCAAGGCTAGTGCTGGTAAAAGCACAACACCAAGTGCGGCTCCTAGACATGAAGATCCAACTGGTGACGATAGCTGGCTCCAAACTGGTGGTCCTGCACAACCTGGTTCAAGCGCAGATGAAGTGGTTATTGCTGTTGGCCCTGCCTTTGGCCGTAGTCAACGACAAACCATCGTTGGTGTACCGCATCAAGAGGTGATTCGCCAATTAGTAGCTGGTATCGAAGAAGAAGGTTTAAAAGCTCGTGTAATTCGCGTGTATCGTTCCTCTGACGTAGCGGCCGTAGCCGTTGAAGGCGATTCTATTTCTGGATCTGGTGTATGCATCGGTATTCAATCTAAAGGTACTACTTTGATTCACCAACGCGATTTACAACCACTTTCAAATTTGGAATTATTCCCTCAAGCACCTCTATTAACAGCTGAAACATACCGTGCTATCGGTAAAAATGCTGCTAAATATGCTAAGGGCGAATCCCCAACACCAGTACCAACATTGAACGATCAAATGGCTCGTCCAAAATATCAAGCATTATCTGCATTGCTTCATATCAAGGAAACTAAGCATGTAGTAAAAGGTAAGCCAGCTGATGAAGTTCGTGTCACTGTATAAGGAGGTTTACTATGGCTAACGAATTAGAAGCCTTAATTCGGCAGATCGTATCTGAAATAGAAGGGGCGAAAGGTAGTACAACACAGTATTCAGCGCCTCATACACCATCTACAACTAATACAGTAGATAGAGTAGTTACAATCGAAGATTATCCGATTGCTAAAAAACATCCAGAATGGATTGATCTTGGTCAAGGTCGAGACTTAAGCCATATTACGATGGATAACGTAATGGCCGGACATATCACAATGGACGATTTAAAAATTTCTCCATCCATTTTGAAAGCTCAAGGTCAAATTGCTAAGGCTGGGGGCCGAGATCAAATTGAACTCAACTTCTCTCGCGCTGCAGAAATGACGAAGGTAAGTGATAAACGTTTACTTGAAATGTACAATGCACTTCGTCCATATCGTTCTTCTAAACAAGAACTGTTAGATATTGCTAGCGAACTTGATGGTTTAGGGGCTCCAATTTGTGCAAACTTTGTACGAGAAGCTGCAGAAAATTACGAACGTCGTAAAAAACTTAAAGGTGATAATTAACCTATAGGAGATGTCATTATGAAACGAATTGTTGGCATCGATATTGGAAACTCTACAACAGAAGCGGCCTTGGCCGAAATTCATAGCAATGGCGAGGTAAAGTTCTTATCTTCTGCCATCGCTAGTACCACAGGTATTAAAGGAACACGCGAAAATATCGTAGGTCTCATGGATGCCCTCAAGTCGCTAATCAGGTCTGCTAATCTTACATTACGAGACATTGACTTAGTTCGTATTAATGAGGCTACACCAGTTATTGGTGATGTGGCTATGGAAACGATTACAGAAACCATAATTACAGAATCTACCATGATTGGTCACAATCCTAAAACTCCAGGTGGTTTAGGCCTTGGCGTAGGCTATACAGTTCCCATTGAGCAACTGATTGATAAGCCACAAGGTCAGCCATACATCGTGGTAGCTCCAAAGATTATCGATTTTGAATTGGTAGCACAGCTAATTAATGCGTACTGTAAGCGAGGTTATGATATTCGAGCTGCTATCCTTCAAGCCGATGACGGCGTACTCGTTAACAATCGATTGGATCATAAAATTCCTATCGTAGACGAGGTTGCGTATATCGATAAAATCCCAATGGGTATGCTTTCTGCGGTAGAGGTTGTAGACCCGGGGCAAGTGGTATCACAATTATCAAATCCTTATGGAATCGCCACTGTATTTAAGCTTTCACCAGAGGAAACAAAGAATATTGTACCTATCGCTAGAGCTCTTATCGGAAATCGATCAGCTGTAGTCATCAAAACACCTGCAGGGGACGTTAAGGAGCGGGTAATACCGGCAGGATCCATCATTGTTATGGGGAATGACCGAACTGTATCCGTCGATGTATCTGCTGGGGCAGAGAGGATTATGGAAACCCTCGAATCTGTTCATCCTATCGATGATATCAGTGGTGAAGCAGGTACGAACGTAGGTGGCATGCTTGAAAAGGTTCGCCTTACAATGGCTCAATTGACGAATAAATCCCCCCGAGATGTATTCATCCAAGACTTGCTAGCCGTAGATGTAGCTGTTCCTATCAATGTAAAGGGTGGCCTTGCAGGTGAATTCTCTATGGAACAAGCCGTAGGCATTGCCTCCATGGTTAAGTCAGATCATCTACAAATGGAAATCATTGCAAAGCAGGTAGAAAAAGAGTTAGGCGTACCAGTTGAAATCGGTGGTGAAGAGGCTGAATCAGCTATCTTAGGCGCTTTGACTACACCGGGGACAGCAAAACCAATGGCCATACTCGATCTAGGGGCAGGCTCAACTGATGCATCCATCATTAACCAAGAAGGAAAAATTAAGGCCATTCATCTTGCAGGGGCAGGAAATATGGTAACTATGCTCATCAATTCTGAACTTGGTTTAGAGGATATGCATATTGCAGAAGCCATCAAACGAGACCCATTGGCTCAAGTACTCAGTGTATATCACATTCGTCACGAAGACGGAACGGTGCAGTTCTTTAATGAACCACTTCCGGCAGCATTGTTTGGCCGCGTTGTTATCGTTACACCTGATGGGCTCGCTCCTGTAGAGCGAGATATTCCTCTAGAAACGATTAAGCGCGTTCGTCAAACCGCAAAGAAACGGGTGTTTGTCACAAATTCACTCCGTGCTTTGGCATCTGTGAGTCCTACTCATAATGTGCGAGATATACCATTCGTAGTTATCGTAGGTGGTTCTGCATTAGACTTTGAAATTCCTCAACTCGTAACCGATGCACTTTCACAATATGCATTAGTAGCTGGTCGAGGCAATATTCGAGGCGTTGAAGGGGCACGTAATGCGGTAGCGACAGGTTTGGTATTATCCTATGCACAGAAGGGAGGCCTATGATGGACCAAAGTATTATCAGCAAGCCAACCATATTGCTGTATGCTACACAGCATATTAGTGAGGATGTACTAAAACCCGTTCTACATGGTATTGAAGAGGAAGGTCTACCAGTTGTCATTGAGTCCCACAGTGGTACGCATATGGCATTGGCTGATCTAGCATCTCGTAATTCTGCTTTGTCTGTAGGTATAGGCGTTGATGAACAGGCTATTGTATTGACCTATAAAAATATACCAGCTCATCAATTTATTTATCGACTAAGTGGTTACAGTCAATATCCAGATAGCTTACGCACCTTAGGTGTCAATGCAGCTCGCCTTGTAAAAGGAAATCCTTTCGTTTCTGATGAACGATTGGAAGTGGCCTTTTAAACACAACGAATTTGAGAGGTGGTGCATATGGCTATTTATACGAAAACCGGTGATGCAGGTACAACAGCCCTTTTTGATGGCACACGGGTACCTAAAAATTCACTTCGTGTGGACACATATGGAACCTTTGATGAATTAAATGCACAGGTTAGTGTATGTGATAAATTAGTCGTCTCACCAGACAATAAACATGTGCTTCACACATTACAACATCAGCTATTCCGCTTATGTGCGGAGGTAGCCACGCCTCATGTGGAAAATCTAAGTGAAAGTAGTAATCTAATTTCACAACAAGATATTAGCGATTTGGAACGTTTGATCGATGACTATACAAAGCGATTGCCACAGCAACATAGCTTTATATTAAGCGGAAATTATCTATCTGCTGCAGAGCTACATGTGGCTCGTACAATCTGTCGTCGCGGTGAACGGTTGCTTATTAGTTTAGGTGAGGTAGAACCAATTCGCGATGAGGTTCGTAAATTTATTAATCGACTATCTGATGCTCTGTATATCATGGCTCGCATGGAAGACTACATACAATTTGTAGAAACAATTGTAGAACGCGTTGCAGAACGCGTAGTAACTAGTCCTGCGGAAATACGAACAGAAAAGACGCAAGGCATAGGTAATATAGAGCATACTGCTGAAAATGGAGTTTATGATATGACGACTGGAACAGAGTTAGAACATATTATGACGAAGCTTTCACAAGCGGCAATGGACTACGCTCAGTCCATAGGCGTACCTATCGTTGTATCTATAGTAGATGCAAACGGTGTATTAATGTATTTCCAACGTATGTCAGATGCATTGCTCATCAGTAACGACATCGCACAGGCAAAGGCGTACACCGCAGTGGCGCTTAAATCAGCAACTCATGAAATACATCCAAGCGCACAGCCTGATGGCGATCTATTCAACATAGAATCCATGGTAAACCGTAAAATTTGCACCTTTGGTGGCGGATATCCAATCATGATTAATGGAAAAATGATTGGTGGACTTGGCATTAGCGGTGGTACCGTGGCACAGGATATGGACATTGCATCTCATGCATTACAATCTCTGTTAACTCAATGAGGTGAAAACAATGGACGTAACGCAAATGTATATTAGTGAGTTTGTTGGTACTGCCGTTTTAATTGCATTTGGTAATACTACCAATGCATCTATCTTGTTAAAGAAAACCATTGTTAGTATTTTTGGTACTAACTGGCTACACATTATCTTCGGATGGGCATTTGCCGTAGCCTTTGGTGTATATGTAGGGATTACACTTGGTGGCCCAGGGCATTTGAACCCTGCCGTTACCTTTGCTCTTGCTGTGGCAGGTATATTCCCTTGGGATCAAGTTATTCCAATGTCCATAGCTCAAATTGCAGGTGGTTTTACAGGTGCTGCCATTGCTGCATTGTTCTATTATCCACACTTTAAAGTAACCGGTCCTGACGAAGGAAACTGTGTAGGGATTTTTGCAACAGGTCCAGCAATCGATAATAAACCTTTCAATTTGATATCTGAGATTATAGCAACATTTATGTTTATGCTAGCGATTCTCTGCTTAGGAAAAATGGCCGATGGTTTAGCACCTATTGTCATCGGTATCTTGGTAGCATCCATTGGTATGTCCTTTGGTGCAACTACTGGATATGCATTAAATCCAGCCCGTGACTTTGGTCCACGGTTAGCATATTTCTTATTACCGATTCCTAATAAAGGAACTGCGAACTGGCAATATGCATGGGTACCATTTATTGGCCCATTGATCGGGGCAGGTTTAGCCGTATTATTCTTCCAATTAGTGGCACCTTAACTCTAGCTAGTATATAAGACAAAACGAATTATAGTTTGTCAGGATAGTTTAAAGAATGCATGTTGAATTAGGAGGAGATTATATGGCCTTTCAAGAGGTAATTGATGCAAAACAGCGCATCATACAAGAATTTGTACCCGGAAAGCAGGTTACGATAGCCCATGTTATTGCCAATCCTAAACCAGACCTATTTAGAAAAATGGGGCTCGAGGAAAAAGGTAGAAATGCCATTGGGATTCTTACCATAACACCTGGCGAAGGGACCATTATTGCAGCCGATATTGCAAGTAAATCTGGTGATATCGAAATCGGTTTCATCGATAGATTTTCGGGGGCACTTCTCATAACTGGAGATGTATCTGCTGTTGAATCTGCATTGCGCAGTGTAATTGAGGGACTGCAACGTATATTAGGCTTTTTCCCAACGGATTTAACAAGATCCTAATGAAAGGGTAATTATGAGTACCGAAAAGAAAGAAAAGCGTATCCTCCTAGTAGGACGTAGTGGTTGTGGTAAGACTACATTAGCAGATACGATTACGCATGGATCAGCTACGTATCATAAGACACAAGCCATAACGCGGGTGGGAAACTTCATCGATACCCCTGGGGAATATATGGAAAATCCTAATTACTATCGAGGCATTATCTTACACGCCTATGATGCGGACTTAGTGATTTTTATGATTCCTGCAGGTGATGAAACAACCATATTTCCACCAAGCTTTGGGAACTCCCTCAATCGCGAAGTTATAGGCGTTGTGTCAAAGGTAGATACGGGCAAAGATGTTGAGGCACCTAGGCGCAATCTCAAACTAGCGGGAGCCACTAAGATTTTTGAAATATCAGTTCACGACGAAGAGTCGTTAAAACAATTATGTAACTACATATATAGTTAGTTGAAAGAAGGTTTTTCCATGGACAAAGTTTTTGAAGAACAACTTAATCAATTTATTTTAAATAAGGCGATCATTCCAAAAAGCTTGGGTCTATGGGAACGATATTTCAAGAAAATGTGTCTTGCTTGGCAGGATATGGCACCTGAGATTCATGCTCAGCATATTATCTTTTCGGCAGATAATGGTATTTCCGTAGATGGTCTAATTGGTTATAACTATGAGATTACTCGTAAACAGTCTCAAAATATGATTGATGGTAAAAGTGCAGTTGCTAATTACTGTATCTTTAACCATATCCCTTACGAAGTGGTAGATGTAGGCATTGCTTGTCCACAAGGTATTGGGGTGAATCGAAAGGTTGCTCAAGGCACAAAGAATATATTAGACGGTGCTGCTATGAGCGCTGAAGAATTTGACCTAGCGTACCAAGCGGGATATAACCGCGTTGTCTACTACGCAGAATCGGGTATCAATCTATTTTCCTTTGGTGAAATGGGTGTTGGTAATACCACAACTTCAGCAGCTGTCTTGAGTGGTCTTACAAAACTAGACCCACGGATAACCGTAGGTCCTGGATCTGGTCCTGATGAAGAGGCGTACATGAATCAAAAACGAGAATTTGTACGTACTGCACTATCTCATCATAAGGGGCACTTAAATAGTCCAAAAGAGGTAATCAGCCGTGTAGGTGGCTTTGATATAGCCGCAATTACCGGTGCTATGGTTGCTTGTACGGACTTATATATTCCATTTGTTATCGATGGATATATTACAGCTGTTGCCATGGCTTGTGCTACGCAAATGAATGGAGATGCTCCATTATACGGTATTCCATCTCATTATTCTCGTGAGGTAGGGATGGCCGCAGCATTGGCTTATGCAAATATTCGTCTTGATGAAGTTCCAATCCATGGGCAAATGGCATTAGGTGAAGGAACTGGTGCAGTATTAATGGTACAACTACTTAAAACAGCACACTTTGCCTTTATGAATATAGGCACTATGGTGGAACTATTAGAAAAATAAATTTGTAATCTTTGCTCTATGTTTTGTAAAAGGAGAGAAAACAGATGACACAAGAAGCATTAGGTATGGTGGAAACTAAGGGCCTAGTAGGCGCTATTGAAGCAGCAGATGCAATGCTTAAAGCAGCTAATGTAGAACTCGTAGGGAATGAAAAAATTGGCTCTGGTCTCGTTACTGTTATGGTTCGCGGTGATGTAGGTGCTGTAAAAGCTGCTGTAGACGCAGGTGCAGCCGCTGCAGAACGCGTAGGCATTGTTATCTCTACTCATGTAATTCCAAGACCACATAAAGATGTAGAAGGTATTTTACCAACAAAGGGTGAATAATTATGGCCGATACTAAAAGTATGGTAGATGAGATTTTAAAGCGTGTATTGATGCGTATCGATGGTGCTGATTTAAGCAAAATTACAGGCGCAACAGGTAATGCATCATGTGCTTCGTCACCTGTAAGTTCACCTACTACAAATCAACTACAAACTTCAATGATTACTGAACATGTAGGCAGTACTACAACAGGCGATACAATTGGTCTCGTAATTGCCAATGTAGACAGTCAAGTATTGGAAGCTATGAAGCTCACTAAGTCATATCGATCTATCGGTATCTTAGGTTCACGTACAGGTGCAGGGCCGCAAATCATGGCCGCTGATGAAGCTGTAAAAGCAACGAATACTGAGATTGTTAGCATTGAACTTGCCCGTGATATGAAAGGTGGCGCCGGTGCTGGTTCCCTTATCATATTTGGTGGCGATGACGTATCTGATGTAAGACGTTCTGTAGAGGTAGCATTGCGTGAATTAGAACGTACCTTCGGCGAGGTATATATGAACGAAGCTGGTCATGTGGAGGTTCAATATACAGCTCGCGCAGGAGAAGCATTAGTGACTGCCTTTGGGACACCAGAAGGTAAAGCCTTTGGCTTGATCGTTGGGGCCCCAGCAGCTATTGGTGTAGTTATGGCAGATACAGCAGTTAAATCAGCGAATGTAGATGTAGTAGGCTATCGTTCTCCATCGAGTTCAGCTATGAGTAATGAAGTTATTTTACAAATCAGTGGTGATTCTGGCGCTGTTAAACAAGCTGTAAAAGCAGCACGTGATGTAGGATTAGCTTTACTAGAAACTATGGGAGACAGACCTAAGAATAAAGGTAATGCTTACATTATTTAATGAATATTATTTCAAAGAGTCAAATATTCATTACATATCATTATCACGTCGCAATAGATGATACTTTCACAATGTGAATAGGAGGATTCATAATGGCAGAACTAAATGAACAAATGTTACGGGCTATCATTATGGACATAATAGATGAAGTAGGTATGCTCAAGGATGAGCCTGTTCAGGCGACACCGAAAGAAGAACCTAAAACAGAATCTCAAGAACCAGAATTAAAAGATTTGATTCGTCAAATGTTAGTAGATATGCAACGTAGCTAACGTTATAGGAATGCATGAATCCTGTTGCGAATCATCAACAGAAATAGACGTCGGGAGGTGGCATAGTGAAAGATTCACTAGGGTTACTAGAAGTAGCTGGTTTACTGGGGGCTATCACCGCATCAGATGCAATGGTTAAAGCTGCAAATGTACGGTTGATAGGCATAGAAAAGGCGAGAGGCCTTGGCTGGATGACAGTAAAGGTTGCCGGTGATGTAGCAGCTGTGGAAGCGGCTGTTCAGACTGGTTTAGCTCTTACAAAAGGAATGAACCTGTATGTAGCTCATAAGGTAATTCCACGGCCTGCAGAAGGCTTAGTAGAATCCTTTAATGATGACTTTACAGATAAGCCTGCTAAGGTATCTGATGATACACAGTTAACTAAGGCGAGTGCTAGTGTTCAAGAAACTGAGGAAATTATAGAAATCGAACCAGTCAAAGCTGAAGTTACAACTTCTAAAACAGAGAAACCCAAATTAGATGAAAAGGTTGTTGAAGTGTTAGATGAAATTGTATCTACCATCATAGAACCGAAAAGTTTTAAGTCTACAGGTACAAAGAAAACAACACCAAAGAAAAACTCTAAAAAGAAATAAAGTAGTAAATAATAAAGGAGATTATCATGAATAACGCATTAGGCATGGTAGAAACAAAAGGTTTAGTAGGCGCAATTGAAGCGGCTGATGCAATGGTAAAAGCAGCTAACGTTACATTAGAAGGTACTGAAAAAATTGGTTCCGGTCTTGTAACAGTAATGGTTCGCGGTGATGTAGGCGCTGTAAAAGCGGCTGTTGATGCAGGTTGTGCTGCAGCACAAAAAGTAGGAGAAGTAGTATCTACTCATGTAATTCCACGCCCTCATAGCGATGTAGAATTAATTTTACCTAAGAAAGGATAATAGCTTATGGATCGGGAACAGATTCGTACTATTGTACGAGAAGTGATCGAAGCCATGTTCGAATCGTCCATTCCCGTAGGTGTGAGCAATAGACATGTTCATCTATGTCAGGAGGACTGGGATATATTATTCCCTAATCAGGCTATTACTAAGAAAAGTGATTTGAAGCAAACTGGAGAGTTTGCTTCAGAACAAACAGTTACTTTAGTGGGGCCTAAAGGGGTCATTCAAAATGTCCGTGTTTTAGGTCCTCTTAGAAAACAGTCACAAGTGGAGGTATCTTTGACCGATGCACGTACATTGGGTATAAAACCTCCTATTGTACTATCTGGTCATTTAGAAACAGCCGTAGAGATTACTCTATGTACTGAAAATGGGGAAATTACAAAACCTATTTGCATCGTTGCAAAACGACATATTCATATGTCGCCTGATGATGCAAAACGGCTTAATGTAAACGATGGCGACAGCGTAAATGTTGAACTTCAAACGCCAGAACGTACCACTGTATTTGGTGATGTCATCGTTCGAGCCGTACCGGGATTTATTCTAGAACTCCATATTGATACAGATGAGGCAAATGCTGCCAATGTACAAGGTACAGTAATGGCGAGAATTGTACAGTAAAGTAGGTGATATGATGAAAGGTTTGAAAAAGGCAAATAATACCTTGCAAGAGTTCTCTGATCTTGTAGAGTCTAAACAAGTGAGCTCTCATAATCAAAAGAATTTGCGCGTAGGCATTGACCTTGGTACATCATCTATTGTCCTATCCGTAGTAAACGATAAAGGTAAACCTATATATGGTGCCTTTGAATACAACGAATCTATTCGAGATGGCCTTGTAGTTGACTATGTGGGAGCTGTTACGATTACGCGAGCGCTAAAGGCTCAGGCGGAAGCAGCCTTAGGCACAGAACTTGTATATGCTGCAGCAGCTATTCCACCTGGAACGATAGGCAAGAATAAAGATGTAGTAGGTCATGTTCTTGAAAGTGCCGGTTTTGAAGTAACCTGTATTTTAGACGAGCCTACCGCTGCTGCTAATGTGCTAGGCATCACCGATGGCGCTGTTATTGACGTCGGTGGTGGTACTACGGGCATAAGCATTTTAAAAGATGGCCAAGTTGTATATACCGTAGATGAGCCTACAGGAGGTACCCATATGAACCTCGTAATTAGCGGGGCCTATGGGATTTCCATCCCTGAAGCGGAGGCTTATAAGCGCAATGAAGCTAATAAACGCGATGTATATGCAACCATACGGCCTGTTGTTGAAAAAATGGCAGCTATTTCTAAGCGTGCGTTACAAGAGGGTGGCTATGAAAAGGGGACACCTATTGTTGTTGTAGGTGGTGCTTCTAATTTTGAGGAGTTTACAAAAACTTTCAGTCAATATATAGGATTACCCGTAGATAAGCCACTATATCCAGAATTTGTAACGCCCTTAGGGATTGCCATGGGAAGTGAGCATTAATATGGATGCATTAGTTAAACTGGTGCTAGAACGCCTAGAAAAGCGCATGACATCCACTGCTACGTTTATGGTCACAGAGTGTAATAACTATGATGAACATATATTGTTGCAGAATCAACTCATTTCTTTTGCTGGTATAGATTATGGTCATATACGAGAGTTAATGAGCGATACATTGGTGCCTTGGGTAGCCTGTTTGCACCGTGCATTAGCGTATGACTGTGAGGTGACAATACGCCTCGCAGTTCCTCTAACCTCGTTGCTGAATCCATCAGTCATTCTAGATTGGCCTATCAATTTTCTAGATAAATTTGGTCGTCCTATATATGCCAGCCATCAAGGATGGATAACGGCCTCTTTTGTAAGATCTTGTGAAAGTCAGTCTATTATCGTCATATATAGGGGACAACGGTTCACCATGGCTGCTCGAGATGAAATCGAGCGCTTAGGTATCACAATAATTGAAGGGAACGAGAAGTATGCAAGTCGGTAAAGTTGTGGGTAGTATCGTATCTACTCAAAAGCATGAATCTCTAAAGGGAATGAAACTGATGATGGTGGACATTCTCGACGGAGAACAAGAGTTGACGGGGCGCATAGAAATCGCCGTCGATACAGTATGTGCTGGTGAAGGTGAATATGTGCTTCTAACTCGAGGCTCATCGGCACGGCATATTTTCGAAGATGATAGAGGCACCGCAGTAGATTGTGCTATTGTGGGTATTATTGATAGTTTTGAAAAATAATTGTATAGGAAATAGCTGGTGCCAGAGTTAAACCTAGTTATTGTGTCACATCATGAATGTATCCTTGATTGTGTACACCGTTAGTTGACATGGTCATTGCATCAGCAATGCAACCTATATGGAGGTTCATGATGGAAAACAATACACAGTTGAAAGAAATGATCCGCTCCATGGTTATAGATGTATTACAGGGGCAAAATCAAGAATCTGCCTCATCACAACCTATTAAACAAGCGCCTAGAGGTCAAGTTGAGCCAGGTGTATTTGATACGGTTGATGACGCAATTCAAGCGGCAAAAGCAGCGCAAGCGCGCTTTGAAGATTGCACCTTGGCAACCCGTGAAAAGGTAATAGCAGACATCCGTGCTGCTATGCGTCCACGAGTACAAGAGTTGGCTCAAAAAACCGTTGAAGAAACGGGGATGGGTCGCGTTGCAGATAAAGTATTGAAATTAAACCTTACACTCGATAAAACACCGGGCGTAGAAGATCTCGTTACAGAGTGTGAAACTGGTGATAATGGCATGACATTATACGAATTATCTGCTTACGGTGTCATCGGTGCTATTACACCAAGTACAAATCCAGCGGAAACATTAATATGTAATACTATCGGCATGTTAGCAGCGGGGAATGCAGTATTCTTTAGCGTTCACCCTGGTGCTAAGCATCTTAGTCGATTGTTAGTTAGTGAACTTAATCAAATCATCGCTAAATCGATTGGCATTGAAAATCTTATTGTTACACTTCGGGAGCCATCTATTGAGTCTGCTCAAGAGATGATGCTACATCCAGATGTGAGCCTATTGGTTGTTACTGGAGGTCCTGGCGTAGTAAAACAAGCGCTTCAAAGTGGTAAAAAGGTTATCGGTGCTGGTGCAGGCAATCCACCGGCTTTTGTAGATGAAACAGCAGATATTAAAAAGGCAGCTCAAGATATCGTCCTCGGTGCTAGCCTCGATAATAATATTCTATGTATCGCTGAAAAGAGCGTCGTTGCCATGCGCCAAATCGAGCCACAACTAGTTCAAGAAATGGTGAAAGCAGGATGCGTCCTCATTGAAAATCAACAAGATATTCAACGCTTAGTGGATTTAACTGTATTACCAAATGGGACACCAAACAAAAAGTTCGTCGGTAAGAATGCAAGCGTCATTCTTGATGCAGCACATATTCCGTACAACGGTGATCCACGATTGATTATCATGCGTACACCAAAAGACCATCCATTTGCAGTGATTGAAATGTTAATGCCTATTCTACCGGTTGTAACGGTAGATAGCTTTGATGAAGGTCTCGATGTATGCTTGATGTTAGAAGCGGGCTTACATCATACGGCAACAATGCATTCCTTAAATATGGAACGCCTCAATCGGATGGCCCGTAAAATGAAAACATCTATTTTTGTTAAAAATGGTCCATCTTATGCTGGCCTTGGTTTTAGTGGAGAAGGTACGACAACCTTTACGATTGCTACACCTACTGGGGAATCGACTACATCGGCTCGCTGCTTTGCACGACGTCGTAGATGTTGTTTAACAACAGGATTTAACATTCGATAGGTGGTGAGCATATGAATAAATGGACTTTTCCAACTCAAATTTATGCAGGACCAGATTCGTTGAATCGTCTTACAGAATTTAATAATGAATCCATCCTTATCATATGTGATCCATTTTTAAAAGATTCTCCCAGCCTTACGTATGTGATTGGCTTAATGGACAGTAAAAATAAAGTAACTATCTACACTGATGTGGTACCTGATCCGCCCATAACGCATGTAGTAAAGGGCATTGAATTTATGGAAGGCATTAAGCCATCCGTCATCATTGCCATAGGTGGTGGCTCTTGCATTGATATGAGCAAAGGGATTGCTTATTTTGGTCGTAAATTAAAGCATATGGATATCAAATCCTTTATTGCCGTGCCTACGACTAGCGGCACAGGATCTGAAGTGACCTCTTTTGCTGTTCTTACAGATAGTGAAACGCAAATTAAGTATCCTCTTGTAGATGATGCAGTATTGCCAGACGAAGCTTTATTAACGCCATTATTTGTAAAAACATCTCCACCAAGTGTTACTGCTTTTAGTGGTATGGATGTACTCGTTCATGCGCTAGAAGCTTATGTAGCGACTGCTGCCAATAACTTTACCGATGCATTGGCACAACAGGCGATTGAGCTTGTTTTTGAATATTTACCAAAATGTCATAAGCCAACAGCTACAGAGCAAGACCGCATGTCTATGCACGAAGCATCATGCCTTGCAGGGCTTTCCTTTAACAAGGCTGGCTTAGGTATCGTTCATGCCATGGCTCATCAGTTGGGAGGACAATTTCATGTGCCTCATGGTCTAGCTAATAGTATGCTCTTGCCGTATGTAATTGGATTTAATTGCTCCCACAATCCGGCGGTAGCTAAAAAATATGCTCATTTATCTGCTAAATTAGGCTTTGCAGGTTATAATGCATCAGAGGTGGATAAATTAGCTGCTCTTATAGAAGCTATCGTTACATTGCAACATACATTAGACTGTCCAATGAATCTGACAGCCTTTGGTGTAGATAAAGCTGTATCGGAAACTAAGCTCGACCTTATGGCAGATAGAGCACTAGAGGATATGTGTTACAGATTTAATCCATATCCAGCTAACCATGATGATCTTATTGGTTTATATAAAAAAGTATTGTAATTTATATAGATTGAGTACTAAAACTAGAAAATTTAAGACCGAAAAAAGAGACTTTAATGATTTCATTGAAGCCTCTTTTTTATTTGTATAGGAATAGATTGTATTACTGAGGTTATGTGCTATTAGATACACCTTTTTTCATCTTAGAATGATATAATAATTTTTGCATCCTATCTTGATGTAGAGGTGTTATTCAAATTTAGTCATATTTCATATAACTCTTTGGAATATAGAATAACATAGATTTTATCTACATTTGTTGTATAATATGTATAGGATATTTAAAAAATTAGATGTTTTTGTGAAAGCTTATCCTTATCTAAGTTTAATTAGATGTTTGGTGCATTTTATTTTAGATTCATGCTCAATGTACTACTTTCACAATATGAGTATGATCTTGTGTGGTCATACGTTTTTTGAAAAGAGAGGTATTTATGCAACACATGCTACGCATGGGTATTGACGTGGGCTCTACAACGGTTAAGGTTGTACTATTAGACGAACACGATAATTATTTGTATAAAAAGTACATACGCCATTATGCGAACATTTTGGACACCGTATATACCTTGCTCCAAGAGGCTCAAGTGGGTCACGAAAATGATCAAGTTCATGTATGTATTACCGGTTCTGGTGGTATGGCGATGGCTGATAAAGTACGTATTCCGTTCGTACAAGAGGTTATTGCTGAAACGCGCGCTGTAAAAGCGTTGTATCCTGAAACTGATGTTATCATCGAACTTGGTGGTGAAGATGCGAAGGTTACCTACTTAGGTCAAACGGCAGAACACCGTATGAATGGCTCTTGTGCTGGCGGTACAGGTGCTTTCATCGACCAAATGGCGACTTTGTTGCAAACTGATGCATCTGGTCTTAACCAATTGGCCATGAATGCTGATACGATTTATCCAATTGCAGCACGCTGTGGCGTATTTGCTAAAACAGACGTACAAGCTTTGTTAAACCAAGGCGCATCTCATGAAAATATTGCAAAATCCGTATTCCAAGCGATTGTAAACCAAACAATTGCGGGCCTTGCATGCGGTCATAAAATTGAAGGTAATGTAGCGTTCCTTGGTGGTCCATTGACATTCTTGTCTGAATTGCGCCAATGCTTCTGCGATACCTTAGAACTAGATGAAGCGCATCGCATTATCCCTGAAAATGGTGAATTATTCATCGCTTTAGGGGCGGCTTTGATGAAAGAAGACTGTCGTGAGATTACGGTTGGTCAATTAACAAAGGAAATTGGTGCCCTCATCGGTATTCCTATGGAGGCTACAGATCGTGTAGAACCTCTATTTAAAAATGAACAAGAATTAGAAGAATTCCGCACTCGTCACGCTAAGGCTGTAACGCCAAAAGCGAATATTGAAGATGCGCAAGGTCCTTGTTACCTTGGGATCGATGCTGGTTCTACTACTCTTAAGGTAGTTCTCATCAATAGTAATAAGGAAATCATATTCTCTCACTATGGTCCTAACCATGGTAAGCCATTAGAAAAATCTCGTGAAATGATCGAGAAGATTTATGAACTGTTACCAAAAGGCGCTTATATTGCGCATTCTGGTGTAACGGGTTACGGCGAAGCGTTCCTTAAACGCGCCCTTGGCATCGATATTGGTGAAGTAGAAACAATGGCTCACTATCGTGCAGCTCGTTACTTCTGCCCTGATGTTTCCTTTATTTTGGACATCGGCGGTCAAGATATGAAATGCTGTAAGGTTCGCGATGGCTATATCGAAGATATCGTATTGAACGAAGCATGCTCCTCTGGTTGTGGTTCCTTCATCGATACATTCGCATCCGGTCTACGCATTCCAATCGACCAATTCGCGAAGGAAGGTTTGTTGGCATCCTTGCCAATTGATTTGGGTTCTCGTTGTACCGTATTTATGAACTCTAAAGTTAAGCAGGCTCAAAAAGAAGGTGCTACGGTACAAGATATCGCAGCAGGCCTTGCTTACTCTGTTATTAAAAATGCCCTTTACAAGGTTCTTAAGGTAAAAGATCCTAAAGAATTGGGCGATCATATCGTTGTACAAGGCGGTACATTCTACAATGAATCCGTATTGCGTGCCTTCGAGAAATTGATGGGCGTAGAAGTAATTCGTCCTGACGTATCTGGCTTGATGGGTGCTTATGGTATGGCTCTTCTTGCAGCTGAAACAGCAGAAGAGATACAAAAGGAAAAAAGTACTTTGCTCGATAGCAATGGCCTTAACTCCTTACAAGTATCTACGACAATGCGCAATTGTGGACTTTGCTCTAACAATTGTATGCTTACCATCAACGCTTTCTCCGACGGTCGTACCTACGTAACGGGTAACCGTTGTGACCGCGGTGCAGGTGGTATGATTCAAGAGGAACGCAAAGCAGTTCCTAACTTAGTAGACGTTAAATTGCGTCGTTACTTCGACTACTACTTAAAGAAAAATATTCCTGAGTTCGAAGGTAAAATGCGCGTAGGTATTCCTCGCGTCCTCAATATGTACGAGGATTTCCCATTCTGGTTTACATTCTTTAATACACTTGGCTACGAAGTAATCCTTTCCGATTACACTACAAAGGACCAATACAACAAGGCTATCGATACAATCCCATCCGATACAGCTTGCTATCCAGCAAAAGCTGTTCATGGTCATATTCGCGATCTTGCGAATGCACAGGTAGACTTTGTTTGGTACCCTTGTATTCAACATGGCCCTAAGGAATTTAGCCGCGACAATAATTACCATTGTCCAATGGTTATTTCTTATCCAGAACTTATTAAAAACAACATGCAAGACGTGTTAGGAGATACTCCATTCCATGCACCATTCTTGCCGTTGTCTGATAAGAAATCTCTTGTTCCTGCTCTTGTGAAAGCATTGGACTTCTTAAACCTCAAGAAGAAAGATATTGCTAATGCTGTAGAAAAAGCTTGGGAAGAACAAGAAAACTGTAAGGCTTCTTACCGTGAAACGACAAAGAAAACTGTATCTCGCCTCGTAGCAGAACAAATTCCTACCATCGTATTAGCTGGTCGTCCATATCATTTGGACTCCGGTATTAACCACGGTATTCCAGAGCTTATCACATCTCTTGGTATGGCTGTTCTTACAGAAGATGGTGTTGCTCCACTAGGCAATGAAATTAAGCATTTACGTGTTGTAGACCAATGGTCCTATCATAGCCGTTTATATCGCGCTGCTGAATTCGTAAGTAGAACAGAAGGCTTCCAAATTGTTGAGCTCAACTCCTTCGGTTGTGGCCTCGACTCTATCGTAGCGGATCAAGTAAAAGATATACTTTCAGCAAACCATAAAATTCATACCTTACTCAAAATTGACGAAGGTACAAACCTTGGGGCTGTAACGATTCGTTTGCGTTCATTGCAATCTGTAATGGAACGTAGCTTGCGTCGTCATCACAACCCAGAGGCACCAGAAGTGGTGGAAGAACAATTGCCAACCTACGATTATAATCGCGTTGTATTCACAGAGGAAATGCGTAAGACCTATAAAATCTTGGTGCCACAAATGTCACCATTGCATTTTAGCCTCTTGGATCCAGTCCTCAAAAATGAAGGCTATAACTTTGAAATGTTGCCAGCACCAACGCGTGACGATATTGAAGTGGGCTTGAAATATATCAATAATGATGCATGTTACCCAGCGATTATCGTTGTTGGTCAGCTCATGTCTGCACTATTATCTGGCAAATATGATATCGATAAAACAGCTGTTATCATCTCTCAAACAGGTGGTGGTTGCCGTGCTACAAACTATATTGGCTATTTGCGTAAAGCATTGATTGACGCTGGTATGAAACAAGTGCCAATTCTATCTCTTAATGCAAGCGATATGGAACGTCAACCAGGCTTCAAATTGACAAAAGGTTTCTTGCATCGCATGATTCAAGCCGTTGTCTACGGTGATGCCCTCATGCAATGCGTATTGGCTACACGTCCTTACGAAACTAACCCAGGCTCTACAGATGCATTATGTGATTACTGGATTAAAAAATTACGTGAAAACATTACATCTGCCAGCCTTCGTCAGTATAATAAGTACATCAAAGAAATCATTCATGACTTTGATAACTTGCCGGTCAATAAAGATGTACAAAAACCTCGCGTTGGCGTCGTAGGGGAAATTTACGTTAAATTCCACCCAAGTGCTAACAACCATATCAATGAACTCATTGAAAAAGAAGGGGGCGAAGTCGTTACATCTGGTTTATTAGACTTCTTCTTGTACTGCGCAATGGATAGCACATACCGTGCAAAACACCTTGATGGTACATGGTTATCTGGTTTCTTCGGTACACTAGCACGTGAAGCCCTTGAACTTTACCGCTTGCCATATGCTAAAGCCGTAGCGGCGTCTAAAAACTTTGATCCTCTACAACGCATGACAGAAGTAGCAAAAGAAGCAGCTCAATTCATCGGTCTTGGTAATCAATGCGGTGAAGGCTGGTTCCTAACAGGCGATATGATCGACCTCATTGAAAAAGGGGCCAAACAAATCGTATGCTTGCAACCATTCGGTTGCTTACCAAACCACGTAACAGGTAAAGGCATGGTAAAAACACTATCCGCTGCCTACCCAGACGTGCGCATCGCAGCTATCGACTACGATCCAGGATCCAGTGCAGTAAACCAAGCAAACCGACTAAAACTATTACTATCGACAATGTTTGAATAAAGGTGTGCTCCGTTATATTTTCAATGGGGCCCTGTTACAACTGCATATTACTAGTATAGAAAAAACAAAGTCCTCTCTTGGCTCAGTACGTCGCTACGCTCCGTAAAATCGCTGCAGAGAGGACTTTGTTCTTTTCTATATAGACCTGTTATGAGGACGTCCCATTGAAAATATAACTAGTGCAGATATGGATAGATGTAAGGAGATGTGGCTATGCCACATCTCTTTTTCCTACAATCAGTTGGACAGGTGATTTCCTTTATTGTGCATAGTGTATTTGTAAAAAAGAATTAGCAGATTTTAATTTAAGCTGTATAGCCCTACAATGGGACGCCTCTACAGGTAGTGTTAATATAAATAAGATACCCCTTTCCGAAGCGATTTTACGAAGCGTAGCGCCGTACTGAGCAAGGAAAGGGGTATCTTATTTATATACTAATATTATTCTGTTGTAGTTGGGCCCCATTGTAGGGCTCACATAAATGTTTAAAAGAGATTATTCTTTCTCAACCAAACTATAGAGGCACAATAAGGAAAGCGATGCACATACTAGCATTGTAATCCCCATAGGTATACCCGTATGTTCCCCACCTATACCAACTAATGGTGATACAATACCTGCCGCAAACATGCTTGCAAAGCCGAGTATGGCAGAGGCACTGCCTGCCATTTTCCCGTAGTTGGTCATCGCCATAGAGAATGAGGCGGAGCCGAATAGGGATACGGTACATACGGTAAAGAATAGGATGGTTGTTACAGGGATGAGTGACCATTCGAAAATCATAGCAATTAAGAATAGTAAGGAACCAATTGTAAGTTGCCATAGGCTGAATGTTAGTAATTGTTTAGCTGTTATAACATTACTAACACGACTACTAATGGCACTAGCTAAGACAATACCACAGCTGTTAATACCGAAAAGATAGCTAAATTCTTGAGCGGAAAGATTAAAAATATTTTGGTATACAAAGGATGAACCTGATATATAAGCAAAAAATCCGCCAAAGGCAAATAATTGTATTAATGTTTGACCTAAGAATGGCTTATCTTTGATGAGGGTAATATAATTTTTAACTGCTACACCTACACCGCCTGTAATACGTTTTTCTTTTGGTAAGCTTTCACGGAATAGAAGTGAGCCTACTAATAGAATAGCAGAGAATACTGCTAGAATTACAAAGATTACACGCCATGTAGTGAATAAGAGCAATTGGCCACCTATGAGAGGGGCAAGTACTGGAGCTAAGCCGTTAACCATCATAAGTAAGGCGAAGAGTTTCGTCAATTCTTGACCAGAAGCAAAGTCTCGAGCGATAGCCTTGGCAATTACAACACCTACAGATCCAGTTAAACCTTGTAGGAATCTACCTAGTAAAAGTATTTCGATGTTAGGTGCAAAGGCACAAATGATGCTAGAGATGACACATAGTAAATTGCCTACGATGAGTGGTAATTTACGACCCATTGTATCGCTAATAGGGCCACCAAATAATTGGCCTAATGCAACACCAAAGGTCATAACACCAATGGTCATTTGAATATTAGATGCGGTTGTATTTAATTCGCCAGGCATAATCGGCAATGCTGGTAAATAAAGATCTGTTGCGAGCGGTGTTATGGCTGTTAACATGCCAAGGAATACTACCAAGATAAAGGAAACCTTAGCAGAATTTTCTTGATTCATATAATCCTCCTATCTTAAAATGGGAAAAATAAAAGCCTGCGAATCGCACTTCGCAGACTGCATTTAATTTTTTCTATTTGATACGATGTATTGTAACATGATTAGTAGATAATTTCTATAGATTTTTCTTAATAAGAATTATGATTTGCTATCTTTTCTCTCATCGATTACAATAAGTTATATTATTTATATCTAAAAGTATCAATTTGGTTTATGTGTGTAGGAGAGAATTATATGAAAAAAATGGTAAAATCCTTGATTTTGACTGTAGTAGCTGTCCTGAGTACTACGGTAGTGTCCTCAGTGGAAGCTATTAGTTCTGATGAGGCCGTGCAAAGTGCATTGGCACGTGTACCGGGTGCAACGGTTACTAATATAACTGAGTTCAATCGCGATTATGATCATGGTCGTTTAGAGTATGAAGGTGAAATTCATTACAATGGTTATGAATACGACTTTGAAATTGATGCAGATACTGGCACATTTACAAAATGGGAAGTGGAGCAAGAGGTCTACTAATAGACTGAGAGCTTATAATGTGTAACAATGTGGATTAACTCCTTAAGGTTGTATTACTTGGAATATCCTAATATATAACAATAAAAAAGAACAGCTCATTAAGAGCTGTTCTTTTTATGTTACCAAATCTTAGAAGAAGAAGTGGTGAATTTCATGGATGAAATGTTGACCGAAGAAGGAGATACAACCATGCATAATGATGAAGATCAAGAAGTATTTGAACGCGCTGTTCATGATAACGCTTGCTTCGATTTCATGTTCTAAGTTGTGAGCTTCTTCAGCGTTAATTTCTTTGTGGTTTTCTAGGTATGCTTTCAAAGCAGGACCTACGGCACCAATAGAAATCGCGATGGATTGTGGAGACAACATTTTGCCGATACCAGCTGCACCGGAGTTAACTGCTGCCAACCAGAAGCCAAGGTCTTCGAAGTTTGTAGGATCTAAACCTTGAGCTGCAGCGATTTGAAGTGGGCCAAACAATACGTTGGAGTTTGTACCGGAACCAGTCAAGAAGGCACCCAACGCACCTACGATAGGAGCGAATAGAGGATACAAGGAACCTGTACCAGCAACCATTGCTTTCGCAATATCTGCAGTCATACCAGAGTAAGTCATCAATTTAGCTGTCATAACAACTGTGATGATTGTAAGGTATGTAAATTTCAAGTTTTTAACTGTGGAACCCAATGTACCGAAGATTTCACCAGCTTTTGCTTTTTGGATGAAACCACCAACAATACCAGCGATGAAGATCATGATACCAGGAGTTGCAATCCATACGAATGTGTAAGGTTTTGCACCAGGACCTTGGTAAATAGGTACAGATGTTTTAATGGAAGCAAGAGGACCATTAATTGCAGGGAACAATTTGGAAGTTAATAACAATAATACGAAGATCAAGATGAATGGCATTGCAGCTACAAGGCCTTCGCCACCGGAAACTTTAGGAACTTCGCCAGTTTGTTTAACTGCGTATTCAGGATCATTAGGAGGCATAATTTTTGCACAGATAATGATAACTGCCATGATAACGATGGATGCAGAGATTACGGATAATTCTGGACCCATTACTGCGTTGATTATAGTTTCAGGAATAGCTAATGCTAAACCGGAAAGCAATGTTACAAGGAATACGCCTTTTAACGCTTTAACACCGCCACCAATGATCATAACAACGAAGAATGGTGCGATAAGGTTAAGTAAGAATAATTGTACGGAAATGAATGTACCTAAATGGCTTGGATCAAGGTTTGTTAAGGATGCCAAAGTAGTTGTTGGAATACCGATGGAGCCAAATGTTGTTGGTACGGAGTTCGCAACGAGACATGCGATGATAGATTTTAGTGGATCAAAACCTACTGCAACCATCATAGCAGCTGGAATTGCAACGGCAGTACCAAAGCCAGCCATACCTTCCATGAAGGCACCAAAGCCCCATGCAAGTAACAATGCAAGTACACGAGTATCAGATGTTACAGAAGAAAGCATTGTTTTAATAGTTTCCATTGCTTTCGTATGTACTACCAAGTTATAAACGAAGATAGCAGCTGTAATAACTAATAGGATTGGCCAGATTGCCAAAGCGGCACCTTCAAGGGCACCAGTGACCATAATGAATGGATCGGATTGGAATGCTGTAATAGCGATGATGAAAGAACCGATTGCAGCAACACTTGTTGCTTGCCATGCAGGTAATTTCAAGATGGATAACGCTACGATCAACCAAATGATTGGAGATAGCGCTAATAGAACGGTGATAGCACTCATTTCTAAAATCATCCTTTCAAGAAAAATAAAAATATATGCTTAACAGGACGATGTAGCTTAATCAATTTAATTGATGAGTAAATCGCTATTGTATTAAGTTGTAAAAGTTCAGTTAAAATAAAAGCTTACAATAAAATAACAGATAAACTTATCATAAAAATTAATATATCTCTTAAAATTTTTTAACCTCATGGTTTTGAGGTTAATGAGATTAAAAAAATATAAGAGAGGGGACATAAACAGTGTTTATGTCCCCTTCTTTACTGACTACATGTCCACGTTAGGGCCTTTGTAAGGTCTTAGGTATTAGTAGTTACCTTTGAACATTGTAGCAGGAGCTTCTGGTACATAATCGCCGAAGTAGGATTTGAAGTCTAAACCTAATTCATTGCAAAGGTCTTGAACTTCAAGCATTGTACCGTTAAGTACAGGGATGCCTTCAGCTTTAACTTTAGCAACAGATTCATGTTCTTTTTCGCCATGAGTGTAGATACGGTCTTGACCTTGAGCTTTAGGAGCTTCACGTAATTCTTGTAAGAATTGGGAGAAGTGTTTTTTGATTTCAGCTGGGTCACCGAAGAATTCAGGGTTGATAGCCATGAAGCCGTGGCAGATGTTGGATTTACCGCCAACCATACATTTGTTGGAAGTACCGCCTTGAGACAAGATGGAGGAGAATAATTCAGCAATCATGCCGTTACCATAACCTTTGTGGCCGCCAAGAACTTCTGTAGCACCACCTAAAGGAAGGATACCGCCGCCTTCATGACGGGAGATGTTGCCCAATACTTCAGCTGCGTCAGTGGAAGGAACGCCGTCTTTATTAACAGCCCAGCCATCTGGAGTAGCTTTGCCCATTTTGTTGTACATTTCAAGTTTACCACGAGTTACTACTGTAGTGGAGCAATCGAAGAAGAAGTCAACAGGATCAGCAGGTACAGTCCAAGCGATAGGGTTGGAACCAAGCATAGCTTTACGAGCATATACAGGAACCATGATTGCTTCGGAGTTTGTACAAGAGAAACCAATTAAGCCTTGGTCGGAAGCCATTTTAGCATAGTAACCAGCGATACCATAGTGGTTGGAGTTACGTACGGATACGATACCAACACCGGATTTTTTAGCTTTTTCGATAGCCATTTCCATAGCCATGTGGCCCAACAATTGACCCATGCCGTCATGACCGTCGATAACTGCGGAAATTGGAGTTTCTTTTACGATTTCAGGTTTTGCGTCGATTTTGATTAAGCCATTAGTGATACCTTTGTGGTAACGAACCATACGTTGCATACCATGGCTTTGAATACCGAACAAGTCGGAAGTCAAAAGTACGTCTTGGATGATGTCAGCTTCTTTTTCGGAGAAACCGAATTTTTGGAAAGCGTCCATGCTTAATTTTTTCAATGTTTCATAAGGGAATAACACAGTGTTTTTTGCGTCTGCCATCGTTAAAACCTCTTTTCAGAAAATATGTACCTGATATAGTAACATCACTCTAAAATATCATGAAATTTAAATGATATCTTGTGAGCTCTATATCCTCTCAAATGACAATGTCAGTATAGCACAGAAAGATGTGAGATTGAATAGTCTTACAGTCTGAAACACATTACTAAATACGCATACGTACCGGTGATGTTTGTCACATATTCCTAGGGCAGTTACTGAAACAACTGATTATACCTAAAACTATATGGTTATGACTTTTAGTTATGATTGCATAATTTTTTTATAGATTTGCAGTATTTTTATAGAGCTTATTAGTATATCTGTTTAGGCTTTGAGTAAGAATGAGAATGGATAAATATCGATAAAACTTGAAATATTCAGTATTATATATAAAAAATATTGATGAGTATATTAACGTATTGTGATAACTGAATGTATTGTTATGCAATATATGCAGTATTCTTAATCTTTACAAAGTTAGAAAATGTATTAAAGGTTACACTTATACAAAGGATGCTGTAATATAATATAAATATACATCCTATAGTTTATATAATTTATAAGCGAGGTGCTTATTTTGAAAGAATACAAATCAGTATGTCCATATGACTGTCCAGATGCATGTGGTTTAATCGTATCGGTAGATAACAATAGAGTGGTATCTGTTCGTGGTAATAGAGATCATGCTTTTACAAGAGGCACATTATGCCCTAAGATGGCGCATTATGAACGAGTGGTTCATTCTCCGTTGCGTTTACAGTACCCAATGAAACGGGTTGGCAAGAAAGGTATTGGAGAAGATCAATATGTGCGTATCAGCTGGGATGAGGCATTAGATATCATTGTTAATAATTTTAAAGACACCATTAGTACTTATGGTAGTGAAAGTATTTTACGCTACTCCTATGCCGGCACTATGGGAGTTATTCAAAGCCCAGCAGCAGATTACTTTTTCCGCCGTATTGGTGCGACGGACCAGGATCGAGGTATATGCTCTCCCGCTAAGCAGGCCGGTTTCCGCTCAGTTTACGGTGATACATTAGCTATTAAGCCGCAAGAGGCACAACATAGTGATTTAATTGTTTTGTGGGGCATTAATGCAACTGCTACCGACGTTCATATCTTACATGATGTAAACGTGGCAAAACGGAATGGCGCTCGAGTTTGGATTATTGATACTCATAAAACCTATACCTTTAACCAAGCTCATGAACATATTTACGTAAAACCTGGTAGTGATGTCGCCTTAGCGTTAGGTATGCTTCATATTATTCATCGAGATGGATTAGCAGATATAGATTTTATTAAGAAACATGTACAAGGTTATGATGAGCTTGTAAATGATGTGTTAATTGACTTTACACCGGAAAAAGCATCTGAACTTTGTGGCGTTTCCGTAGAGCGTATGACTGAGTTTGCTCATGCATACGCTAAGGCTAAGGCTCCATTCATTCGTCTTGGCAGCGGATTATCTCGATATGGGAATGGTGCCATGAGTTGTCGCGCCATTAATGCATTACCTGCTGTAGTTGGTGCTTGGCAATATTTAGGCGGTGGTTTGCTATCCAGTGCTAGTGGCAGTAAGTTTGTTGGCAAAGAAGTTATGCAGCAGGCTCATGTTGCTGCACCAGCCAAGCGATTGATGCCTATGATTAAACTTGGCGAAATGCTTACAAATCCATCAGGTACAGCAGTTCATAGTCTCTATGTGTTCTCTAGTAACCCTGCCATAACAGCACCTGATCAAAATGTGGTGCGAAAAGGTTTGATGAGAGATGATTTGTTTACGGTTGTTCACGAACGATTCTTTACTGACACATGTAAATATGCGGATATTGTATTGCCCGCCACAACATCAGTAGAACATGATGATATATATAACTCCTATGGGCACTATACCATCGGAACTGGCTATAAATTAATCAATCCTATTGGTGAATCTCGATCCAATTGGCAAGTGATTTCTGAACTAGCTAAGCGAATGGGGCTTGAAGATGAATTCTTTAACCTTAGTGAACGGGCGTTAATAGAACAAATTGTTCGTACATCTAGTCGTATATCTGAGGTCGATCAAGATGTAATCTTACAAGGTGAACCTGTAGAGATGACATTGCCTGAAAATTACAAATTAGATTTTAAAACGCCATCTGGAAAAATAGAGCTATATAATCCACATGATGTGGAACCATTAATTCGTTATTTGCCGCCATATGGAGATAATGCACCGTTCTGGCTTATCATAGGGAACGATATTCGTATTTTAGATTCTAGCTTCTGTGAACTCGAGTTTGATGATCCTGAGCTTATGAAACTTCGTATCAACCCTGAAGATGCAAAGGTATATAACATTAATGATGGGGATGAAGTAGAAATCTATAATAATCGTGGTAGTGTAAAAATTAAAGCTTACTATGATGAAGAGGTACAACGAGGTACATTAGTAACACTTGGCGTGTGGTGGCAATCACAATCTAGTGATCCAAATGTAGCTATTAATGCGCTTACTGCAGACCGCCCTACAGATGAAGGTTGGGGTAGTACATTCTACGATGTACAAGTTCATATTAAAAAGGTTGACGCATAAGATAAGAATATGAAAATGATATATAAGGTGAGTATATAAAAGAGAACAGCATAATAAATACTATATAGTATTTATTATGGTGCTTAATTCCTTTTACTTACGGGAATAGTGCTATGCCGACATATCATAATAACGATATTTTTATTGCATACATATCCTCATTAGGATTATAATAGTAATATTATTTCTATATATAACCTGAAGGGGGTTACGTTTATGAATGGTAATGATAAATTATCTGCCCGTGCCTATTGGGCTATAGGCATGATGTTATTCGCCCTATTCTTTGGGGCAGGGAACTTGATCTTCCCAGCGGCCTTAGGTCAACATTCTGGTGATAACGTAGGTTGGGCTTTGCTCGGCTTCATATTAACAGGTGTAGGCCTTCCACTATTAGGTGTTGCAGCGATGGGGTACTCCTCCTGTAAAGATGTTGAAGAACTTGCGAGCCGTGTTCATCCGATTTATGGCTTGTTGTACACAATTTCTCTTTACTTGAGTATCGGTCCAATGTTTGCGACGCCACGTACTGGTACTGTAGCTTATGAAATTGCAATTAAACCTTTCACAGAAGGTTTAAGCATGAATATGGAACCAATTTTCTTGGCATTATTCTTTGGTGTTTCTTTGTGGTTATCCATTAGTCCACAAAAGCTTGTTAATCGTATCGGTAATATTTTGACACCAGCATTACTACTTGTAATTCTGTTGTTAATTATTAAATCCTTTATGACTCCGCTAGGCGGCTATGCAGTGCCACAACCAGCTTATGGTGATGCACCTACAGCTGTGTTGCAAGGATTCTTGGACGGCTATAATACGATGGATGCGTTGGCTTCCGTAGTATTTGCTATTCTTGTAATCGACTTTGTTCGTCTTAGCGGCGCTACATCTCGTGCGGTTATTACAAAAACAGTAATGGAAGTAGGCGCTATTGCTGTAGGTCTTCTCGGTATTGTTTATGTATTTATCGCTAACATTGGTGCTACTAGTGTTGAACGTTTTGGTTTGTTTGATACAGGTGCTCCTGTGTTGTCCGTAAGTGCTAACTACTTGTTCGGTGAATTCGGTCAAATTATCTTGGCTATCATCGTTCTTCTAGCTTGCTTGTCTACAAGTATCGGTCTTATCACTTCTTGTGGTACGTACTTCCACAAGTTGACACCGAAGATTAGCTATAAATTATATGTAGTAATCTTCTCCGTAGCAGCATTTGGTCTTAGCATGTTCGGTTTGAAAACAATCATCAGTGCAGCGATTCCAGTGTTGATGCTCTTGTATCCGTTAACGATTGTAATCATCTTGTTGGCACTTCTTCACAATGTGTTCGGTGGTCGTCGTTGCGTATACGCATGGACAATGGCTTTCACAATGATCTCTGCTCTTATGACTGGTCTTGAAACGGCAGGTATTGCACCTGTTGCATTGGAACAGCTCTTTACTCAATACATTCCATTCCAGGCTGCTGGGATGGGCTGGGTGAGCTTTGCGGTATTAGGCTTCGTTGTAGGTCTTATCCATAAAGGTCTTGTGTCCGAAAATAAATAATATCATTAATGGTTCTATACTTTCGTTTTGGGTGAAAGTATAGAACCTTTTTAGTGTCTTAAGGGTTGTCATATAAAATTGATTTTGTGAGTAGAAGTTTCTATAATAAGAATATAGATAATGAAAGAAGGAAGGAAGATTTTATGCGTAGTACTCATTGTTTACCTAGTTATAGTTTTGGCGGTCATGAGGTGTTTGACGCTATTCCCAAATTTACAAAATTATATGGTAAGTCTGTAGCTATCATTGGTGGTGAGACAGCTCTTTCTAAAGCTTTGCCACACATTCGTCCAGTGCTTGATAAAGCAGGGATTAAAGTGCTAGATATTATTCACTTTGGTGGAGAGTGTACTTTCTCTCGAGGTAAGGAAATTGCACAAATGGCTTCTGTAAAAGATGCGGACTTTATGTTTGCTGTTGGTGGCGGTAAGGCCATGGATACGGTAAAAGTAGTAGCTCTAGAGTTAGATGATAAACCATTCTTTACAATTCCGACCATTGCCTCTACTTGTGCTGCAACGTCAGAAGTAGCAGCTGTATACACTGCAGAGCATACTTTTGATGACGTAGCCTTTGTAAATCATCCTCCTGTGCACTGCTTTATTGATGCTGATATTCTCGTAGAAGCACCAAGCCGTTACTTGTGGGCGGGAATGGGAGATACTATTGCAAAACACTATGAAACTCATCTTTCTGCTCGCAATCGTGAGCAAGATTATAATACTCAGTTAGGCCTTACTCTAGCTTCTATGTGTAGTGAACCAATTTTAGCACATGGTATACAAGCCTATAAAGACAGTCAAGCTAAAAAACGTAGTGATGCATTTGATACCATTGCTATGACTGTTATCTTTACTACCGGTATTGTATCGGGTTGTGTTCCTATGGCATATAATAGTAATATGGCTCATGCTGTATGTTATGGCTGTGTTACTAATAAAGAAACAGAAGAAAACCATTTGCATGGTGAAATGGTAGCATATGGCTTACTTATTTTGTTAACCGTTGACCAACAAATGGATGAATTACAACGGTGGTTGCCAATATACCGCGAATTAGGTTGGCCTACTAAACTTTCACAGTTAGGTCTTACTGCATCGCATATTCCTCAAATTGTTGAAAAGGCTACATCTGTTCATGATATTGATGTATCTCCGTACAAAATTACAGCAGATATGTTGACTAAGGCTATTCAATACATGGAATCTCTTGATTAATATAATTTGTAACTGTTTGTGTATGTTATGTGATGAGGTTATAAATGCGAAAAATTGTAAAGGGTGGCTTATATCGTCATTTTAAAGGCATGTACTATTATGTGTTAGATGTTGCAACTCATTCGGAAACGAGTGAACAGTTCGTAGTGTATCAAAAATTATATGATCAACGTGACTTATATGTACGACCACTAGATATGTTTTTGAGTGATGTGGATCAAGAAAAATATCCTGATGTAGAGCAGAAAGAGCGATTTAAGTTAATGAGCGGACGTGATTAGGAGGGCCTGTGGAACAGAAATTTTTCTTTTTCGATATAGACAATACCTTAGCTGTGTGGCCGGAAGGTAAAATTCCTGACAGTGCTCAATATAGCTTAGATGAATTAAAGCGCCGTGGTCATAGGGTGGCACTAGCAACAGGCCGTATCCAAGTAGATGCAAAGCGTTTTGCGGAACAAGCGGGGCTTACAGATTTTGTGGCAGATGGCGGACATAGTGTTACTGTTAATAATGAACTAGTGTCCATGATTGGCATGGATCGTGATACATGCATTAACTATTTGGAATATTTAGAGTCCCATAATATTCCTTGGGCTGTAACAGATCGGAATAAATTAGGCCGAATTACGCCGTATAAGGAAATATTAGATTGGCATCCGAATTGGGATGTTTTTAAAACGACAGTAGATCCTAATTTTGACTTTCATAATGTAGAAGAGTTTTATAAGATTTATGTGTTCTTTAAAGAAGGGGAAGAAGAGGAAAAAGAAATTGAGTATATGACGCATAAGCTCATTCGTTATGGCGATGGCTGTGTTTTATATGAACCAATGGAAAAAGCTTTGGGTATTCGCAATATGCTTGATCATTTTGGTATGAAACCTAATCAAGCCGTAGTATTTGGTGATGGATATAATGATTTATCTATGTTTAGGCCAGAATGGCTTAACATTGCCATGGGAAATGCCCGTGCTGAATTGAAAGAAAAAGCCGATTATATCACTACCGACTGTGATAAGGATGGTATTTATAATGCGTGTAAGCATTTCAAGTGGATTGATTGAGTTCTAATGTCCTCATTGTAGACTAAAAAACTGAACAATTTGATGGTAAATAATGACTGATATATAACTGAAAGTATAAGGTTATATAAATTGGTAAATTTAATAATTATTTAAACCAAATTTTCTCTAAAACATGATATACTAAAAAAGAGCCGCTCACGGGTTGAGCGGCTTTTCTATGTGAATTTTACATACATGTTAGTATATACGATATATTTTTGGGGGAACTATGAACTGGAAACGCTTAGCTTTATGCGCAATGTTGGGGATTACAATGCTTGGTACAGCAGCTTGTGGTACAAAAAGTGGGGAGCAACCACAAGGTAATACTGTAAAGGCAGAATCTGTAACCATGCCTAATTTCTCTAATGCGCCAATCGCTGATGAGTATGCTATTTTTGATACAAATTATGGTCAATTCAAAGTTCGTTTGCTAGGCTCTAAAGCGCCTATTACTGTAAAAAACTTTGATTACTTAGTGAAAAAAGGTTTCTATAATGGTGTTACATTCCACCGCGTTATCGAAGGCTTTATGATTCAAGGCGGGGATCCAGATGGTACAGGTGCTGGCGGTCCAGGCTATACAATTCCTGATGAGTTCTCCAATGATTTACACTTCAATAAAATGGGCGTTCTTGCCATGGCAAACCGAGGCCCTAATACAGGGGGCTCTCAGTTCTTTATTACCTTGGGACCTACAGATTGGTTAGATAACAAACACACTATCTTTGGTACCGTAGTACAAGGTATGGATGTAGTTGAAAAAATTGGCAAAGTAAAAACAGGCCGTAATGATAAACCAGTAGAGCCAGTAATCATCAATACTATTACGTTGGAACCGATTACTGATGATGCAAAAAATGGCAAATAAGGAGGTTAAGTCTGAAGAGCGGCACTATGTGTACTTGGTGCGTTGCGCAGATGATTCCTTGTATTGTGGGTGGACCACCGATATTGAACGCCGTATAGAGGCTCATAATGGGCTTATTCCAGGCGGTGCTAAGTATACGAGAGGGCGACGTCCTGTTGAATTGGTGTATTCTGAAAGCTTTCACAATAAACAAGATGCACAACGTAGAGAATATGCCATAAAACAGATGACAAAGACTAAGAAATTGCGACTCATTGAGGGTGTAAAATAGTCTTTGATTATGGTATAATATGATGATTAATTACTGCCATGGAGGTTGAAAAATGAAGCGGGTTCTAGTGTCCGTAAAAAGTGTACAACGAGATATGGACGGCAAGGATACCGTAGTGGAACTGATTTCCCCAGGTACATCACATGAAAAGGGTAATGCCCAGTATGTGCGTTATGAAGAATCTAGTGTGACTGGCTTAGATGGGGTAAAGACGACCATTAAAATCCATGATGACTCTATTGTATTGCTTCGAACAGGGGCTGTTAATATGCGTCATCAATATGTCCGTGGTGAAGAGCGCGAATCCGTGTATGAAACACCGTATGGTGATTTGCACATGGCCGTGAATACTCATGAATTAACAGTAGACTTTCACGAAGGCGTAGGTCATGTTCATTTAGGATATGACATTTCCGTCGAAGGTGAATGGCAATTTTATAATCAGTTAGATATAGACGTGCGGGAGGATACAGAGCATGGAAATGAAGGAAATCCTGAAATCGGGGATTGAACAGGCATTACAAGATACGATTAACAGCGGTGGCTTACCAGCTGGGGAATATCCAGAAATCGTTCTCGAAGTGCCACCTCAAAAAGAATTCGGTGATTTTTCTACAAACATTGCAATGCAATCCGCTCGTGTAGCTCGTCAAAATCCTCGTGCTATTGCAGAGGCTTTGATTAGCCATATGAATTTTGATTGGCTCGAACGCGCTGAGGTTGCTGGTGCAGGTTTCATCAATTTCTTCTTGAAATCTGACATGGTGTACGACACATTGAAAGCCATTTTGAATGCTGGCGATCAGTATGGTGTTCAACCATTGCGTGCACGCGATACGATTCAAGTAGAGTACGTAAGTGCGAACCCAACAGGTCCGTTACATGTCGGCCATGGTCGTGGTGCTGCGTATGGTAGTGCACTTGTAAACTTGTTGCGTGCAGCAGGTTACAATGTACAATCCGAGTACTACATCAATGATGCTGGTAACCAAATCGATAATATGGCTATCTCCATTGAGTACCGTTTCCAAGAGTTGCAAGGTGCTACATTAGTGTTCCCACCTAAGCGCAACGAAGATGGTTCCATGCCTGAATTCGATATTCCAGAAGGGGCTCTCGTATTCCCTGAAAATGGCTACCGTGGTCCTGATATTATCGAGACTGCAAAAGCTATTGCAGAACGCGAAGGCTTCGATAAATTAAATGCTATGAACGAAGCTGATCGTGTAGCATTGTTTAAAGAAGAGGGCTTAAAAGAAAAATTAGCTCGCTTAGAGGAAACATTAAGCAATTTCCGTGTTACTTTCGATAATTGGTTCTCTGAACGTACTGTTCATGAAGCTGATGAAATTCATCACTCCGTAGAGGCGTTAAAGGCTCTTGGCAAAGTGTATGAAAAAGACGGTGCATTGTGGTTGAAATCTACTGACTATGGCGATGATAAAGACCGCGTAGTTATTCGTGATAATGGAGTTCCTACATATTTAGCGGCAGATATTGCATACCACCGCAATAAATATGATCGTGGCTTCAAAGAAATGATTGATATTTGGGGCGCTGACCATCATGGTTATGTATGCCGTGTTAAAGCTGCTATGGCTGCCTTTGGTTATGACCCAGATAAATTAACAGTATTGTTATTACAAATGGTAGCATTGTTCCGTGATGGACAACTCGTTAAATTGTCTAAACGTAGTGGCGATAGCGTTACATTAGATGAATTGATTGAAGAGGTTGGCGTAGATGCATCTCGTTACTTCTTCTTGATGCGTTCTCTAGATAGTCAACTTGATTTCGATATTAACTTGGCTAAATCTCGCAGCAATGATAACCCAGTGTATTATATCCAATATGCTCATGCTCGTATTCACAGCATTTACAACCAAGTGCGTGAAGCTGGCATCGCATTTGGTGATTATAGTGAAACTGATTTCACAACGCTTACAAGCGAAATGGAATTAGAATTGATTAAGAAATTAGCTGAATATCCAGAAGAGGTAGTTCAATCTGCCGAACATCGTGCACCACATCGTATTGCTCGTTACTTATACGATTTGGCAAGCATGTTCCATTCCTTCTACCGTCAAGGTCGTATCATTGGCGTAGATCCAGCGTTGCAACAAGCTCGTCTAGGATTAATCACAGCGATTGCTCTTGTACTTCGTCAAGGCTTGGGTATTTTAGGTATTTCCGCTCCGGAAAAAATGTAATAGGTGGGAGGCATCATGGCAACTAAGTATATTTTCGTAACTGGCGGCGTTGTTTCTTCTCTTGGTAAAGGGATTACTGCAGCATCCTTGGGTCGCTTGCTCAAAAACCGCGGTTTCAATGTAACGATTCAAAAATTTGACCCATACATTAATATCGACCCTGGTACGATGAGCCCTTACCAACATGGTGAAGTATTCGTAACAGATGACGGCGCTGAAACTGACCTTGATTTGGGCCACTATGAACGCTTCATCGATATTAACCTTAGCAAACGTTCCAACATTACAGCTGGTAAAGTGTACTGGTCTGTAATCAATAAAGAACGTAAAGGTGATTACTTGGGCAGCACTGTACAAGTAATTCCACACATTACAAATGAAATTAAACAAAACGTATACCGAGTAGGTAAAGAGGATAATGCTGATGTAGTTATCACTGAAATTGGTGGTACTGTAGGTGATATTGAAAGCTTGCCATTCATGGAAGCTATCCGCCAAGTGAAAAAAGAAGTAGGCCGTAATGATGTACTTTATATTCACGTTACATTGGTACCTTATATCAATGCTGCAGGCGAATTAAAAACTAAACCTACACAACATAGTGTAAAAGAATTACGCAGCATCGGTATTCAACCAGATATCTTGGTATGCCGCAGTGAAAAACACATTTCTGATGAAATGAAAGAAAAACTTGCTTTGTTCTGCGACGTAGAACCAGAAGCAGTTATTGAAAATCAAACTTGCAGTTCCATCTATGAAGTACCATTGATGATGCAAGACCAAGGCCTTGACGATATTGTTATCAAAAAATTAGGCCTTGAAGATCGTCCTTGCGATATGACTGCATGGAAAGAAATGGTTCATAAAATCTTGAATCCTAGCAAGGATATTACAGTTGCTATCGTTGGTAAATATGTAGCATTACATGATGCGTATTTATCCGTAGTGGAAGCTCTAGATCATGCTGGTATTGCTACAGGGACTAAAGTAAATATTCGTTGGATTGATTCCGAAGAACTTGATGATACATCTGTAGATCCTAAAGATGTATTTGAAGGTGTTGAAGGTATCATCGTGCCTGGCGGTTTTGGATCTCGTGGTGTAGAAGGTAAAATCCGCACAATCCAATACGCTCGTGAGAATAATATTCCATACCTCGGCCTATGTCTTGGTATGCAAACTGCAGTAATGGAATTTGCTCGTAATATATGCGGTATGGAAGGCGCTACATCTAGCGAATTTGATGAAAACGCGAAATATAAAGTGATCGACTTGATGAGTGATCAAGTTGATGTAGATAAAAAGGGCGGTACAATGCGCCTAGGTATTTACCCATGTAAAGTGGAAGCCGGTACGAAAACTCACGAAGCTTATGGGGAAGACCTTATCTATGAACGTCATCGTCACCGTTATGAGTTCAACAATGAGTACCGTCAACAATTGACTGATGCTGGTCTTGTTATCTCCGGTACATCTCCAGATGGTCGTTTAGTTGAAAGTATCGAAGTGAAGAACCATCCATTCTTTATTGGTACACAAGCGCATCCAGAGCTTAAATCCCGTCCAAATAATGCTCATCCATTATTCCGTGGCTTCGTGGACGCAATTTTGGAACTTAAAAAATAGAGAATAGAAATGGGATCCATTTTATCTATTATAGGTATCTTTATATTAGCTGCACTCAAACTAGAGCAGTTTGTATATGGTAAATCTGGAAAAGAACAATCTACAACAGGCCATATAGCACGACGTGGTATTGCTAACATAGCAGGACTAATAGCCTTTGATCATGCTATAAGTAGTAAGTCTGTTGTAGTAAAGAAAAAGAAGAAAGATGCTCAGAAATGAGCATCTTTCTTCTTTTTTATTCATATCGATAAATGTTGGAAAAATATATCGATAAATTTAAAAATAACACTTGCAATCTTGAATGATATTTGTTATTATATAGACAAAGATAGATATAGATATAGATTTGGTGATAAGTACACCGATAATAATATAACTGTTACATTAGAACTCAATTAAGGAGGACATAACATGTCTATTATTGGTAAACAACTTCCTGAATTTACTCTAGATGCTTTCAAAAAACCTGAATTAGTAAAAGTTAGTACTGCAGATGTGTTGGGCAAATGGTCCATCTTCGTATTCTATCCAGCAGACTTCACATTTGTTTGCCCTACAGAATTAGAAGACGTACAAAACTCTTATGCAGAATTGAAAGAACTAGGTTGCGAAGTTTACTCCGTATCTTGTGACTCTGAATTCGTTCACAAAGCATGGTCTGATGCTTCTCCAAGCATTAATAAAATCGAGTACTACATGTTAGCTGATAAAAAACATGAATTAGCTGATTTCTTCGACGTATTCCAAGAAGAATCTGCTATGGCTTACCGTGGTACATTCGTAGTAGATCCAGAAGGTTTCGTTCGTACAGCTGAAATCCATGATATGGGTATCGGTCGTTCTGCTGAAGAATTGGTTCGTAAAGTACAAGCGGCTCAATTCGTAGCAAAACATGGTGACCAAGTGTGTCCTGCACGTTGGAAACCAGGTAAAGACACATTGAAACCAGGTCTTGATCTAGTAGGGAAAATCTAATTTAGAAATAACCTAAACGCTAGAATAATCTAGACAACTCCTCAAATGACAAAACGGGCGCGCATCGTTTTCCTGACGATACGGTAAGTCCCAATACCAGATGAACCCTCTCCAATTCATCATGGTAAACCTCATATAACAAACTACAAACTATACGCAAAAGGACTGGCCTTCGGGCTAGTCCTTTTGTGTTATGTAAAATACTTAATATATCAATAGGTGTGATTGGATGTCTAATAACAGAATAAAATTAATTAATAATATCGGTTAGACCAATAAATATAAGGGTTCTAAATATCCTCTCGTAAAAGTAGGAAATAAGTTCTTGCATTTTTGAATTTAGTGGTCTATAATGAAATTAATTCCTAGTGATACACAAGGTTTTATAAATGAAGTAGGATAAGTGCTTTATAACATGGGGTGTGTTAGCACTAACTTTTACAAAGAGAGGCAAGATATATGAGGATTTCCACAAAAGGTCGCTATGCATTGATGGTTCTCATCGATTTAGCAGAGCAAGGTCAGGATAAACCGGTTTCCTTGCGATCCGTTGCAGAACGACAAGGTATATCTGAGAAATACCTTGAGGGTATTGTGGCTCGTTTGGGTGCCGCTAACCTAGTGGATAGTATTCGTGGTAAATACGGAGGCTATCGCTTATCTAAAAGCCCTAAAGAGTACACTATTATTGAAATTTTGCTTGCCACGGAAGAATCCATGGCTATCATCTCCACTCTTGATGAAGGGGTGAGTACTGATACAGTAATCAATGAAAGAACCGTTGGTTTCTGGGCAGGATTACAAAACTATATTCATGATTATCTAGAAAACGTAACTCTTCAAGATGTAATTGATGGAACTTACGCTAAACTTGATACAAAATATGACAATTGGGATGGTTCTATTTAATAAGGAGTAACTATTATGTCTAATATTGCAAAATCTTTCGTTGAATTAATTGGTAAAACACCTTTGTTGGCAGCTACACGTTTTGGTAAAAAATATGGCGCAGATGCAAATATTTTTGCTAAATTGGAATACTTTAATCCAGGTGGCTCTGTTAAAGACCGTATTGCTGCAGCAATTATCCAAGCAGCTGTTGAATCTGGTGAATTACAACCAGGTGGTACAATCGTAGAAGCTACATCTGGTAATACTGGTATCGGTTTATCCGCTGTTGGTGCTGCTCTTGGCTATAAAGTTGTAATCGTAATGCCAGAAACAATGTCCATCGAACGCCGTAAATTGATGCTTGGCTATGGTGCTCAACTCGTGTTGACTGATGGCTCTCTTGGCATGAAAGGTGCTATTGCAAAAGCTAAAGAAATCGTAACAGCTACAGCTGGTGCCATCGAGGCGGGTCAATTCGTAAATCAAGCAAACCCAGCAATTCACTATAAAACAACTGGTCCTGAAATCTGGCAAGATACAGATGGTGCAGTAGATATCTACGTAGCTGGTGTTGGTACAGGCGGTACTTTGACTGGTGCAGGTCGTTATTTAAAAGAACAAAACCCTGACGTAAAAATTGTGGCTGTTGAACCAACTGATTCTCCAGTATTGTCCAATGGCAAACCTGGTCCTCACAAAATCCAAGGCTTAGGCGCTGGCTTCATTCCGGATACTTTGGATACTAATATTTACGATGAAGTAATCCAAGTAACTAACGATGATGCATTCGCTACATCTCAAGCATTTGGACATACAGAAGGTATCTTAGTTGGTATTTCCTCTGGTGCTGCTCTTTGGGCTGCTCAAGAATTGGCTAAACGTCCTGAAAATAAAGGCAAAAACATCGTAGTAATTCTTCCTGATACAGGTGAACGCTACTTGTCCACTGCATTATTCCCAGAAGTATAATAGAATATGATTGGTGAAAGCTGTGAATATGCTTTCCTAATAGAGCAAAGCCCCTCGGTAGAGGGGCTTTTTTGTGCTTAACATACTGGAGCTTTATTTTAGAGATATTTAATTTGGCATAAAGAAAAAGGAGCTACTAGGTAGCTCCTTTTATGTTATGGTATGTATTTAGTTGTTATTATCTACCGTTTTTAACGATATTGTCCATCCAGTTGAATAATTCGTCTAAATCGTAGTCACCAGAATGGTCTACATCAAATGGTGTTGCCATATCTACGTTGTACCCAAGGTTTTGAGCACGTGTACCTACGATCAATGGGATAGCTACGGATGTATTGCTATCAGCTGTACCATAGCGGATACGATAGTAGCGTGCATTTGTCGCTGCTGGAGAACCGAGATAGTTCATTGGGTTCATCATAGTAACGATTTTAGCATTTTCTACGTATACATCTTGGTTAGGTGTTGTATCGTGTAGTGCAGCAGTAATTGTAAAGTGATTATTATCTGTTGAACTTGTACCGAATAAGTTGTTCTCGCCAGAGTCATTAGAACGGGAATCGAATGCACCTGGTGCTTTAGAACGACTTACAAATTGATTATAAGCTTCCCAGTTAATATCTTTAATAGCGCCTGTTTTATTATCTCGTACAAAGTATGTATGTTTAGATAAATCAGTACCTTTAGCTTGTGCTTTATTAGCTGCATCGATGATGAATGCTTTCACATAATTTTTGAAAGTACCATTACCATTCTTATCTAGTTTCAATGCACGACCCATGGAATCACGTAATTGTAAGTTATTTACGTATTCTGGGAAGTGTTCACTTAGTAAGTTAGAGTATGCTATATCATCAGCATTCAAGTTTACACGTTGTATTGTACGTTGCGGAGGAGCTGTATTACCACCTACGTTGGCTTGAGGCAATTCACCTTGGCCCATCGTTACTTTATTGAAAGATGTAATACCTTTATAACTCCATTCATAGGCCATATCAGCCGCATCAAGGTTTGTAATAGGTGCATATGCAGAAACTGCATATACATTGGTTGCCGCGGTAGCAGCACCTAATGCTTGTAAATATGGTTGGAAGTCAGAGTTGTTACCAGTGGCACCTTGCAATAAGGATACAGCACCACCAGCACTTGTACCATTAGTGATGATACGATTTGCATTGCCTGGCATTGTGGAATCGTTAGCATGTAAGTATGCTGTAGCAGCTTGTAAGTCAACAATAACTGCAGGCGCTTTACCGATAAAGTTGCCATCGGATGCTTTATTTGTACGACCACGTGTAGCTGGGGAAGCTACTACATAACCACGAGATAATGCGTAGAGAACACTGTTAGGTTTGCCATTCTCAACTTTTGGAGTCATAGCTTGGCTTGGCATGTAACCACCTACCGCATTTGGCATGAAGATAGGGGCTGTTTGTGTATTGTAACCATTTACAGTGCCATTATTAAAGTATTCTTCTGGTACATAGATATTCATGTACTGTTGATCGATATCGATTGGATTAGCCACGTAAGGGATATATTCGAAGGCACGATATTTGATTTCCTTATTATCTACTGTAGTAGACATGGATTCATAATTTTTCGCATCGAAGGCAAGGCTAATTTTTGCAGAAGAATCAGCTTGCAATGGTGGTTCCATTGGTTGAGATAGAATATTTTTCTCTTCTGTTACAGCAGAACCTTTTGTAGAAGCTTCATTTCGTGCATCTACATAAGATTGAGGTAATTTGCTTTCTTGAGCTTTAGTAGCTTCTGCTTCAGCCTTAGCTTTTGCCTCTGCCTCAGCTTGAGCTTTAGCGGCAGCTTCGGCTTTAGCTTTAGCTTCTGCCTCAGCCTCAGCTTGTGCTTTAGCCTTAGCATCTGCCTCGGCTTTAGCTTTTGCTTCAGCTTCAGCTTGTGCCTTAGCAGCCGCTTCAGCTTCTTCTTTTGCTAATTGCTCAGCAGCTAAACGTTCTTGCTCTTCTTTGATAGCAGCTTGTCTTGCTAGTTCAGCTTGTTGAGCAGCAATACGATCTTGTTCAGCCTTTAAAGCCGCTTGGCGTTGAGCCTCAGCTTGCTCAGCAGCAATACGTTCTTGCTCAGCCTTTAAAGCAGCTTGGCGTTGAGCTTCAGCTTGTTGAGCAGCAATACGATCTTGTTCAGCTTTTAGAGCAGCTTGACGTTGAGCCTCAGCTTGTTGAGCAGCGATACGCTCTTGTTCAGCTTTTAGAGCAGCTTGGCGCTCAGCTTCAGCTTTAGCAGCAGCTTCTGCACGTTGACGAGCAGCTTGTTCCGCAGCGATACGATCTTGTTCAGCTATTAAAGCTGCTTGACGTTGAGCCTCAGCTTGCTCAGCAGCGATAAGATCTTGCTCAGCTTTTAAAGCAGCTTGACGTTGAGCCTCAGCTTGCTCTGCAGCAATACGTTGTTGTTCAGCTTTTAAGGCAGCTTGGCGTTGAGCTTCAGCTTGTTCAGCAGCAATACGTTGTTGTTCGGCTTGCAAAGCAGCTTGACGTTGAGCCTCAGCTTGCTCAGCAGCGATACGTTGTTGTTCAGCTTGCATAGCCGCTTGACGTTGGGCTTCAGCTTGCTCAGCAGCGATACGCTCTTGTTCAGCTCTTAGAGCAGCTTGGCGTTGAGCTTCGGCTTGCTCAGCAGCGATACGTTCTTGCTCCGCGTTTAGAGCCGCTTGACGTTGAGCTTCAGCTTGTTGAGCAGCTAAACGTTGTTGTTCCGCTTGTATAGCCGCTTGGCGTTGAGCTTCAGCTTGTTGAGCTGCCAAACGTTGTTGTTCAGCTTGTTGTTGCGCTGCAATACGGCGTTGTTCTTCTTGGATACGAAGACGTTCTTGTTCTGCAGCTTGACGTTGAGCTTCTGCGATACGAGCTTGTTCAGCTTGCTCCGCGGCAATACGTTCTTGCTCAGCTCTTAGAGCCGCTTGGCGTTGAGTCTCAGCTTGTTGAGCCGCCAAACGTTGTTGTTCGGCTTGCATAGTCGCTTGACGTTGCGCCTCGGCTTGTTGTTGTGCTACGCGTTGCTGTTCTGCCTGCATAGCCATTTGACGTTGTTGTTCTGCTAGAATTACCGCTTGACGTTGTGCTTCAGCTTGCTTTTGCGCAACCATTTGCTGATCAACTTGATTTGCACCTGATTGTTGTGCTGCTTCTTCAGCTGCTAGTTGAGCTAATCTTTCACGCTCTGCACGTTGAATATCGCGAATTGTTAATCTTTGTTTAGCTACAACGGCTTTAGTTTGAGTTGTATTAGCAATCACTAAAGGTGTTGTAGATTCTTGTTGGACCATTACAGGCGTACGTACCACTTGCGTCGTTTGTACTTGCTGTTTGCCATCAACTTGTTTTTGTACTGTAACAGGTTCTGTTTTACGTTGTACATTCATCAAGCTGTGCATAGCCAATGTTGGTTCCATTACAGAATTAGTTTGTTTATTAACAACATATTGTGGCTGTGAAACGGCTCTTTGTTGATCTGATAAAGCTTTTGCTATATCGTTTACCGGTACTGGACGTACACGGGGAATTAAAGGTGTTACCTTTGGAGCCGCTTGTGTGGTAGCACTTGGGTGCATAACTTGTTGTGTTTGCATTACAGGTTGTGCTTGTGTAGGAACCATTTGAGGTGGTGCTACGCGAACCGGAGCCATTGGTTGTGCCTGTACAGGTCTTACGGCTGCTTGTTGTGGTGCAACAACTATTGGTTGTGTAGTTGAAGGGGTAGGCTGAGTAGCCATAGGTCGCACGACTGGGGTTGCTACATTTGTAGTACCTTGCGTCGTTGATTCAGTGGTAGTGTTCGAACCTACCAAATCATTCATGTTGAGGGTAGGGGCTGCGTGGGCAACACCACCCAACGCTGCAGCTGCAAAAAATGCAGCGGTAACCTTACGTTTCCTAGATGATTTCATGAATTACTCTCCGAACTAGATTTCAAATAATAATTTATAATTTTAAAATTTATTTATATTTATATAGTTTAACATAAATCGATATATTTGTACAATTTATGAAAATATAGATGAATACTGGATGGGTGTAAAGAAAATGAGATTAGGAAAATATAAATAAATTTAAAGTGCATAGAATATTACATATTGCTTCTAATGATTTGAAGTAGTTTTTTATTATATGTACATATTTCCATAATATATGATATGCTCTTGGTAATTTGATTGACTTTCAATTATAAAGGAGAGAGTATGCTTAGAAAATTTTTACTAGCGTGTATGGTGCTAGGAACTTTCACCATACAGACACAAGCTATATCGATTAATGAGTTGAATGGATCACCACAGTTTAAAAATGTGTATGAAAAAACATATTCTTATGGTGATGGTTCAAGTAATAGGGATGTATTCTTTTTAAATACCTATTCTGTAGACTCTCTAGAATATGCAGCACCACATTATAAATTGAAAGGTACTGTTTATTCTGTAAACGAACGTGCTCGTGATTGGGCTATTACGGAATATGAATTGACTGCTACCTATGATACGAATTATTCCTTGGCTAGCTTAATACAAGCCCAGCAGAGTGTAAAACCATCGCCAGCTATGTATGCTGTGATTAAGGCTGCACAAGATGAGTCTGGTATACAAATTGAGTTACAAGCGGTCAAACGATACACTTGGGATGGAACTGTGGTTAATAGCCCAGCTAGATTGCTACATGAATCACGACCGCTTGACCGTAGTCGTTCAGATCAAGATCTCTTTACCATAGCAGATGCCATGTTTGTCGTTGCTTATCAGCAACATTTTGATGATATTGTCGTGAAATGAGGTGCCATATGAAACGTTTCTTATTTTTTATGGCCATCTTATGCGTATGGTGCGTGTCTTTTACTTCTGTGAAAGCCGTTTCTAATGTTGAATTACGAGATACAAGTCGTTTTGAACATATTATATCTAAAGGTGATACTGGTGGTGGAGATGGTAAGTACATTGAGTTGAGTACAGTCAAAGATGTATCTACAAGTGCCAGTACCAAAAGTATAGAGGCTAAGATTTATGTTGTATTACCTTCGTCTAATTTGATTCTAGAATACACAATTCATTATGACTATAACTTAAATTACTCCTTTGCGAATTTAGTCGCAAGAATGCCAGAGTTTAAACAACAATTTCCGGATTTCTATTTAGGTGAAATATGGAATATAAAAATGGATGATTCTGGAATTGTTGGTACTGTTAAGGCTCAACAGGATTACACGTTGCATGGTGAAAGAAAACCTACACAACCAGGTTATAAAGGATACGAGCATGTAACCTTCTTAACACCTACAGACTTTGATTTTGAAAGCTATCACGTTGCAAATCGTGTTTTCAAGAAAGTATTTGGCGTATTTTATGATGATGTAATCCAATAATTTATAGTGCTTAATCTTATAAGTTATAATGATGTAATCCGATAGTGTTACATAAGAAAAGGACTAGAACTCTAGGAGTTCTAGTCCTTTTACTATATGTACTTATTTAGCATATGTATTAGTATTATACTAGCTTTCACCATTATTTTTTCAAGCTTGGTTTTACAAGTGCCAAGATGAAGCAAGCCACAACGGAACCGATTGCGATGGATGCAAGGTAAAGAAGTGGGTTGCCGATTGTTGGAACTACGAAGATACCGCCGTGTGGAGCGCGGAGTGTGCATTCGAAGAACATGGATAATGCACCAGCTGTACCAGCACCGATGATGCAAGCTGGCAATACGCGAACTGGGTCGGCTGCTGCAAATGGGATAGCACCTTCTGTGATGAAGGAAAGGCCCATAATATAGTTTGTAATACCAGATTTGCGTTCTGCTTCTGTGAAGCGGCTAGGGAAGAATGTAGTACAAAGAGCGATTGCCAATGGAGGAACCATACCGCCTGCCATTACAGCCGCCATGATACCATATTCACCAGTAGCAAGTGCGCCAGTGCCGATAACGTAAGCCGCCTTATTTACAGGACCGCCCATATCAACGGACATCATAGCACCAAAGATGAGACCTAACAATACGCGGCTAGTAGTGCCCATGGATTGCAAGGAGTCCATTAACCAGTGGTTAAGTGCAGATACAGGAGGGTTGATTACGAAGGTAATGGCAAGACCTATGAACAATACACCAAGTACAGGATAGAAGAGAACGGGTTTTGTACCTTCTAACGCTTGAGGTAAACCAGATACTAATTTTTTAACTAATAATACTAAATAACCTGCTGCAAAGCCGGCAATTAATGCGCCAAGGAAACCAGAGCCACCTTGGTTAGCCAATAAGCCACCAACGAAACCAGCTACAAGACCTGGGCGATCAGCAATACTCATAGCAATGTAACCAGCTAATACTGGCAACATGAATCCAAAGGATGCACCACCGATTTGCATTAAGAAACCAGATAAAGGTGTGCCGGAACCGAAGTTTTTAGGGTTCGCAGGATCGAATGTATCGAATAGGAACGCAAGGGCAATCAAGATACCGCCACCAATAACGAATGGCAACATGTGAGATACGCCGTTCATCAAGTGTTTGTAGATTTGACGACCTACGCTGTCAGATGCGCTAGCAGCGATTTCAGCAGCTTCACGGTCTGCCGCTGATGCTTGGTATACAGGTGCTGTGCCAGCCATTGCTTCTGTTAAAAGCTCTTCTGCTTTATTGATACCGTTCGCAACCTTTGTTTGAATCATAGGCTTGCCGTTGAAGCGAGCCATTTCTACTTGGCGGTCAGAAGCGATGATAATGCATTTGGCATGTTCAATTTCTTCTGCTGTAAGCGCATCTTTTACGCCAGATGCACCGTTTTTCTCAACCTTTAAGGAAATGCCCATTTCTTTAGCTTTGCGCTCTAAGGACTCCGCAGCCATGTAGGTGTGCGCGATGCCTGTAGGACAACCTGTAACGGCTAATACTTCATAGTGAGGATTATCTATAGAAATTTTAGGAGCTACTTTTTCGATAGCTTCTGTAGCTTTTTCTTCAATAGTATCAGTGAGGCTTGGTGCTTCTTGAGGTTCAGGTTGTTTAATAAAGCCTTCTACAGATGGATCAAAGTTGCCTTGCTCTTTCGCTGTTACGAGCTCCAAGAAACGTTCTACAGTTGGAGCAGCGATGAGGGCTTCTTTGAAATCTGGGTCGATAACCATCATAGCTAATTGGCTCAATACCTCTACATGAGTGTCAGCTGCGCCTTCTGGAGCTGCAATCATGAAGAATAAACGAGATGGTTGACCGTCGAGTGCTTCGAAGTCTACGCCGTGAGGCACAACCATAGCTGCTAGGCCTGCTTCTTTTACGCCTGCGGACTTAGCATGTGGTGTAGCGATGCCGTCACCAAGGCCTGTAGAGCCAGATTCTTCACGAGCGAAAACGGCTGCTAAGTACTCAGCTTTGTCAATGAGGTTGCCACCTTTTTCCATTAACTCGCCTAAGGTGTAAATTGCGTCAGCCTTTGTTACAGGGTCTGCATTTAGCAGGACGGATTGAGGTTTTAATAAATCAGTGATTTGCATATATGTACTCCTTGATGCAAATAAAATATAAAACTAGTTAACTCGTACTTGTGAAAGTAGTGCTTCTACTTCTGCTAGTGTAGCGAGGTTTTCAGAGTAAGCGGAGGCAGAGCCACTAGAGATGCCCCAGTAGAGCGCCTCTTGTAGGTCACCTGTTTTTTCAAAGCCTGTAATAAAGCCAGCCACCATGGAATCGCCGGCGCCTACGGAATTTACGAGTGTACCCTTAGGGGCAGGGCTCGTATATACCGTACCGTCAGCAGCGACCAAGATAGCTCCATCACCAGCCATGGAGATGAGCACATGTTGTGCGCCTTTCTCTTGTAATGCCTTAGCTGCCTCTACGAGGTCATCCTTTGTGGAAAGGGTACGACCAAAGATTTCGCTAAGCTCGTGATTATTTGGTTTAATTAAAAACGGTTTATATGGCAAGACCCGTGTGAGTAAGTCTTTCGTAGCATCTACCACAATGCGAATATTTTTATGTTGTAAGCGCTCCATAATGAGTTCGTACATATCGCTTGGTAAGCTAGAAGGAATGCTACCTGCAAGGATCAAAGTATCCTGCTCAGTTAATGTATCGAGCTGTTTGTAGAGGGCTTCTAGTTCGTCGTCTGCGATGATGGGACCACGGCCGTTAATTTCTGTTTCTTCGTCAGAGGCTTTCACCTTAACATTGATGCGAGTTAAACCTTCGCGAAGACGGATGAAATTTTCTTTCACACCGAATTGGTTCAGTTGTGTTACGATTTCCTCCCCTGTAAAGCCTGCAATGAAACCGAGTGCCGTTGTATCCATGCCTAGGTTGTTGAGCACGATGGATACGTTGATACCCTTGCCGCCACCGAGAACGTACTCTTGTGTGGTGCGATTAATGGTGCCCGTCTTGAGGTGATCAAGACGTACGATATAATCGAGGGCTGGGTTAAAGGTAATGGTGTAAATCATACAAATTCCCCTTTAAGATAAATGAATTAGCCTATGATTGGTTAATCTTGTAATTAGTGTAAATTTGATTGATTTTGTAATTAACGTATAATTGGTTGATCTTGATTCCGTAGTCGTAACCAGTAAAGGAGCGGTACGAGGTATAGGAAGAAGGCGAATGGTACATAGCCAGCGGTGCTAGTACCCATCATAACTACAGGTACGTAGGCAGCGATGTTCCATGGTTGTAATGGAGCAATGACGATGCCACTATTTTCAAAGTCGAGCATCACATCTTCGTCCTGAATGCCTCGTTGTGCGTAGGTAATGCGCATAATAGAGTGGGTCATCACTACTGCAATAGCTTGACTACAACCTACAGCACCTGTTAAAAAGGCAAGACCTACGTTTGCAGCAAATACATCGCTTCGTGTTTTTGCTCGCTCTAATAGTTGTCGAATATCGTTCCAGAAGCCAACCCCTTCGAGCATGCCAGAAATGGCAGTTGCCATAAAAATGGAAAGGGTAGGGATGAACATCGTTTGTAAGCCACCGCCGTGAATGATATCTGCTAGTGGATTATAATGTGGTAGTTCAAAGCCTGTTAAGGTATACCAGCCTAAATCAGAAAGGGTAGCGCCCTGATTGGTATAAGCCAAAATTGCCGCTGCTAATGCACTAAGGCCGATAGGCCAACGGATAGATACTTTCAAAGGTAACAGACCAATGACGATGATCACAGGAATCCACAAGGTCCAATCGATGTTGAACACAAAGTGGATCGTATCAGACAGTAAGCTATTTGCATAGTTGAGAGGGAACCACTGGGATAGTATTAGGTAGAGCACTGTAGAAATAACAAGTGCTGGTAGACCATCCTTAAACATAATAGGAATGTTAGTCGATACCTTTGTATGAGTTAAGGCTGCTACGAGAGAGGCGCTAGACGATAAAGGACCATTCCGATCCCCAAAGTAAGCGCCAGCAATGATGGCACCTGCTACGATATTCTCTGGAATATTACCAGCTCTTGCCATCGTAATGAGTACAATACCTATGGTACCCACAGTGCCAAGGGCAGTTCCTAACAGCATGCTCACTAGTGCTGTTAATAAAAAGGCACAAGCGATAAAGATAGAAGGATCAATCAAGTCGATGCCTGTGGCGATAATCATAGGGATAACGCCTGCAGCTTGCCACATGGCGATGAGCCAACCGATGAGCAGGAATATTTGCATCACCACAATGGAGGTTTTAGCACCTGTCCATGATAGGTTTAGTAGTTCCTTTGGTTGGTACCCTTTGCGGTAGAACACATAAGCCATAATGCACCATACCACAATCAAGGCGTAACCAATAGCAATACCGTTAGCTACGGCGATGATAATGACGAGGATAGATATGAGTAAACCTATGAGCGACTCCGTATTTTTCGGCATTAGAGAACGGCCTTGTTGATACTTTAGAAACGCATTTAATATGAGTTGTAACCACTTCATCTTAATCAATAGGAAGTTCTGTTTCGAATACTTCCTCAGCAGGGCCAGTCATGAGCACCGTGCCATCCTCCAAGTATGAAATATGTAATGTTCCTAAATAGAGCTCTACATCGACTTCGCGACCGGTTAAGCCTTTTTCAAAGGACATAACAGCAGAAGCACAAGAGCCTGTACCACATGCTAAGGTAGCGCCGGCACCGCGTTCCCATGTACGAACCTTGATGTGCTTATCATTTACTACCTCGATGTAGTTAACATTTGTATTCGATGGGAATGCATCGTGTTTTTCAAGGATAGGACCTTGTGTCGTTACAGGTGCCGTTGTAATGTCATTGATATACACCTCTGTATGAGGCACGCCGAGTAATACGGAGCTTACCGTTACTGTTTCGCCGTTTACATCGAGGTCTACATCGATAACCTTATCCATATTTACATCCATCGGAATGTCTTGGGCTGCAAAGAATGGCTTGCCCATGTCTACTGTAACTTGTGTTACGATGCCATTTTCGATGGTCAAGGTAGGTTTCATTACACCGGCCAAGGTTTCGATGGTAAAAGTTTCTTTCGTAGTTTCACCGTGTTCGTAAGCATATTTGGCAAAGCATCGAATGGCGTTGCCGCACATTTCTGCTTCACTACCATCAGAGTTGATGATGCGCATGCGCACATCGCATGTTTCAGAAGGAACTAGGATGGCAAGACCATCAGCACCGATACCAGTACGACGATCGCAAAGGCGAATCGCCAAATCAGTATAGTCCTTGTTAGCACCTTGAGGGTCGGCAAAGAGGATGAAATCATTGCCAAGACCATGCATTTTAGTTAATTTCATAAAGTCTCCTATCAATAAGTAAGACTTTCACCATGAAGCCCGTGAAAGTCTCATATGTATATTATTATATATTCTATATTATTATATCATAAATGACCCTTAATTATGTGGTGGAACTTTATAAAATTATAGCGAAAGTAAGCGAAAAATAACCCACGTGGGACGATTAAATAGGCGGATATAAAGGGCTCTATTACTTTATTGTTTACCGTAGAAATGATAAAATAAAAAGTAATGTAGTTTATCGTAATAGAAAGAGGAACACACATGCGAATTCAAGGGATTTCTGGATCTCGTGGCATTGCAGTAGGCAATGTATATAGATATATTCAAGAGGAAATTGTCATTCCTGATTACACTGTAGCAGAGGATCAGGTAGAAGCGGAAATTGGTAAGTTCGCTGCTGCTATGGCATCTACCTTAAAGCAATTAGATACAATCCGCCAAAAGGCTTTGAAAGAAATGGGCCCTGAAGAGGCGGCTATTTTTGAAGCACATATGCAAATTGCTCAAGACCCATCTTTGTCTGATGGTATTAAATCCCTCGTTGAGTCTAGCCATACTAATGTTGTAGCGGCTACAGCTCAAACCATTGAAACCTTTGCCAATATCTTCCTCGGTATGGAAGATCCATACATGCGCGAACGCGGCGCAGATATCAAAGATATTGGGGATCGTTTGATGCGCAACATGTTAGGTATGAACCCTCGTGGCTTATCCCATATTTCTGGGGAGGTTATCTTAGTTGCTCATGATTTAGCACCATCCGATACGGCTTCTCTAGATAAAAATGTTGTAAAAGGTATCGTAACAGCTGCTGGTGGCCCTACATCTCATGCGGCTATCATGGCACGTACCTTAGAAATCCCTGCCGTTATGGGCGTTGGTGATATTGAAGGCTTCGTAGATGGCGAGAAAGCTGTTGTACTTGGTACAGATGGTGTTGTGGAAACAGATCCATCTGATGCGGATTGGGCTGAATATACAAATCAAGCTACTGCTTACCAAGAGGAATTAAAACGCTTGCGCGAATCTGCCAATCTTGAAGCTAAGACAACTGACGGTCATCATGTAGAATTATTTGGCAATATCGGTAAGTCTAAAGATGCTAAACATGCTCTTACAATGGGCGCACAAGGTATCGGCTTATACCGTACAGAATTCTTGTACATGGAAAACGATGAATTGCCAGCAGAAGATGTACAGTTCGAAGAATATAAAAAGGTTGCAGAAGATATGCAGGGTCAGCCTGTTATTATCCGTACCATGGATATCGGTGGTGACAAGGAGTTGAAATGTCTTGATTTGCCAACTGAAATGAATCCATTCCTTGGTTATCGTGCCATTCGTATTTCCTTGAACCGCCCAGATATCTTCAAAGTACAATTGCGTGCGTTATTGCGCGCTAGTGTCTTTGGTGATATTCACATCATGTATCCTATGATCGCTTCCGTAGAAGAAGTGAAACAAGCGAATGCTATGCTTGAAGAATGTAAGGCAGAACTTACAGCTGAAGGCAAAGAATTCAATAAGAATATTAAGGTTGGTATTATGATCGAAGTACCAGCGGCGGCTGTTATTTCTCCAATCTTGGCAAAATACGTAGACTTCTTCAGTATTGGTACCAACGATTTATGCCAATACACTTTGGCCGTAGACCGTATGAATGAATCTATTGGTTCTCTATATCAACCATTGCATCCAGGCGTATTACGTCTTATCAAACATGTTATTTATGCGAGCCATGAACAAGGTAAATTTACAGGTATGTGCGGTGAACTCGCTAGTGATCCTGTGGCTACAATGATTTTATTGGGTTTAGGCCTTGACGAATTCTCCATGACAGCGTCTTCTATACCACTTATTAAGAAAATCTTGCGCTCTGTTTCTAAAGCAGAATGTGAAGACGTGGCCAACAAAGCACTTTCCATGGATACAGCTGAAGAAATTACAGAATATGCTAAATCTGTACTCGCTGAAAAAGGCTTACTATAATTCTGTTGTATAGCAAATAACTTTCAATATACTTGAATTGAAACGCTTGAAATTGATACAATATATCTATTAGAACGTATGGGATAGGCACAGCCTATCAAGATAGAAAGAGGTTATCATGAAAGAATTAACAGTAGAAATTACTAACGAATCTGGTTTACATGCTCGTCCTGCTACAGCTTTCACACAATTGGCAGCTAAATATGCTTCCAAATTGACAATTGCTGCTAACGGCAAAACAGCTGATGCTAAATCCATTTTGACTGTATTGACTTTGGGCGCTACTAAAGGTACATCCGTTACATTGACAGCTGACGGTGCTGACGAAGACGATGCACTCGCTGCATTGAGCGAATTTTTAACAACTAACCACGACTAATACAATGTGGTAATACAAAGGACTCTACGAATGTAGAGTCTTTTTTGTTGATATATTTTATGTATATGTTTTATGTTTTGTTGAGAGTGATTGAGTTTTTCCTCTGATTTAATGTGGAGCATTTGCAAACTATTAGCGTGTAGTTTCAAGTAAAAAAAGAAGAGGCGGTTTAGCCTCTTCTTTATTTTCCCATGTTTGCAAAGCGCTCTACAGCCTTTGTAAAGTCGCTAATGGTTTTTTCTACGTCACCGTGTTCGATACCATCTCGTACGCAGTGGTTGATATGCCCTTCAAGGACTACTTGACCTACTTTATGTAGTGCAGACTTAGCTGCATTAATTTGGCTCAACACATCTTCGCATGGAATGTCTTCTTCAATCATTCGATCAATAGCTTGCACTTGACCAAGGATTTTACGCAATCGACGATGTAGATTTTCTGAATCCATACATTGTTTCATAATACTCCTCCAATGGGCATGTTTTTTATCATCCTTATTATTATACTCCATGTAAAGTTTGTAATACAACTTAATAAGTATACCTAATATGCATTAAATCTACATATATAGATTTATATTGTATATGGATGTATGTGAATATCTGTATTCAAAGGTACATTTAAATATATACTTTTAAAATAGCATGGCATGTATTTTATATTATACACATCTATTTAGACCTTGTAATATATATCTTCTTCTTAATTGATGTGATACAATACATTTAATACACAATGTGTTTGTATATGTATATAAGGTACTGTAATGCATATAGAATTTAAATTTGTCTATAGGTATATACTACGGGCCTTTATGAAATAGGTGAAAGCAATGAAAGTGTTTCGCTACCTTCGGAACCTAGTGGTATTTGTGCTAGTTATGATACTGGCCGTGTTTATATATGATGGATACCATAGGGTTCAAGGTACAGATCGTGAAAGTAACGCGCATACAACTGTTGAAAAACGCATAGAACAAGGTGAAGATACCCTTAGTCGCACAGATCGTATTATACGATTATTTACCTTTAAAGAAAAGGTAGAGACGGCACTGAACCAACGTGTTTCTAAAGAACATTGGGTAAAGGGAGATGTCATTCCAGAATATACAAAGAATGCACTCATCGCCATAGAGGATAAGCGATATTATAAGCATGGCGCTATAGATGTACTTGGTATCATTCGCGCCTTTTACACCAATACAATTGCTGGTGAAACTGTAGAGGGTGGCAGTACCATAACACAACAAGTAGTAAAAAATCTTTTCCTTTCATCAAAACGCATTATGAGCCGTAAGATAGAAGAAGCTATCTTGGCGAGTGAAATGGAACATTACTACACGAAGGACGAAATCCTCACCATGTATTTAAATACCGTATATTATGGTCACAATTACTACGGTATCTACGAAGCAGCACATGGCTACTTTGGGACAAGCCCGAGCCGATTGACATTAGGTCAAAGCGCTATGCTCGCAGCCTTACCTAATGCACCATCCTACTTAGATCCTTATACGAACTATAAAGGGGCTAAGGCACGACAAAAACTAGTGCTCGAACAAATGGTAGACCAAGGTATGATTACACAAGCCGAAGCTGATTATGCATACAAACAAGATTTGGGCCTTGTGGACGAATAATTAAATAACTATAGTAACATCTCTGTTAGTTGATTGGTAATTGGCTAACAGAGATTCTTTTGTTATATTAAATAATAGACACATTTAGAGAGAGTTTTAACTATTAGGAGTGTAAATATTGGATAATGTTGAATTAAAGCAGTATGAGAAAGGTAATTATTTATCTATTTATATAGGTGCAAAACCTATTATTAGGTTTGCTATGCTTAGATTGGAGAATTTTATATCTTATTATTTAAGAGGACCTGGAGGATTAGACTATAAGTCTGAAGTACTTGCTGTTGATTCTTATGCTCGTGAAATATTTTATATTGAACAAGCAGATGTTAATAAAATAGAAAACTGGATAGTTTATTACGATGATGAACATGATTGTATGGCTGTAAGATATTGCTTTTGGGATAAAGCATTAGATAGAGATATTCTAATGGCAGATGAATCTTTAAGGGTGCAAGTAAGAGAAAAATATATCGTTGATAAAATTCCCCATATTAGTAATCAAACTATTATTGGTGTAGATAAAACGATAAAACATAATATTTTAAATAGTATAAATACTTTTGATGCAGCGATATCTAAGATGAATATATTAGAACTATTTGAGAATGTAGACTACTCTAAAGGCAATTATAGAATTACAAGATCTTATGATTTAGATGTTCGTATTGAAGCTATTATCTGTGAGGAACAAAGTAATCTTCATTCCATCATAAATGAAATTAAGTCTTTGGTAGTGGGAAGGGTAAAAGAACCCATTGAAACAACTGACTACGAGATTGCTTTGGATTACCAATTTTCACCTATTGATATCAAGTAAGGACAGACGGATAATCGTAAGAAGTGAAGCTATATCTAGTGCTAAATTACTAGATATAGCTTTTTTATAATTGATTAGTTCGGAATCGAAATATATTACTAAATTGAATAAAAATAATACTTGCATTTATAATTATACAGGTGTATACTATTTTTTGTCAGAAAGAGGGAATGACCGTTGAGCTAGATGCCACGGTGCTTTCACAATTATCTGATATAATATTGATTATATGAGTTTAAATACATAGTAAGTTTTTATGAGGTGTTATCATGGGTAAAGCAAATAAAGTAGTACTCGCATATTCTGGTGGCTTAGACACATCTGTTATCATTCCTTGGCTAAAAGAAAATTATGGCGCTGAAGTTATCGCAGTATGCGTAGACTTGGGCCAACCTGAGGATTATGATGCAGTTGAGAAAAAAGCAATCAAATCTGGTGCTTCTAAAGCGTACATCGTTGATGCTAAAGAAGAGTTCGTAAAAGATTATGTATGGCCAACAGTAAAAGCTGGTGCAGTTTATGAAGGTAAATATTTATTAGGTACATCCTTTGCTAGACCTTTAATCGGTAAAATCCTTGTAGATATTGCTAAAAAAGAAGGTGCTGATGCTATCGCTCACGGTGCGACTGGTAAAGGTAATGACCAAGTTCGTTTCGAACTTGCTATCAAAGCATTGGCTCCTAATATGAAAATCATCGCTCCTTGGAGAGAATGGGATTTGAAATCCAGAACAGACTGCATGGAATATGCAGCTAAACATGATATTCCAGTTGTAGCTACGAAATCCCATCCATATTCCATGGACCAAAACGTATGGCATTTGTCCCATGAAGGCGGCGATCTTGAAAATCCAGCAAATGCTCCTAAAGATGATGTGTACTTGGTAACACATACTCCTGAACAAGCTCCAGATGAAGCTGGTTATGTAACTGTATCCTTCAAAGATGGCGTACCTGTAGCAGTAGATGGCCAAGAAGGTACTCCATTACAATTGTTAGAAAAACTCAACGAAATTGGTGCGCACTATGGCGTAGGCGTTGTAGATATCGTTGAAAATAGATTAGTAGGCATGAAATCCCGTGGCGTTTATGAAAACCCAGGTGGATCCATCATCATGTATGCTCATAGAGAACTTGAATATCTTTGCCTCGACAGAGCTACATACCACTACAAAGAACTTATTGCTAACAAATACGCTGAACTTGTATACGATGGCATGTGGTTCGCACCATTGATGAACGCTTTGCAAGCATTCGTTGATGAAACTCAAAAAACTGTAACTGGTGAAGTAAAACTTAAATTGTACAAAGGCAACATTATCTCTGCTGGTGCAACTTCTCCATACTCCTTGTACAGCGAAGATTTCGTAACATTCGAAGAAGATGATGTATACAACCAAGCTGATGCGGCTGGTTTCATCAACTTGTTCGGTTTACCTCTTAAAATTAATGCATTAATGAAAGAAAAGGCAGGTAAATAATGGCTAAATTGTGGGGCGGGCGTTTCACAAAAGGCACTGATAAAGCGGTAGAGGATTTTACATCCTCTATCGCTTTTGATGCGCGGATGTACGCCGAAGATATTGCAGGCAGTAAAGCACATGCGACTATGCTAGCAAAACAAAATATTATCTCCGACGCAGATCGGGACGCTATTGTTGAGGGCTTAACAAAGATAAAAGGCCAAATCGATAAAGGAGAGTTCCCATTCTCCGTAGCTCTTGAAGATATTCATATGAATATTGAAAAGCGCCTAACAGATGATATTGGTGAAGCAGGTGGTCGTTTACATACAGGTCGTAGCCGTAATGACCAATGCGCAGTAGATTTGCACATGTACGTGCGTAAAGCCGTAGTAGAAATGGGCGAGCTTATCGTAGATATGCAAAAAGCGCTCATCGAAACGGCTGAAAAATACAGTGATGTTATCATGCCTGGTTATACGCATTTACAACGGGCGCAACCTGTATTATTTGGTCATCATATGATGGCATACTTCTCTATGCTAGAACGCGACTTTGACCGTTTGTTAATGGTCTTCAAACACGCAGATATCATGCCACTTGGTGCAGGGGCCTTAGCAGGTTCTACATACGGCATTGATCAAACCTATACGCAAAAGCTACTCGGTTTCTCCCGTATTTACGAAAATAGTATGGATGCCGTATCCGACCGTGACTATGTAGTTGAATTCTTGTCCTTTGCATCTCTTGTGATGATGCATTTGAGCCGTCTTAGCGAAGAATTGATTTTGTGGTCTACTAATGAGTTTAACTTCATTGAACTCGATGATGCTCATTGCACAGGCTCTAGCATTATGCCACAAAAGAAAAATCCTGACGTATGTGAACTTGTTCGTGGTAAAACAGGTCGTACCTATGGCCACTTGTTAGGTTTATTAACTACATTAAAAGGCTTGCCACTTACATATAATAAAGATATGCAAGAGGATAAAGAGGGTATTTTTGATGCTATCGATACAGTACACTTTGCATTGTCCATTAATGCGGCTATGGTCCGTGGTATGAAGGTCAATGGGGCGCATATGAAAGCTGTCCTCGATGATGACTTCTCTAATGCTACAGATATGGCCGATTACCTTGCGAAAAAAGGTGTTCCATTCCGTGAAGCTCATGAAATCGTAGGTAATGCTGTACATCATTGCATTGAAAAAGGTTGCGTATTGCTTGATTTATCCGTTGACGACTTCAAAGCTATCTCTGATCACTTCGATGCAGATATCCTTGATGCCATTTCCATCGAAGCTTGCATAGCTGGCCGTAATAACTATTCTGGTACTGCTCCAGAATGTGTGGAAAGACAACGGAACAATGGTAAAGCTGTTATCGCCGGAGAAGAAAAACAAATTGCTCAGTGGAAAGCAATTGTTGAATCTGTGCAAGCATAACTGCTTTAGTAAGCCTAATGTTTTGATTTAGGGCCACATACTGTACAAGAGTAACATTCAGAGTAATCGTTACATGTGACATTGAAAATTTAAGATCGGTATACATATAAGTCTTATGTTAAAGCGCTTTATATTAACCTTTAAGCTTATGTGTATATCGATTTTTTTATTTGAATGATAGATAATTTCTAGAAAAGCGTTATTCTAATTGATAAATTACTATTAAAATAGTGTAAATTTGTGTACACATACAGTGGACTGTGTAAAAACAATAGTCTTGTACTACGAAACTATAACCATGATAGATAGTAAAAATCACATATATACACAGAATAAAATGGGGTAAAAACATACCTTGTCATTGTTAAAATGAGTTCTGTTCATTTTAGATGATAAATTAACTATAATTTATTCAATTCGTGTAATAATGCTTGTCCGCCAATAAAGTACTTTCATTTTGGGTTCATAGGTGTTATTATTTAATTCGTAATAAGAATAACAACGGTAAATTCACATTCAAGCCCATCACAGCACGAACTGAATTTACTTAGCGGTATATTATATTTAAGTGAATTATGGACGAGAAAAAATTCACCTTTTGAAAGGGGATTGATACATGAAAACCACCGCTAAAAAAATGTCTGTATTCCAGCTAACCACAATGGTAGCAGCCAATATGCTAGGAGCTGGGATCATTATGTTACCAACTAATTTGGCTCAAGTTGGTACTATTTCAGTTTTATCTTGGCTCGTAACAGCTGTGGGTGCGCTTTTACTAGCGTATATTTTTGCTCAAGCGGGTATGTTCTCCCAAAATAAAGGGGGCATGGGCGGTTATGCAGAACACCGCTTCGGTAAAACTGGACATTTTATGGCGAGCTATGCTTACAGCATATCTCTCATCATTGCTAATATCGCCATCGCGGTGTCTGCCGTAGGTTATGGCGCAGCTTTCTTTGGTGTTGACCTTAATGCAACACAAACAAGCCAAGTAACAATTGTGCTTTTGTGGTTTGCAGCGATTTTGAACTTCCGAGGCAATCGCTTCACAGGTCGACTCAGCAACATGACTATTTGGGGCTCTATTGTGCCGGTTTTATTAATCGGTACAATCGGCTGGTATTGGTTTGATCCGTCTATCTATTGGGCGGCTTGGAACCCAAATGATCTTCCGCTTTATGATGCGGTAAAACAATCTATTTCCCTAACATTATGGGGCTTCCTAGGGTTTGAGTCCGCAGCGGCTAATGCTGATGCTGTTGAGAATCCAAAGAAAAACGTACCTATTGCAACTGTAGCGGGTACATTAGCAGTGGCGGTGGTTTACATCTTGTCCACAAACGTTATGGCCGGTATCGTTCCTAACGTTGACTTATTAAATTCTAACGCACCATTCGGTTTGACATTCGTATACATGTTCAATGATACAATTGCAAACATCGTTATGGCTGCTATGGTTATTTCTTGCTTTGGCGCTTTACTTTGCTGGCAATTCACATTGTCTCGCGTATTTAAAAGCGCAGCGGAACATGGTTACTTCCCTAAAGTATTCGCTCGTGTAAATAGCAAGGATGCTCCTGTTCGTGGCGTATTCATTTTACTCGCTGTTGAAACATTACTTACATTGTTCACTGCAAGCGACTCCTTGCGTGAGCAATTTGAAATCTTAGTAAACTTAGCGGTTGTAACTAACGTAGTACCGTATGTATTGTGCATCTTGGCAGTACCTACAATGATGCGTATGGCTGGTGTAGCTGAAAGCCGCATTAAACGTTCCAACTACGTGTTCGGCGCAGGCGTTATCTACTGTTTATATGCAATCTACGCATGTGGCTTTGATGCTATGGTAGGTAGTGCAGTAGCGGTAAGCATTGGTTTCGTGATCTATGTTTTGCGTAAAGCGTGGGCTACACGCAAAGCGCACCGCTTACAACAAAGTATCGATTAATTAAATAACTCTCGTCTTATAAGAGGCTGTTACTAGATAACAGCCTCTTTTTGACATATTAATCAGACTTATTAATTAAGGTTTTATTAATTATAAATAATTGATAGTTGATTAAGTGATTAAAAGTTTTTTGGCATGTATAAAAAAAAATTATGAGAAAATTACCATTATAATAATAATTAATATATATACAGTTGCATACAGTTAATACAGAAAAAATCATATATATAAAGTGATTTGCATAGGTTTATACATAAATAGAGACTTAATTAGTAATCGATAATTTTTATTAGTATAAAAATTATATTGAAAATCTACGATGTACATATACCTGTAAGGGGTATATGTATTGTAAATAGGATATTAATATAGTATATTTATAATCGATAAAAATGAATGAACTAGTGAGTGTCGGTATTCACCGAGCGTAAAAGAGGAAAATGGGTGTAAATCCCATACTATGCAAATAGCTGTAATGAGGAGCAAGGTTTCATTATAGGGTCACTGGGAAACTGGGAAGGCCGAAATATTGCGATGAATCATGAGTCAGAAAGCCTGCTCTAAATGTATGGTATTGTACATACTATACTTAATTTAGGTTAGTCAGGTGGACTAACCTTTTTTGTCGTTTTCCTATATGCACCTCTGCTATATCGGGAGAGATAAGCATATTAGTTGTTCATTTAGATTATTGTAGTATTTAGAGAGTATAGGAGGAGGCGCCTATGGGCAAACGCTTTGCTAAACAGCTAGGTCAATTCATTGTTACACTGTTTGGCATTACTTTTTTAACATTTTGTCTCACTTATTTAGCACCAGGCGATCCAGTAACGATGTTACTAGAAACGGCAGATACAATTGTATCTCAAGAGCTTATTGATGAAACGCGTGCGCAACTCGGCTTAGATAAACCTTTCTTAGTACAATACGCTAATTGGGTTGTAAATGCTGCACAAGGTGACTTAGGGATGAGTTACTCTGCTAAAAAGCCTGTTGTAGATCGTATGTTGGAGGCTTTGCCAGGGACAGTTATGTTAGCAGGTACATCATTAGTATTTACATTGCTCTATGCATTGCCGGCAGGGATTATAAGCGCCTTAAATCGAAACAAATGGATCGACTATCTGTTGCGCGTTGCTTCCTTTGTAGGCGTGTCTATGCCATCATTCTGGTTAGGCCTTGTACTGATTTATATCTTTGGCCTTAAATTAGGACTTGTTCCTATTGCATCTTCTCGTGTAACTCCTATCGGTGTAATTCTACCAGCCGTTACATTAGCTGTTGTAGTCGGGTCCAAGTACATGCGCCAAGTTCGTCTCGTTATTCTTGAAGAAATGCAAAAGGATTATGTTATCGGCGCACGTGCTCGTGGTGTGAGTGAGATGAAAATTTTATTCGGTCATATTTTGCCTAATGCGGTATTACCACTTATCACTATACTGGGCGTTGTCATCGGTTGGTTATTAGGCGGTGTTGCAGTTATTGAAATGGTATTCTCCTGGCCTGGTCTTGGGAATATGGCAGTATATGCCATTACTATGCGCGACTATCCATTGATCGAAGGTTTTGTGTTGTGGGTTGCCTTAGCATATATGTGTATTAATGCATTAGTTGATGCGTCATATATCTTGTTAGACCCTAGATTAAAAAGGGAGAGAGCATAATGGCAGAATTTATTCAAAAACATAAACTGTTCTCTTTCTACAGTACATTGATGATTATTGTTGTACTCATTGCTATTTTTGCACCATGGCTTGCTCCGGGTGATGCTTTTAGCTCAAATCTGAGTCAAGCATTACAAGCGCCAAGTAGTCAACATTGGTTTGGTACAGATAAGCTTGGTCGTGATGTATTGTCTCGCATCATTTATGGTACACAGTTATCCTTGTTTATGGGTGTCAGTATCGTTGTTATCATGGTAAGCATTGGTACTATTATCGGTGCCGTAGCTGGTTATTTCGGTGGTAAAATCGAAATGGTCCTCATGCGTCTTGCAGATATTATGTTATCCTTCCCAGGCGTTGTGTTAGCCATTGCTATTGCTGGTATTTTGGGTGGTAGCATTGTGAATACGATTATAGCGCTATCTGTAGTTGGTTGGGCAAAATATGCTCGTCTTGTACGGTCTATGACGTTGAAAGTTCGCGGTGAAGAGTATGTAACGGCGGCTGTCATGATGGGGGCCTCTACAACGACTATTCTAAGACGTCATATCATTCCCAATATCCTTCCTCTTGTTGTTACAACAGGGGCACTTGATATTGGGGCTATCATGATTGAAGTAGCAGGTCTTTCCTTCCTTGGATTTGGTGCTCAACCACCAACACCAGAATGGGGCCTTATGCTTAACGAAGGTCGTCAATATTTACAAACCAGTCCATGGCTGATGGCATTCCCTGGTATGTCCATCCTTATCGTAGTTGCTATCTTTAACCTTTGGTCTGATTCCTTACGGGACGTAGTGGATCCTAAGAACCAAGGTTAGTTACGTGTGATGCTTATTTATAGGTTGTGTTGTGAAAGTTGTTATATAAATAGGCGGTAATAAGGTTTTTCCATTATGACTATTGTAGATTGTAGTGGTCATGATGTGTATGTTTATATGTAATGGTACAAGGAGATTTTACATGAAAAAATCTTGGAAAAAAGCCCTCTTAGCAGGTCTTAGCATTGTAATGATGGGTTCCTTCATCGCTGGTTGCGGCTCTGATAATAATGGTGCTGCTAATAAGGATGTTTTAAAAGTTGGTGTAACTAACTTCGCATCCACATTAGAACCTACAGAAAACTTCTTCGCATGGGTTGTTATGCGCTATGGTGTAGGCGAAACATTGGCTAAGTTTGACGAACAAATGAAACCTCAACCATGGATTGCATCTAAATGGGAAGTATCCCCAGACCATAAAACGTGGACTTTCACAATCAATGATAAGGTGAAATTCTCTAATGGTAAAAAAGTTGATGCTGCAGCAGTTAAAGCATCTATCGAACGGGCTTTTGAAAAATCCAATCGTGCGAAAACATTCTTCGAATATGACTCTATGGAAGCTAATGGTCAACAATTAGTTATTCATACAACAAAAGAATATCCTAATATGCCTGGCCTTTTAGCGGATCCATTGTTCCTAATCGTTGATGTACAATCTGAAAAAGATGGCCGTAACTTTGCCAAGGAAGGTCCTATTGGTACAGGTCCATACGTAGTTAAATCTTTCACAAAAGAACGTGCTGAGATGGCTGCTAACGAAAACTATTGGGATGGTACAGTACCATTTAAAACTGTAGAAATTCCTTCCATCGATGACCCTAATACTCGCGCTATGAGCTTACAATCTGGCGACGTAGATATGGCTGTTAACATCGGTGCTGGTGAAATTGGTTTATTCCAAAATAACGATAAGTTCAAGGTTGATGAAATCGCATCTCTTCGCGTAGTATTGGCTCGTATTAACCAAAAAGGTGTTCTTGGTGATGACAAAGTACGTGCTGCAGTTATTTCTGCAACAGACCGTAAAAACTATGCTGATGTATTGTTAAAAGGTACATTCATTCCTGGTTCCGCACCAATTCCACCATCCATGGACTATGGCTTCAAAGATTTGAAAGATCCTAATGCGTATAACCCTGAACGTTCTAAACAATTATTAGCAGAAGATGGTTGGAAAGATACTGATGGGGACGGCATCCTTGATAAAGATGGCAAACCATTGACATTTGACTTCGTAGTATATAACTCTCGTGCAGAATTACCACTTTATGCAGAAGCTGTTCAAGCAGACCTTAAAAAAGTGGGTATCGACATGAAAATCAAAACAGTTGACTATAACTTGATTGATAAAATGGGTCAAGATGGCGACTATGATATGCTTATCTCCAACATCGTAACTGCTAATACAGGCGATCCAATCTGGTTCTTAGCTAACTACTGGCATACTAATGTGGATGGTTCCAACCCTCAAAACGGTTCTGGTTACTCCAATCCACAAGTTGACCAATTGTTAGATGCTGCTGAAACTGAATTTGATCCTGCAAAACGTCGTGACTATGCAATTCAAATTCAACAATTATTGATGAATGATGGTGCTGCATTGTTCTTAGGTTACCCTAAAACTAATATCGTTACTGGTTCTTACTTGAAAGGTGCTGTCATGTACCCAAGTGACTACTACTGGATTACTAATAAAATTACAAAATAATAAGGAGCTATAATGGCAGAAAACATACTAACTGTAGAGAACCTTAACATCGCGTACCAAGGTGTGCCTGCTGTTATGGATGTAAACTTTACCTTGGAACGCGGTAAGGTATTGACCATTGTAGGGGAATCTGGATCCGGTAAAACTACCGTGATCCGGGCCCTCATGGGTTTATTGCCTATAGGTGGTGAGGTCACAGATGGTACAATGCTCTTTAATGGTCAAGACCTTCGCACCCTATCTAAGTCTGAATGGAGAGCTATACGTGGTAAAGACATGGCCATGATTTTCCAAGATAGTGGTAGTGCTTTAGACCCAATAGTTCGCATTGGTAAACAGTTTAGAGAATTATTTAAATCTCATATAGAAATTACCAATGATGAATGTGATCGACGAGCAATTGAGTTGTTAGAATCTGTTTCTCTCCCTAATGGGGCAGATATATTGCGCCGTTATCCACATGAGTTATCCGGCGGTCAACGCCAACGTGTGGGCATTGCTATGGCATTAGCGCTGGATCCTGCGTTATTAATTGGTGATGAACCTACATCTGCTTTAGATGTAACAACACAATCACAAGTTGTTATGCAAATGCTAGAACTTGCTAAAGAGCATAATTCTGCTATCGTAATGGTTACGCATAACCTTGGTGTAGCGGCCTATATGTCCGACTATATCATTGTTATGAAAAAGGGCCGTGTTGTTGATGCTGGCACACCGCAAGATATTTTAGAAAACCCATCTAATGAATATACGAAACAATTAAAAGATGCTGTACCAACATTGGAAGGAGGTCGTTACATTGACTAACTACGCTGTAGAATTAAAAAATGTATGTAAACGATTCCCACTTCCTACTGGTGGTGAGCTCGAAGCGTGTAAGAGTATTAATATCACCTTAGAAAAAGGCGAGTCCCTTGGGATTGTAGGGGAATCTGGCTCTGGTAAAACGACTTTGGTTCGTATGATTATGAAGATGCTGCCTATCACAGAAGGCGAGATTTATGTAGATGGTGTAGAGATTCAACATATGAACTCTGAGCAAACGAAAGAATACCGCAAGAAAATTCAAATGGTATTCCAAGATCCATCTGCAGCCTTCAATCCGCGGATGAAGGTAAAGGATATTATTCTTGAACCGTTATACAATTTTGGGCTTCTTGAAAAAGGAAAAGAAGAACAAATCGCAGGTGACTATCTTGAAATGGTAGACCTACCTCGCGAGTTCATGGATCGTTATCCTCATGAAATGTCTGGTGGTCAACGTCAACGTGTGGCCATTGCTCGTGCCATTGTACTTGAACCAGAAATTCTTGTTCTAGATGAGGCAACAAGTGCTCTAGACGTGTCCGTACAAGACTCCATCGCCTATTTACTAGCGCGTTTACAAAAGAAGAAAAATTTAACATATCTATTTATCGCTCATGATATTGCGTTCATTCGTACTATGTGCCACAAGGTGGTCGTCATGTACAAAGGCGCTATCGTTGAAGAGCTAGACGCATTCCATTTAGCCGATGCTAAACATCCTTATACAAAGGTTCTATTGAGTTCTATCTTTGAAATTGGACAAGATCATAAGCCACTTACCTTAGAAGAAGCTAGGAAAGCGTAAATTTTGATTATATAAAATAGCAGTTAGCCATTTGGTTAACTGCTATTTTTATATTATCTATTATTTATTATGCGGATAATTTTTTCTTCTACATAAATATATCGAAAATTTTCTCAAAAATGATTGTGTTAACGCTAAATATATAGTATAGTTGACTAAGCAATATACCCCTGTGGGTATAATTAAAATATGCTCATATGAAATGATATATATATACATATACATATACTTATAGAGAAAGGTTAGGTGTGTGAATGAAAGGATTACGTAAGGCATTACTGATTGGTATGATGCTGGGAGTTACGGTCCTTGGTACTGTAGGCTGCATGAATCAATCATCCGATTCATCTAATGATGTATTAAAGGTAGGGGCTATTAGCTTTGCTGGTACATTAGAACCAACAGAAAACTATTTTAGCTGGGCCGTTGTACGATATGGTGTTGGGGAAACACTAATAAAATTTGATGATCACATGAATGCTAAACCCTGGTTAGCATCTTCTTGGAAGCAAAGTGATGATAAGCTGACTTGGACTTTCACCATCAACGATAAGGTTAAGTTCTCTAACGGTAATGCTCTTACTGCTGAGGCCGTAAAGGCATCTTTGGAACGAACCTTTGCAAAGAGTAAACGGGCAAAGACATTCTTTAACTACACTGAAATGACAGCTAATGGTCAAGAGCTCACAATTAAGACTGATAAGCCTTATTATAATTTGCCAAACTTGTTAGGCGATCCATTATTCTTAATTATAGATGTGACTGCTGAGGCAAATGGTCGTGATATTGCGAAGGAAGGTCCTATTGGTACTGGTCCTTATGTAGTGACATCATTTACAAAAGAGCGTGCTGAGCTCGCAAGGAATGATAATTATTGGGATGGCAAGCCAGGGTTTGCTAAGGTTGAAATTCCATCTATTAATGATGCTAATACGCGTGCTATGGCGCTCCAGGCCGGAGATGTAGATATGGCCGTTAGCATTGGACCTGGCGAATATGGTATCTTCCAAAACGATAAGAAATTTACTATTTATGAAGAATCATCTTTACGTGATGTATTCGTTCGGATGAGCCAAAAAGGCAAGCTTAAGAATGCTAATCTTCGAGCGGCCCTCATTGCCGGAGCGAATCGTGAGTCCTATGCAAAGAACCTTATGAAGGATACCTTTATTGCCGGTAAGGCTCCATTGCCACCGTCCATTGATTATGGATTCAATCAATTGCGGGATCCTAATAAATATAATGTTGAACGTGCTAAAGAATTACTTAAACGTGAAGGTTATATTGATACAAATGGTGATGGTATTGTAGATAAAGATGGTGAAAACCTAGTGCTTGATTTCTATGCCTATACATCTCGCCCAGAATTGCCATTATATGCAGAGGCATTACAAGCGGACTACAAAAAAATCGGTGTAGATTTACAAATTAAAATCATAGACTATGCTGTGATTGATACATTGGCGCAATCTGGTGATTACGATATGCTCATCTCTAGTGTGGTTACTGCTAATACTGGCGAACCTGTATGGTTCTTGAAACAATACTGGGGGACCGGTGCTGAGGCAAATGGTTCTGGATTCTCTAATCCACGTTTCGATGAATTGTTGGCTCTTGGTGAAAGTGCCAACGATCCAGTGGTGCGTCGTAATGCGGTGATCAATGCACAACAATTGATGCTAGATGATTCGATAGCACTCTTCCTTGGATATCCTAAGATTAATATTGTAGGGAATAACAATATCGATGGTATTAAGATATCTCCATCTGAATACTATATCATTACGAAAGACTTAAAACGGAAATAATTTTATTATATAAACCTATAGTAATGAAACTTGTTAATATAATTTAACGTAGTTGTCGACATAGCAAAAGAGGACTAGCCACGGCTAGTCCTCTTTTTGTAGTTAGTTATTTTTTCTTTTGCTCTGTTGCATCAAGTTCTGCCATATTTACGACATTTGCTTTACCAACCATTTTGTTATATTTAATAAATAGTTGTGTATATGCTTCGCCGTAGGAAGAATTGATGATGATATAGTTGCGAGCCTCTGCGACAAACTCTTTTACAGAATCTTGATACTCGCGAACTGCGTTTTGCGTTTCTGATGTTGTACCAGGTTGTAATTTGTTGATGCGTTGCGTGATTTGTTGCAAGTTTGCTTCAACCTTTTGGGTATCTGTATTTCCATCTGGATCGATAAGATCGATTGTTTGGGCCGTCATGAGATTTAACTCGATGAAGTTAACTGCATTTTCACGTTTTTCACCTTGATATTCAGTCATGCGTTCTGTATAGAGCTCATTATTACGATTATCTAAGGCTAAATCTAAAGCATTGTATGTAGCGTAGAATTGTTCAGCTAGAGGTACATACTGTGCCGCTAACTCATCGCTACCTTTGAAATTATCTTTTTCAAAACGACGTTCTACATAGTAGGCTTGCAATTGATCCGCAACAGGAATCAATTGATCTAGTACTGCTAATACATCATTAGTTGATTGGTTTACATCTTCGTATGGAGTAGGGCTATCTTGCTTTGCAGCCTCTAATGCTGTTTTAAGATCTTTGTATTTAGGTAATGTAATCGTCGTGTTATGTGACCCATTACGTAACTCTTCAAGAGTTGGTTGTAATTGATTTGCATAGGCTACACTGTACGCGTTATATGAGTCTAATGCGACGATATAAGGTCGGATAGCGTTGATCTTGTCGTCAACGGTTGATCGATATAAAATTGTCGTTGTATTGGATGACAAGAGTGTATACACCCCGTAGATCCCACCACCGATAATAGCGACGCCAAGTATAACGGCTGCTATTAACTTGATGTACCCCTTTTTCAACTGCGCACGCTCCTTGAAAACACACTAACTCTTTTTGGATCCGTTTGGGCGGACTACGCCCCTAAGAGTAATTAGTTATATTATATCATAAACTTACGTCCCAAAAAAGACGTATAGAGTGGAGAATCATAAGGAATAGATGAAATTATGTTATGTGAACATGTATTAATATTTGTAATTAGTGATTTGTAGAGGGATAACCTTAAAAGGCTTTTACATAAACAAGCTATTCTGCATAAAAATATATTTCTCTAGACGCTGCAGCTGCGGCTGGTATAATAGCAAGTATAGTATTCATTATATGGGGAGTTTTTTATGTCAGAATCGAATCGTTTACTCAACTTTGCTACATCTTCAGAACTCATAGCAAATGGGGAAGGGCGCAATGTGCTATCTGCTATAGAAGATGGTTTGCGTAATTGTGATGAGTTTTTAATATCTGTAGCATTTATAACACCAGAAGGATTACTAACATTAAAGCCAATACTTAAAGAGTTAGAAGATCGAGGTGTACATGGTCGCATATTAACAACAGATTATCTTGGTTTTAATAGTCCACAAGTTCTAGAAGATTTAGGTAATCTAAAGAATATTGATTTGAAGGTATATTGTACTACTCAAGGTAGTGGACATGGTTTTCATACAAAGGGATATATTTTTAGGAAAGATGAATCCTATCAAATTATAATAGGTAGTTCTAATTTAACTATTAATGCGCTAAAGAGCAATAGAGAGTGGAATACCCGTTCTGAAGTACATGGTAGCGATACTTATGCTCGAGAGATTAATGAGGAATTTGAACTGTATTGGGATTCAAAATTTGCCATTCCTTATGAAGAGTTTATACCTTGGTATAAGCCTAGATGGGTTCGTCCAGAACGTTCTTCTCAAAGGTCTGTAGCGGAACAGTTTAATCAAGTTGATTTACCTACTTTAGAACCTAATATAATGCAACAACAGTTTATTGCCAACTTTAATGAGCTAAGAGCTAATCAGGCTAAACGAGGGCTTTTAATTTCTGCTACGGGGACAGGAAAAACTTATGCAGCAGCCTTTACGATGCGTGAAATGAATCCGAAAAGAATTCTATTTTTAGTGCACCGCGAACAAATAGCAAAACAGGCAATGGCAAGTTTTGAACGGGTTTATAATGATCCATCTATAACGTTTGGGTTAGTATCTGGTAATGTTAAAAAATATGATGCTACCCATGTATTTTCTACAATGCAAATGATGGGGCGTTATGATGTAATGAAACAATACGATCCAAAAACTTTTGATTGTATTATTATTGACGAAGTACATCGTGCAGGCTCTGAAAGTTATCAACGTATTATCGACTATTTTAAACCACAGTTTCTATTAGGTATGACTGCAAGTCCGGAGCGGACTGATGGTTATGATTTATATGAGCTCTTTGATCATAATATTATTTATGAAATTCGATTACAACAGGCTCTAGAGGAAGATTTATTGTGTCCATTCCACTATTTTGGTATTAGTGACTTATGGGTTGATACAGACGAACCGATTACTGATATGGAGGTTACTTTTTCTAATTTATCAACAAAGGAGCGTGTAGATAAAATTATTGAAAAGATTCGCTACTTTGGACATAGTGGTAGTCGAGTAAAAGGCCTGGTATTCTGCAGTAATCGCGTTGAAGCAAAGGCTTTATCTGACGCTTTTAATGAGCGAGGGATTTATCGCACGGTAAGCTTGACGGGTGAGGATAGCCAAGAAAGTAGAGAGAAAACGATTGCTCGATTAACAGGGACCGGGGAGTATCAAGGTAGACTTGATGAGCAGTTAGATTATATATTTACTGTAGATATATTTAATGAAGGCGTTGATATACCTGAAATCAATCAAGTTATTATGTTACGTCAAACTGAAAGCCCAATAATTTTTATTCAACAGTTAGGGCGTGGACTTCGTAAGTTTGAAGATAAGGAATATGTAGTTATCCTTGATTTTATTGGGAACTATACAAATAACTTTATGATTCCCTTGGCACTATCTGGTGATAGAAGTTATAACAAAGATACATTGCGTCGATATGTACAAGCAGGTAATCGTATTATCCCTGGTAGCTCAACAGTACATTTTGATAAAATTGCGAAACAACGTATTTACGAATCTATTGATACGGCAAAGTTTTCTGATATGAAATTAATAAAAGAAGCCTATTTTAATTTGCGCTTTAAATTAGGTCGTATTCCTAGAATTTCTGATTTTGCAGAACATGGCTCTATTGATGTAAGTCGAATTTTTTATAAATTTAAGTCCTATCATAATTTCTTGATAAAGATTAAAGATAAGGATTATGATGTATCATTCACACCTGCTCAGGAACGGATGTTACATTTTATATCTCAAAAACTAACAACAGGAATACGTGTACGAGAGCTATTAGTATTACAAGCATTATTAGAAGGAAAACAGGATGTTATTACATATGTATCTAATGAGCTTTTAAATACATATAATGTAGAATTATCTGAGCATGGGCGAATTAATCTCATTAATGTTATGATAAATCAATTCGGTGTGAAAGCGGCACAAAAGACATTTGAAGATAGTGTATTTATTGAATTATCTAATGGTCGTTATGAAATATCTCAAGTATTTAAAGCTGCATTAGAAAATAGTAATTTTAAAGAGCAAGTGCAAGAACTTGTTGCCTATGGTTTGAAACAGTTTGATGATAAATATAAAGGTAAGATTTATCCGAATACTCCTTTTGCTTTATATGAAAAGTATACCTATGAACAAGTGTGCCAATTATTAGAATGGCCTCAAAATGAAGTGCCATTGAATATTGGGGGATATAAATTCCATAAGGAAACAAAGACGTATCCTGTATTCATCAATTATCATAAAGCAGATGATATTCAAGATACTATTAAGTATGAAGATAGATTTGAAAATCCAGGATTATTGAAAGCTATTTCTAAAAATAAACGATCATTTTCTTCTGATGATGTGCAGACTGCATTTAACGCTGATGCCTTAGGGGTTTCTATGCACTTGTTTATGAGAAAGAATAAGGATGATGAAGAGTCTAAAGAGTTTTACTATTTGGGTCCTATTCATTCTACAGGACGAGAACGAGCTAAAGAAATCTTTATGGCAAATGGTACTATGGCAGTAGAGCTAGAGTATCAACTTGAAGAGCCCGTACGGGATGATATTTATGATTATATTATTAATGGGTAAGGATATATGAGTGAAGAACGAAAACATATTGAAGTTGTAGCAGCAATTATCAAAAAAGATAATACTATATTAGCTACTCAACGTGGTTATGGTGATCTAAAAGATGGTTGGGAGTTTCCAGGTGGTAAGGTTGAGCCTGGCGAAGCTCACGAGGTAGCACTCAAAAGAGAAATACATGAAGAACTAGAAGCTGAGATTACCGTTCTGGAACATATTATTACTATTGAATATACAGGGTATGAGAAGTTTGATTTAACAATGCATTGTTATTTATGTTCTTTGGTAAATGATTCTGATATTACTCTATTAGAACACGAAGCGGCAAAATGGCTTTCAAAAGAGAATTTATACTCAGTAGATTGGTTACCTGCTGATATTGATGCAGTAGATGCGATCTCTAAACGTTTATAATTATTAGTGTTAGTATAAACTCTAGTTTTATTATGTGATGAGCTTCGAAAGATTGATGCTACTTCAAGTGCGTATATTATCTCAGTAAAGGCATTTAAATAATATTATAAAGTTATCTTTTAATTACGAAGAGTCTCTATCCTTGATAGAGGCTTTTTTAGTCATAAAAATATTGTAATTCTCATTACTTTCTCATTAATTCTAAGTAGGATATAAACGATTATAATAATTTGAGATACAATAGGAGAGAGAATTATGAGCGAGAATGCATACGTGTGTCCATATTGTCAGTCGGAAAATATTCAAAGTTATAATATTGCTTATGCTGGTGGCTTTTCTAATGTAAATGGTGTAACTACAGGTGTAGGTATTGGTGCGGGTGGTCGAGTAGGTGTTGGTATTGGCAATACTGTAGGTACTCAACAAACAGCACTTTCTATGATGGCAAAACCTCCGATGAAAAAATCAATTGCTACATTTATTTTAAAGTGGTGGATTGCGATTCAATTTGGTCTCGTATTATTGCTTTGGATTTCCGGTCTAAGTAAACATGAGGCTTCACTAATTATTTATTTTGGTGCATATGCGTTGTTAATATATAAAACATATCAACGTTATGTATGGAATAGAGATACATATCCAGGATTACGTCGCGACTGGGAGCATACATATGTATGTTTACGTTGTGGGAATTCTTTTCTTTTATAATTGAAATACATTAGCATACAATATAAAGGTACGCCTATAATACTATATAGGTGCACCTTTTATTTGTATGGATAGGATATTTGTAATGTGAAAGAGTTATTAGAACATATTGGCGTATTGTTTAAATTATATTTTCATATTCATTGTCCATACTTTCATATCGTTATATAATAATATTATCAAATTTGTATTTTTCGATATAATCATATGAAAGGAGTACACATGTCAAATTTTATCACTCCTAAAGAATTATTAGCTTGTCTCGACGAGGTCATTATTTTAGATGCTCGTGGTTATCAAGATTATCAAAAAGGTCATATTAAAGGCTCTTATGCGGTGGATTTAAATAAGGATTTAACAGGTCCTTTGGGCGAGCATGGCGGTCGTCATCCATTGCCGGATATGGAGCGTTTGGCTCATACTTTTGAGTCTTACGGGATCACTCGTGATTCCAAGGTTGTTGTATATGACTCTTGGCTTTTCTTGGCGGGACGTTTATGGTGGACGTTGCGCTACCTGGGTTTAACGGATGTACGCGTATTGTCTGGCGGTGTTGAACGCTGGATTAAGGAAGGTCATGTTCTAACTAAAGAACCAACTCCATTACCTGCAGAACCGTCTGTTTTCAACTATGAATTACAAACGCATATGGTTATGAGTCGTGATGAGGTTCTCAAGGCTAGTGAAACGGGTGACCATGTTATCATCGATGCTCGTGCGCCGTTCCGCTACGATGGGTCTCAAGTAGATACGATGGATGGCATGACTGGTCACATTCCTGGTGCTGTTAATCATTTTTATGAAAGTGGTTATACCGTAGATGGTCCTAAGTCTGTAAAAGATTTAGAAGCCGAGTACTATAATGAAATCTACCAAAATAGACCTGTTGTGACTTACTGTGGCTCAGGGGTAACCGCTTGTAATGCGCTGTTAACTATGAGCGAAGTAGGGCTTGAATCGGCTTTATATGTTGGTAGCTCTAGTGATTGGGTAACCTATGACGGTTTCCCACTTAAGACTGGTGTAGAAACATTACGATAATACAGGAGGGCAAATGAAAATTTTAAAACATCTACTAACCCTTGTTGCGTTTGGTTATTTGTGTTATCACATCTATACCTTTGGGCCCGGCATGTTTAATGTTACGGTGTTGGTAATTCTTGTTTTATCTTCCATAGCTAATTATTTCCGTGAAAAACGTGAAAGTGATCTTAAAGCAAACGAAAACGCTCGAAAGGCTCGTGCGGAAGCAAGACATGCAAAGAAACACAAACAATAGTAATGTATAACTTTCTGGCTAAACTGTATAACATACTATAATTGCTAGTATAAATAAGAATATTTTTGAAATATAAGAAAATTGTTGAAATAGAGGCTTTCACAATCTATATTGGTATGTAAAAGCACTATTAGAATAAGGAGTAAGCATTGAAATTAATTTCTTGGAATGTAAACGGCCTTCGTGCGGCTGTAACAAAAGGATTTATGGAATCCTTTAACGAACTGGATGCAGATATTTTCTGTTTACAAGAAACAAAATTGCAACCGGATCAAATTTCTTTGGAATTGCCAGGTTATGAGCAATATTGGAATAGTGCTGTGAAAAAAGGCTATAGTGGTACGGCTGTATTCACGCGTATTAAACCGTTGTCCGTAACTAATGGTATTGGCATTGAAGAACACGATCAAGAGGGCCGTGTTATTACTGCTGAATATGACAATTTCTATTTAGTATGCTGCTATACGCCAAATAGCCAACGTGAATTGGCTCGTCTTGAGTACCGCATGACTTGGGAAGATGCATTCCGCAACTATTTACTTGAATTAGATAAGAAGAAACCAGTTATTCTCTGTGGTGACCTCAACGTAGCGCATCAAGAAATCGACCTTAAAAACCCTAAAACAAATCGTAAAAATGCAGGGTTCTCTGATGAAGAGCGTGCAAAAATGACCGAACTATTAGGTGCTGGTTTTACAGACACATTCCGTCACCTCTATCCAGATGCAATTGAGGAATATAGCTGGTGGTCCTACATGGGCAAGGCTCGTGAACGAAATACGGGATGGAGAATTGACTATTTCATCACCTCTAAACGTCTTGACGACAAAATTCAAGAAGCTAAAATTCACCAACAAATCTTTGGCTCTGATCACTGCCCAGTAGAATTAGATATCGATTTATAATATATTGAAAGTATAATCTACAGCCTCATCTTAGGATGGGGCTGTTGTAATAGGTGAAAGGAGACCTTATGGCACAAAAACAAAAGGCTGTTGTCTTATTTAGCGGTGGTGTAGATAGTACTACATGTTTAGCGCTAGCTATTGAAAGATTTGGCAAAGACAATGTAGTGCCGTTATCCATTCAATATGGTCAAAAACATAGTAAAGAACTAGAGGCTGCTGCATCTATTCTCGCTTATTATGGAATTGAAGGTAAAACGATGGATGTCACTAAATTGTTTGCCTTCAGCAATTGCTCTTTATTGACCCAATCCACAGAGGCAATACCTCAAGGTTCATACAAGGAACAACAAGAAACAGAAGGAGAAGGTACGGTTAGTACCTATGTGCCATTTAGAAATGGTCTATTCCTATCTGCGGCGGCTTCCTTAGCCTTATCTCTAGACTGCGGCTATATCTACTATGGTGCCCATAGCGATGATGCGGCTGGTAACGCATACCCAGACTGTACAGAACACTTCTATAAATCCATGGGCGATGCTATCTTCGAAGGATCCGGCAAAGAATGCTCCTTAGAAGCACCATTCATCAACCATAACAAAGCAGACGTCGTAAAAGAAGGCCTACGACTCGGCGTACCATACCACCTAACATGGTCCTGCTACGAAGGCGGCGACAAACCATGTGGACACTGTGGCACCTGCATCGATCGACAAGCCGCCTTTGAAGCCAACGGCGTCGAAGACCCAGCACAATAATAGAACTTCTCTACATCCACTAAAACTGGATTATATTAGTAGCCGCCATTTAGGCGGCTACTTTGCTATATATTCTAATAGAGTAGCAGATATATGTGATGCAAGGCGGACTTGTACGTCACTAACTCACTCAACTGGCTTAGGCTAGTTGAGTCGCTTTGATGAGTCATATATTTTATATTATTTATTATGTGGAGGAGGCTGAGTTAAAGCGGCCTTTTACGTCACTATGTATCGGTAATATTGATTTGCTAAATTCGCAGTGGAAGAAAATACCTTTTCAAAGAGCGACTTTGGCAGGTCGAGGCCCTAGGCCGATGACCGGTTCGCCAGTGGAGCGATGAGGAAAGGTATTTTCTGACACCCCCTCCTTGCCAACAACACAACAATAGCAGTTACTATAACAAGCCGCTTTAATCCTCCCACAACTTGTGAATATCGAAAATATATGATATTATAAGGGCACAACTAAATAAGACAGTTTGAAACCATCCTGTCTCTAAACAAAACTACGGAAATTCATAAGCATTTATAGCATGGTAGTTTTGCCATGCTTTTTTTATTTGAGGAGGTGAGTGTTATGATTACTACACGTAAATTGACTATTTCTGCCATGGTTGTGGCATTGTACATCGTCGTACTATATTTAACGCAAAGCGTTTCTTTCGGAGCGTATCAAATTCGTATAGCAACATCATTATATGCACTTGCTTATGCCTTTCCGTTTTTGGTAATTCCCATGGGGATTGGTAACCTCATTTCTAACTTCCTATTCGGTGGTCTTGGTATCCTCGATATGATGGGAGGTTTTGGCGTTGGTATATTAACAACAGGTATAATCGTAGGTATGCGTAAGCTTGGCCTTGGCGCTTGGTGGGCGATTCTACCAATTATCTTTGTTCCAGCATTATGTGTACCGTTATGGCTTAGCCCATTACTTGGCCTTCCATACTGGCCATTGGTATTGAACCTCATCGTAGGTCAAACAATTCCAGCAGTGCTTGGCTCTGTTTTGGTGAAAGCTTTGATTAGCCGTCCTAGCATGGCTGCTTTATTAGGTGCTTTCAAATAAAAAAATTTATAGTGAAACAAAAAGGCGTAAGCTCGATATGAGCTTACGCCTTTTTTATGGCTAAATGTTATGGAGGTTGAAAGAATTAGCAGTTGTAGCCGCGCCATTTAGTTTCTACTACGAGGCGCTCAAGGGCAACCATGTACGCTGCTTGACGAGGTGGTACATTGTATTTATGTTGCATTTCCCAAACTGCTTCAAAGCTATTTTGCATATTTTTAGTTAAGCGTTCATTAACTTCTTCTTCAGTCCAGTAGAAGCTAGCTTTGTTTTGCACCCATTCATAGTAGGATACAACTACGCCGCCGCCGTTTGCAAGAACGTCAGGAATGATGTCGATACCTTTTTCATAGAAGTATTTATCTGCATCATTAGTAGTAGGGCCATTAGCACCTTCCAAGATGATTTTAGCTTGGATGTTTTCCATGTTGTCTTTGTTCAATTGGTTTTCAAGAGCTGCCATGTACAATACATCAACTGGTTGAGCCAATAATTCTTGAGCACCAATTGTAGTCATACCTGGTTCGCTGTAACCTTCAAGGGAACGACCATGGGAGTTAGCATATTCGTATGCTTTTTCCACATCAATACCGTTAGGGTTGTAGATGTTAACGCTTACGTCGCCGATAGCAACAACTTTAGCGCCTGCTTGCGCAATGAGGCGAGCACCTACGGAACCTACGTTACCGAAGCCTTGAACTGCTACAGTAAGGTTTTTAATGTCTAAGTTTTTCTTAGCTAAGTAACTTTGTAATGCGATGAGACAGCCGCGACCAGTTGCTTCATTACGACCTAAGGATCCGCCTACTTCAATAGGTTTACCCGTAACGATACCAGGGCTCCATTCACCTTTTAATGTGCTGTATTCGTCAGCGATCCAGCTCATGATTTGGGCGTTTGTATTTACGTCTGGTGCAGGCACGTCAGTATTTACGCCAATGATAGGAGCAATACGACGTACAAAGTTACGAGTCAAGCGTTCTAATTCGCGAGGGTTCAAAGTTTTAGGATCAACTTTGATACCGCCTTTACCACCGCCATAAGGAATGTTAGCGATAGCATTTTTAATAGTCATCCAAGCTGCCAATGCACGAACTTCGTTTTCGTCGGAGTCAGGATGGAAGCGAAGACCACCTTTAGCGCTACCACGTAATGTGGAGTGTTGGCAACGGTAACCTTCGTATACGCGAACTTCACCATTGTCTAGTTGAAGAGGTACAGCTACTTTTAGTTCTCGTTCAGGATGACGTAATACTTCGTACTCACTACGAGAATAACCGAGTTTTTCTGCTGCTACATCTAACGTATTTAGCATGTTTTCATAAGGATTATAACCACTCATAATAACCTCCTGTATATAAGAGTAAATTAAGTTTTGCTAATTTTAGACATACTGTAGTATTCGACGTTGTATACATAATACCCTTTATAATTTTATAACTATATTCTATAGTTTTTAATGCTTGAAAAGTGTATAGAATATAGATATTTACTGTGATTATAGTCACTCCTAAAGTTAGATATAAATCGTAGTTTTTACAGTATAAATGGATACTTTTACAAAAAAAAAAGAGACCGATGAAAGATACTTTCACCGATCTCTAAAGAGAATATATTTTATTTTTCCATTGTATTTTCCACTGGAGTAGGAGGTACAGAAGAGTCTGTAGTTTGGCCGTCACCCCACCATACGATACCGTATGTATGATTAAGAACAGAACGGTTAAATACAGGTGTTTCGATGCCTGCCTTGCGTTGTTTGATATAGTCATCAAGAGCAAGACCTGCAGTACGTCCCATACGTACGATGGAACTAATATTAGTTAATACTAAGAAGGCCATGAATAAATCGGCTAAATTCCATACTAAATCAAGGGAGGCAATAGAGCCTACGAATGTCATGATTATTACACCAATACGGAATAAATGAAGATAGAATTTCTTCTCTGTTAAGTGGCTAATATTAATTTCACCGTAGTAATAGTTACCAATTAAGGAACTGAAGGAGAACATTACGATAAAGATTGCTACCGCTGTTGGTGCCCAAGAACCAAGTTGTTGTTCAAGGTTATGTTGTACTAGAGCAACACCAGTTAAACCTGTTGTGCTATAGTCACCAACGATGAGCACGATGAAAGCAGAAGCGGTACAAATGATAAATGTATCAAGGAATACACCGAATGCTTGTACAAGACCTTGTTCAACAGGATGGTTAACAGCTGCAGTAGCCGCTGCATTAGGCACAGAACCTTCACCGGCTTCGTTGGAGAATAGACCACGTTTAATACCATTCATTACAGTAGCACCTAATAAGCCACCACCTGCTGCTACTGGTTCAAAAGCAGAGGAGATAATAGTATAGATTACATGTGGGAATTGAGTGATATTCATAATAACTACGAATAATGCAGTAGCGATATATAAAACCGCCATGATAGGAACGATGATTTCAGATGCTTTAGCAACGCGGCTGATACCACCGAAAATGATAATACCAAGAAGAATTGCTACTACAGCGCCTGTATAGGATACATCAAAGTTGAATACTTGAAGAGATGCAGCTAATGTATTAGCTTGTACAGAGTTGTAAATCCAACCGTATGTAATACTGATCAAAATTGCAAATAAAACAGATAATGCTTTGTTGTTTAAGCCATAGCGAATGTAGTATGCTGGGCCGCCGTAAAAGCCGCCTTTAGCAACAGGTTCTTTGTAGATTTGTGCCAATGTAGATTCGATGAAACCTGTAGCAGCACCAATAAGAGCGATAACCCACATCCAGAAAATAGCACCAGGACCACCGAGTACAACAGCAATCGCTATACCTGCGATGTTACCAACACCTACACGAGATGCAGTACTAACACAGAACGCTTGGAATGAGGATACATGATTTTTTTCTGTAGAACTACCTGCACCATTGATTACGAGGCGAATCATTTCTTTGATCATACGAATTTGTACAAAATTCGTTGTCATCGTAAAGAAGAGACCTGCGCCGATGAGGATAAAGATGATGAAATAACTCCATAAATAGCCATTAATGGTAGAAATAGCATCATTGAGCATTGCTTCCATAAAAACGCTCCTTTCTCATAAAAAGAATTCTTATAATTATTAATAATATTGTATCAATTTCTATAGACTATGTAAAACAAAATCCCTCACAAGAGTGAAGGATTTTATTATTGTCTTTAGACTGGTTCGCGACGTAGTCGCGAATCATAAAACCACCCGCTATGCGGGTGCGGCAACGAAAGTTATACAAAAAAATCACCTTGC